>JAABUS010007993.1_pt1 | contig 11794 bp, 11 predicted proteins | sample 5560161 | NCBI WGS metagenome assembly JAABUS01 (sample SAMN10711885, study PRJNA513376) | rock metagenome | isolation source: Antarctica rocks | place: Antarctica: Victoria Land, Trio Nunatak nord | collected 2016-01-04 | reverse complement strand
CGCGGCCGACCCCCTGTCCCTGTCCTTGTCCTTGTCCTTGACGGCCTCCGGATTGGGAGGCCCCATTCGTTTCGAGTACGGCTACGCGCGTCTCACCGGCATCAACCGATACGAGGATCTTCTTCTTCAAAATGACTCACCTCAGGGAGCTGTCCTGACCCTGCCGGGGGAGGCGAGCTGCGACTGGACGTAGACGCTCTGCAGCAGGCCGATCGTCATGAAGGTGACCAGCACCGACGATCCGCCGTAGCTCATCAACGGCAGCGGGATGCCCGTGACGGGCATCAGCCCGACGTTCATCCCGACGTTGACGAAAACCTGGAAGAGCAACATCGCGGCGATACCCGCCCCGACCATGCTCCCGTACAAGTTCTTCGAGAGAGTCGTAATCCGCAGCGCCCGCCAGATCAGCAGGGCGTAGAGGGATAGAAGGAACGCAGCGCCGACGAATCCCCAGCGCTCCGCCACGACGGCGAAGATGAAGTCGGTTCGGCCCTCCGGCAGAAAGCCGTGCTGCGATTGTGTGGCGTCCTCGCCGCGTCCGACCTTCCCGCCGGACCCGATCGCGATGAGCGCCTGGTTTGTCTGATAGCTGGAGTCGGCGGGGTCGTCACTCGGATTGAGGAACGACGTCAACCGCTCGAGCTGGTAGCCCTCGAGCACCGGCTTGCCGACCGCGGGCGCGACCACGAGAACGACCGTGACCGCCGCCACCGCAAGCCCGGCGAGCGCAGCGAAGTGCGTCCACCGGGTGCCGGCGATGAAGAGGATCACGAGCGTGACTACGCCGTAGACCAGTGCCGTGCCCAGGTCGGGCTGCACGAATACGATCGCCGCGGGCACGAGGCCGAGCAGGAGCATCCGCGCGGTGCGCTGAGTCTCCGACTGGCGCCGGGCCCGGTCGATCACGAAGCCGGCGAGCGCCAGGACAAGCAGAAGCTTGCCCAGCTCCGACGGCTGGAAGGTGAAGAAGGGAAGCTCGATCCACCGCCGCGATCCGCGCGCGGCCGCGCCGAGCACGAGCACGGCGATGATCGAGAACAGCATTGCGGAGTAGATCCCGACCCGGAGCTCGCGGAAGCGCGAGTAGTCGATCCGGGCGAGGGCGAGCATCAGCGCGATTCCGATCACCGCGTAGATGCTCTGGCGGATCACGTAGAAGTACGGGTTGCCGGGAACGTCGCCCTGGGTCGTGAGCCCGAGCGCGATGATGCTGCAGACGATCAGGCCGATCGCCGCGAACGCGATCAGGGGGTCGAGCCGGAGGAAGCCGCTGCGCTCGGTGAAGCCCGCGCTGCGCTCGTCGAACGTCTGGGGGGCGGTGGCGATGGAGGCGGGGCTCATTGGTCGGGCACGGCGGTCACGGAGCTCTCGACCGGGTCGACGTCGGACTCGTCGAGGTTGAGCAGCGGCAGCAGCGTCTCACGTGCGGCGGGCGCCGCGTTGTCCGCCCCGAAGCCGCCGCCCTCAAAAGTGAACACGACGACGTAGCGCGGGTTGTCGTAGGGAGCGATCGCGGCGTACCAGGACTGGTCGATGCCGCTAGAGGTCTCCGCCGTTCCCGTCTTGCCGGCGATGTCGATCGGGAAGCCGCTGAAGATGTCGGCGGAGGTGCCCGGCGAGACCATCGCGGCGTCGCGCAGGCCGTCGAGGATCACCTGCCGGTAGGCGGGGTCGATGTCGATCTGCCGCTTCGGCTCCGGATTGAATTCCGAGACGGGGCGGCCGAGGTCATCCTCGACGTGGTCGGCGAGGTGAGGCCGGACCACGTCCCCGCCGTTGGCGAGCGTCGCGTAGGCGGTGGCGAGCTGCAGCGGGGTCGCCTGCAGGTCGCCCTGCCCGACGGCCAGGTTCACGGCGTCGCCCACCGACCACGGCCGGTCGGTCAGCCCATCGTCGAACAACTGGTTGCGCCATTCCGGGGTGGGGAGCGTGCCGTCCTCCTCGGTGGGCAGGTCGATCCCGGTCGGGGAGCCGATGCCGAGCCTGGCCCCCCATGTCTGGATCGCCTCCTTGCCCTGCTCCTCGGAGCGCTGACCGAGGATGTAGAAGAAGACGTCGGAGGAGACCTGGAGAGCCCTCTGCAGCTGGAGCGTCCCGTAGGCGGCGCCGCCCGCGTTGTGGCGGGGGATGTCCCCGGCGCCGAGCGAGAACGTCCCGCTGTCGTAGATCGACTCGGTCGGGGTGAGCGTGCCCTCCTCCAGCGAGGCGAGGGCCGTGATCAGCTTGAAGGTGGAGCCCGTGGGATAGGCGCCCTGGACGGCGCGGTTGAAGGCGGGCTGCTGGTAGAGGTCGCTGAAGGCCGCCTTGATGTCGGCCTCGGCGGCCGGCGGGGTGAAGATCGCGGGATCGTAGGTCGGGTAGGAGCCCATGCCGACGATCGAGCCGTCGTTCACGTTCATGGCGACGAACGCGCCGGGCAGCCCGCGGCTCGACAGCGCCTCCTCACCCGCCTGCTGCACCTGCTTGTCGAGGGTGAGGACGAGGTTCTGGCCCGCTTGCGGCTGGATCTCCGAGAGCGGGCGGCCGCGCGGCTCGCCGAGGGCGTCGACCTGGGTGCGGATCGCGCCGTCGCGCCCGCGCAGCACCGAGTCGTACTGCTGCTCGAGGCCGCCCACGCCGATCCGGTCGCCGGGGTCGAGGCCCTGGTAGATCGGCTCCTTGAGCTGGTCGGCGTTGACCTCGTTGACATAGCCGAGGATGTGGGCGGCGAAGGTCTCCTTCGGGTACTCGCGGACGAACACCTCCTCGACCGTGACCCCCGGGAACTGGTCCTGGCGCTCGCGCAGGAAGTAGACGAGGTCGGGCCTCACGTCGCGCTTCAGCGTGACCGGGCTGGCCGGCAGCGCGGCGGTCTGCGTCTTGATCTCTTTGCGGATCTCGTCGACCTTCATGCCGGTCACGTCGGCGAGCTTGCCGAGCTCCCGGTTGCGCTCGAGCTCGTCGGCCGGGAGCTTGTCGGGCCGGACCTGCAGCGAGAGGGCGCTGCGGTTGTCGACGAGGACGGACCCGCTCCGGTCGAGGATCGTCCCTCGCGGCGCCTGGATCTTGAACTCGCGGACGCGGTTGGCGTTCGCCTCCTTCAGGTACGCCTCGCCGGAGAGCACCTCGAGGTACCAGAGGCGGAAGAAGACCACGGCGAAGGCGACCAGCGCGAATCCGCCCAGCACGGCCACGCGCACCGCGAACTGGGAGTTCATCGGCCCGCGGGCCTCGTCCTGGCGGAACATCAGCTCACCTCTCCGCCGCGCATCATCGCCGAGGCGCTCATCCGGCGACCCCCTCCGTAGCCGCGAGCGGTGCTCCTCGCGCGGGCGCGCCCGGAGTCCTCGACGAGCGCCGGGCGAAGGACGCGCCTGATCAGGGGGAAGATCGGGACCGCGAGCAGAGCGCCGAGCAGGGCCTGGACGACGACCTCCCGCAGCGCGAGCACGCTCACGGGCGCGTCGACCCCGAGCGTGAGCTGCAGCGCGGCGAAGATGATCGCGGCGAGGCCGCAGAGGGCGCCGGTGAGCAGCGGCGGCACGAGCGAGGAGACGATGTCGTAGCCCTCGCGCCAGCGTCCCGCGAGATACCCCGCCGCCATCAGCGAGAGCGAGGTCACGCCGAGGGTGCCGCCGAGCATCGCGTCGAGCAGCAGCCCCGCGGCGAAGCCCGCGACCGCGCCCGTCACGGCACCGCCCAGCAGGCCGAGCGCGACGACGACCACCGGGACCAGGTTCGCGACCGATCCGAGCATCGGCACGCGGGAGAAGAAGGCGAGCTGCAGGATGACCACGAGGAAGACCGCGACGAAGAGGCGCAGCAGGATCGGCGGGGTGACGATCACGAGTCCCCCCCAGTCAACACGGTGACCCCGTCGAGATCGGAGAGGTCGGCAAAGGGCTCCACGCGGACCTGCAGGCGCCCCTCGCGCTCGGTCGGCGTGGTCTCGCTGACCTCGCCGATCGGGATGCCCGCCGGGTAGCGGGACGTGAGCTGGCCCTCGCTGAAGCCCGCGGTCACGAGCTTGTCGCCGTCGGAGGGGTCCTTGTCCCCCTGGATCAGGGTCATGTCCAGCTCGCCCGGTGAGCCGACGACCGCCTGCACGAGCCCTTGCGGGCCCTTGCCGACGACGCGGGCGGTGACGGGGCTCCTGCCGTCGGTGATCAGGATCACCCGGGCGGTGCCGCCCGAGACCGACTCGATCCGCCCGACCAGGCCGTTGGCGGAGACGACGGCGTCGTTGGGCTCGACCCCGGAGGAGGTGCCGACGTCGATCGTCATCCCGCCGTACCAGGCGCTGAAGGAGCGCAGCAGGACATCGGCCTGCACCGGCTCGTAGGCATCGAGGGCGGGCTGCGCAACCAGCTTGTCGACCTCCTCGGCGTAGCCGGCGTCCTCGGCGGCCGCCCGCAGGTCGAGGACCTGCCGGCTGAGGGCCGCGTTCTCCCTCTTGAGCTGGTCGTTCTCGCCGCGGGCGTCGAAGGTCTCGTCGAACCAGTTGACGAGGTCCCGGGCGGGCTTCAGGGCACGGCTCGCCCCCTCCTGGATCGGCCCGAGAACCGAGGAGATCCCATTTTGGACCGAGTGCAGCGGGCCGTCCTCGGCCTCGCTGATCGAGATCGAGATCAGCATCAGGCAGGCGACCACGAGGAGGACGAGGATCGCGCGCCGTCGCCGGACCTGCTTGCGGTACATCGGAGCGGCGCCTTCCTCAGCGGCGCCTGCGCCGGCCCGAGTTGCGGTTGGCTCGGTGGATCGTCTCGAACTCCTCGAGGGATCGACCGGAGCCGACCGCGACGCAGGTCAGCGGAGAATCGGCAAGCGCGGCGGGCATCTGGCACTCGTCGCGCAGGCGCTCGTCGAAGCCCTGCAGCAGCGAGCCGCCGCCGGCCAGGGTGATGCCCCTGTCCATGATGTCGCCGGCGAGCTCCGGCGGCGTGCGATCGAGGGTCTCCTTGACGGCGTTGACGATCGCGTTGACCGGGTCCTTGAGCGCGCCCCGCACCTCCTCGGAGGTCAGCATCACTGTCTTCGGCAGCCCCGAGACGATGTCGCGGCCGCGAATCTCGGTCTTGATCTCCTCGCGGAGCTCGGTCGCGGAGCCCGCCTCGAGCTTGACCTCCTCGGCGGTCTGCTGGCCGATCATCAACTTGTGGTGGGTCTTGCAGTGGTTGACGATCGCGTCGTCCATCTCGTCGCCCCCGACCCGGATGGACTGCGAGACGACGATGCCGCCCAGGGAGATCACCGCGACCTCGCTGGTGCCGCCGCCGATGTCGACCACCATCGAGCCCGTCGGCTCCCCGACCGGGAGCCCGGCCCCGATCGCGGCCGCCATCGGCTCCTCGATCAGGTAAGCCTGGCGGGCGCCGGCGGCGAGGCAGGCCTCCTCGACCGCGCGCTTCTCCACGCCGGTCACGCCCGAGGGAACGCAGACGACGACCCGCGGATGCGCGAAGCGGTTCTGGTGCACCTTCTGGATGAAGTGGCGGAGCATCTCCTCGGTGACGTCGAAGTCGGCGATCACCCCGTCCTTGAGCGGGCGGATCGCCTGGATCGTCCCCGGGGTTCGCCCGAGCATCCGCTTGGCGTCCATGCCGACCGCGTGGACCTCACCGCTGCGGGTGTCGACCGCGACGACGCTCGGCTCGGAGAGGACGATGCCGCGGCCGCGGACGTAGACGAGCGTGTTGGCGGTGCCGAGGTCGACGGCCATGTCGCGGCCGCCGAAGCCGGTCACGTAGGAGAGGATGCCCATGGGAGAAGGTCTGGTGGCTGAAGCAGGTCTGGTTTCAGGTGAAGCCCGGTAGCTGCTTCAGGTGATCGAAGCAGCGGTCGGCTGAGGTCGGCGTAGAGGCTGGTGGAACTGCTCCCCGGCCGGCTTGCGCCTCCCGTGTGCCCCCGCAAAGACGGGGCCCCTCGTCGGCATGCGGAGCGGTGCGAGTCTAGCGAATGGCCGGATGGGCGACCACTATGTGAGGGTTTCCATACGAATTTCTCATCGTACGCTAGTCCTTCTGCAAGCTGGCGATCATCCCGCTGAGCGCCGGAATCGGCAGGCCGATCACGTTCGAGAGATCGCCGTCGATCGCGGCGATGAGCGAGGAGCCGAGCCCCTGGACCGCGTAGCCGCCCGCGCGGCCCATCCACTCCCCCGAGGCGACATAGCGGTTGATCTCGTCAGCTTCCAGACGGCGAAACGTGACCCCCGTGGCGACGAGCTCCGTCGACTCGCGGCCGCCGCCGACCAGGGCGACCCCGCTCAGCACCTCATGGGTGCGCCCCGAGAGCACACGCAAGCGCCGGCGCGCTCCCTCCTCATCGGCGGGCTTGCCGAGGAGGTCGCCATCGAGCGCGACGTCGGTGTCCACCCCGAGGACGACGCGCCCGCTCCCCGCCAGCTCCGCCCCCGCCTGGGCCTTGCGCCTGGCGTTCTCGACGACGAGCTCCGCCGGCTCGCCCGCGGTCAGCTCCTCGACGTCGGGCACGATCACGTCGAAGTCGATTCCGGCCAGCGTGAGCAGCTCCCGCCGGCGCGGCGAGGCGGAGGCGAGGACGAGGGGCTGAGCGGCGTCCGCGCTCAGGAGGGCTCGGGGAACCAGATCCCGATCTCGCGCTCGGCGGACTCGTCGGAGTCGGAGCCGTGCACGAGGTTGAAGGTGACCTCGGTCCCGAAGTCGCCTCGGATCGAGCCGGTCGCGGCCTCGATCGGGTTCGTCGCGCCGATCAGCTGGCGCGCCGCTCGCACCGCCTCGACGCCCGTCAGGATCGCGGCGACCAGCGGGCCGCCGGTGATGAACGAGACGAGCTCGCCGAAGAACGGCTTGTCGGTGTGCTCGGCGTAGTGCTCGTTCGCGGTCGCCTCGTCGGCGGTGAGCAGCTTCAGCGCGGTGAGCTCGAGGCCCTTGCGCTCGAAGCGGGCCAGCACCTCGCCGGTGAGCCCTCGCTCGAAGGCGTCGGGCTTGATCAGGATCAGGGTACGGGTCGTCTCAGCCATGCGGGAGGGTCCCTTCGTGCTCGCGGAGGTGGGTCAGGAGGTCGTGGTCGAGCGCCGCAACGGCGGGCGGGCGCTCGGCCCCTCCGCGTCCGTCGGGGGGGCAGGAGCCCGCTCGGTGCGGCTCGGGCGCTCGGAGGAAGCGGTGCTCGTGGCGGCGCGGCGCGCCCCGCCGCCGGAGCCCTCGGTCGAGTCGCGCTCCGCGCGCGCCGGATCGGCGCCGCGGCTGGGGGCCGAGCTCGAGCGGCTGCGGCCGCGCCGGCTCTCCCCGGCGCTCTGGGAGGAGCGCATCGGCGTCTCGCAGTAGGGGCAGACCGACCAACGGGGATCGACGGGGCGGTTGCAGGAGCGGCACGGGTCCTTCAGCCGCTGCTCGCACTGCGGACAGCGCAGCCAGGTGCGCTCGATCGGGTGCTCGCAGCGGGGGCACGATTGCGCGGTCAGATGGCGCATCCGCAGCTCCGATGCCTGCGTCTCGATCTCGCGCTCGCGGACGTCCTCGAGGAACTCCGGGGGCCGCAGGATCGTGTAGATGATCGTCCCGATGAAGGGAGCGATGAAGGAGGCGACCACCGCGGTCGTGACGAGCACGGGGTCCCCGATCCGCCGGCGCGCGTCGGCCCAGGTCCAGTAGACGAGCGAGAGCCACAGCACGACCACCAGCAGCAGCACCAGGCTGATCGCGAGGTTGAGCGTGTCGTCGGTGATTCCGAAGAGGGCGAGGGGCATCGGGAAGCGGGTCAGTCTATCCGCATACGAGGCGGGAACCGGCCGGGGTCCCCCAGCCGCTGAGCCGGCTCGTTCAGAGGAGCAGCCGGCCGAAGACGTAGCCGAGCGCGAAGAAGACCAGGATCACGACCGCGACGACGGCCGCGACCAGTCCCATCATCGAGAGGAGCTCTGAGCGCGCTTCGCGGTCCATGCGTAGCGCAGAAGGTAGTGCGAACCGGCGCAGAGCGCCACCCCGGCCCGGCGGCGCGCGAGCTCGATGGTGCGCTCGACCGCGTCCGCGGGATCGGCGACGGCCTCGGCCTCCACGCCCGCGGCCCTGAACAGGCGCGCGAGCTCCTCGGGGTCGGTCGCGCTCGCCCCGGGCCTCCCCATCGCCGGCCCGGGCTCCGCGGCGGTGCAGACCGCTCGCTCGAGGGCCGGGGCGAGTGCCGCGGCGATCGCTTGGGCGTCCTTGTCGGCGAGGATCGACAGGCACGCGATCACCGGCTGTCCCCCCGCAAGCGCCGGGAGCGCCTCCGCCAGGGCCCGAGCGCCCTGCTCGTTGTGCGCGGCGTCGGCAAGGAGCGGCGGGTCACCTGCGATCACCTCCGCCCGCCCCGGGAGGCGGGCTGCGGCAAGCGCCGCCCGCGCTCCCTCGAGGTTGAGCGGCCCGACGTTGGCCTCGGCGAGGGCGAGGGCCACGGCGGCGTTGCGGGCCTGAAATGGTGGCGCCCCGGGCTCGAGCAGCGGCTCCTCGGACGGACCGGGCTCGACGACGCGCACCCCCAGGCGCCGGGCGGTGGCCCGCGCCAGCTCCTCCACGTCTGGCGACAGCGACCCGAGGACGAGGGCCGTCCCGGGGCGCAGGACGGCCAGCTTCTCGGCGGCGATCTCGAGCTCGGTCTCGCCCAGCCACTCCACGTGATCGAGGCCGACCGACGTGAGGGCCGTGGCTGAGGACGGGATCACGTTCGTCGCGTCGAGGCGGCCGCCGAGGCCCGCCTCGATCACCGCGACCTCCACCCCGGCCGCCGACAGCGCCACGAAGGAGGCTGCGATCGCCGCCTCGAACTGGGTGATCCGCCCGGGCCCGGAGCCCTCGCCGGGCTGCTCGAGCAGTGCAGTCTCGACCTCCTCGATCGCGGCGGCCACCCGGTCCACCGCTGCCGCGAAGGCGGCGGGGCCGATCTCCGCCCCGCCGATTTGCGTCCGCTCGCTCCAGCGCCAGGCGTGCGGGGAGAGGCAGGCGCCGGTGAGCAGGCCGGCCTCCCCCAGCAGCGCCGCCGTCATCGCGGTGACCGAGGACTTGCCGTTCGTGCCGACGACGTGCAGCGAGCGAAAGGTCCCCTGCGGGTCCCCGAGCGCCGCGCAGAGCGCCCGCATCCGCTCGAGCCCGAAGTGCCAGCCGACCGGCTCGAGCGAGCCGAGGTAGCGCTCGGGGTCTATCCGCTCAGCTCCCCGAGCTCAGCCCGGTAGCGCTCGAGCTTCTCGCGCTCCGCCGCAACGACCTCCGGCGGCGCCTTGGCGACGAACCCCTCGTTCGCCAGCTTGCCCTCGGCTCGCGCGACCTCGGACTCGAGATCCTGGCGCCGCTCGGCCAGCCGCGTCGCCACCGCCTCTCCGTCCAGCTCAGCCGAGGCGACGATCTCCAGCGGACCCACAGTTGCCACGGGGTCCCCGTCGGGGCTCGTCTCGATGCGGACGCGCGCCAAGCGGGCGACGAGCGGGTTCGGAGCCTCGCCGCTTGCGGCCCGCGCCGCCAGCGTCGTCCCCGGGGCGACTCCGGCGAGCTCGCGCCAGCGCCGCAGGTCGCGCGTCAGCTCGATCGCCCCGGCGACCTGGCGCTCGGCGTCGGGGTCGAAGCGCTCCGCCTCGGCGGCCGGGAACGGCGAGACGATCAGCTCCGCCTCCCTGGCGGGCAGGTAGCTCCAGATCTCCTCGGTGACGAAGGGCATCAGCGGGTGGGCGAGCGCCAGGGTGCGCTCGAGCACGTGCAGGAGGTTTCCCGCGGCGACGGGATCGCCGTCGTAGAGGCGCGGCTTGACGATCTCGAGGTACCAGTCGCAGAGCTCGGAGTAGATGAAGCGGTAGAGCTCGAAGGCGGCGTGGGCGAAGTCGTAGGCGTCGATCCGCTGGCCGACGGCGGCGACCGCGTCCTCGAGCCGCGAGAGGATCCAGCGATCCTCGATGGCCGCATCGGAGGGCCCGGGGCGCGCGTCGCCGGCGTTGAGCAGAATCAGCCGCGAAGCGTTCCAGAGCTTGTTCGCGAGGTCGCGACCCTGCTGCACCTTCGCCTCCGAGAAGCGCACGTCCTGGCTCGAGGACATCGCCAGCAGGCCGAAGCGCAGCGCGTCGGCGCCGTGGGAGTCAATCAGCTCGAGGGGGTCGATCCCGGTGCCGAGGCTCTTCGACATCCGCCGCCCGTCGGGAGCCTGGACGACCGACGTGATGTAGACGTCGCTGAACGGGACGTCGTCGAGGAGCTCGAGGCCGCTCATGATCATCCGCGCGACCCAGAGATAGATGATGTCGCGGGCGGTGACGAGCACGTCGGTCGGGTAGAAGGCGCGCAGCTCGGGGGTGTCGTCGGGCCAGCCGAGGGTGGCGAAGGGCCAGAGCGCCGAGGAGAACCAGGTGTCGAGGACATCCGCGTCGCGGCGCAGGTGCCCGCCGCACTCGTCGCAGGACCGCGGCTCGTCCTCGGCGACGATCGTGCGCTCACAAGAGTCGCAGTACCAGACCGGCAGCTGATGTCCCCACCAGAGCTGACGGGAGACGCACCAGGGCCGGATCGCCTCCATCCAGTCGAGGTACACGCGCCCCCAGCGCTCGGGGGTGAAGCTGACCCTGCCGTCCTCGACCGCGTCGATCGCGGGCTTGGCGAGCTCGTCCATGCGGCAGAACCACTGCAACGAGATCAGCGGCTCGATCCGCTGTCCAGAGCGATGCGAGAAGGGGACGGAGTGCGGGTACGGCTCCTCGGCGGAGATCCGGCCCTCCGCGCGCAGCGCCCCGACCACGCGCTCGCGGGCCTCGTCCGCGGTGAGGCCCGCGTAGGCATCGCCCGCTTCCTCGTTCATCCGGCCGTCCTCGCCGATCACCGAGACCTCCTCGAGGCCGTGGCGGCGCCCGATCTCGAAGTCGTTGGGATCGTGCCCGGGGGTGATCTTGAGGGCGCCGGTGCCGAACTCGGGGTCCACGTAGGGGTCGGCGATGATCGGCAGGCGGCGGCCGACGAGCGGCAGGGTGCACGTCGTCCCCACGAGATCCCGGTAGCGCTCGTCGTCGGGGTGGACGGCGACCGCGGTATCGGCGAGCATGGTCTCCGGGCGCACGGTGGCGACGGTGAGGGCGCGCTCGCCGCCCTCCACCGGGTAGTCGATCGAGTAGAGGACGTCCTCGACATCGCGGTTCTCCACCTCGAGGTCGCTGATCGCCGAGTTGGAGCCCGGGTCCCAGTTGACCATGTAGTTGTCGCGGTAGATCAGGCCCTTCTCGTGAAGCGCGACGAACACCTTGTGGACGGCGCGGACATACCCCTCGTCGAGGGTGAAGCGCTCGTTGGCGTAGTCGCCGGAGGCGCCGAGCCGCTTGAGCTGCTCGATGATGCGCCCGCCGTACTGCTCGCGCCACTCCCAGACCTTCTCGACGAAGGCCTCACGGCCGAGCTCGTGGCGGTCGACGCCCTCCTTGCGCAGCTCCTTCTCGACCACGGACTGCGTCGCGATCCCGGCGTGGTCGGTTCCCATGATCCACTTCGTCCGCCGGCCCTCCATCCGGTTCCGGCGCACGAGCAGGTCTTGGATCGCGTTGTTGAGGCCGTGGCCCATGTGCAGCGAGCCGGTGACGTTCGGCGGCGGGATCGCGATCGAGTAGTTCTCCGCGGCCGTCCCCTCGGGCTCCGGCGTGAAGTAGCCGCGCTCGAGCCAGCCGGCGAAGATCCGTGCCTCGACCTCGCCCGGCTCGTAGCGGGTCGTGCTCTCGAGCTTTGCTCGGCGATCGGGGTCCACGGAAGGGGCGATGTTATTCGGGGGCCGGCAGGCCCAAGATCGATCGCAGGCGCACGTTCCGCGGCAAGAACGTGCGATCCGCCATGCAGAGCGC
>JAABUS010007992.1_pt1 | contig 11797 bp, 13 predicted proteins | sample 5560161 | NCBI WGS metagenome assembly JAABUS01 (sample SAMN10711885, study PRJNA513376) | rock metagenome | isolation source: Antarctica rocks | place: Antarctica: Victoria Land, Trio Nunatak nord | collected 2016-01-04 | reverse complement strand
GTGGAGGTGACCCCCTCCGACGCGGGGACCACCGTACGCATGCGCCGGCGCCTGAGGACGCTGGCGAGCGACTCGGCCTCCTCCTAGTTCATCCAAACGCAAGCCCTGGCCCGAATGATGGGGACACATGATCCTGCTGCTGATCTTCGCCGGCCTGGCCGGCGCCGGTACCGCCTTCTCGCCCTGCGTGCTGCCCGTCCTGCCGGCTCTGCTCTCGGCGGGGGCCACCGGCGGGCGCCGCCGCCCGCTGGGGATCGCGATCGGCCTGGTGGCCACCTACACCGTGGCCGTGGTGGCGCTGGCCACGGTGATCGACGGCGTAGGGCTGGCGGGCGGGACGGTGCGCACCCTGGCGGTGATCGTGATCGGGCTGTTCGGGCTCGCGCTGCTGTGGCCGCGGCTGGGGGAGGTCGTGGAGCGACCGTTGTACCGGCTCTCGCGCTTCGGCCCGACGCCGGATGGCTCCCGGGGCCACGGCTTCTGGTCGGGCCTGTGGGCGGCGCCCTGGGCTTCGTCTATGCGCCCTGTGCCGGCCCGATCCTGGCCGCGGTCGTCGCGGCCGGGGCCACGCGCGGGGCTACGTTCGAGCTGGTGGGGGTGGCGCTGGCCTACGGAGTCGGCTCGGGCGTCGTGCTGCTGGCCCTGTCGGTGGGTGGGCGCCGGGCGCTCGAGCGGATCCGCGGCGTCGGCCGCGGACCGGTTCTCCAGCGCGCGCTGGGGGCGATCATGGTGCTCACCGCGATCGCGATGGCGGGTCAGCTCGACATCCGCTTCCAGACAGCGATCGCCGACCACCTGCCCAACCTCGTGACCAATCCGACCGGAGCGCTTGAGCGCTCCGGCTCCGTCGAGGACCGCCTGGCCGACCTGCGCGGCCGCGCGCGCTTCGACGCGGCCACGGCCGAGGGCCGTCCCGCCCGGGACGCCAGGGGAGCCGCGGCGCGCTACCGCGACCTCGGCCCGGCACCCGGCTTCTCCGGTGGCGGACGCTGGTTTGACACCCCCGCGGGGCGCCCGCTGTCGCTGGAGCGGCTCCGAGGGCGGGTGGTGCTCGTGGACTTCTGGACCTACACGTGCATCAACTGCATCCGCACGCTGCCCTACGTGACGGCGTGGGACTCGCGCTACCGCGCCAAGGGCCTGACCGTGGTCGGGGTGCATACGCCGGAGTTCCCGTTCGAGCGAAAGGGCGGCAACGTACGCCGCGCGATCGCCCAGAACGGCATCCGCTACCCGGTGGTCCAGGACAACGGCTACGACATCTGGAACGCCTTCGGCAATCAGTACTGGCCTGCCAAGTACCTGATCGACGCGCGTGGGCGGGTGCGCTACACCCATTTCGGGGAGGGCGACTACGCGAAGACCGAGTCGGCCATCCGCGCACTGCTGGCCGAGGCGGGCGACCGGCGCCTGGGGCGCCGCGCCCGAGCCCGAGCCATCGCCCCCGGCTCGGGCCCCCAGACCCCCGAGACCTACCTCGGCGCCGACAAGGCCCAGGGTTGGGTCCCCACAGCGCCCGCCGAGGGCACGAACGACTACGCCGGCGTCGACTCGCCGCCGCTCAACGGCTTCGCGCTGCGCGGACGCTGGAAGGTCACCGGTGAGGCGGCCACCGCCGTGCGCGGCGCCTCTCTCGATGCGCGGTTCAACGCCCGCAAGGTCTACCTCGTCCTGCGCTCGAAGGGTGAGCGCCCCCGGCGGGTGGGCGTGAGCGTGGACGGCAGGCCGCACAGGCCGGTGTCGGTCACCGGCGACCGCCTCTACCGGCTCGTGACCCTGCCGCGTCAGGGCGAGCACCAGCTTCGCCTGCGCTTCGCGCCGGGAGTAAGCGGCTACGCGTTCACGTTCGGCTGAAGGGCCGGGGTGACGCGGCTGACGGGCCGGGGTGAGGCGTTCCCGCGGGAACGTCCGTGAAGCCGCGCAGGGAGGGAGGCGTTGTGCGCGGAGCCGCGTCGGGAGGCGTTCCCGCGGGAACGTCCGGCTTCGGGCTCGCGGCGTTTGCTGCGGCTGGGTGCGTATACCGGAGAGAAGTCCGACTACGGCCGCCGCGGGGCCCGCGGTCGGGGAAACATCCGCTCAGCGAAGACAACTTCGACCGAGTCCCCAAACCGTCCAGCGCGGTCGGGAAACCCTCCGCTCAGCGAAGACAACCTCGACCGCCGGGCCCGACCACACCCGACGTGCTCGGGAAACCTCCGCCTGCCGGTCTTCCTACCCAGCCATTCGTAAGCGCCGAGCCCTCGCCGCCGCCGCCGAGCCCTCGCAGCCGCCGCCGAGCCCTCGCCGCCGCCGCGAGGCCGCCCAGCAGCCGACCGGCCGCCCAGCCGGCGGCGTTAAGCTCCGCGCCCGGTAGAGGGCGACGGAGAGGACGAGGATGGCTGAGACGGAGACCCAGGCGCCCACGGACGGCGCGGGCGACCTCGAAGGGGCGGGGGAGCAGATAGAGGTCGAGAACCCGGCGACCGGCGCGGTGGTGGGAACCGTCCCCAGGATGCTGCCCGAGGACGTGGCCGAGCTCGTGGCCCGCGCGCGCCGCGCCCAGCCCGGATGGGAGGCGCTGGGCTTCGAGGGCCGCGCGCGCGTCCTGCGCCGCGCCCAGAGCTGGGTGGTCAACAACGCGGACCGGATCATCGAGACGATCGTCTCCGAGACCGGCAAGACGTGGGAGGACGCGCAGCTGGCCGAGGTGGGCTACGTCGCCCCGGCGTTCGGGTTCTGGGCCAAGAACGCGGAGAAGTACCTAAAGGTCGAGAAGGTCCGCTCGGCCTCTCCCTTCCTGCTGGGCAAGAAGGTCGTGGTGCGCTACCGCCCGATCGGCGTGGCCGGCGTGATCGGCCCCTGGAACTATCCCCTCACCAACTCCTTCGGTGACTGCATCCCCGCCCTGGCCGCCGGCAACTCCGTGGTGCTCAAGCCCTCCGAGGTCACGCCGCTGACCTCGCTGCTGATGGGCGAGGCGCTGGAGGAGTGCGGGCTTCCCCGCGACGTCTACCAGGTGGCCACGGGTCGCGGCGACGTGGGCGGCGCGCTGGTCGACGAGGTCGACTTCGTGATGTTCACGGGCTCCACCGAGACCGGCAGGAAGGTGGCCGAGCGCGCGGCCCGCACGCTCACCCCCGTGGGGCTGGAGCTGGGCGGCAAGGACCCGATGATCGTGCTGCGCGACGCCGACGTGGAGAAGGCGGCCAACGCCGCCACCTACTACTCGATGCAGAACGGCGGCCAGACCTGCATCTCGGTCGAGCGCGCCTACGTCGAGGAGCCGATTTACGACGAGTTCGTGAAGCTGGTGACCGAGAAGGTCGGCAACCTGCGCCAGGGCGTTCCCGCCGGGCGCGGAGCCGTGGACGTGGGCGCCGTGACGTTCGACAAGCAGGCCGGCATTGTCGACTCCCACGTGCGTGACGCCGAGGACAAGGGCGCCCGGATCGTGGTCGGGGGCCACCCCGGCAGCGGCGCCGGCCGCTTCTACGAGCCCACCGTGCTGGTGGACGTGGACCACTCGATGAAGTGCATGACCGAGGAGACTTTCGGCCCCACGCTGCCGATCATGAAGGTGCGCGACTCCGAGGAGGCCCTGAGGCTGGCCAACGACTCGGAGTACGGCCTCCAGGCCTCGGTCTGGACCAGGGACATCGAGCGCGGCGAGAAGCTGGCCGCCCGCATCGAGGCCGGCGCGGCCAACGTGAACGAGCACCAGCTCAACTACCTGGCGCTCGAGGCCCCGATGGGCGGCTGGAAGTCCTCGGGCCTGGGCACCCGCCACGGGGCGGACGGCATCCGCAAGTACACGCGCAAGCAGGTGTCGGTGATCTCGCGCCGGGGTTCCAAGCGCGAGATCTACATGTACCCCTACGGCAAGTACTCGTCCAAGCTCCTCGGGATGCTGCTCAAGCTGCTGAACGGGAGGGGCAAGGCGCGTTAGGCGAGGCGAGGTTGATATCTCCGCCGGGGTGGGTACGTATCCGGGATGAGGTCGAACGGCAGGTACCCGGCGTGAGGTCGAACGCCCGGGCGAGCATCAGGTCCACCGCAGGCGTGCTCGCGCTTCTGGCGCTGGTGCTGGCCTTGGCCGGGTGCGGCGGCGGTGACGACGAGACGACGACCGGCCGCGACGAGGACTTCGCCAAGTACAGCTCCGCCGATGTCCAGAAGCGATTCAAGGAGCTGACGGGCGGCGACCTGCGCCGCAACGCCAGCGGCTCCGAGTCCTTGGAGACCCTGAGCCTGCCCTTCAGCGGATCCAGCTCCGACGACGACGGGCTCCGTGACCGCTACGGGGGCTTCATCGTGCTGGTGACCGGCAACAAGACGGCGCTCGAGGCCATCACGAAGAGGCCGCCCCAGGGCGGGCGCAAGGTCATCGACAACGTGGTGATCGAGGGCACCGGATCCTCGACTGGCGCCGAGGGCTTCGAGCGCGCCGCGCAGATCTTCTCCACCTTGGGCAAGCCCGCGTCCTCGGTCAAGCTGCCGCCCGAGGAGACACCCTGCGAGAAGGCGGGCATCGACCCCGACGGAGGCGCGGGCAAGGAAGGCGTGTGCAAGGGGGCGGACCAGAAGACGCTGACGATCGCGAACTCCGACAGTCCATTGAAGGTCAAGGGCAGAACGCTTTCCGGCCTGCGGGTCAAGCGGGGCAAGATCATCACGTCGCGTCGCTTCGGCCTCATTCGTCGCTTCCGCGCCAAGGGCGGCTTCATAGCCGCCTCCGTCAAGGTGGCCAACACCGGCGACGAGCCGCTGAGCTCGCTGCGTCCCAACCTGGTGATCGACGGCAAGAGCTACAGCGAGGACGACAGGGCCTCCATCTACGTCAACAACCCCGAGAGCTTCCCGATCCAGCCGGGCGACTCGGCGCGGGTCGTAGTGCTCTTCGACGTTCCGGTGGCGGCAGCCCGCAAGGCGGTGTCTCAGGGCGCCCTGGAGATCTCGGGCGATCCGGAGACCACGTCGGTCGAGTTCTCCGAGACGATCGGGCGACTTCGGCTGAAGGGCGCCGAGCGCGGTCCACCCCCCAAGGGCCGTCGCGGAGTCGTCTCGTGAGCCTGGCGCCTCGATCCCTTCCTGTTTGAGCCGCGCCGGAGCGGATGCAGGCGAGCTGTTGGCTAGTGTCGCGCCCCCATGGCCGACGAGCTCTCCCCCCAGAACCGCATCCGCATCGAGGTGGACCGAGGCCTGTGCATCGGCTCGGGCGACTGCGTGGACTCGGCTCCGGGGGTCTTCGAGCTGGACGCCGAGGACAAGGCCCGGGTGATAGATCCGGACGGGGACCCGCTGGACATGGTCATGGACGCGGCGGGCAACTGCCCGGTCACCGCGATCTTCGTCTACGGGGAGGACGGGACGCTGTACCCCTGAGCCGCGTCGTCGCCGGGCTCGAAGGGTCAGGCCCGCAGCCGGCGAAGCACCAGCAGGGCGATCAGGCTGCCCAGGATCACCGACGGGATCAGGGTGCGGGGCTGCAGGCCGCCCGGGCCGTCGCTTCGCACGCCGCCGGTGGGCATGGCGAACTCCTCGGCGGCCAGCACGTCGTGGGGCTCGTGGATCGGATCGGGGGGGATGTCGCCGACCGAGGGGACGGGCATGGCGAACTCCTCGGCGGCCAGCACGTCGTGGGGCTGGTCGCTTCCGGTCGGGTCCTCGGGCAGCCGCGGATTCGGTCTGTCGCTCATCGTCCTGATACTGCCAGACGGCTCATGATCCGGCCTCGCGCGCTAGGTTTCCCGTGATGAGGAGAAGGTCGGCAATCGGGGCGCTCGCCGTGGTGGCGGTGCTCGTGGCCGGCTGTGGCCGCGAGGAGCAGTCCTCCACCGGCGAATCGGACATCGCCAAGAAGTCCGATGACGTGGTTCTCACGCCGGGAAGCGTCGATCCCGCCGCGGTCAGGCAGGCTGAGGCCAGGGCCGGCAGATCCAAGGCCCGCGTGGTGCAGCTGCAGGGCGCGGGCGCGGGCGCCAAGAAGACCTACGACAGCGGCGAGGGCGTCAGCCCCGGCGCTCCCACCGATGCCGAGGTCAAGGGCGAGCTCAAGGAAGCCCGCTCAGAGCTGCGGAAGTTCAAGCGCTACCTGGGCACCACCGCCTACCTGCAGACCGGCCCCAAGGCCCGGGTGCTCAAGGACGGCACCGCGGTGGCGCCCGATAACGCCCCCGAGCCGGTCAAGCGGGTGATCCAGGCCGCCAACGCGATCGCCAAGCTGCCCTACAAGTGGGGCGGCGGCCACGGCGCCTGGCGCGACGACGGCTACGACTGCTCGGGGTCGGTGTCCTTCGCCTTGGCCGGCGCGGGCCTGCTGAAGAGCCCACTCGCTTCGGGCGGATTCATGAGGTGGGGCGACCCCGGCCCCGGCAAGTGGATCACGATCTACGCCAACGAGGGCCACATGTTCATGATGGTCGCCGGCCTGCGCTTCGACACCAGCGGCCGGGGACGCGCCGGCACGCGCTGGCAGAGCGGTACCCGCAGCGCGGCGGGCCTCGAAGTGCGCCGCGCCCCCAGCCTCTGATGCCGCTGGATCGGGCATCGCGCCCGACCCGCAGCCGCTGTCCCCGGTTGGCAGGTGTTTGCCGCTGCGCGGGGAACCAGGCCGGGGACCCCTAGCTTCGCCCCCCGTGGACGACCAGCCGACACGCCGTCTAGACCCAACCCGAGATCCGCGCCGCCCAGGGCGGCGTGAGGACGACTCGGTCTACTTTCGCCGGCGCCTGGTGGCGGCCCTGACCGCCGGCATCCTGTTGATCGTCGTGATCGCCCTGGCGACCGGCGGCGACGACGAACCCAAGAAGACCTCGAGTCCGGCGGCTCCGGTGCCCACCACGCCCGAGGTGGAGACCGACACCACCACGGACTCGACCGGCACCACGACCACTCCGACCCCCAGTGGTGGAGGTACGGCCGGCGGCGCCACGGGCGGCGGCAGCACCGGAGGGGGCAGCACGCCGGGCTCCACGGGCGGCTCCACCGGAGGGACCCCGCGTCAGGGCACGGGCACTCAGCAGCAACAGCAACAGCCACAGCAACAACAGCAGCGGCCGACGCCGGGGGGGACCACGGGAGGCGGCACGGGCACGCCCCAGCAGCGCCAGGAGCCGCCGGCGTCAGGCGAAGGCGGAGCGGTCGCCCCCGACGGCGGGGAGTAGGCGCCTCGGTCGCCCCGACGCCCGGGGACGCCCGTCGCCTGGTGTCTGACACGGGCATGCCCTGGTCTCGGCCGGCAAGCCCCTCTACTCGTCCGGGCTGCGCCTGGTCCGCTTGACCTCGCTCTTGCGCTGCTTGCCCTCAAGGCGCCGCTCCTTGGACGCCTTCGTCGGCCGCGTGGGCTTGCGCTTGCGCTGCTGGCGCAGCGCGCTCGCCAGCCGCGAGCGCAGCCGCTCCAGCGCCAGCTCGCGGTTGCGAGACTGGCTGCGGGTGTCCTGGGCCACCGCCGTGACCCGGGGGCCCAAGCGCGCGAGTACCCGCCGCCGCTGGCTCTCGTCGAGCGAGGAGGATGCGGCGGCGTCGAAGACCGCCTCCACCCGCGACGCCGTCACGTTGGCGTGCTGGCCGCCCGGGCCCGACGAACGGCTGGTGCGCAAGTCGATCTCTGCCAGCGGGATGGCCGTACGGGAGTCGATTCGCATCGGGTCCTGCATCACCTGAACCTATACTCGCCCGCGTGCGGGCCGCCGTGGTCGGACACGTGGAGTGGGTGGAGCTCGCACGAGTCGACTCCCTGCCCGCCCCCGGCCAGATCGTGCACGCGACCGCGTCGTGGGGCGTCCCGGGGGGAGGGGGCGCCGTGACCGCCGTTCAGCTGGCACGGCTGGCCGGCGGCGCCCGGTTCTTCACCGCCCTCGGAGACGACGAGCTCGGCCACCGCGCTCACGACGAGCTGACCGCCCTGGGCCTGCAGGTGCATCCGGTCTGGCGTACCGAGCCCCAGCGGCGCGCCTTCGTGCACCTGGACGCGACCGGCGAGCGGACCATCACCGTGATCGGGAACCGGATGGGCCCGTCGGGCGACGACGACCTTCCCTGGGAGCTGCTCGAGCACGCCGACGCGATCTACGTGACGGCCGGCGACGCCGCCGCGCTGCGCCGGGCGCGGCAGGCCAAGCGGCTGGTGGGCACCGCCCGGGTCCTCGACACGCTGCGCGAGGCCGGGATCGGGCTCGACGCCCTGGTGGCAAGCTCCCGCGACGAAGGCGAGCGCTACCGCCCGGGCGACCTCGATCCCGCACCGGCGCTGGTGATCCGTACGGCGGGGGAGGACGGCGGGCGCTGGGAACGGCCGGCCACGGGCGAGTCGGGCGCCTGGCAGGCGGTCCAGCCACCCGGACCGCCGATGGACGCCTACGGCTGCGGCGACTCGTTCGCCGGCGGGCTGACCTACGGGCTGGGGGCCGGGATGGAGCCCCAGCAGGCCTTGGAGCTCGGGGCCCGCTGCGGGGCGTTCTGCGCGGCCGGCGCCGGCCCCTACGAGGGTCAGCTGCGCAGCGCCTAGCCCGGGTCAGTGATTGGCCACCCGGCCGTCATCGGGCTCCAGCGGCAGCCCCTTGGCATCCCAGGCGGTGATTCCGCCCGTCATGTTGTGGGCGTCGAAGCCGCTGGCGTTGAAGGCCTGGGTGGCCATGGACGAGCGTGACCCCGACCGGCAGTAGAAGACGACCGGCCGTTCACGGTCGAGGGTCTCGGCCCGCTCGGACAGGGAGGCCACCGGCACGTGGCGCGCGCCGGCGATCCTGCCGGCGTCCCACTCGTATTGCTCGCGTACATCCACCAGCTGAACCTGGCCGGCCTCGTGCAGCTCCAGCGCGCGCTCGGGGTCGACTTCTTCCTGCAGGTCCGAGAGAGGGGTCACGACCTCGACGTCATCCGGCGTCGATCGGCGGCTGGTCGTCGCGCTTGTCGTCGTCGCCCACACCGTCGGCGACGCCCTTCCCCATGCTCTTGTCCCCGGGCTGGGGCGTGGAGTCCGAATCGGTGGGGCCGCCGGGGATCGGGTCGCCCTTGTAGTCGTCGGGGTTGTCGACCTCCTCGCCGTCCACGGTGACGGTGCCGTCCTCGTGGTGGCGGACGTCGGATGCCCCGAGCTTGGCGGTGGCCTTCTCCAGATCCGTCTTCTCGTCCCGCTCCGAGTCGCTGGGGGGCATCAGAGCTCCTTGACGGCTGCCAGCACGTCGTTGACCGACTGCTTGGCGTCGCCCAGCAGCATCTCTGTGTTCTCCTCGTAGAAGAGCGGGTTGTCGATGCCCGCGAAGCCGGTGCCCATCGAGCGCTTGAACACCACCACCGCCTCCGACTTGTCCACGTCGAGGATCGGCATGCCGTAGATCGGGCTGTCCTCGACGTCGCGCGCGGACGGGTTGGTCACGTCGTTGGCGCCGATCACAAGCGTCACGTTGGTGGTCTCGAACTCCGGGTTGATCTCGTCCATCTCCTTGAGCGCGTCGTAGGACACGTCGGCCTCGGCCAGCAGGACGTTCATGTGCCCGGGCATGCGCCCGGCAACGGGATGGATCGCGTACTTGACCTCCACGCCACGCTTCTCCAGCTCGTCGCCCAGCTCGCGCACGGTGTGCTGGGCCTGGGCCACCGCCAGGCCGTAGCCGGGCGCCACGACGACCTGGTCGGCCTGGGTCAGCGCGATGGCCACCGAGGCGGCGTCGGTGGAGCGGTGCGGGCGCTCCTCGCCGTCGTCTCCGCCGCCGCCCCCGCCGCCGCCGCCGAAGCCGCCCGCCACGATGTTGGGGATCGAGCGGTTCATGGCGACGGCCATCAGGTTGGTGAGGATCGTGCCCGAGGCGCCGACGATGATGCCGCCCACGATCAGCGCCACGTTGTTCAGGGCGATTCCCGCCGCGGCGGCCGAGAGGCCCGTGAGCGCGTTGAGCAGCGAGATGACCACCGGCATGTCGGCGCCGCCGATGGGCAGCACCACCATGTTGCCCAGCCCGGCCGCGGCCACCAGGATCAGGATGAACAGGCCCTGGGACTCCTGGCCGAGGGCGATGGCGACGGCGGCGCCGATCGCCACCACCAGCAGCACGGCGTTCAGGACCTGCTGGCCGGGCACCGAGATCGGCTTCTGGGGGATCAGGTCCTGGAGCTTGCCGAAGGCGATGTTCGAGCCCCAGAACGAGACCGAGCCGATGATCGCGGCGAACAGGATCGGGATCAGCGTGTCCAGCGGCGGGTTGCCGGTGCCGACGTCGAGCGAGTGGCGGTACTCGGCCCACGAGATCAGCGCCACCGCCCCGCCGCCGACGCCGTTGAACATCGCCACCATCTGCGGCATCTGGGTCATCTGCACCTTGCGCGCCGCGGGCACGCCCACGACGGTGCCCAGCACGATGCCCAGGGCGATCAGGGCGTATTCGCCCACCGTGGGGGTCAACAGCGTGGCGATGACAGCGATCGCCATGCCGACGGCTGCCGTCGCGTTGCCGCGCCGGGCGGTCTTTGGGCCGGTCACCTGGCGCATGCCCACGATGAACAGCACGAAGGCGACGATGTAGAGGATCTGGATGAAGCTCGCGTTGGTGAGCAACGACGCCAACGGCAGCGGCATCAGGCGTCCTCGTCCGGCTTGGGCCGCACCTTGAACATCTCCAGCATGCGGTCGGTGACCAGGAAGCCGCCGACCACGTTGATCGTGCCGAACGCGATCGCGATTACCAGGAGCACCTTGCTCAGCAAGCCGTCGGCCTCACCGATCACCAGGATGCCGCCCAGCAGCACGATGCCGTGGATGGCGTTGGTGGCGCTCATCAGCGGCGTGTGGAGCGAGTTGGGCACCTTGGAGATGACCTCGAAGCCGACGAAGGCGGCCAGCGCCAGGATCGTCAATTCCGTTATGAGGTCCATCAGCCTGCTTCCTCCTGCTCGGGTAGGCCGGCGGCCTTGCGCGCACCGGGATTGACGACCTCGCCGTCGCGGGTGATGCACGCGCCCTTGATGATGTCGTCCTCGAAGTCCAGCTTCAGTCCGCCCTCGTCGTCGGCCATCAGCTTGACCAGGTTCTCGATGTTCTTGGCGTAGAGCTGCGAGGCGTGGTCGGGCATCGTGGCCGGCAGATTCACCGCGCCTACGATCTTGACGTCGTGCTTGACCACGGTCTCGCCGGCCTCGGTCAGCTCGCAGTTGCCGCCGGTCTCGGCGGCCAGGTCCACGATCACCGAGCCGGGCTTCATCTGCTTGACCGCGTCCTCGATGATCAGCAGCGGCGCCTTGCGACCGGGCACGGCGGCGGTGGAGATCACGCCGTCCATGCCGCCGATCACTTCGGCCAGCGCCTCGCGCTGACGCTGCTGCTCCTCGTCGGTCAGGGCGCGGGCGTAGCCGCCGGCGTCCTCGGCGTCCTCCAGGCCGATGTCGAGCTTCACGAACTTCGCCCCCAGGGACTCGATCTGCTCCTCCACCGCGGAGCGGACGTCGAAGGCGTGGAGCACGGCGCCCAGGCGGCGGGACGTGGCGATGGCCTGCAGTCCGGCCACGCCGGCGCCCAGGACCAGCACCTTGGCCGGGCGGATCGTTCCTGCGGCGGTGGTGAGCATGGGGAAGAAGCGGGGAAGCTCCTCGGCGGTGATCAGGGCGGCGCGGTAGCCGCCCACCGTGGCCTGGGAGGAGAGGGCGTCCATGGACTGGGCGCGAGTGACCCGCGGTACGGCCTCCACGGCGAAGGAGGTGACCCCGGCGTCGGCCAGCGCCTTGGCGGTGTCGCCGTCCGTGAGCGGCTGGAGGAAGCCGATCAGCACGGCGCCCTCGCTCATCTTCTTGATCTCCTCGGGACTTGGCGGAGCCACCTTGGCCACCA
>JAABUS010007990.1_pt1 | contig 11800 bp, 8 predicted proteins | sample 5560161 | NCBI WGS metagenome assembly JAABUS01 (sample SAMN10711885, study PRJNA513376) | rock metagenome | isolation source: Antarctica rocks | place: Antarctica: Victoria Land, Trio Nunatak nord | collected 2016-01-04 | reverse complement strand
AACTCCCCAACAAACCTCCTCTGATCATCTACCACAAACACTCGACCTGCGCCGTCGAGATCGCGGCTTCGAGCCCTACAATCGAGGATCGATTTTCTTTTGAGCAGGTGAGGGGGCTGGCGACGGAGATTGTGGAGGATTGTCAAAACAAGGGCGGGTTTGGGGGATATGCGGCTATTGGGAGGGGTGAGGGGTGGGTTGTTAGGGTTATTGGGTTTAATGGGACCGAGGCTGCGTTAGTGGGGAATGGGACGGTGATGGTTGAGGGTGCTGGGCTTGTTGGGTTGGTGGATGCGGATGCTGTTGTTGAAGCTCGTTTGTGAGTGATGTAGGAGGGGAACGGGAGGCAGGCGGCGGCGGCGATGCTTCACTACCCTTCAACATACGTCTCCGAGCCCTGATGTCTGCCGTCTTCTGCTGATACCTCCTAATCTCTTCAGTGTCCATTACTTTCAGTACAACCACGTGATCTTCGTATTCATTGAATCTGATGCCATCTGCCTCTAGCGACTCTGGATTCACAAGTCGCCTATCAATTTTTGTCCAGGTTGCATCATGTGGGATCCCCTTCTTTTGTAAGTATCTACGCTGAGCCACACCTTCGCGAATGGTACCCTTGTCTAGGAATTCGGGAAACTTCTCGCGGGGTGTAAGGAGAATGCCTTTTGGGGCTGGAAGTGCTGGTTTGTCCTTGCTAGAAGCCACGACGCCGCTTTCGTAATGGACACCGTCGTCTCCGCTATCGTCAGAAGACGATGACGAGGAATAAGCATGTTTATCGTAGGTACTGTAATGGGACCGACGAGGGTAGCTACGATGATGTCTAATGGAATAAGGCTCAGGGCGACGCTCATAGGAAGCTTGCTGGTGAGGCAGATCCTCTGAGTCATCAGTGATGGCTGTTGGTACCGTTCGACTGTCATCCAGTACATACTTCTTCCGTTCCCTTGATGACTCACTTGATGTGTCTTCTGCAATGCCATCCAATTGAGAAGGCAGAAATTTCTCCTTTTGAGCTGGCCCCTCAGTCCTGATAGCCTCAATGATTTGTTCTGGTGGTTTGTATTTTTGGCTGCGCGATAAATCTGGCGAAGCACCCGTTTGCTCGGCCAGCAAGCGTTCCTGCAGTGTGTCTCGCCTTTTCAGCTCCAGAACTGGGAGGCCACCAAGACCAGGGGGACCCTGTTCATCCACCAGCGAGTCAGTATCGACAGCTAGAGCAATTGGACCATCATATTCATGCTCGAGAAATGGCGTTTCCGAGTCTCCAGTGCTTTCAATTAGATCGGAGAGCGGTTCATAAGCCGTATCGTTGAGTTTCCTCACCTGGAGATCCAGGTGGAAAAATCCAGAATGGAACCACTTGTGCATCTGCACCCCAGAGAAGGGACCCCGAACCTTGCGCTGAAGATCTAAGTAGACCCATTCAGCTCCATCATATAAGCGTGCTTGTAGGCTTCGTCGTATGACAGAACGAGGTATCTTAGTAGTAGAGTTCATGGCCTCGTCTGACTGCGCAATGGTTGCCGCTGAATCCTCGAGGATCTTATTCCAGGCTAAAACGTCTTCTGCCTCTACAGCCTGGCAAATACACATCATAGCGTCGGCTTGAGTCTTCAAGCGGTAGCGATGGCTCTCAAAGCCTCCTGAGTAGTATATTCGGCCAGGATTCTCCAGTAAGGCTGCCTCCAAACCGTCCAACATGCTTGTGCCAACCTCGCATGATCGCCGTAGGCGTTGTCCCAGCCCATGTCCAAACGCCTCCTCTTTTGGCTTGTATGCCTCCGACCAAGCCCTAATTCTATCCCAGGCTTTGCCAACGGTTCGTAAGCCACCCACAATAGGCGCGATTTGATGTCTAACATAACGAGATGGATCTACAGCTATGTCATTAAATTTACATTCAATTCTTAGACATCTCCGCATCAGGTTTCGAGAAATGTCGACAAGCCCCGAGACCAAGTCTAAATCTGTCTCCAGTATTGTCCCAATGTCTGCAGGCGATGCAAAGTCCGTTATTGGTACCTCGAACGACGTCTTCCTTACAGTGCTAATGCCCTCTTTGGCTGACACAGCTTGCGTATCACCAGTGGCATCGGGTGGAACGCCTTCCTTCAGTAGCCGACTAAAAGCCTGTTCTCTAGATCTGAGAGGTGTTTTAGAAGCAGAGACGCTAGATGTTGCTCGAAAACGTTCCAACGTCTCAATGTGCCTCTCTGTTTTCCACACAATTTGTTTCATGATCTGGTCTTGCCCAAGACTCGATATTGCTTTCTGGCCCAGTGCGTACCTTGAAGATCCTTTCTCTATGAGGGACTGTTCCAAGACAACTCCGAGCTCCCTTAGGATTTTCAGGCCTTCCTTCAAAATTGTTTCCAAGGCCTGATGGGCTTGCTGGTCTAGACTGCCTTCGAGCTGTCTCTTGATCTCGCATAGAACGGTCGCCATTCGAGGTAGCACATTTGCAGCATCGCGGAAAGACTTTGGTACAGCGGTCGGGTCTGAAGTGGAGCTGTTGACGCGTGCCAATACTTCCACGTTGAACTTGATGGTCTGAATGATGGTGTCTATCGTACTGATTGCCGAAACATCTCCAGACTTTGCCGCAGAATCTCCCGCCGGACGGCAGCTGCTCTTTTCATCTTCGTCTTCGTCTCTGTCTTTCTCTTCATCTTCATTCCGACCACGATCTTCCTCTTCGTCTTGTGCTGCCTCTTGAACATCATTCTCTTGAACTTCACCCTCACCCTCACTGTCTTCGAAAGGACGAAAGCCTAGAATAGACGCTAGGAGTGCGTCCGCACCGGTTGGCCCAGCTGCCGTGGGATCGTACGCATAGAGCTCTTCCAACAGTGTTATATACCCGCCAATTGCCCTACCGATCTGTTCAAGCTTTTTGTCACGTTGCCAGGCCAGTCTCCCTTCGCCAGGAGGCCCAAAGCTAGAGCCATGCTCTGTATCAGAATGTCGAGCGCTGTTTACCATGTCACCTAGCTCTTCGCATTTACGCTGACACTCGTCCAGCACAGATTTCAGAGCTCTGAATGTCTCCTTGTTCTGGATGTATTTGAAATGTCGAGTTGCCTTGATCAAACATCTGTAGACTGAGAGTATGCCCGGATAGATGTTGTTGAGAGCTTTAGAGGCCTGGGACACACCGTCGCCATCACCCTTGATTTGCTCGATTGTGGTAGATATGGATAAGATCAGTTCCTGGAGTTGTGTCGACCTTTCTATACATGCAAAGGCTTCATCACTGTGATGGTGCGCTGTTTCAATGGGATTGAAGATGAGCTCTACGGTCTCATCTCGAGTGTCATACAGGTCGTCGACTACACCTTTAGCACCTCGTAACAATCTTATACTCTCTTCATCACTCTTCCTCAGTGCAGCCTCGAGAGGGTAGCCATAAGAACTTGCATGCAAATCAACTGCAGCACCATGATCGAGGAGAAGCTGTACTAGAGAGGGGTGGCCTCCAATGATCGCGGCTGTCAAGACATTCCCCCACGTCTGTCCAGGAGTGGTGACGACCGCTCCGTCTTCCAGTAGTTGTGATACCTCTGCTTCGAGGCCTTCGTAAGCTGCAACGTGTAGAGGCGGATTGTCCTGGTCTTCGTACGAAGCCCGAGAGCCCAAGTCCAAATCGGAGTGATTTTCGTGGCCGGCAGCTGCACCCGTAGAAGCGTCTCTGTCTCCATAGTCTCTAGGCAAGGCAAACAGAGCTAATTGTTCCATGTGGGATCCAACATGTTGCTGAAATTGGGCGGTTGTGACCACTAGGCTTGCTAACGGTACATCTGGGTTTGCATAGTTTAAACTGGTCGACCATTCGTCGCAGAAGGGACAAGCATGTGGTGAGACTTTGTTAACAGACTGCTGACAAGTTTCGGTAAATGCTGATAATTGCTCTTTGGTGACTACCTGCGCATGGTGGCTATGCAGATGCCTCTCAAAAGACTTAGGCGATTGAAATGTCACATGAGGGCAGAAAGGGCAACGCCACTCGACTCGGTGCGCTGAAAGTTCGTGATTGAACCAGGTACTACGCTCTGCAAACATTTTGAGATCACAACCTTCGTATGTGCAGATGTATGGCTTCAGATCGCGAAAGACGTGCTTTTTCCATTCTCTTCGAGTTTTGATGGTCTGAATTGTACAGCAGTATGGACATTCGAAAGGTAGGCCTCGACTGGCTTCTTCGGGAAGTGGTGGTACTCGCAGGCCGTCGCTTCTCTCATCTCCCCCCATTGAAGTTGCATATGACGTCTGAGATTGAGCATCGTCTGAGATCTCATGTAACATCTCCAAAGCTGCAACGTTCAATGTAGACGCAGTCGTGACGGCAAGAGTGCTAGGTGCTTTGCTCCCTGTACGGTTCTTCTCTGTCTGGCTGCCGAGTGCTCCACGTCTATTTATTGCCGCTGTCTGCCTTTGCCTAGACACGACATCTTCATCGACTTCGGTCATTTTTTTTTCTGTACCTGTTCTCTCGCGATGTTGTCTACAATATCGCAGGTACTGGCGTCGCCGCGTGATCGCCTTCCCCAGGCGTCTCTCCAACCATTCGGTCTGCTGGATACGAGGATATCTGTGACCGACATGATATATGTCAAAATGCGCATCGAAAGGCTCCCCACAAGCAGCGGCAGCTTTAGCATATCTATCGCGAGTCGTCGCACTTCGGATCAGCACTGACATTTTGAATAAGCCGGTCACAGTATTGCCAGAAGATTTCAACAGTTCTTCGAGCTCAGATTCCGGCTGAGACTCGTCGCTTAGAAGACTTGATGCGTCGTTGCCACCATTGCCAGACACGAAAACCTCGAGCTCAGCGTCTGCAGCAAACCCAGTACGATTCGGCTTATCTCCAGAAACGATAGAAAGAACATCCTGAAGCGTGTCGATCAAGTCTTCAAGGAGCTCTGTGATCTGCTCGGCGATCTTCGGTGCCTCTCTCAGACGATAGTCGAGTGAGCTTGGTAGAGGCAGCTCTTGGAATGCACCGATATTACCTGCCCATATCTTGAACCTGCCCAGCCGGTCCAGCACTGAGCTTTGTGCGTTCTTGTCAGTCTCTAAGATATTGGATAGTTCGTCGAACAGATCAATACACGCTTGTACTCTGGGGGCGATTACAATACTTCCCTCGGGACTCATCGTTCACGAGTGTTGCTTTAATAGCGACGGCCCTCATCTGGCAAATCCTTAGGCATACTAATATCGAAAGCATTGCGAGAGTGCTCGTGGCTTCGATATATAGCCCCCAGGCTAAACCACTAGGTGCATTAGCGGCCATCAGCCCCACCATCTCGCTTTTGACAGCGTACAACATAACGATTGGTATGGACACGCAGGCCAGTCATCGCAGCTGTGGAGACAGTGATCCAGGTTCCGAGGACACGCCATTGGCTGGGTTTCAATACTTCACCATATTAGGTTCGGGAGTACGATTCGAACGGTTCTCTCCTCCTCATTGTTTCTTGCGTGGAGCGGTGAAATTCTACAAAGCTAATACGTTGTCCGATTGAGACGCCAAGGGAGTGCTACCCGACGACGTCGTCCGGAGACATGGAGCTCTTCAGACGCTGCGGAATAACCTGCACGTTGCCGTCGCCACCCACTGCAAGAATCCCAGCGAGAGCTGAAAGAGCAAGATAGAAGAAATTGGAACTCGTGTTGAATCACTCGCTCTGAAGTCGGACTACAGGAACTCTGGATAATCATAGTTTCGGTGACTCCCGCTCATGGGGCGGCCAAAGCTGCTAAGAGTAAGTAATGGATATCAAAGTCGAATATAGTGGAAAGGTCGGACGGTACCACCATCGTGGGAATATAGATGTAAGCAACAGTGTGGCGAGTGTCGAACGCTTCGCGCTCAACAAGATAGAAAAGGTGGGAAAGACTTCAATCCTTTTGTACCATTGCAGCTGGGTACAAAAAGTTGAGCCATATTTTGGCTCATTTTCCCTGACAAAGATAGCCTAAGCGGTTAGCGTAAGGTCACTAGCCTTAGTGGGCATGACTGCATGTCTAGCTTCCCCACTAATGGGGCTGAGTTGTACGGCCGTCACCTCATCTGGCAGGTCTCCAACCGTGCCTGTCAACATTTTGCATGTTATATTGATGTAGGAAAAGATATAAGAAGGTACCTCATCATGAGTGGTGTCGAAGTTGCAGGCTTCGTGCTTGCGGCATTTCCCCTCCTGATCTCGGCCCTAGAGGATTACCGTCAAGGATGGGAAATTCTTGAGGACTGGTGGAAGATCAAGAGAGAATACAAAAAATGCCAGCAGAATCTCAAAATTCAAAAGCTGGTCTTCGAGGAGAACTTAGAGCAGCTTCTCTCAACTCTAGTCCAGGACGACGAAGAGCTGAAGCTCCTGATTGCCAAGCCAGGTGGGGACCTGTGGCAAGATGCTGAGCTCGAAAGCGGGCTCAAAGAACGGCTGCCGAAATCCTACGAGGTTTATCTTGAGATAATTGGGGAAATCATGGCTGTCATGAAGAGTCTGAAGAAGGAGCTTGGGGTCGATGTGCATGCTTTTCAGAGTAGGATTGAGGAGGTCAGTCTGGTAATCTACCTTGATATTTCCCATTTCGTTGATTTCTTCCCCCCAAAAACGCGGTCTTTACATATCATATATCAGCTCGAAAGCTATGCGGATGGCTGTATGCTCGGGCTAGGTCCCGTTCGTTGTGAGCATTTCCATATAATTCGCCCGGGCACAGGCTCACTATCCTGTGATCCGCGGAAGCTGATTTCTTAGCCATGCGACTTTCTTTTCCATTGCACGGCATAAGCATGGGCTACTCAACCTATGCTTTTCCACATTCCCACTCGAGCAGTACTATGCTCGCCATCTATGTCCCTTAGGCGAAAATCAGAATGGGCACTGGAATGCGTATTTGTTCGATTCAACATATGCTTTAAGTCCATTAGCTAACGTTATATCGTTGCTCAGACTCTTTCAACATCTAGCTCCCACAAAGGATACTCGAGCAGTGTCCAGATAAAGGTTAAAGTCAAACCAAACTTGGAGTATCAGATGCAACGGGTTAGGTTCACGTTCAACAAAAAGCCGCGCAACAAACTTATTGAAGAATTGGCACTATATAACAGCAGGTACGTGAAGCTGGAAGTAACCGCACAAATGGCACATTCTCTTATCAAGAAGGGGAGTTTCTCCCCCTGATCCTGCTCAGGCTTGTTTCGCTGGCCAATTTAGGCACTATGTCTGGGTATGCTGACCTCGAATGTGATACAGGCTCCGGGGACTTCTTGACTCGAGTGACCGTTTAGCGGCGGCGCGACAACGCCGGAAGAAGCATCCTTCCGTCGGCACCGGTAAAATGATCAATTTCTGGCAGCACGCAAAGAATATATATGGTCTTCTGAAGGAAGCCTGGTGTTGTGACTGTCTCTCATCTCATCATGCAAATCTACATTTACAATACCGCGCAAGCCCGGAGGTGGAGCTCGAAGTAGACTTCGTCTTTTCGCAAGATTCTACTCTCAACGAAAAAGGTCCCTGGAACTATCGAAGAACACAAATCAAGCGGATCGATAGTAATGTACAGCCTAATCTGACAACCTCGATCGTTGTTCCGGTACCTGCCCATCCAAACAAAGCCGTACACAATCTAGCTCTGAGGCCTTCGCTGAAGACTTCATCATCTATGAGCAAAAAAGGTGTCAAATGGGAGGCTCCTAGCCTGTCGGAACGGGCGCACTCGGACTCCGCTCCCAGTAGACATACAACTGGAATTATGGACATGTGTAGGATCTTCGCAGCTGAGAGCGGCTGTACAACCTATGGATGCTTAATGGGCACTGATTGCCAATACTCCATGCACCCTTTGATGGGCCAAACCCCCCAACGAAGTAAAGTCGAGGGGGTAGTATCCCTAGAAAGGTTGCTCGGCAAAGGGTCAACAATCAGACTTTCCCGCCGAGAACGATACGCTATTGCCTTAACGATCGCATCGTCTCACCTCCAATTGCACGATTCGCCGTGGTTAGGACCCCAATGGAGCAAGAAAGACGTTCTTTTTGACCGCAAAAATGACACTTTGGTCGATAATAAGCCGTACATATCGTGCTCTTTCTGCTTCAAATCGACGGACGATGGGTCGGTTTATATAGTAGCAGACCATGGAATGTCGACACTAGGTATGTATATCTCCCTGAATTTGCTCTTATCGAGGAAGATCTGCGCTACCGCATACCACTAAGTCTTGGCTTGTAATCCAAATACCGTATCCAACGTGAGGTATTGACTCCGTATATTGCAACACAGGCATTCTACTCCTCGAACTCTGCTTCGGTATCGCGCTCGAGGACCACGAAATCCGCCGTAATTTTCCTACGTTGGACGGTGAAGCAAATTCAGGTGCGTACACTCCAGTCAACCGCAATTTGTTGCAGCAATCGACTCTCAAAACCTGCGTCGGTCATCACTACTGCACTTCTTACCGTTCTTACAGCTTGCACTTGAGATCCCAACTCCGAGACGTGTACACATGTACGCCTTTGGAAATCTTGCGAGTCTTGTAGTTATCTTACGAGCGATGATATGTGTGAAACCGTTCCGAATTCGCGCCCAAGACTTCCCTTAAAGCCCCGATCGATAACCCAAAGAGTAATGCTAACCCATAAAACTTCAACAGCACTGGACCTCTACGCGGCAATACAATGGTGCGACCGGTACGCCAACGACGAGGCAGGGCCAGAGTTCGCCGAAGCAATCAAATGGTGCTTGCGCAATCCAACGATGAGCAGCGGTGGAGAGAAAGAGCAAGGCTGGAGGGAAGAATTTTGGACTCAAGTCGTGGAGCCGTTGCAGTATTGCCACCGGCAACTGAGCGCTGGTGTTAGCTAATAGAGAGCTATCTGGTAAGAAATGAGAGGTTTGTGTGGTGGTGACTTCACGCAACGTGAGCGCCGATGAGCGGTCTTTTATGACGTTTTCATAGGGTCATCGGTGATAAGAAGATCGAAGAAGCCAGTGGAGCACCAGAAGTTCAAGATCTCGTCATGGGGGTGCACTATACCTAGCTGCGTGTGGCAATTCATCCAACACTAAACATTCACATCCTGTTGAAGTGGCGAAAGGTAGGAGGCGGCATCACTTTGGGTGGGATAATTCAAGTTTCTTATCACATAGGGTGTCATATACCAATCACGCATAATCTTTTCCCTTCCTTCCTCCCACCATACTCCTTTACTCATACAACATCTCGCAAACATCACCATGACGTCCAACACCCAATCCAAAGACGGCTTCAGGACCATAGACCCTAACCGCGCCACCACAAACTCCGACTGGTACGACCCCGACATTACCCTCGACCTGATCCCCATCCAGACCCTCCCAGTCCTCGAATCCACCACCGGTCTAGAAGGACAAGAGCTAGTGGACCACATTAATGCCTCCGTAAGTCACTCTCCTAGCACCTACCGCTCCAGCCATATCTCCACAACCTAACGAGACCCCCCCCCAACACAGCGTGCCAAAGCCTGGCAAATCCAACCCTACCCCTGCGTCGGCATATTCCTCTTCCTCGACCTAAACATTGCCTCGCTCCCCGTCTACCCCACCATCCTCCACCGCCTCACCTCCCCGTCACGCAATGATGAGCGTCTATTAGACATAGCATGCGGCTTAGGGCAGGAACTTCGAAAATTAGCCTTTGATGGTGTTGACCCCGGAAAGCTGTACGGTGTCGACCTTTCCCAAGGGATGATTGACGCGGGCTTCGATTTGTTCAAGGACCGCGAGGGGAAGGGTGGGGATATGACGTTCGCTACAGGCGATGTCTTTGCGGAAGATCCGCTTGCGGCCATTGAAAAGAACGGCAAGAAAGGCTTCGATATCATCCACGTCGGCGCCTTCCTCCATCTTTTCCGACTCCCCGACCAGATCCTCGTCGCGAAGGCCCTCGTCTCTTTCCTCAGCTCCGCGCCCGACGCTGTCATCTTCGGCTGGAACCTCGGCACTGTTGAGCCTGGTGAGGTCAAGGTTAGTCCTAAAGTGCAAGCGAGCGTTTTCAGCCATAGTCCAGAGTCGTGGAGGGAGTTTTGGGACGACTTGGGGACGGAGATGGGGATGAAGTGGAGGGTGGAGGCTGTATTGGCGGAGTATCCGCCGTTTGTGAAGAGATGTGGTAGTGCGCAGGTTTGGGGCGAGGGGTATGAAGAGAGGAAGATAATGAACTGGAGTGTCCATAGGGCGTGAGAGAACGGACCAGTGATAGAAAGGAAATGGTGAAATCGCTTGCAGGTGAAGAATATCTGATAGAAAGAATTAAATGCATCTTGAGCTTTTATTAAGAAGATTTCTGTTTGATTTCTCCTCCACTCACACCAGCTCATTAAGTGACGGCCGTTGGACTCGGAGTCCAGAGAAAAGGTACGCTGTGGACATGTGACCTTGAGCGCAAATAGCGTATCATTCTGGTCCTCTATCGAGTATACACAGATTTAGTCAAGACAAAAACTGCCAACAACCCAATCGACGACCACACATCCACAACCCGAAGCCCCTCCCCCTAAATGTGAATCTCCATCTCCCAAACCTCATCCTCCTCAGTCCGCAAACCCATCTCTCACGCTAACTCAACACTCTTCGATTCTGTTCTCACCATGCAGTACATAGAAGTGCTTCTGGACCATATAAGACGGCGGCCAGAAGAGGTACCTAGAATTGTATCATGAGATGGATAGCATCCACTAACACCCTACAGAATTTTCAAGTTACTAGTCTCAGAGTCATGGCATTAGCGTATGCAGAAAGCTGCGGAATCCTTGGCACTTTTTTTTTTTTTTTTTTTTGCGCTCCCCCATGCATACAAACCTAAGTCTAAGAACAACGCTTTTATTATATCAATCTTATATAAGTAGATAGCTTGGTTTAAGGCGACTCTAACGCCGTAAAAATAAACCTAAACGATTTATTGATACGGAATTTATTGAAGGTTAAAGAATACAGCCAAAATTCTAGAAATTAGGCGTAGAAATTAGAATAGGCTTTCTACACTAATTCTTTAGCTCCTTTCCGTTCTGAAGCCCCACGTACCCTACTAAGTCTACTACCAATCTTTAATGCCTTATAATATATTAAGTATCTATCGAGATAAGTTATTTCCTACGGCGTTAGAACTCCATTTAGTAGAGCTATCTTCTGATATAAACTTGATATCTTAGAAGCTTTGTTCGTGGACTTGGTGGGGGAGTGTAGCGCAAAAAAAAAAAAGTGCCAAGGATTCCGCAGCTTTCTGCATACGCTAACACTAGAGGGTCGCTATCTCCGCAAGGAGATTACGGGGGCGGTAAGATTTAGTAAAGAATATATAATATAATTATATAATTATAATATATATTATTTCTATAAATTATTTACTCTAATTATTTAATTATATATTTCGAAGTCTATTTTAAGATAATTTATAGAATTTATTAAAATTTATATTAATTAGAATTATTATTATTTAAACAATTTAAGGATTATTTTATTAAAAATTTTATACTACTCGTTAATATAATAATTATATTTATAATATAGATTTATTTTAATATTTACTTTTAATATAATAAATTTTAATCTCTTTATATATTTTTATTATTATTTATAATAATAATAATTATTTATTATTTATATAAATAATAGAAAAATCTAGAGATTTTATTCTTATAATTTAATATAATATTATTATTTATGAATTAATTATTAGTTTATAAAGTCGTTATTTCCGTAGAGAAATTACGGGAGCGATGAGGGTAAATTATAAATAAATAATA
>JAABUS010007989.1_pt1 | contig 11803 bp, 11 predicted proteins | sample 5560161 | NCBI WGS metagenome assembly JAABUS01 (sample SAMN10711885, study PRJNA513376) | rock metagenome | isolation source: Antarctica rocks | place: Antarctica: Victoria Land, Trio Nunatak nord | collected 2016-01-04 | reverse complement strand
CGCTGCTCGCGCTCGCCGGACGGTTCGCCGCGCGCCGGATCCGGTCGAGCCGCACCGCCGCTCCCAGCGTGCGGACTGAGCCCGGTCCCGGCTGACCGCCCCGGGGGCTCAAACCCGGCCCACTGGTGCCAGAGCGGGCGTGACGACTCGCCCCAGTGGTGCCAGAGCGGGGGCTGAACCCGCCCAGAAACCCCCCGGTGGCACCACTCGGCGATACTGCCCCCCCCCGGTGGCACCACTCGGCGCCGCTGCACCCCCCGGGTGGCACCACTCGGCGACAGCAGGCTGGCTGACCGGCAGTAGGAGTTCAGCCGACCGGATGGGCGTGCACGACGTCGACCACATGCGCCAGCGCGTCGGGGTCGGTCGCCGGCAGCACACCGTGCCCGAGGTTGAAGACGTGACCCGGCGCCGACTCCCCCGCGACGAGCACGTCGCGTACGGCGGCGTCGAGCACCTCGTACGGCGCGAACACCAGCGCTGGGTCGAGGTTGCCCTGCACGGCCCGATCCGGACCGATCCGCCGAGTCGCCTCGTCGAGCGGCACCCGCCAGTCGACGCCGACGACGTCAGCCCCGGCCTCCCCCATCAGCGCAAGCAGCTCGCCGGTGCCGACCCCGAAGTGGATGCGGGGGACGCCGAGATCCGCCACGGCCGCGAGCACCGACGCCGAGTGAGGTTGGACGAAGCGTGCGTAGTCGGCCGGTGAGAGTGCTCCGGCCCAGGAGTCGAACAGCTGCACCGCGCTGGCGCCGGCCTGCACCTGCACCCGCAAGAACGCGGCCGCCACGTCGGCCAGCCGGCCCAGCAACGCATGCCAAAGCGCCGGCTGCCCGTGCATCAGCGCCTTTGTACGGACGTGGTCCTTGGACGGGCCGCCCTCGACGAGGTACGACGCGAGCGTGAACGGGGCGCCGGCGAACCCGATCAGCGGCGTCGCACCGAGTTCCCCCACCAGGCACTGCACGGCCTGCGTCACGTACGACACGTCGCCGGGTTCCAGGGGCCGCAGCCTCTCCACGTCGGCGGCGGTGCGAAACGGCTCGGCGACGACAGGGCCGGTGCCCGGCACGATGTCGAGGTCGACGCCGATCGCCTTGAGCGGCACCACGATGTCGGAGAACAGGATCGCCGCGTCCGTGCCGTAGCGGCGCACCGGCTGCAACGTGACCTCGACGATCAGCTCGGGGCGGGTGCAGGCCTCCAGCATCGCCACGCCCGCACGCAACCGGCGGTACTCCGGCAAAGACCGCCCCGCCTGACGCATGAACCACACCGGTACGTGCGGCACCGGTTCACCGCGGCAGGCGAGCAGGAACGCAGAGGTCGCCGGGTCGACCGAACCAAGACGCGCGGACGCCGGGCGGGTGGTGGACACGGCGAGGATCCTCCCAGGCCGTGCGGCGCGTCGCCGCGGTGGCCGGTCCGAGCCCCGCCTAGCCTTGCCCTCATGGGCGTGCGCACCGAGCTCGACGGCCCGCCCGAGGAGTTCGCGGCGGCCGTCGCTGCGCTGCGCGCGGCTGCGCTGCGTCCGGAGGTCGCCGTCGAACCCATCCCGGCACCGCAGCGGATCGCTCCGTACGCCACGGCGCTGTCGGCCGATGTGCGAGACGGCGCCGACGACCTGGGGAGCGGGCGCCTCGTGCTGTTGTACGACCCGGCCGGCAACGAGGCGTGGGAGGGCACCTTCCGCTGCGTGGCCTTCGGCAAGGCCGAAGTGGGTGTGGAGATGGTGGCCGACCCATTGGTCTCGGCGGTCAGCTGGTCGTGGTTGACCGATGCGCTGGCCGGCGCCGGAGCGGCGTACGTCGCGCTGAGCGGTACCGTCACGACCGTGCTGTCGGAGGGCTTCGGCGGCATGGCCGACGACGGCTCCACCGCCCAGCTCGAGATCCGCGCCTCGTGGACGCCGCTCGACGGCGTCACCGCCCACGTGCGGGCGTGGGCGGAGATGCTGTGCACCGTGTCCGGCCTGCCACCGCTGCCGCCGGGCGTGAGCTCGCTGTCGCCCCATGGCCGGCCCCGGGGCTGACCGGTCGATGACCGGTCCGCCCTTCCCCCCGCGGCAGGACGCGGCCCTCCCCGCCGAGGTGTCACCGGCCGAGCTCGAGCAGCCCGAGCCCAAGCCGTTGCTGCGGCTGAGTGAACCGCTACCACCGATCACGGACACCGGCCCTGCGCTGGACGTGGTGGTGGCGACCGTCGCGGCGGGCACCGGCCCGGTCGCCCTCGACGCCGAACGGGCGTCGGGCTACCGCTACTCCCAGCGCGCGTACCTGGTGCAACTACGGCGTACGGGCACCGGCATCGCGCTGGTCGACCCCATCGCCTGCACCGACCTGCGCCCGCTGGACGAGGCCATCGGGGACGCCGAGTGGATCCTGCACGCCGCGAGCCAAGACCTGCCCTGCCTGGCCGAGGTGGGGATGCGACCGAGACGCTTGTTCGACACCGAGCTCGCCGGGCGCCTGTTGAACCTGCCGCGAGTCGGGCTCGCCTCGCTGGTCGAGGAGCTGCTCGGCCGCTCGCTGGCCAAGGAGCACTCGGCGGTGGACTGGTCGACCCGGCCGCTGCCCGAACCGTGGCTGGAGTACGCCGCGCTCGACGTCGAACCGCTCGCCGAGCTACGCGACGTACTCGCGCAGCGGCTGGAGGCGGCCGGCAAGCTGGGCTGGGCGAGGGAGGAGTTCGAGGCGCTGCTGTCGTTCACCGGCCCGGAGCCGCGGGTGGAGCAGTGGCGACGTACGTCAGGCCTCCACACCGTCCGGGGGCGACGCGCGCTGGGCATCGCCCGCGCCTTGTGGGAACGCCGTGACGAGATCGCCGCCCAGCGCGACGTCGCGCCCGGCCGGGTGCTGGCCGACGCCGCCATCGTGGACCTGGCCACGTCACCGCCGTCGAGCCGGGCCGCGCTGCGCGGCAGCCGGCCGATGCGCGGACGTGGGGCCCGGCGCCACCTCGAGGACTGGCTCGACGCGCTCCAACTGGCTCAGTCGCTGCCCCAAGAGGAGCTGCCCTCGGCCAAGCCGCCCCAGCTGGGTCCTCCGCCGCCGCGCGCATGGGCCGAGCGCAACCCGGCCGCAGCGGCGCGCCTGGCCGCGTGCCGCGAGGTCGTCACCGCCCTCGCCGAGCTGCACGACCTGCCGGTGGAGAACCTGCTCAACCCCTCGCTGCTGCGGGCACTCGCCTGGGAGCCGCCGGCGGGCGCGATCGACGCCACCGGTGTGGCCGGCGTGGACGCCGTCGCGGCGTACCTGCGTTCTGGCGGCGCGCGTCCCTGGCAGGTGAGGCTGACCGCCGGCCCACTCGCTCGGGCGGTCTCCGGCGGCTGACCGGCGCGCCCACCGCACGTCATAGACGTGCCCGCCTACGGTGAGAACACCGTCACCGATGGATCGTCAGGAGCTCGGCCCGTGACCCGACCGCTGTCCCGCCGCATCCCGACCGTCCGGGTCGTACCGGTCGCCGTGGCCGTCGCTGCCCTGCTCGGGCTCGCCGGGTGCGGGGGCGAGGACGCCGTCGACACCACGCCGACACAGGCCACTACCCTCCCACCGACGACGCTGCCCGACTCCTCAGGACCCAGCGCCAGCCAGTCGTCACCGCCGACCGGCACGACGCCTACCGCCACGACGCCTACCGCCACGACGCCGGCCACCACGAGCCCCACCAACACGCCTTCGACGACGCCCTCGACGACGCCCTCGCCGACGCCCTCGCCGACGCCCTCGACGACGGTGACCCCACCGCCGACCTCCGTTGCGCCGCCCCGCACAGCCGGGCTCGCGTCCGCGCTCGTCCCGGCTGCGGACCTGCCACGTGACCCCTCCGGGCGGCCCTGGAACGCCGGAGCCGACGTACGCGGGTCGAGCGTCGCCACCGCATCGGCCTGTCAACGGGCGCCGCTGACGTCGATCGGTGCCACGAAGGTGGTGCAACGCGGCTACGACAACCGCAACCCCGGCAGCGTGGTCAACACCGTCGCTGCTTTCGCCGACGACGACAGTGCCCGTCGCGGGTACGCGGTGCTCGAGGCCTGGGTGCGGGACTGCGCCGGCACGTTGCGCGAGCACGGCAAGCGGCCGATGAACACGCCGAGCGGTTTCGGTCCCGTCCAGGCACAAACGTCACCCGCGGGGTGGGCGGTGGTGTTCTACGGCCCGGTACGCAACGACCCGAATGCGGCGCACATCGAGGGGCAGAGCGTCGTGGTCGACGACGAGACCCTCTCCTGGATCGTCTACCGCAGTATCGGCCAGGACTACAACTACGAGTCCGGGCAGGCTCCGCCCGAACGCGCGGCCGTGGTCATGGCCGCGCGGCTGCGCGCACTCGACTGACCCACGGCGTGACACCGGGTCCCGCCTGTCGTTGACTGAGGCCATGGTCACGTCCGGCAGGCTCACCTCGCATGGCTGACTTCCGCCGTCCGGCAATGCCCGGACGGGCGATGTTCGACGCGCTGCCCGGCACGGACGACCCGGCAGCGCGCACCGAGGCGGGACTGCGGCTGGCCCACCTGCTCGTCCGCGGCGCCCGCGACAGCGCGGACCGCACGATCGTCGAGCGCGTCGTCCGCCTGGCCGACGAGCACGGTCTCGACGTGCTCGCCGACATGTGGGCGCAGGCACCGGCGGACACGCTCGCGGGCGCCCTGTGGCGGCTCTACCTGTTGCGCACCTGGGTCCACCGCGACCCGGTCGGTGCCTCCCGCGAGTTCGACGCCGGCCGCGCGTACGCCCCCGTGCACGAGGTGATCGCGGGGGTGGTCGAGCCGCCCGGACCCCAGGAGGTCACCGTCATGGTCGACGAGGCACTGCGGGGCCTGGTCACCGGAGACCTCGCCGTCACCTTGGATCGGGCCGCCGCGTTCGCGCGGGTGGTGGCGGTGGGGCGCGCGTTCCTGCCCGACGACGCTGGTAGCTCGACGCTGACCACGACCTCGACCACCACCTCCACCGCCGCCATGACCTCGACCATGACCGCTGCCCGCCTACGCGACACCGCCGCCGATCTCGAGCATGCGGCCGACCTCGAGCGCCAGCAGGCCCTGGGCTGAGGCCCGGAGTACGCTGTGCGCGCGCCGGGCTGCGGTAGCCCCGGGTCCCACACTGAGCCGCTGCGAGCGGCCACGCGCCGTGAGGCGCTCCCAGCCCGGCGCACCACCCTCGCTGATACGACGATCCAACGACGCCACGCAGGTCAGGCGGACAACGCCCAGTGCTCAAAGGTGTCGGTGACGACCATGCCGACGTGTTCGTACAGTCCGAGCGCGCCGGTGCGGGAGTCGGTCGACAGCTCCAGCACCTGGGCGCCGTGCTCCCGAGACACCCGGGCTGCCTCAAAGAGCAGGGCCCGACCCAGGTTCAGACCACGGCGATCGCCTCGGACGGCGATCTGGTGGACCCACCCTTGCGCGTTGGCGACGCTCACGAAGCAGGCCCCGACGACTGCGTCGCCCTCGGCCGCGACCAACAGCTGCCAGCGTTCGAAGCCCGGTCGGCGCAGGACCGAGGCCGCCCAGTCGTCGAAGCTGGACGGCTCGCGTCCGGGCCACTCGTTGAAGGCGTCCTCGATCACCGTCCACACCGTGCGGTCCTCGACACCAGCTCGGGCAGAACGCACGAGTACGCCCGGCGGCAGCACCACGGCGGGCAGTTCGACCTCGGGGGGCAGCCGCAGCGCCCACGACGTGTGCCGCAGGGTGTAGCCCCGGCCGGCGAGCAGCTGGATGCCCTCCCGGTCGGCCACCGGAAGGGACTGTCCCACGAGTCGTTCGTGCGCGTCATCGGGGCCGCGGTCCCGGCGGGCCACACCGCGAGCGCGGTGCCGATCCCCTCGCCTCGCCGGTCGGGGTGCACGTAGGCCTCCGCGCGCCGGCCCGAGACTTCGGCGTACGCGATGAGGGCCGCATCGTCGAAGAGTCCGATGCTCTGCTCGGCGAGGTCGAAGGACGGGCGCTGCCAGTCCGACTCGATGTCGGCCAGCTCCACGAATGGCCGGCCCAGGAACAGGTTCTCGTACGCGTGCATCAAGGCTACGACAGCCGGGGCGTCCGCGGCTTCGAGCGGGCGGCTCGTGCAACCGGGCCGGTGCACGGGCAAGATGGGGTGCAGCACGCTGGTCACGACCGGTCAGCATGCCCGAGCAGAGATGAGGACGTCACATGGTTTCCCTCTTGTGGTTGCTGATCGCGGCCCTCTTCGGCCTCTCCGCAGGGACCCCCGTGGCCAACGCCGAATCCGTACCCTCTGTGTCGACCGTGTCGCCAGCGCCCCCGACGTCCTCCGCGGACACCGGGACCGACTGACAGACCCAAGGGAGCGACATGGCACGAGATGGCGACGAGGCGCGGGTCGTCGAGCAGGTCAGCACGGGGCTGTTGATCGGCGACGGCTGGCGCGAGGCCGACGGAGGCAAGACCCTGCCGGTCGAGGACCCCTCGACCGGTGCGGTGATCGCCGAGGTCGCCGACGCCGGCGTCGAGGACGGCCGGGCGGCCTTGGACGCGGCGGTGGCGGCCCAGGCCGACTGGGCGGCCAGCGCGCCCCGTGACCGCGGCGAGATCCTGCGCCGCGCCTTCGAGCTCATCACCGAGCGCACCGAGGACCTCGCGCTGCTGATGACGCTCGAGATGGGCAAGCCGCTGAAGGAGTCCCGCGCCGAGATCGCCTACGGCTCGGAGTTCTTCCGCTGGTTCTCCGAGGAGGCCGTACGGGTCTCTGGCCGCTGGTCGATGGCGCCGAACGGGGCTACCCGCCTGCTGACGATGAAGCAGCCGGTCGGGCCCTGCCTGATGATCACGCCGTGGAACTTCCCGCTCGCGATGGGGACTCGCAAGATCGGTCCGGCGGTGGCGGCCGGGTGCACGATGGTGATGAAACCCGCCGCGCTCACGCCGCTGACGATGCTGGCGCTCGCCGACATCCTCCGGGAGGCGGGGCTGCCCGACGGCGTGCTCAACGTGGTCACGACCTCCTCCACCGGGGCGGTCATGGAGCCGCTGATCCGAGACCCGCGGCTGCGCAAGCTAACCTTCACCGGTTCCACGGAGGTCGGCCGCAGGCTCGTCGAGCAGTCCGCGGAGGGGCTGCTGCGGACGTCGATGGAGCTCGGCGGCAACGCCCCGTTCCTGGTGTACGGCGACGCCGACCTCGACGCCGCCGTCGAGGGCGCGATGCTGGCCAAGATGCGCAACATCGGCGAGGCGTGCACCGCGGCCAACCGGTTCATCGTGCACGAGTCCGTCGCCGACGAGTTCTGCGACCGCCTGACCGATCGGATGGCCGCGCTGGAGGTGGGCCGGGGAGTCTCCGAGTCGGTCGACGTGGGGCCGCTGGTCGAGGCCAAGCAGCGCGACAAGGTCGCCGACCTCGTCGACGACGCCCTGGACAGAGGTGCCACCGCGACCACCGGCGGAGGTGCCCTCGACGGTGCCGGCTACTTCTACCCGCCGACGGTGCTGACCGACGTGCCCCGGGAGGCCCGCATGTTCGGCGAAGAGATCTTCGGACCGGTCGCCCCGGTGTACCGCTTCTGCTCCGACGAGGACGCCCTGGCGATGGCCAACGACACCGAGTTCGGCCTGGTGGCGTACCTGTTCACCCGCGACGTCTCGCGGGCGATGACGGCGGCCGAGGGGTTGCAGACCGGCATGGTCGGGCTCAACCAGGGGATCGTGTCGAACCCGTCAGCACCGTTCGGTGGGGTCAAGGCCAGCGGCTTCGGACGCGAGGGCGGCGCCGAAGGTATCGAGGAGTATCTTGAGACCAAGTACGTCGGGCTCAAACTGTGAACGGGTCGGTGGACGTGGTGGTGCTCGGCCTCGGGCCGGGCGGTGAGGACCTGGCGGCGCGGCTGGCCGGTGCCGGTCTCGACGTCGTCGGTGTCGAACGCGAGCTGGTCGGCGGTGAGTGCCCGTACTGGGGGTGCATCCCGAGCAAGATGATGATCCGCGCCGCGGGCACGCTGGCCGAGGGCCGCCGTGTCGCCGAGATGGCCGGGTCGGCCGACGTGCACCCCGACTTCAGCCGGGTGGCCACCCGCATCCGCGACGAAGCCACCGACGACTGGAACGACGAGGTCGCGGCGGAGCGGTTGGAGCAGTCCGGTGCCACCCTCGTGCGTGGGGTCGGACGGATCACCGGACGCGCTCAGGTGAGTGTGGGTGAGCACGTGCTGAACGTGTCGCGGGCGATCGTGCTGGCGACCGGCACCGAGCCCGTCACCCCTCCCGTCGCGGGCCTGGACGGCCTGCCGTACTGGACCAACCGCGAGGCGCTGGAGAACACCGCGGCACCGGCCTCGCTGCTCCTTCTCGGCGGGGGCGCGATCGGCCTCGAGCTCGCACAGGCCTACGCACGCTTCGGCACCCACGTCACCGTGGTCGAGGCCGGGGAGCGGCTCTTGGCGATGGAGGAACCGGAGGCCGGCGAGTTGCTCGCCGACGTCTTGGTCCGAGACGGTCTGAGTCTGTACGTGGGGGCGCGGGCCGAGCACGCGTCGCACGACGGGGAGCGGTTCGCCCTCCGACTCGACGACGGTCGGGGGATCACTGCGGAGCGGCTGCTGGTCGCCACCGGCAGGCGCCCCCGGGTGCACGACATCGGCCTGGACCTGATCGGACTGGACCCCGACGAGCGCCTCGACGTCGACGAGCACCTCCGGGTACGCGGCACCGCCACCGGTGGCGTAGCGGTGCTGGCCATCGGCGACGTGGTCGGCAAGGGTGCCTTCACCCACGTCGCCATGTACCACTCCACGATCGCGGCTCGAACGATCCTCGGCGAGGACGGCCCCGGTGCGGAGTACTCCGCGCTACCCCGCGTCACGTTCACCGACCCGGAGGTCGGGGCGGTGGGCATGACCGAGCAGCAGGCTCGCGAGGCCGGTCTCGAGGTGCGCACCGGCACGGCACAGCTGCCTTCGGTCACGCGTGGATGGATCCACCAGGCCGGCAACGACGGGTTCATCAAGCTCGTCGCCGACGCCGACCGCGCAGTGCTGGTGGGCGCTACCAGCGCCGGGCCGAGCGGCGGTGAGGTGATGGGCGCACTGGCCGTCGCCGTACGTGCCGCGGTGCCGATCTCGACGTTGCGGCACTCGATGTATGCCTTCCCGACATTCCACCGGGGCATCGAGGACGCCCTCAACGACCTGGACCGATGAGGTCGTCGCCAGCGCGCTCCGGCTGCCGACCGCCGAGGTGGCCCAGCTGCTGCCGCAGCGCCGGCGCGACCGCAACGGCCATGGCGAGCGCTCCCAGCACCCCGATGCCCGTGGCCCAGCGCAGGGTCGCGTCCGGCTCGACCGCGGCGGCTCCCGCGACGGTCATCGCGACGGCCCCGGTGGAACCCAGGGCTGCGTAGCCCAGGTGACCGGTCAACGCCCACAGCGCGAGTGCCGCGGCGCACAGGATCAGCCCGATCACGAGGCCGGTGACCGCGTACCACGACACGCCGACGCCCTCGCGCACCGGCTTGCCGTCCTGGTCGAACGACGAAACGGCGTTGGAGATGCCGACGACGAGCATGACGTACTGGCCGATCACCATCGCGAGAAGAGCGAAGGCGGTGCCCGCGAGCCCGGTGACGTGCCGGCTCGGTAGCCACCACAACCCCGCGGCGAAGGCGACCCCGAACGCGGCGAACGCCAGCGCCACCGACAAGACGGCTCCCTGCCCGTCCTGTGACGATGCACCGTCCAGGGCGTCGGAGCTCACCTGGCCGAGAAGCAGCAGGCCACCGAGGCCGGCCACCAGCAACATCGCCGACCCGCGCAGCAGCCACCACCCCAGGGCGCCGGCGGCGACCAGGAACACCCCCGCCAGGTAGACCGGCCAGCTGTCGTGGCGCGGCGACAGCGATGACAGTTCCACGATCGCCACGCCGACCAGCCCGAAGGCACCCAGCACGGCGGGAAGACCGGAGCGCAGTCCCCGCCCGAGCAGCCCGACCCCCGCGGCCACGGCGAGCAGCAGGAGCGTCCCGACCAGAGCCACCAGGAAGCCGCTCACGTTGAAGTCGCGTGGCCGGTTCGAGACCAGTGACCCCGCAACCAGCACCGCGGCCAGCACCAGGCTGCCCCCCAGCACCGACACTGCGACCGGGAGTCGACTGGCCGGTCGTGCGGACGGCGGTGTGGTCTCCCCCTGAGTCGTCATGCCACTGACCGTAGCCCCCGCGAAGGCGTGCCCACGCCGCCGCGCGGCGTGTCGGGCGTACGCTCGCGGGGCCGTCTCACGTCGACAAGGAGGCCTCGTGCTCCACCCGCTGAACCTGGATTCGGTCGAGCAGCTGACCAAGGAGTTCGACGCCGACCCGACGTTCCGGCTCGCTCGCAACGCCGTCACCACCACGTCGGTGGACGAGGTGGCCCTGGACCGGGACGTCGTCGCGCGCGTCGACCACTCGATGTCGCACCTCATCGACGACTGGGCGGCCACCGACCAGAAGAAGTCCGGGCGGTGCTGGCTGTTCGCCGGCACGAACCTGCTGCGGGTCGGCGCGGCCAACCGGTTGGGGGTCAAGGACTTCCAGTTCTCGCAGGCGTACCTGTTGTTCTGGGACAAACTGGAGAAGGCCAACCACTGGCTCGAGTCGATCCTGTCCACCGCCGACCGCGATGTGGACGACCGCACCGTGGCGCACCTGCTGTCGACGCCGGCCGAGGACGGTGGGCAGTGGAACATGTTCGCCGCGCTCGTTGGCCGGCACGGCCTCGTACCGCAGCAGGCCATGCCGGAGACGCAGTCCTCCTCCGACACCGTCGCGATGAACCGCGGCCTGTCGCGACTGCTGCGCAGGGCGGCGCGGGACCTGCGGGCGATGGCGGCGGCGGGCGCCGACGAGACCGAGCTGCAGGCGGCCAAGGAGGCCGCGCTGCGCAGCGTGCACCGCATGCTCGCCGTGCACCTCGGCACGCCCCCGGTCTCGGTGTACTGGCAGTGGCGAGACAAGGACCGCGGGTTCCACCGCGACGGCGAGCTGACGCCCCGGCAGTTCGCCGACCGCTACGCCGGCGTCGAGCCCGACGACTTCGTCTGCCTGGTGCACGACCCGCGTCCGGGCAGCGTCCCGGGCCAGACGTACACCGTCGAGCACCTCGGCAACGTCGTCGGGGCTCCGCCGGTGGTCTACCTCAACGTCGAGATCGACTTGCTCCGGCGGCTGGCCATGGAGTCGGTCGTGGGTGGCGAGCCGGTGTGGTTCGGCTGCGACACCGACCGGATGAGCTCCGCGGCGTTGGGGGTGTGGGACGCCCGGCTGTACGACTACGACGCGGTCTACGGCATCCGTACCGACGACGAGCCGCTGGACAAGGCCGACCGGTTGCTGCTCCGGGACACGTTGATGACGCACGCCATGCTCTTCACCGGTGTCGACGTCGTCGAGGGTGCGCCCACCCGGTGGCGGGTGGAGAACAGCTGGGGCGAGGACAAGGGCCAGAAGGGTTTCTGGACGATGCACGACAGCTGGTTCGGCGAGCACGTGTTCGAGGTGGCCGTCCGCCGGTCGCTGCTGCCCGCGGAACTGGTCGCCGCACTGGACCAGCCGCCGGTGGTGCTGCCCGCATGGGACCCCATGGGCGCCCTGGCGCGCTGAGCCAGATCCGCTGGACCCCGGTCTGAGCCCTGGATCCGGCTAGGCAGGCAAGGTCGCGACCCGTACCGCAGCGACGGCCTCGGCCACGACCGTCGCCCTCGGCTTCTGCGTGTCCAGGCAGACTCCTGCCTCGTCGGGGTCGAGCGGCTCCAGGGTGTCGAGCTGCGAGCGCAGCAACGCCGGGGGCATGTAGTGCTTGC
>JAABUS010007988.1_pt1 | contig 11805 bp, 9 predicted proteins | sample 5560161 | NCBI WGS metagenome assembly JAABUS01 (sample SAMN10711885, study PRJNA513376) | rock metagenome | isolation source: Antarctica rocks | place: Antarctica: Victoria Land, Trio Nunatak nord | collected 2016-01-04 | reverse complement strand
CTGCAGGGACGCGGGGCGTCGCTCAATGCCACCACCTCCTTCGACAGCACGAACTACTTCGAGTCGATGCCGGCCGGAGTCCTCGACCTCGCACTCTGGCTCGAGGCCGACCGGATGGCATACCTGGACGACGTCTTGACCCAGCAGAACTTCGACAACCAGGTGGACGTGGTGGCCCAGGAGCGCAGCCAACGCATGGACAACGTCCCCTACGGCACCGTGTTCGAGAAGGCGCTGCCGCTGATCTTCGACCCCGAGCATCCCTACGGCCACCTGCCGATCGGGAATATGCAACATCTCGCCGATGCCACCTTGGCCGAGGTGAGTGCGTTCCACGCCCGGCACTACATGCCCAACACAGCCGTGCTTTCGATCGTGGGCGACGTCGAAGATTCCGCCGCGTTCGCCAAGGCGGACATGTACTTCGGGCACATCGACAGCGGCGAAGCGCCGAAACGTGAGCTGCCCCCTGCCCTACCGCCCGTCGGCGAGGTGCGGCGCGCCAACTTCGTGGAGGACGTCCCGGCACCCGCGGTATGGCTCGCGTCCCGGCTGCCGGTGGATGCCCCGGACTCCCGCGAGCTGGCAGCTGTCGAGCTGGCAAGCTCCATCGTCGGCGACGGTGAGACGAGCCGGTTTCATCGGCGGCTGGTCAGGCAGGATGAGCTGGCCCTCACCGCTGGCATGGGCATCAACCCGCTCATCGCCGGCAACTCGCTCGGTCTCGGTTCGGTGCGGGCGTTGCCCGACCGGGACCTGGACGAGGTCGTTGCCACGGTGGAAGAAGTCCTCGAGACGTTCGCCGCGGACGGTCCGACAGAAGGCGAGCTCGCCGTCGCGCGTGCGCAGGCCGAGCGTGACTGGCTCGATGACATGGGGACGGCGGCTGGTCGGGCAGATGCGATCTCCGGCTGCGCGATGCTGTTCGACGATCCCGAGGCGCTCAACCTGCGACTGCCGCTACTGCGGTCGATCACCGCCGCAGAGGTACAGGAGGCTACCCAGGTGTGGCTGTTGCCGGCGCTCAAGGCTCAGGTGCGCATCACGCCTTCGGGACGGGCACGGGACGCGGACCCATTGTCTGCGGCTGTCGCGGACGGCGCGGGTGTGTCATGACCGTGATGGAGCACCCGCCGGCTGTACCGCCGGCTGTCGACTGGTCGTTTCCGAGCCGCCGAGAGCATCGGCTCGACAATGGCCTCACCGTCTTGGTCTACAACTGTCCGGGACAGTTCGTGGTGACAGTGTCGGTGTTGTTCGACGTACCTCTGAGTGGCGAGCCGCGCGATCGCGAGGGGGTGGCCGGCCTGACCGGTGGCTGCCTGACCAAAGGGGCCGGTGGACGGACGGCGGAGGAGTTCGCCGACGCCATCGCTGTGTGCGGGGCAGATGTCGACGCCAGCGCTTCCCCCGACGGTTTCGGGGTCCGGCTCTCGGTGCCCCTCGTTCGGCTCAGCGAGGGCCTCGCGTTGATGGCCGACATGGTCCAGGCCCCGACGTTCGACGAGGCCGAGTTCGCCCAGCAGAAACGCCAGCGCCTGCAGGAGATCGAGCAATCTGCGTCGTACCCGCAACACGTCGCGGTGGAGCAGCTCAACGCCGCGCTTTTCGGTGCCGCACGTGCGGCCAGACCGGTCGGCGGTGCCGCTGACACGGTTGCGCAGGTCGAGCGGGCCGACATGGTCGCCTACGCCCGGCAACACTTCCAGCCTTCGCAGGCCGCCGTCGTCGCCGCCGGAGACTTCGCCGGAGTGGACCCGTTCGAGGCCGTGAGCGAGGCGTTCGCGGGATGGCAGCATGTCGGGGGTGACCGGCTGCCCGGCGAAGCTGCCACCGTGGTCGCGGACCGGCGGGTGCTGCTGGTCGACTGGCCGGAGGCGCCCCAGGCCACCGTCCGAGTCGGTGGGCGAGGCATCACGCGTAACGATGCTCGGTGGCCGGCGATGTTCGTGGCGAATTTTGCGGTCGGCGGCAGCTTCTCCTCTCGGCTGAACACCGTGCTACGGGAGGAGAAGGGATACACGTACGGCGCCAACTCTGGCCTCGACACCGGTCGTCACGGTGGTCTTTTCACAGTCGCGACCGCGGTTCGCAGTGACGCCGCGGCTGAGTCTGTCGGCCACATCGTCTCGATCCTCGAAGCTGCCGCGGGAACGATCAACGCTGACGAGACCGCCACCGCGATCCGCGCCGTCACCGACTCCGCCGCCCTCGGCTTCGAGCGGGCTGGCGCGGTGGTGGGCAGGGTGGAGATGCTGCTCAACGAAAACCTTCCGCTCGACCACGTCGACGCCAACCTGAGCCGGATCCGGCGAGTCACGCCCGAGAGCGCCAACGAGGCCTACGCCGGGGTGCTCGACCCAGGCTCGCTCATCTTCGTCGTCGTCGGGGACGCGGCTATGTTGCGCCCCTCGCTCGAGACCCTGGCGTATGCCCCCGTTGACGTCATTTCGCCCCCCCGTCGTTGACTCAGTCCGCTCCAACGCGACCGTGGGGTCTGCCATGTCAACAATGCGGATGGCTTGTTCACGAGGCAAATTTGCCGTGTCTACAGTGCAGTCGGCTTGTTGACCTGGCAAACGGCGAACGGGCGCGAACGGGCGAGATGTGGTGAGCAGGCGGGTTAGGCAAGGGTGGCGTTGACGACGTCGCGGGCCTCCGTCTGCACCTGGGCGAGATGGTCGCTGCCCCGAAACGACTCCGCGTAGATCTTGTAGACGTCCTCGGTGCCCGACGGGCGGGCGGCGAACCAGGCCGAAGCGGTGCACACCTTGAGGCCGCCGATCGGGGCGCCGTTGCCGGGAGCCTCGGTAAGCGTCGCCGTGATCGGCTCGCCGGCCACCGTCTCTGCGGTGACGTCGGACGCCGACAGCTTCGAGAGCTTCATCTTCTGCTCGCGGCTGGCGGGGGCGTCGACCCGGGCGTACGCCGGGTCGCCGTGGCGGCCAACGAGATCGGCATAGTGCTGACTGGGGCTCTTGCCGGTCACCGCCAGGATCTCGCTGGCGAGCAGAGCCATCAAGATGCCGTCCTTGTCGGTCGTCCACGTCGTCGCGTCGTGGCGCAGGAACGATGCGCCCGCCGACTCCTCGCCACCGAATCCGACGCCGCCGTCGAGCAGCCCTGGCACAAACCACTTGAATCCGACGGGCACCTCCAGCAAGGTACGGCCGAGCTCGCTCGCGACACGGTCGATCATGGACGAGCTCACCAGCGTCTTGCCGATTACAGCCTCCGACGGCCAGTGACGCTGGCCGAAGAGATAGCCGATCGCCACCGCCAGGAAGTGGTTCGGGTTCATCAACCCACCGTCGGGCGTGACGATGCCGTGGCGGTCGGCGTCTGCGTCGTTGCCCGTCGAGATGTCGAAGCGGTCACGTGCGGCGATCAGGGAGGCCATCGCGTTCGGTGACGAGCAGTCCATCCGGATCTTGCCGTCGGTGTCGAGAGTCATGAAACTCCAGGTCGGGTCGACCTGTGGGTTGATCACCGTGAGGTCGAGGCCATAGTGGTCGCCGATCGCTCCCCAGTACGCCACGCTGGCACCGCCCAGCGGATCTGCGCCGATACGCACGCCCGCCTCTTTGATCGCGTCGAGGTCCAGCACCGCGCCAAGATCGTCGACGTAGGTCGTCATGAAGTCGTATGTCGACAGGGCATCACGCGCCTGGTCGAGGCTGACGCGACTCACCTCGTCGAGCCCGTGCTCGAGCAGCTCGTTGGCGCGCGCCGCAATGAGGCTCGTGACGTCGGTGTCAGCGGGGCCGCCGTGGGGAGGGTTGTACTTGAATCCGCCGTCACGGGGCGGGTTGTGCGACGGCGTCACGACGATGCCGTCGGCGGGAGCCCCCTGACGATTCGCACGCAGAATCGCGTGCGAGACCGCTGGGGTGGGTGTGAACCCGTTGGCACGGTCGACCCGGACGTCGACACCATGGGCGACGAGGACCTGGACGGCGGTTTCCCACGCCGGCCCAGACAACGCGTGGGGGTCCTTGCCGAGGAAAAGGGGTCCGTCGTACCCCTGCGTCGAGCGGTACTCGCAGATCGCCTGGGTGGCGGCGGCGATGTGCGCATCATTGAAGGCGCTGTCGAGACTCGAACCTCGGTGGCCCGACGTGCCGAAGACGACCCGCTGCGCAGGGTCGCTGGGATCGGGCTGTCGCTCGTAGTACGCGGAGATCACGGCGTCGACGTCGATGAGGTCGGACGCTTGTGCCGGCTGCCCGGCCCGATCGTGTGCCATGCGAGCAATCCTTATGGATCGTTCGACCGCTGTCGAACGAGGGTCGCGGCAACTTGACCCAAGGTGTCTCAGTGGCTGATACGGCTCTGTTATCGTCTCGTCATCTCAACGACGAGAGGCAGTCCGGTGAAGGTGTTCGTGACCGGGGCGGCGACGGGTGTGCTCGGCTGCGCGGCGGTGACCTCCCTCGTCGCGGACGGGCACGACGTGCATGGCATCGCCCGCGACGACACCAAGGCCGCAGCACTCGAGGCCGCAGGTGCCGTTCCCGTGCAGGCCCAACTGCTCGAGGTGGACGCGATGACCGCGGCGTTCGACGGGTTCGATGCGGTGTGCAACCTCGCGACCCATGTACCGGTAGGAGTGGCGGGGCTGAGGCCGGGAGCGTGGAAGGTCAACGACCGGCTCCGCGTCCAGGGCTCCCGTGTGGTCGCGCAGGCGGCGCGGGCTGCCGGCGTACGCCGGCTGGTGCAAGAGAGCGTCTCGTTCGTGTACGCCGACGGTGGTGACGACTGGATCACGGAGGAGAGCACGGTCGCTGTGACGCGGGGAACCGACCCGGCCGCCGTTGCAGAGGACAACGCCTCGAGGTTCGCCAGCACCTGCCGACAGGCGGTCATTTTGCGCCTGGGCTCGTTCGTCGGCGACGACCCGATGACGCGATGGCGGCTGTATCAGGCCAAGCTCGGTCGCGCCGTTTCCTTCGGAGACCCACTCGGCTGGACGCACCTGGTGCATCCCGACGACGCCGGAGCCGCGGTTGCCGCTGCCCTGGCCGCGCCCAGTGGCGTCTATAACGTCGGTGCCGAACCGGTTCGTCGTGACGCGGTGAGCCAGGTGTTCGCCGAGGCGGTCGGCCGCGCAAGCCTGGGGACCGTGCCGAAGCTGATGGTGCGGCTCGGGGGCGAGAGGTTGGCTCCGCTCGCGCGGTCCCACCGCGTCTGTTCGGCCAAAATCCACGAGATGACGGGATGGAAACCCGAGCACGACGTGTTCGACCAGTCATGGCTGCCGCACCCGACGAGCGGGTGAGCTCCGGTCCGAGACCCCAGCCGGAGACGCCGGGGCCCGATGAGACGTTGCCCGACCACGACACCCCCACGCAGGCCGACGTCGAGCCGCAGGCCGACGGCGAGCGGCCTGCACCAGGCCGGGCAGCAGTAAGCAGGCGGCGGTCTCTCGACGAGGTGTTCGGTGACGTTCTCCCTGACTGGACGCGCGACGAGCGCGGTGACCGTTCCGATCCAGGTCGCGACGCCGACTATCTGCGCGACGTACCGCCCCACCACAACTGACGGGGTAGCTCAGCGCGGAGGGTTGGCGCCGGGCTCGGTGGGGGGATCGGCGGTCCGGCCGGCGAGCAGGTCGCGGATCTCGGTGAGCAGCGCGACGTCCTCGGTGACCGGGCTCGGCTCGGCTGACGTGCCGCGGTTCATCCGTTCCCGGGCCAGGGTGTAGGGCACGATGATCCCGAAGTACACCACCGCCGACAGGATGAGAAACGCGACAAGAGCGGTGAGGAAATCGCCCACATGAACTCCGCCCGGTCTGTAGTGGGAGAAGTCAGGCGTGCCACCGAGCTCGCCGAGCACGTCCATGATCATCGTGACGGTCGCCGTGACGACAGTGGTGAAGGCGACGGCCATGATGAACGCGACCGCCAGTTCGATCAGGTTGCCCCGCAAGACGAAGTCCTTGAAACCCTTCATGGTCCGATCCCGTTCGTGTCGATGCGCCGCGCGCGCGTGAGGTGTGCAAACGGGCGAGACATTACCAACGTTGCCACCATCGCCCAAGCACTGCGCCCGCACCGCCCTCGTCTGGCGAACCGGCGCCTCACCCCCGCAGGCTGATCGACAACGGTCCCTCCGCGCTGCCCTGAGCCAGCGCGGCTGCGTCTGTTGGCGTCAGCGCGAGCACAACGAGGGCTCCGTCGTGGGTCTCGTCGTCGATCCGAGGCAACGTCACCACGGCGGCGTCGGTGACCACCCGGCGGGCGTCGTCGACGTCGTCGGAAACAGCGGCGTACACGTCGATACGGTCTCCGACCCGCAGGAGACTGACCACGTCTGCGTCGTCGATCCGCACCGGTGACGCGACGAGTCCGGGCGCATACCCGGCGACGAGGGAGTCTCCTACGACCCGGCGGTCGCTGATCGGCTCACCCCTGCGGACGGGGGCGGCCAGCGTCCGGGCGACCAGAGCCTCGGTCGTGGTGGCGACCCCGTCAGGAACCGCATCCCGAGGAAGACGCACGACGCGCACGTCGTCAGGTCCGAGAACCTGCCCCGAGGCGAGGTCGCGAGCTGCCACCACGACGGCAGCCGTTGGCGGAGCCGGCGGGGCAACCGCCCGGGTGAACGAGAACACGGCGAGCGCCACACACAGGGCGACCGTCCACCGCCGATGCCGGCGCAGGGTACGCCGGAGCCTGGTCGTCACGTCGCTGAGGTCGGCCATCGAGACAGCCTAGGAAGAAGCCGCCTGCCTCGTGGACGTTGTCCACAGCGTCCAAACCGGGACCGAGTCGGCCAGGTCGCGTGCCCTCGACCTATCAGCTGGCGTCGGCGCTGCTGCCCGAGCCGGACGAGCTGTCCTTCGACGTGCGAGAACCGGGTGAGCTACGCCCACCACCACCTGATGAGGGGCCGTCGCTGGAGGAGGACGATCGGGGCGTATTGGTGTCACCTTTGCCTGAGTCCTTGCCCGAGTCCTTACCGTTCCTCTTGCCGGAGTCCTTGCCGTTCCTCTTGTCCGAGTCCTTGCCGTTCGCCTTACCTGAGTCCTTGCCTGAGTCCTTGCCGTTCCCCGTGTCTGAGTCCTTGGCCGAGTCCTTGCTGCCATCGCTCGCCGGCGACCCATCGTCTGCGCCGCCGTTGGAGGACGCGCGGCTGTCGGTCCGATAGAAACCCGATCCTTTGAAGACCACACCGACCGCGCTGAGCACCTTGCGCAACCGTCCCGTGCATGCCGGACAGACGGTAAGCGCGTCGTCGGTGAAGCTCTGACGCACCTCGAGCGGCTCGCTGCACTCCGTGCAGGCGTACTGGTAGACGGGCACCGGTGGACTCCTTCGTGACGAGGCCGCCCCGCGAGATCGAGCCGATACTGGCACTCTACGGAGCCGACTGCTAAGTCGGGTCCATTGTGCGTCAGCGTCCGTCAGGACGCAAAGCACCGCACGGCACAATGGGGGCGTGCGTCGACGCGGGTGGGTCCGAGTCCTGGGGTGGACGGGCGTCATGGTCGCTCTCGCACTCGTGGCAGGTCTGCTGACGTCATGGTGGACCGTGCAGCGGTCGATGCCGCAGACAGCAGGGACGATTCGGCTCGCAGGACTCGACGGCGAGGTCACCGTGCTTCGCGACAGCAACGGCATCCCGCAGGTGTATGCCGCCACCAGTGACGACCTGTTCTATGCGCAGGGCTACGTGCAGGCGCAGGACCGTTTCTTCGAGATGGACTTCCGTCGGCACGTCACTGCCGGCCGGCTCGCGGAGCTGTTCGGTAGCAGCGCCCTCGAGACGGACGAGTTCGTCCGGACGCTTGGCTGGCGGCGGGTGGCCGAGCAGGAGCTCGCCCTCCTGTCGCCGGACACCCGTCGCTACCTGGACCGGTTCGCCGCCGGCGTGAACGCCTATCTCACCGATCATGACGGTGCGGAGATCTCCCTCGAGTACGCCGTCCTCGGGCTGAAAGGCGTCGGCACCACACCCGAACCCTGGGAGGCCGCAGACTCGCTGGCCTGGCTGAAGGCCATCGCGTGGGACCTCGGCAGCAACATGGACGACGAGATCACCCGTTCGATGCTGTCGACCCGTTTGACGCGGCGGGAGATCGACAGCCTCTACCCGCCTTACCCGTATGACGAGAACCAGCCCATCGTCACCCAGGGCGCCATCGTCGACGGCGTCTTCGAGCAAGATGCCACCGGCAACGGGACGCGGCTGCCGGAGCGACCGGCGTACCTCTCGGCGGGACGGGAGGCGTTGATGCGGGCCAAGTCCGCCAGACGCAGCCTCGACGACCTGCTCGGTCGCGGGGACGGGCTCGGGTCGAACGCGTGGGCTGTCTCGGGTGAGCACACCGCGAGTGGTGCACCGCTGCTGGCGAACGACCCCCATCTCGCTCCGACCATGCCCGGCGTCTGGTACCAGACGGGACTGCACTGCACCAGCGTCTCGCCTGAGTGCCCGTTCGACGTCACCGGCTTCAGCTTCGCCGGACTGCCGGGCATCGTGATCGGACACAACGCCGACATCGCCTGGGGCTTCACCAACCTCTACCCCGACGTGCAGGACCTCTATCTGGAGAAGGTCACTGGCGACAAGGTGCTGTACGACGGCAAACACGAGCCGCTGACCACACGTGAGGAGACGTTCGAGGTCGCCGGGACCGAGGATCCCACGACGATCACCGTTCGTGAGAGCCGGCACGGGCCGCTCATTTCCGACGTCAACGACGAGCTCGCTGACGTGGGGGTCAACGCACCTGCGGAGGCGCTGTCACCGGCACGCGCGGACGGGTACGCGGTCGCGCTGAAGTGGACTGCGTTGACACCGGGCCGGACCGCCGATGCCCTGTTCGGCATCAACGCCGCGACAGACTGGACCGAGTTCCGCGACGCCGCACGGAACTTCGAGGCACCGAGTCAGAACCTCGTGTACGCCGACACTGCCGGCCACATCGGCTACCAGGCGCCGGGCAGGATCCCAATCCGGCGCAGTGGTAACGGCGACTGGCCGGTGCCGGGCTGGGATCCGGCGTACGACTGGTCTGCGAGCTATGTGCCGTTCGACGCTCTGCCCAGCGTGCTCGACCCGGTGGACGGGTATGTCGTTACGGCGAACCAGGCGGTGACGAAGAAGGGCTACTCCTACTACCTCGGAGACTCATTCGACTACGGCTATCGCAGCGCGCGCATTCGCGCGCTGTTGGAGTCCCAGTCGGACCTGACCCTTGGCGACATGACCGCGATCCAGCTCGACGACTTCAGCTCGCTGGCTCGACGCATCACCCCGATCCTGCGTTCGATCCCTTTGGACGGTAGCTACTACCGGCGAGGGCAAGACGTGCTGGCGTCCTGGGACTTCCGGCTGGCGGCCAACAGTCCCGGCGCGGCGTACTTCAACGCGGTATGGCGTGTCCTGCTCGACCTCACCTTCTCCGACCAGCTGCCGGCCGGCGAGCTGCCCGAGGGCGGATCGCGGTGGTGGACGGTGATGGAGAAGCTGGTCAGGGACCCGAACAACCCCTTTTGGGACGACGTCGACACCGCCTCGGTGGAGCGGATGGACGACATCATGCGCCAGGCGCTGATGGACGGTCGCGACGAGATGACGCGGCTGGTCTCCCGCGACCCGGCGGATTGGAAGTGGGGAATGGTGCACACGCTGACCCTGCGCAACCAGTCGCTGGGTTCTGAAGGCTCACCGGTGGCGTCGCTCTTCAACCGCGGGGGATACGAGCTGAGCGGGGGTCCGGCCGTGGCGAACGCCACAGCCTGGGATGCCAACGAGGGCTTCGAGGTCACCGCCGTCCCGTCGATGCGGATGGTGATCCCTCTCGACGACCTCGACGGCGCTCGATGGATCAACCTGACCGGTGCCTCCGGTCATGCCTACAACGATCACTACACCGACCAGACCGATCTGTGGGCGGCCGGCAAGACCTTGCCCTGGGCGTTCAGCCGCGACGCGGTGAGCAAGGCCACCGAGCAGGAACTGATCCTCGCGCCGGCCGGCTAGCTGTCGCGTCCGCCGGTTCGTGAAATGTGGATCGTTCGGGTGGGCGTGACGATGACGTCGACCGGCTGGTCGTGGTTGGCCACCGGTACGGCGTCGAGCACCTCGTCGTCGTACACGAGCTGGCACCGGACCACCGCCGGTCCGCACCGGGCGAGGGCGCGGTCGTAGGAACCGCCCCCGCGACCCATCCGGTTGCCCGCAACGTCGACCGCAAGCCCGGGACAGATGACGGCCGCGACGGAGGCGATCGCCTCGGTTCCCAGCCGAGGTGTGGTGGGCACGAGCAGCCCGAAGCGGCCGGGCGCCTGCTGTCCGGGCTCGTACGCACCCCAGTCGAGGTCGAAGTCGTCGAGTAGGACCGGGAGCAGCACGGTCACACCCCTCGACCGCAACGCGTCGACGAGCGGTCGGGTGTCTGGCTCTCCCCTCTGGCCGAGGAAGCCGGCGACACGGGGGCCGTCGGCCACCTGCGGCACCGCCAACGACTGCTCGACGAACCCGAGTGCGGCCTGTTCCCGGTCGGCCTGCGAACGACCGGCGCGGGCGTCGAGCAGACGGGCCCGCAGCTCGTCCTTGCTGGGGAAGCTGTCGGCCATCGCCCCACCGTAGACACTGCACCGGGCGACCGTCGCACCGTCCCGCGCGTGGGGCACGACAGCGGCTACTAACATGCGGGCATGAGTGTCGACGGCCTAGCCGCTGCCCAAGAGGGGATGCGGGAGGCCGGGGTTCATTCCATTGCAATCGACGTCTTCACGTATTACTACCGGCTGCTCGAGACGGGCGAAACAGGGATCGTCTCCGAGGCCGACATCGAGCCGCTCACTGATCCGGTGAGGCTCGACGATGTGAACCCCGGCGAGGAGGCCGGGCTCGAGGCGTTGGCCGCTACCGCCGTCGTCAAGCTCAACGGCGGCCTTGGCACGTCGATGGGGCTGGACCGGGCCAAGTCCCTTCTCGAGGTGCGCGAGGGGCTCAACTTCCTCGACGTCATCGTGCGGCAGGTCCAGCGCGCGCGCATGCGGAGCGGCGTGCGTCTGCCGCTGGTGTTCATGAGCTCTTTCCGCACTCATGACGACACGCTCGCCGTGCTCGATCAGTACGCCGAGCTGGCCGTCGACGGTGTCGACCGCGACTTCGTGCAGAACCGTGAGCCCAAGCTGCGCGCCGACGACCTCACACCGGTGGACTGGCCGGCTGACCCCGATCTGGCCTGGTGCCCTCCCGGCCACGGTGACCTGTACACCGCCATCACCACGTCGGGTGTGCTCCAGCAGCTGCTCGACGCCGGCTTCCGCTATGCCTTCGTCTCTAACGGCGACAACCTCGGCGCGGTCGCCGACCCCGCGATCGCGGGGTGGTTCGCAGCCAGTGGGGCGCCGTTCGCGAGCGAGGTGTGCCGGCGTACGTCGGCGGACCGCAAGGGTGGGCATCTCGCCGTCCGTAGGCGCGATGGCCAGCTTGTGCTGCGCGACTCGGCGCAGACGGCAGAAAGCGACGCCGCGAGCTTCGGCGACATCACGTTGCACCGCTACTTCAATGCCAACAACCTGTGGCTGGACCTTCACCACCTTGCCGAGACGATGCAACGCACCGGCGGCGTGCTCGGCCTGCCCATGATCCGCAACGAGAAGAACGTGGATCCCAACGACAAGGCATCACCGAAAGTGATCCAGATCGAGACCGCTATGGGGGCGGCTGTGGAGGTGTTCGCGGGGGCCCAGGCGCTCGAGGTGGACCGGTCGCGCTTCCTGCCCGTCAAGTCGACGAACGACCTGTTGGCGCTGAGGTCCGACGTCTACGAGCTCGCCG
>JAABUS010007987.1_pt1 | contig 11810 bp, 15 predicted proteins | sample 5560161 | NCBI WGS metagenome assembly JAABUS01 (sample SAMN10711885, study PRJNA513376) | rock metagenome | isolation source: Antarctica rocks | place: Antarctica: Victoria Land, Trio Nunatak nord | collected 2016-01-04 | reverse complement strand
CAGATGGTCGTTTAGGTACACATTCATCGCTTTGTCAGCCATGTCGTCTCCTCGAATCTCGGGGGATGCGCGCGATGATGCTTGGCCATCGTGGGCGACAGCATGCTGATGGTCGGCGTGTCCGCCGACGCTGGTCTGACCTTATGAGGTTCGACGGGACATCGCCGAATCAACTTGACCGGTCGCAGACGCCTCACCATGTGCATCTGTTCCTCCTGCAGCGGAGCACGCTGACCACCGCCCGTACGAGAGTGCGCTCGCGGGAAGGCGGCGAAACAGATGGGGGCGAGACCCTCGCCCGCCGAGCGCCCGCTATTCGCCTTCGGCTTTGGCCGTCCCGTGCTCGCGAGTGTCCTCGCGCCCTCGGGGCCAGCACCGCTGCCCCCTGACTGTTCGGACTCCTTGCCGCCGTGGGCTTCGGTGGGCTCCTCATCTTTACCCCGAATCGGTGACTCCCGCAGAAGACTCGTCGTGAGAGTCCTCGTGAGACTCAACCATGTCAATAGCTCCTTCGCTCAGGGACAACGCACTACAGCGCCTGCTACGAGCGAATACTGCCAGGTCGCACCCCGAAGCGGCTCCTCCTCAACGAGGCGGACAGGTGTGAAGACGCCCCCTCGTCGACAGGTCCGAGCGTCCTCGACGCTGCCCAGCTGACTCGCTCGGGACGAGAAGCAGAAGTCTGCGCACGCCGCGAGTGCGCTTCTCCTTGCGGCGCGGACCGATTGCGTCCCCGCCGAGGCGACGCGCTATCGCTCCCGGCAGCCGAGATGTTCCTACGGCCAACACGCGTCCGAGGAGCGCTTCGTTCCCAGTGACCGGCATCGAAGCACCCCCCGCCGGACCTGGTGGTACCCCACAGAACTGGCGTTCTCGGGGGGTATCCAGCCACACGACGTCGCCGAAGACTCGCTTGTCGGGGGCACGTCGCCGCAGTGCTCGCTGGTCTTGCGGCGATGGCCGACCGCGGGTAGGTTCCACCAGCCGCGCGCGAGCGCCGGTGGCCCGGCATTAGGTTCGATTCGACCAGCGGCGCCGGAGGAGGCCGATCGTGGTGGGGACGTGGAACCTCGAGAACCTGTTTCGCCCCGCAGTTGACGGCGGGCCCGCCGACGCTGAGGCCTACGAGGCCAAGCTCGGCACGCGAAGCGCTCGGAATAGGTCTGTATCTCTCCCCCCTCCACAGCTCCACGTCCTTGTCGTAGTCCTGCCAGATCGCCACACAGATGATGCCGCCCGACCAGGGTGCCGACGACCATGCGGGCGATCCGTGACTCGGAAGTCGCCGGGAGCCGGGGCCGCGGCCTGTGGCGCGGGCTGCTCAGACGGTGATCGGCAGCCACGCGCGCAGGTACCAACCGCCTTCGGCGTCGGGTCCAGCGGCGAGGCTGCCGCTGAGCGCTTCGATTCGCTCGTGCATTCCTTTGAGGCCGAGCCCCGAACCGGTTGTCGCGAGCGTTGAATAGTGCACAACGCCGCCGTTTCGCAGATCGAGCAGCAGGCCGTCCTCGTCCAGCGTGAGGCGCAAGTCGATCGGCGCGCCCGGGGCGTGCTTCATCGCGTTCGTAAGCCCCTCCTGGATCACGCGGTATGCGTGGTCCTCGAGCTCGGGTGGGAGTTGCAACTCCGCAGGCAGCGTGATGACGCGGACCTCCGGTCCGCTCGCCCGAGCGCTGTCGAGTAGCTGCGCCAGTCGCGCCCCAGCCCCTCCAGCGTTCGCGTCGTGCTGTTGCAGCATGTCCATGAGCCGGTCCATCTCGGCGAGTGCCTGGCGGCCGGAGTCACGAATCGTCGCGAGTCGCTCGCCTGCTGGCTCGGTGTGGGCGGGATCGGCGAATCGCCCGGCGCCGGCTTGGATCACCATGACCGCGAGGTGGTGCGAGACGATGTCGTGCAGCTCGCGCGCGATGCGGGCGCGCTCGCGTCGCACCGAGAGGGCGACAAACGCCTCCTCCTCGGTCTCGAGCTCGCGGGTACGCGCGCCGAGCTCGCTCACTAGCTGCCGCCGCCGGCGCACCTGGCGGCCGGCCCACCAGGGCCCGAGCGTGATGAGCGCGAGCTCGAAGTTCGGGAATTCGCTGAAGCCCACGCCGATTTGCAACGCGACCAGGAGCCCGGCGACACCCAGCAGACCAGGGCGCTTGGAAATGTATGACCCACACGAGTACGAGAGGACCGCCACGAACATGTGCTGCAGGTCGGGAGGGAACTTCCCCGCGAACTGCGGCGCGGCTGCGGCGAGGAAGACAACAGCCTCGGCGAAGGTCGCGGGCAGCGGGTGCGATCGCCGTGCGGCCACGGGAATCCCGAGCGCGATGACGAAGATCGCGGCCAGCAGCGAGTGCTCCATCTCTGGGCGCGCGAGCAGCTCGGCGACGCCTGCCGCCGTCAGTGCGGCGGCGAGGACGAGATCCGCTCGTGGGCGCGCCATCAGCCCGCGAGTTGCCGCGCGCTCAGCCACCGGTAGCCACAGCCGGCAGGCGCGCGCGCAGCACCCGTTCCCCCGGCGCCGGAGTGTCAATGTCGAAGCTGCCGCCGTGCGTCGTCACGCGCTCGCGCGCCGCCATCAGGGCCGCCGCGGCGGCACTGCCGTCGGGCGCGATGCCGCGTACCTCGAACTCCAACACGCCGGGCAGATAGCGCAGTTGCACCGTGGCGGGCCGGTCATCACCGGCCCCGACCGCCACGAGCGCGTGCTGCACCGTGCGGTATGCGGCGAGCTCCGTGCCCGCCGCGAGCGCCCGGCTCTCGCCAACGATCTCGAGGTTGACGAAGCTCCCGCCGGCACGCGCTTCGGCGAGCAGCGCGTCGATCTGCGCGAGGGTGGGGCGTGGGGACCGTTCGGCGTGCTCGTCGCTGCGCAATACGCCAAGCAGGCCGCGCATCTCGTTGAGTGACTCGCGCCCGAGCCGCTCGATCCTGGCGAACAGCTCGTTCGCTGGCTCGACCTCGGTCGGGAGGGACGCACCGCCGCCCTCGGCCAGCTCGACCATTGTCCGTATCCGTGCCCGCGCGGCCGCATCGAGGTTCGACGCCAGGCGCGCGCGCTCCACCGCGATTGCGAGCTCGGCCGTCTGCTCGCGCTGGCGCTCGAGCTCCCGGGAGCGCTCGGCCAGCTGGGCGGCGACCTGCTCGCGTGACCTCACGATTCGCCCCGCGGCCCAGATCCCGCCGCACAGCGGAAACGTGAAGATGAGGAAGCCCGTGATCCCGCCGCTGTCGTCGAGCACGACTTCGGTAGCACCGAGGAAGGCCATCCCGGCGAGCACGAGCGCGAGGCCGACGACCGCGCGCCCTCGCTCAGCGCGGCTCGCAAGGCTGAACACGATCAACATCGCGGCCGGCACGGCCGTCCCGAGGCGGAACTGGTTGAACGTCGGGATGCCGCTGATCACACAGCCTGCGGCCAGAGCGCAGGCGGCAGCGAACGGCGCGCGGCGTCGCAGCAGAACCGGCAGAGCAGCCGTCGGCAGGAGCGCGGTGCCGAGCACCGTGACCCTGCCGTTCACGTCGGGGTCGAGGACGGCCGGGATCATGTACCCGATCAGCACGACACAGATCGCGAGATCGAGCACGACACGCCCCCGCCGACCGCCGAGCCACCTCACGAGCCGCTCGTACAACATCGCCTGACCATACGCCCGCACGGCCACGCCCCCATCCTCCCCAGAGACGAACTCGCCGTCCCTCCACGGGATGACGCGCCGCCACCCAGCGGCGGCTACGGTCGTCTCGTGACAAAGGCCGAGACGCTGTCTGACGATGAGGATCAGCATGTCTCCGTGTTGATCGCCGACGATCAGTTGCTGGTCCGCGCCGGCTTTCGTGCGATTCTCGAGGCACAGCCGGGGATCACGGTCTGTGGCGAAGCCGAGGACGGGCGTGACGCGATCGACCTCGCCCGTCGGCGACGGCCGGACGTCGTCCTGATGGACATCCAGATGCCCGACATCGACGGTCTCGAGGCCACGAAGTGCATCGTCGACGACGCCGGCGACCAGCACTCCGTCGCTGTCCTCATCCTCACCACGTTCGACCTCGACGCGTACGTCTACGATGCCCTTCGCGCCGGGGCGAGTGGGTTCCTGCTCAAGGACGTGCTGCCTGAGCAGTTGATCGCCGCGATCCGCGTCGTGGCGGGCGGCGATGCCCTGATCGCACCGGCAATCACCAAACGCCTGATCGAGCAGTTCGCACGAACCGCGCCTCCCCGCCGCCCTCCACGAGGGCTCGAAGAACTCACGCCGCGCGAGATCGAGGTTCTGGTGCTCGTGGCGCGCGGGCTGTCCAATTCGGAGATCGCCGATGAGCTCGTGCTCAGCCAGGCGACGGTCAAGACCCACGTCAAGCGGATCTTCGCCAAGCTCGGCGCGCGCGACCGAGTCCAGGCGGTCGTGACGGCGTACGAAGCCGGACTCGTCAGCCCGGGGGACCTATCACGGGCGCCGTCTACCCCACCGGGATGACCCGCAGTTCGCCCCCCGGGGCGACGACGCGAGCTCGCGGCCGCGGTTGAGTGGCGGATACACCCATCGCCAACCAAGGAGCTCGCAATGACCCGTCGATCGATCCTTCTATCCCTCGCCGCAGTCGCGGCCGCCGGTACTGCCGCCGTTCCGATAGCCGCCGGCGGCGCGCAGTCGGCGCCGCGCACGTTCGTCGTCGCGGATTCGGGGTCTACCAAGACGTTCATCGACGATGTCGCGCCACGCACGACTAAGCGCGGAAAGATCAGCATCGGCGACCGCATCGTCGCGACCCACGCCGTTCGCATCGACGGCAAGGCCGCCGGAACGCTGCACTCCGCCGCGACCGTCACCAACCGCAAGGCGAAGACCTTCGCGCACTTCACGGCGGTGATCGACCTCACCCTCCATCTCACCAACGGTGACCTCTACGCCGTCGGGTTCGTAGACGCCGCCCACGGGGGCGACCGCTACGCGATCGTCGGCGGAACAGGCGCGTACGACGGGGCACGCGGCAGCGCCGTGGGAACCGAGAACAGCATCACCGTCAAGCTGGATACCTAGCGCACGACAAGCGGCCCTAGCGGCGCGTGGTACCCCCCAGAACTGGCGTTCTCGGGGGTATCCCCCGAACCCCTCGAGGCTCACTGCCCCCTTTTGACAGAAGCGGCACTGAGGGGCCTGCCCGGGCTCGCGCTACGAGCGACGGAAAGCAAGAGTCTTGTCCTCTCGGGTTCAGCGCTGAGCGTTCGGCTTGGCGGCGCGGATGATCGCCGAGACGGCGTGCTGGTGGACGCGGTGGGTGGGGCGGATCTCGATGTCGGTAAGCCCGGTGTCTGTGAGCGCCCGTTGGAACTGTTGGTGGGTGAGTGCGCCGGCGACGCAGCCTGTCCATGCAGCCATGTCGGCGCGGGTCTTCTCGTCCATGCCTTCGTCGGCGATCACGTCGCTGACGGCGAAGCGCCCGCCGGGGAGCAGCACCCGTGCGGCCTCGCGCAGGACTTGGTGCTTGTCGCCTGAGAGGTTGATCACGCAGTTTGAGATGACGACGTCGACGGAGGCGTCGGGGAGCGGCAGCTCCTCGATCGTGCCCTTCAGGAACTCGACATTGTCCGCGCCCGGCTTTGCGCGACGTTGGCGCGGGCGAGGTCGAGCATCTCGTCGGTCATGTCGACACCGATCGCCTTGCAGGTCGGGCCGACCCGGCCGGCGGAGATGAGCACGTCCGCACCGGCTCCCGACCCGAGGTCGAGCACGGTCTCGCCCTCTTGGAGGGCAGCGACAGCGGTTGGGACCCCGCACCCGAGCGAGGCGTTGAGGGCCGCCTCGGGTGCCTGCCCACGGCTCTGCTCGTCATAGAGGCTCTCGCCGAACCCTCCGTTGAGTCAGCGGGTCCACACCCCACGCCTGCGGGCCCGCAGCAACCGGCTTCAGCGGTGGGGGTCGTGCGGCGGCGGCGTAGCGCGCACGCACGGTTCCGTAGGCGCGTTCAGCGGGCGCGGGGGCTCAGAAACCAGCGCTGGGGTAGGTCAGCCGGCTCGCATCGACGATGACATCGGGACGTTCCACCGAGATGTCGCGCGGGGCGCCACGACTACCGCCCCGCGGTCAGGGTGGTCGCCAACTCGGGAAGGTCCGACAGCGTCTCGTTGACATTGAAGACGGCGGCGGCGGGCGGCGGGGTGTGCGGTGTCGTCGTCATCGATCGCTGGCTGCCGCTCACGCGGCGCAGCAGGAGAGCTTGCTCACGTCGCGGGTGAAGGCTTGGGCGGCGAGGTGTATCCCCTCGCCGATGGTCAGGTACGGGTTCCAGCTTGCGGCGAGGTCTGAGACCGTCAGGTTGGCGTCGATGGCGTAGACGCCGGCGAGGATCGCGTCGCCTGCACCGTCGGCCAGCATGTGCAGACCGATGACCCGGCCGGTGTCGCGCTCGGCCACGAGCTTGACGACGCCGCGCGTGTTGCGGCTGACGATCGCCCGCGGCACGTTGGCGAGGTCGAGCACGCGTGATTCGCAGTCGATGCCCTGTGCGAGCGCCTGTGCCTCGGTCAGCCCGGCGGAGGCGATCGTCGGGTTGGTGAAGGTGATGCGAGGCAGCGAGCGGTAGCTGATGCGCCGTCCCGCCTGCTCGAAAGCGTTGGCAACGACGAGGGCGCCGTGCTTGGCGGCGACGTAGACGAATTTCGGGTGGCCCGTCACGTCGCCGGCGGCCCAGACGCGCGGGTTGCTCGTGTTCAGGGCATCGTCGACCATGACGTCGCCGGCCGCTCCCGCCTGCACCCCGACGGCTTCCAGACCGAGTCCGGCGGTCCGGGGCCGCCGACCCGTCGCAACGAGGACCTGCTCGGCGCGGCACTCGTCGCCCCCGTCCGTCATGACGACGATGCCGTGGCCCTCCCTGCATACCCCGGTCGCCTGGACACCTTCGTGGACCCGAATGTCCTCGGCCTCGAAGGCGGCCTTGAGCTCGGCGGCGATCTCCGGCTCCTCCCCGCGCGCCAACGTCGAACGCACGAATAGCGTCACCTGGGTGCCGAGGTACGCGAACAGCTGGGCCTGTTCCATCGCCACGTAGCCGCCGCCGATGACGATCAGCGACTCGGGTAGGTGGTCGAGCTCCATCGCCGTCGTGGAGGTCAGGTAGCCGCTGGCGGAGAGCCCGGGGATATCGGGGATGGCGGGCTCGGCACCGGTGGCGACGAGATAGTGGGCGGCCTCGACGCGCCGGCCGTCGACGTCGAGGGCCGGGCCGCCGAGGAAGTGTGCGTCGCCCGCGACGATCTCGATGCCGTACTCGGCCGTGATGTCCAGGTACTTCTCGTGGCGCAGCGTCTCGACGATGTCATCCTTGCCGGCGATCAGCTCGGCGAAGTTGACGGGCCCGGCGTTCGTGCGCACACCGGGAAAGCGCGCGCCGTCGGCGCGGTGGCCGCTCTCGGCGGCGGCGAGCAGCGCCTTCGACGGGATGCACCCGATGTTGACGCAGGTGCCCCCGACGGTCCCGCGCTCGATCATGACGACGCGTAGATCGGCGCGGCGTGCGGCGATAGCCGCGGAGAACGCTGCTCCACCCGACCCGACGATGGCCAGGTCGATGTCGAACGCGGTCTGGTGCCTCGTATGCGTGGCGGAGTCGGGCGGGCGTTCAGAGCTCAAAGCTCTCGACCCCCTTCAGGTACGCCTCGGTGAACGTGGGGAACTGAGCGACAGTGTCTCGCAGGACGGAGATCGGCGTCTTGGTCTTGATGGCCAGCGCGGCGTAGTGAATCCATTCGCCGGCCATCGGCGCGACCGCCCACGCGCCGAGGAGCACCTCGCGGTCGCGGTCGGCGACCAGGCCGAGCTCGCCACGCGGTCCTGCTCATAGGTCCACGGGCGCGCGATCGCTTCGGCGAGCGCGACCTTCAGGCCGTGGGCGTGCAGCCGGGAGGTCGCGACCTCCCCCGGCCGGGCCGGCGCCCATGACGACAGCGCCGTAGCGAGCCGCGCTCACGATCCTCCGCCGCGGCGCGGCCGAGCCGCCGGAGTCTGGGCGTGGGGCACGGCGCAAGCGCGCCTGTGGCGGATCCGTCCGACGAACAAGCCGCTCACAACCACCACGGTGAGCACTCCCGCCCCGACGCCCATCACGCCGCCGACAGCGATGCTTCCGAGCGCACCGGCGATCAGCGGGGCGCCGGCGCAGCACACGACCGCGAGGACGCCGAGGCCAGCGGTGGCAAGACCGGCCTTCGGGCCGGTCTTGGATTTCTTCGGGGTGTCGTTCATCAGCATCCCTTCCCGTCAACTCGCCGGCAGGCGGCGACGTGTTCGGTGTTGTCGCCCAGCAGGGCTCGGCCGCGCGCGAGCAGCTCACTCACTCGCGGGTCGGCGACGCGGTAGTGCACCGTGCGGTGCTCGCGCCGCGTGTGCACGAACCCGCACCAGCGCAGACACGCAAGATGATTGGACAGGTTCGTCCGCCCGAGGCCCAGTCTCTCGGTCAGCTCGCCGACCGACATCTCGCCGCGCTCGTTCAACAGCTCGAGCACCCGGACACGGGCCGGGTCAGACAGCACCTTGAAGTACTTGGCGACGAGGTCGGGCTCGGTCGGCTGCTGGGGGAGCAGGAACGGACCCTCGACGGCGGAGGCGACAGCCATTCATGTCAGTGTAGCCTGACATGAAGGATCGCGACTTCTCCCGCCTCTGCCCGCGATCGCTGAACCGTTCGTCCGAACGCGGTGTCGAACGCTTCGTGATCGATCAGCTGCGCTCGCTCGTCGACACCGCCGGGCCCTTGGGGCCGGTCGCGTTCGTCGCCGCATATGCCCTCCTGACCGTCGCCCTGGTCCCGGGGACGATCCCGTCGCTCGCCGCCGGAGCGCTGTTCGGTCCGGTGTGGGGCTCGGTGCTGGTGATAGCGGGCGCGACCGTCGGCGCAGTCGGGGCCTTCGAGGTAGCCCGGCGCATCGGGCGTCAGCGGACGCGCCGACTGGTTGGTGAGCGGGTCCTGCGAGCAGACGCCTGGGTGCAGCGACGCGGTGTCTCAGGGGTGATCGGCCTGAGGCTGCTTCCGGTCGTGCCGTTCAACGCGCTGAACTACGCGTTCGGATTGTCGTCGGTGCGTCGCCGCGATCACGCCATTGGGACCGCGGTCGGAATCGTTCCTGGCAGCGTCGCGTTCGTGGCGCTCGGCGATTCGATTGCCGACCCGGGGTCGGTCGGGTTCATGGCGTCGCTCGGAGCCGTAGCCGTGTTGGTCGCAGCGTCGGTCGTGCGGTCACGCCGCAGCGCGCGATCTGTAACGAGCGGAGAATGACCGTAACCCGGTGGCCTGGTCAGACCGGGGGCGGCGCAGCGCCGCCGTCATTGTCGGGCTCATCCCGCAGCCGAGCGAGCACGCCGTCGCTAACACCGACGCGGGGCGTCGCCGTGCCGCGTAACTTGCCAAGCGCCGACACCGTGCGACGCAATCCGGCCATGAACCTCGCGCACGGAGGGCACATGTGCGTGTGCGACTCGATGCGCCCACGATCGTCTGGTCCGAGGTCTCCGTCCAGGTAGGCCGAAGCCTGCGTACGCGTGAAGCGGTGGTCGCGGTGAAAGCGAACGGGGTGCAGCAGGACCGCGCGTATCATCATCGCTCGGGGTCCTCCGGGAGATAGTCGCGCACCGCTTCGCGCACGGCCAGTCGCGCACGATGCAGGCGGCTCTTGAACGCCGCCTCGCCCAGGTCCAGGATCGCTGCGGCCTCCGCCGTGCTCAGGCCCTCGATGTCGCGGAGGACAAGCGGGACGCGTTGGTCAGGCTTCAGCCCCTGCACCGCCCGCTCGAGCGCATGGCGCAGGTCGTCCTGCTCGAGGCGGCGGGGAGGCTCCGGCCGCGTGTCGGCGGGCTCGACGAGCTGCTCCTCCAGCGAAGCCACCGGCGCGCGGCGCTGAGACGTCCGACGGTGCGCCTCGTTGACGCCGATCCGGTACAGCCATGTGAAGAACTGGCTGTCGCCCTTGAACGCGGCGATCCCGCGCCACGCGCGCAGAAATGCCTCCTGGGTGACCTCGTGCGCCTCTTGCTGGTTGTCGACCAGGCGCCGCACGACGGCGTGCAGGCGATCGGCGTAGAGACGGACGAGCTCTTCGAAGGCGAGAAGGTCACCCGCTCTCGCGCGAGCGACCAGCGCGCCGTCCTCGACGCTCGGTGGGCTCTGCTCGCTCATCCGAGTTCCCGGCGCATGCCCACCAGCTTGCCATTGTCGCGGCGCGCTGGCCGGCATCATGCGCGCCGCCAGGCAGAGCTACCGGCCATCGGCCGACGCTCGCTCGGATGTGCGCGCAGGTGCTCGAGGACCGCAGGGACGACGGAGCGGTCGGGGTTGGAGCCGTCTGGGTCAGATGCGTCGGTGGCGATCGACCGAAGCGCGGCGCACAGCCGAATGAGGCTGCGGAGCATCGGGCCGCACTCAGGGCACTCGTCGACGTGCTGCGCGAAGCGCGCGCGCTGGCGCGGGGTGAGCGTCCCGTCCAGCGCATCCGACATCGCTCGCTGCGCGAAGCGGTGATCTCGATGCTTGCGATCCCATCGGGGCACGTGAGATCGGACCCGTAGCCGCACAGAACGATTCGCTCCTTTGGGAACCCGATGCCTGGCCCTCTGAACGCTGATCGGGTCGGCCGACGACGTGTCGCGAATCGTCTCCGTGCCCCGTGGGTCTGACGGTGCGATGCACCGACCGTCAAGCGCGTCGTCTCGCCGGCGCCGCGTGCCGACCCTCCGATGACTGATCCCTCGGCCGGCGTCGGTGTGCTGGCCGCGATGGCCGCTGGGATGATCTCGTTTCTCTCGCCGTGCGTGCTGCCTGTCGCGCTCGCCGTGCGCGTCCTGAGCTGACGACTGTCACGACAGCGCGTCTGCGCGGATGTCGGCGTCCAGCGACCCCTCCGAGGTGTAGCCGCCCTGGCGCACGAAGCGCCGCTTGCCCTTTGCGTCGTAGAAGATCGTCGTCGGCCATCCAAGTCCCGCTCCAACCGACCGGGCCTGGACGGCTCCGGGATCGTTGATCGATGGGTAGGGGATCGGAAACTGCTTCAGGAACGACTCCGCGTCACCGCGGTTGTCGTTTGAGTACAGGCCCAGAAACGCGACCTTTCCGTCGTAGGCCTTGCTCAACCTCTGGAAGTAGCCGAACTCCGCCCGGCAGTTCGGACACCACGACGCCCATATGTTCACCACGACCGGCACGCCCTTGAGCTTGGCCAGCCGCGCTAGCACGTTCTCGTCGATCACCTGGTTGGCCTGAGCTCGCAGCCCGGCAAACGCGCCGTGCGCCGCAGGTGAGCGCGGGCGGCGAGGGCCAGCGGAGGACGGCGATTCCGCGCCAGGTCGCGGCGGCACGGCTGTCAGTGCGGGTCCCGAGTCACGGGCCCGACGACTTCGAGTTCGTTCCGACGATCAGCAACGCGGCGGCCGCGGCGAGCGCCACCACCACGCCAGCGACGAATGCATGATGCTACGACGCTGCACAGCCGCGGCGGCCCGCGCCTCTGCCTGCTGACGCGCTTGGCGGCGGCACTCCTTCTCCTGCCGGTCGGACATACGAAACCTCCTGGGTCGGGCGGGCGTGACGGTTCAGGTCAGTCGGCGTGGACGGCCACACCGTTCCAGAACGCGATGCGTCCTTTCACGCGCCGCGCCAACGGCCACGGGCGCCGATACCCCCACGCCGCGTTCTCCGCGCGTACGCCGTCGACCTCGACGGTCCAGTAGTTGGCGATGCCCTTCCACGGGCACAGCGTCCGGCTCGACGTCGCGTGAAGGAGCTCGCCGCGCACGTCGTCGACGGGGAAGTAGTGATTGCCCTCCACG
>JAABUS010007986.1_pt1 | contig 11810 bp, 10 predicted proteins | sample 5560161 | NCBI WGS metagenome assembly JAABUS01 (sample SAMN10711885, study PRJNA513376) | rock metagenome | isolation source: Antarctica rocks | place: Antarctica: Victoria Land, Trio Nunatak nord | collected 2016-01-04 | reverse complement strand
CCCTAACCCTAACCCTAACCCTAACCCTAACCCTAACCCTAACCCTAACCCTAACCCTAACCCTAACCCTAACCCTAACCCTAACCCTAACCCTAACCCTTGATGTTTAATCTCAGATATAAAGACTTTCAGACAATTGATATGAATTGTGAATCATGATTGAACATTATTGATTTTGATAGTTCATGAATTCTGAAGATTCATATTAACAGTAACTTAACTGTTTATTCTGCGAAGATTTCTTTGTCATTTGATCAACACAATATATAGTATTATTTCTTAAACAATCAATTTATGACTGTCAGAATCATGTTGCTTTCATCATTTTCTGATAAATCAATAATGAAGTTTAAACATATGTTTTGTCATTGCTGCTTAAGTATAAGTAATGACTTCAACAGTTCATTGATTCAATCTTTTAATATTTTTGATTTACAACAAACGTAACAATTTTGAATGTAGTGCTTGATCATCATTTTCATCTTCAATCAGCAATATGATCATCTCAGCAAGTTCAACGTTCAATTTATGTTAAAATAATCATTGATCAAAAGATCATATGCTTCTTTTATTAATAGAATGATCATTGACTGAGAAATTCATAATCTATCATCTTTTCAGAGTATTTCATTAAGTATCTTGCAATTGTCTAAATTAATATCTTGACAAGTTTTTCTGTTCTGTTTCATGATTATTTGAATATTAAAGCACAGTTGATTTGTTCAATTTTCAACTATAATCTGATTCTGAATAGAAATTATCTTTTCGATCAAATTTTAATTAACTTTCAATTTGAGTTTTGAATCTGAATCAAATTTTAAGTCAGATCTGAGCAAGATCTGAATCAGATCTTGATCAGCTTTCTGATCATCTTTTATTGACTGAAGTTTAAATCTGTTTTCTGACAATAACATTTAATGCTGATATAGTTTACAATCATTATTTGCTTCAACTGACTTGATGTTTAACATTCTGATCAGCATGTTGACTTTCAGATTCTGTTTTCTTGATTGATATATGATCTTGAAGTTATATTCAGATAACTTTTCAACTCATTTAACTTGTAATCTGATCAGTTTTTTGATGATCATGAAGTACTTCAAATTTAGATGATTGATGAAGATCTTGATTAAAATATTCATACATTTTAATTTGAAATGTCAATGCTTTAAATAATGAATGATGATCAGCAGTTTCTTGTCATAAATTTTGTAGTTGCATTCTGCAAGAATCATGTTCTTGCTATAAAAAATCATTGAATGTAAAATGTCTTCATCATTATATTGAAACAATACTTCGTCATTGACATAGTTTAAAAAGTCAGTTTTCAAAATAACTTTTCTGATTAAGTTAAAATGCTTCAAAACAAGAATTGTCATCATTTGTTACTTTAATTCTTCAAAGATCATCTGACAAATCTCTGTTCATTCAAAAAGATGATCTTTTTGAGTTAACTTTATCATGAATCAAGCAATCTTTGAAAAGTTCTTTATGAATCATTAATAAAAATTGCAGAAGTCAATGAAGATTTGCACATGAGTTAATGATTGAGACACTTTTCAATCTTGAATCATATTTACTTTTCAAGAATTCATTTGCAAATCATTAATGAATATCAATAGTTTAAGAAATGAGATTTTCTGAATCTTGAATTTGCACTCATCAATGTTTATTTGTAGATCGACTTCACGAAGCTTTTCTAGCACTTCTTTCACATGAGTTCTATGTTCTTTCAATGTTTTACTGTAGATGAGAATATCATTCAAGTACGTTTGACAGAATTTATGCAGACAGTTGAACAATACATCATTGATATAATGTTGAAAGAAAGCAGATTCATTGATTAATTCAAAGAGCATTACTTTATACTTGTAAACATCAAAGAAAGTAATAAAAGTAGTTAAATCTTCGCTTTCTGAACTCATATGCAGTTTATTGAACGTGATGATAATGTTAAGTCAAGTCAAATACTTACTGTCTTGAATTCAAGCTAGTACTTCATTTATCAAGAGTATTGAATAATGATTTCTTTTGATCAGAGCATTCAGTTTTCAATAGTTTATGCAAAAGCAAAGACTATCATCTTTTTTTTCAATAAATAGTATTGATGAAGCAAAAGAAGCTTTGCTAAATATAATAAACTTCTTTTTCAAATTTTCTTCTAAATACTCTTTGATCTTCTGCAATTTATAGTTCAACATAAAATATAATTGACTTTTAAAAAGTTAACTCTCTTCTTTTAATTCAATTTTATGATTATATGATTGATGCAAGAACAACTGTATTATCTTTTCTTTATTAAAAACATTCAGAAAGTCATGATAAACTATTAAAAGTTTCTTTTTCAGTTCATTTAATGACATAACAAAGATTATTTCATTCAGTTTCGTAAAATCTTCAACTGAGTTAAGTGCTTGTTTAATTTTACTAATGATCAAAAAGAAAATCTTGATCTTCTTATTCTTGACTAGAGTTCAATACATAACAACTTTGATCATGATAATATTGATGAGTTTCTTTGTCTCAATTGACTGAAAAAGATGAAGTTGATTGAAGTTAACTTGAGTGCTTTGCTTTGTTATGAAAGCAGATTCAATGAATTTATTCACTGATTTCTGATTCATGAATCTCTTCAAAATGATCATTGATGTAACAATTAAGTTCAAGTTTTTTTATTTCATTTTATAAATTTTATTTAATTCAAATTTGTAAAATGCTGATTGACTGCTTACTTTTAAAACAACAGATTTTAATATTTGAATTTTCAATGATGATATTAATTAATCATTTGTAAAATTTATCAACATTTGATTTCTTTTTAATTAAAGATTTTCAATGATTATCTTGTGCTGATTTAAAAAAGTTATTAATAAAAGCATTATTTCATTCTTGTGTTTTTGTATCATGATCAATGTATACAGAGTGTATGTAATTGACTTTCAATCAGAAGTTTTATCATACAATTGAATCAACTTTGATTTTGACAATGATATTAACTGAATATCAAAGCATTCACATAGTTTTGACATCAAAGATTCATCAATGAAAGTCATGTCAATGACTTCAATATTTATCAAAGTGAGAAATTTGAATATTTTTTCTAAACTACTTAAGATGACATCAACAGTGAATGACTTGAAATTAAATGAATCATTAAACATGCTGATGAAGCAAGATATGAGTATATTGCTCTCAATCACTACTTTGATGAGAACAAGTCATTTTTCAAATTTGTTGTAATTTCATGCATCTGAACTGATTTAAAACAGTTGTATACTTTATGTTTTAACTTTTTGCATTTGAAGCAAAGTTCTTTTTTAAACAACTTCTCTTTAGCAAAATCAACGTTTGATATTTTGAATTTCTTTCATGCAAAGATTAAAGCTGAGATCACAATAATGATCATCGTTAAAATGTTAGTAATAAAGTGAGTGACTTAAATTGTTAATGTCTTGAAAATTAATTAAGCATTCAATTTCATCAATTGAACGTCAACTTGCATGCAAATGTTGATGAATTCATTCAAATTCATAGTTCATTTATTAATCATGACTTGCTGAAGATTTGAGCTAATTTTATGCTGAAAATCATTTAGTAAAGTTTTGTTATTGTGCTTTAGTTTTGCATTAAGTCTCTGAAATTTCATTTAAAATTCATGAAAGAAGATCTTGTTTTAATACAGTTTCAAGAATTGTTGTTAAGTTGTATGATGTTGATTGAAATCATCATACATTTTATTTATGATTGACAGTATCTTTTCTGCTTCAAGAAATGAGTTCGTGATCATGTTTTTCATTCTGAGTGCTATATATTTAATCATTGTTTCACTGACTTGACTTTTCACATATGCAATCTTCATTTCTTTGATAGAAAAATGATTCTTGTTCATCTTCAGCTTGTTTTGCATTCAAGACAATTAATTATTTACATTTTGTCTCAAATCTTCAAACAAAGATGAATCAAATAATTTAATTGATTTCAAGAATTAATCTTTTGAAATCAAAGTACTTAATTAACTTGATGTTACTTTTAAATAATGTATAATTACATTCTTTTTCTTTATTTCTTTCTGTAAATGTGTTTGAATAGCATTTAATGTTGTTTATGTAACTTTCAACTTGATGTTGATAGCTTTCAATTCAATGTTAATCTTGTTGATGTTATTCAACATCTGAATCATGTCATTGTAAATCTTGATTTCAATATCATGCTGTTGATATATGTACTTGATAAATGCAACGAGATCATCTGCTTTATGAGTGTTTATTCAAGCATTCAGTTCAATGTTGATGCTGATCTTGATCATTTTATGATCAAAAAACAACATGTTCATGTTTTCTTCTTTTGTATTCAATAACACATTCATGTCTTCTTCTTCTGATGTTATTCAATTCTGTGATAAAAGTGATTCTTTTTCAGCATTTTGAAGTTTGTAACAAGCAATGCTCACTGATTCTAATTTTGTGCTTCTAATCATTGTGTAAATAGTAGATTAATCATTAAGTTAAGTTTTCATATTTACATTCTGACTTAACTTGATTACTTGTTGAAATCGTGTCTAGATCATTCAATCAAAGAGACTCAAAGCTGATATGTATGTATTGTTCTTTAGAAATAGCTATAACAAGACATTAAGAATACAGAAGAGAAAGAGTGCAAGCTCTTCTATAAATAATGACTTGAGACTGCGCTAGACTCGATACAGATGTGATGTAATAAATCAGATGTGTTTGTCTAAAAGAATGATGAAAGAAATGAATGAAGAAAGTGCTGAACAACGAGAAGAAGTGCTGAGAATAACTCAAAGAGATGTGCTAGATTCAAACTAGACATAGCGTCATGACTTGCTTTAATCAAATTGATTAGAATTAGATCTGAACTCTGATCGATTCAGACATGTTCATAACATTACTTTCTTTCTTTGAACATTCATGTTTGCATGAATAGAAAAGAAATAAAAGCAAAAAATTCATCGTGTTTTCAATTTAGTGCAACTTATTTGAGTATAGCTTGTGAAATTCGTTCAGAACTTTCTTCGAGTCATCGAATTTTTCTTTATCGACATAGTATCATTCGTCGTCACGATTTATCTTGATTCATTTGATCTTATATTGTAATCTTTCTTTATATTGTCTGAAGTTCAATATATCATCTACTTTTCAGTGCTCTTCATTCTCTTCAATGATCATCAATCTAGAGATCTCAAAGTGTTGTTCTGATAGAGAATCATTTGATGAAGTTCGTAAATACTTTGAGCTGAACATTGAATGTATATGCTTCATGCTTCTAGATAGCTGAAGACGATAGAAGATCTCAACTTTGACTGTGATTGAATAGAGATCGAGCTGCTTGTCTTTCAAATCTTTGCATGATCTAATGATTTTGATGTTTTCGAAGACTAATCAAACTTGATCATTTACTTCATAGATGACGTTTCGTCTATGCTTGTTCATCTGAGCTTCAGTGATCTGCTTGATCTTTTTCAATTGTTGACGACTCAAGATAAGAAGTTCGCTCATTCAAATGACAATGTCATCGATCTTTCTAGTCTCAATACGTTGACGAGTCATTTCGTAATCAGTCGTATCTGAATCGAAACTCATTCGAGAGTGAAAGTCTTTATTGAAGTAGAAAGAAATCATTGAGATAGTCGAGAATGTATTGAAATTGTCACTGAATTTCATCATTGAAAGTCATTTAGCTCAGTCATTCTGCATGTAATTGCAGTAGATTCGAAGTTCGCATTCAACATCTTGATTAGCTTGTTTCGACTGATCGTCGATCTCTGAATGATAGACTGTTGATAAATTGACTTTGATCTTCAGTCGTTTACAAAGACTTTGTCACATGATCGATATGAACTGAAAGTCTCTATTTGAAATGATAGAACTAAGTAGATCATGAAGTTGATAGACGTTTCATAGCATGATTCATACTGTTTCTTTGATTGAGATGTCATCGTCTTCTCAATGACAGAAAACATAGTGACGTTCTTTGAAGAGACAACATATGATCATGCAAATGACGTTATAGTTTTTCGATAGAGATAGCTCAGTGATGAAGTTCATAGCTATATCTTGTCAACGCTGCTGAGAGATTGATAGAGACTGAAGCAAATCATTTGTATCATCTCAAGATGCTTTGCTTCGCTGACAGACATGACAGTTTCAAATGTATTGTCGAATATTTGCTCGATGATCTGATCAATAGTAGAAGCGTTGAACTAGATCAATCGTTCGTTTAATGTCAGAGTGTGAGATTGATGATTGATCGTGAATTTCTTGAAGCAATTTTGTATGCATTTGTTTCAACATTCATAATAGACTCTTTTTGAATAGAACGTTGTCAATGATTTGACAGTTCTTTAACTTCATGTCATGAAGCTTCAGTTCATCTTTGTTCATAGCTTGTCGATACTCATTGCATAGTTCATTCTTCTGATTGACTAGATGTACACGTTGATAGAGATTAATCTTGTATTCAGATTCGATTTCAAACTCAATCGATAGAACGTCTATTCGATTCGAGATCAGTATAGTCTGAAAACGATCATCTATGTCTTTAACTGATTCAGAACTATCGATCATTGACATTTTAGTTAAAGCATCGACTTTGAAGTTTATTTTGTCTGATCGAAAGATAATCTGAAAGTTAAACTTCGATAGAATATTCAGATAGTTCGCTTGTCATCGAGTCAGCTGTTTGTTTTTCATAAAGATCTTCAAAGTCTGATGATCAGTAAACATCTGAATAAATAGCTCAGTATCTTCTAGTTTGAGTCATCAGTGTTCAAAGCATCGAATGATAGTTAGCAATTTCTTGTCATAGATGTGATAATTGCATTCAGCTGAAATCATGCTCTTGCTATAGAAGACTATCGAGTGAAGCACACTCTCGTCATCGTACTGAGATAGTATGTCGTCTTTTACATAGTTGAATGCATCGATTTTCAAAATAGCTTGACGTTTGACATCGAAATGACGTAGAACTGAAGTCGAGCTGATCTGCTTCTTTAGATTGTCAAAGACTTCGACGCAGACTTCGTTTCAAACAAAAGACGTGTCTTTTCAAATCAGCTGAATGAACAACTTGACTAGTTTTGAAAAGTTCTTGATGAAGTGTCGATAGAAATTGACGAAGTCAACGAAGTCTTGTATCTTTTTTAGATTAGTAGATGTAGCTCAATTGACTATAGCTTTCACTTTGATAGAGTTCATGCAAAGATCTTGTTCTGATACTATGATTTCTAAGAAGACTGTTTCTTCTACGTCGAATTTGCACTTTCGAATATCTATCTGCAGATCAACGTCTCGTAGATGATCTAGTATCATCTTGACATGTTGTTTATGCTTCTTTTGAGTCTTGCTGTATATGAGAATGTCGTCTAAATAAGCTTGGCAGAAGTCATTTAGAAAGTTTCATAAAACATCGTTCATATATTGCTGAAACGAGATCGAATTGTTTGTTAATTCGAATGATAGAATCTTTGATTTGTACGCTTCTAGAGCGATAATGAAGATCGTATAGTTCTCACTATCGAGATGCATACGAAGTTTGTTGAAAGCGAAAATTATATTCAGTCAAGTCAGATGCTTGCAGTCAACGATTTTGTCAATCATCTCATCTATGAGCAATAGAAAGTAGTGATTTCTTTTGATAATGACATTGAGCTTTCGATAGTTGATGCAGAAGCGAAGATCATCATTGATCTTCAGAGCGAATAAAATGAGTGAGAAATATGAGATCTTGCTAGAAGTAATAAAATTCTTTAACAGATTTTCGTTCAGATATTCTTTGATCTTCTGAAGCTTGTAGAATGACATTCAATAAGCTCGACATCTAAAAGAAGTGACATCGTTAGTGAGCTTTATCTTATGATCATATGAACGATGAGATGATAGCTTATCGACTTGAGCTCAATCAAACACGTCAAGAAAATTCTGATATTTCGAAGATAGCTTGACTTTGATGTCTTCTAGATTTTGAGCTGATGCATTGATAAAAGCGACGTCTAAAACGTTCAGTTCGCATTAAGTGTTGTAGACTATTTCTCTATCAATATCTTCGATCGACATAGCGAAAATCTCGATGCAATTCTTCTTTGATCGTTTAATCAATGCATGAAAAGATGCAGCTCTCATATTGAACATAGAAAAGTTCTTTTTCAAAGCAGTAGAAGCTGATTGTTGAAGCATTTTGAGAGCTGAACTGATAGAAGAATTTGATGATCATGATCATTTTGAATGTGAAGCTTTGACTGACATCGAAAAAACAAAAATGAAAGCTTTTAATTGATTTGAAAAAACGATAACATCGTTTTGCATATTTAGTAGTATTTCATTTTTGTTCATTCAGAACTTTTCTAATATGACGTCATGATGATTTATATCAGCTATTAACATTGAAACAGTCAATTTCTTATGACTTTCGACTGTGAGATTGAGTAGAATTTTATGAGTAATGATCTTCTTCGTCAGCTTTTCGTCATATTCTCTTATTAACTTCTCTTTAGCTAGTCGTATGAGTTGAATTTCGAGCTTCTGACATATTTAATCAACTAGCTTTGTATGAATCAAGATGTAGATTGTCGAGTCACTATCTATCAGAGATCGTAGCTTGAAGAATTCGCCTTGCGAGAATAGAATGACATAGACTAGAAATGACTTTTCGAAGTAGTTCTCTTCGATAAATGAAATTTCGTCGATTAGATTGCACAAAGAAATGATCTTTATCTTTTTGATGATTCTGAAAGAGATGACTAGTTTTTTGAATCAGACTCTGAATCAAAGTTCAAAGAATGATCAAACTCGTCATCTAATGCATTAATTCTGAAAAATCTATTCAAACACTCTTTAGAAGTATGATCAGACTTATGACAAAGAAAGCAGTTTTCAATTAGTAAGTCATTTTCTTTGATGCTAGTCAAAACAGCGTCACGTGATTTTAACTGATCAGTCATCTTCGTTTCTATAATTCTACGAATAGCTTTGACTGATTCTTCAGCGAAGATGATCTGTTTAGTTGTTCAAGCTTTGATCATTGCTTCTCTATTCTTGATCTCTCGAATAGCTCGTTGATCGTTATTCAATCGAATGAGATAGAAACGAATTTCTTTCAGAGTATTGAGTTGAATCAATTGAGTTACTCAAGCGAATCGAAGTCGAAAATTTATTTTATTCTTTAAATCGACGATCAGCTGTTTTTCTTGATAGTCTAGATAGAAGAATAGTCGTTGAAATTGAGTATAAAACTTGCTGAATTTCTTCTGTTCTTGAATCAAGTTGTAGTAGTCTTTATGAAAGTTGACTTCTTTATCTGAATCATCGAACAACTGAGCTAGCTCTTTCAAAAGCTCATCAACGATCTTGTATGAGTTGAAACAGTCACGTTCACGTCTTGACTGAGTGATCTCAGCTGCATCATCGAATAATCTGAAATGTACGTAGCTCAGCTTGACTCGTTCACTTGAAAAGAGATCAACATTGATTTTCAGCTTGTTCTGAACTTTTTCATATCAATTCTCTCAGATAGAATTCTTTTCATCAGTGAACAACGAAGAATCGAGTATTTTCTGAGATCTAGAATGCTCAGAGTAGATTGACGATGACGAGATAATCTCTCTAACTTGTAGTCTAGCTTTCAGCTCTTTGCATCGTTTCTTCAAAGCTTTCATGATCATAGAAGATGTTATGATTTCAGCGAATGAGTCATTATCTTCGACAATAAAGAATGAAGCTTCGAAACGCTTTTTGAAGAGACGAGACATGAGAAAGAAGAGATTGAATTGAACGAGTGTTTTTAAAAGAAAGAAATCGAGCGAAGAGCGATGCTCAACAATAGAAGATGAAGTCGTTTTTGTTGTTTGATTTGAAGATTAATTGATTCTCTTGATTGATTTGATTCTCTAGCAATCAACAAAGATTCTTTATCACTGATTCTATTAATCGAGATGAATGATGCATACTTAATGAGCTGTAAGTCGTCTAGCAATTCAATCAGCCTCGCTGTTGATTCTATAGACTTTCTAGTCTTGTTCTGTCTTTCGATTGCATCGATCATCAGATAAATGAATTTCTTTAGACTCGATCTGTCTGAACGAGTATATTGAACGAGTAATGAGTATTTATATCGTATGATAAACGAGATTCTTAATGTAATGTTGAGATCGTGTCTAGATCATTCAATCAAAGAGACTCAGAGCTAATATGTATGTATTGTTCTTTAGAGATAGCTATAACAAGACATTAAGAATACAGAAGAGAAAGAGTGCAAGCTCTTCTATAAATAATGACTTGAGACTGCGCTAGACTCGATACAGATGTGATGTAATAGATCAGATGTGTTTATCTAAAAGAATGATGAAAGAAGTGAATGAAGAAAGTGCTGAACAACGAGAAGAAGTGCTGAGAATGACTCAAAGAAGTGCGCTAGATTCAAACTAGGCATAGCGTCATGACTTGTTCTAATCAAATTGATTAGAATTAGATCTGAACTCTGATCGATTCAGACATGTTCATAACATTACTTAAGTTGAATCTTCTGACTCAACTCAAATACTCAAGTTGAATCTTCTGACTCAACTTAATATTAATCTTAAGTCAGAATTTGATTTGAGTTCTTGATTCAATTCATCAAGCAATTGAATATGATATTAAGAAAGTTAAATATAGAAGATTTTTTCGATTTTTTGCTTTTGCATTATCTTTTTGATAGAAAGTCATGAAGAAAAACATGAAGACTATTTGATAGAAAGTCATGACGAGAAAACATGAAGACTGTTTTATAGAAAGTCATGAAGAAAAGTCATGAAGAGAAGCTATGATAGAAAGCTATGATAAAGAGCTATGATAGAGAGTTATGATAAAGAAACATGATAGAAAAACATGATAAAGAAACATGAAGATCATTTGATAAAGAGTCATGAAGAAAAGTCATGAAAAGAAAACATGAAGACTATTTGATAGAAAGTCATGATAGAAAGTCATAATAAAAAGTCATAATAAAATATTTATCTATCTATTTTCATGTCTTGACGAGTCGAGTTGAAAATTTCAAGTTGATACTCGATTTCAATTCTTTAACTTAACTCAATTACTTAAGTTGAATCTTCTGACTTAATTCAAATACTCAAGTCAAGAATTCTGACTTGAATCAAGTCTTGACGAGCTGAGAATTCAACTCAATCTCAATGACTCAATTCAATGCAATCAGTCTAGTGAATAGAAAATTGCTGATCGAGATTCAACTGAAATTTCTGATTTCAGTTCTAAAACAACACATTCATGTTCTTCTATTCTTCTGTTCTGATGATGAGTTCAGTAAAGAGTTAGTCTAGAACAATACATTCATGTTCTTCTGTTCTGTTCTAGAAATTTCTTGATTTCTAATGAGTCTTCTGAGTTCAATTTTCAAATTTCGATTTCAATTCAAGCTTAAGTGATGTAGCTTGTTTTTATATCATTTACACATTGATAGCAAGATTGATGAGCTTTGAACTAATGTTATGAATCTGCATAAAGTGAATCATATGAGTGTATTCTAACTAGAAGTTCAAAGCTGAAGAAGAAAGAAGATGCAACACGTCATGAGTTTTATTCACGAAGGCACGCTAGGTCGCTAGCGTGTCAACATCAGTTCTATACTGATCTATGATAGTCTGACATGATCTATGTTAGGCTAACTTGAAGTGCACGATCGCAACAACAATGACACTCTCAAGAAGTTATTTAAGAATAAGCGTGAGTCTGCTATCACGCTGAATTATCTCTTCGAGCATTGTGCTTTGAACATCGAGTTTTTCGTCACTCTTG
>JAABUS010007983.1_pt1 | contig 11812 bp, 13 predicted proteins | sample 5560161 | NCBI WGS metagenome assembly JAABUS01 (sample SAMN10711885, study PRJNA513376) | rock metagenome | isolation source: Antarctica rocks | place: Antarctica: Victoria Land, Trio Nunatak nord | collected 2016-01-04 | reverse complement strand
CTACAATGGCCGAGATGACCGGTGGTAGATCCTCGATCAGTCTCTGAAAGGCTCGCACAATGCAGAGCCTGATTTGCTCAAGGAGAGTTATTTTGTACGGCGTTGACCATGGCTGCCAAGGTAGCTTAAAAAGCCCTCGTTCATCTTGTTTGTCTCGAGAACCTAAAGGGAATTTGTTTTCATAGGATTGGATCTGTACTTTTACTTTATCTCTGTCGGCGCTGCGATCCCATATTTGCGCGAATTCATCAGGACTTCGAGGAACTTTAATCTCGTATCCTTTTCCCACGGTACTTTTCGAGAGGATTCGTAAGCGAACACAAGAAGTCGGCAGTAGTAGAACGTTGGGGACAGACGAATCCAAGGTTCGTGAAATAGACTTTCGCTGCAGTAGTGGTCCCAAAGAAGATTTGGCGGCCCTCATACAAAAGGGTCACCTTATCGAAGGTGTTATAAATGTCCTCAGAAGCTTGATAGAGACTAGCAACTGCCACAGAGCCCGTTTTTTTGTTGGACGATCGAATGGTTTTCACAAATTGCAGGGCGTTGGCGCTATCGAGTCCTCGAGTACTATTATCCCAGCATTGTACAGAAGAGCCACCTACTAGCACTTCTGCAATACTGACCCTCTTACGCTCTCCGCCGCTGGCGCCTCTTATAAAGGAACTCCCAACCTTAGTGGCCAGGGTTCCTTCAATGCCTAGGCTCTCAACAATAACATTCATTGACCTTGAGGCCTCGACCATCGGATCAGATTTGGTGTCAAGCAATTTGGGCGTTCTAGCTTGCGCAGCAAACATCAAAGTTTGAGATACAGTCAAATGGGGGGAATGAATGTCTGACTCTGATAGATAGGTGCATTCTCCACGGAAGTGTTTGCGTACCTTGTCCATCGACATTCCTAGCCCGAAGCAATTAGTGCATTACACAGACCATATATGACGTGAAATTGAATTACCTTGATAATTGATCTCTGATGTGTGGTCAATACGAAATCCATGTGTTTCTCCCGCCAGCGATTTGAGAAGAGTCGTACAACCGCTGCCTGGCCTTCCAAGGACGAGAAGCATTTCTCCGCTGGATAGAACACCTTCGCAGTTCCTCAAAATGTCTTTTCTCACATTCTGAGAATTTCCGAAGAGAGCTCCCAATTGGCTGAGGAATGCCAGTGAATAATTTGAGAACGTCTTCTGATAATCGAAAGGTCTTGAGGACGCAACTTATCGACGCACATTGCGAGCAGCGTCACTTTTACTAAGCACGAAATCTACTTTCATTTAGGTGTAGCTTGCTATCAAATACATGTAGATTTCCCACCATAAACTGATTTATTCTATTATGAATGTCGATTCAATAAGCCTCTTTTGTTGAGACTTTCTTTCATTCAATGTTGCTGCAGTCATCAAATTAAACTTAGACCTCTTTCTTATTGACTTTGAAGTCACTATCTTCAACGTAGATTCTTGAGAGCGACGTCTAGACTGAGACTTCTGCTTTCATACAGTTGTTTTCTTCACTGCATGATCAGATTTGATTGTTCTAGTCATCACAGATGAGACGAAAGAGAGTGAAGATTCATTGAAAGTAGTAGTAGTAGTGATCGATGTGAGATTTTTACTATCTTTCGATCTATCTCAAGACTTGAACATCATAATGACGAAGAGTGAAGCGAAGAATGAAGAAAAATTCGATGACAGTGAGACTGTAGTCTCACTGTTCTTCTTCTTTTTTTCATTTCTTTGCTTAGCAGTCTCACTGTTCTTCTTCTTTTGTTTATTTCTTTGCTTAGCATTTCGCTCAGCTGCTTTCGCTGCAGTCAAAGCTTAAGCATTGACTCTATCATGTTTCTTCTTTTGACAAAGCTCAGCTTAAGCTTCTTTTCTTGTAGAAGATGATTTTGAAAACATCATGAAAAGTCTTTGACTCACTTTCTGCAATCTCTCGTGTGTGACAGTCACATTGATATGAAAGATAAACAGCTGATTGACTAGAAGATTAATCTGCTGATGTGATAACTTTTCATGCAGCTTCTGCAAGCTGACTGCTGCATGAAGAAATCTATTTTTACTAACATCATGATATCTTGTTGAATTTGCATCATTCAAATTAATGAAGTCATTGTAGTATTTAGTCTGTCAGTTGCTCAATGCTATAAAAGATTCATTCAGTCATCAGCAAGAATGAAGAAGCAATATTGAAATCAAAAATTCTTGTCTGCAAATGCATAAGAAATAATGTTTGCAAAGAAGTTCATATTTAATGTAAATATCACAGTCACATGAATTTGCAGTGATTGACTGAGTAATGAACTTCTTGACTGCTATTCATTCAGAATTTATCTTTTCTAGAACTCAGATAATCACATGATTCACAAGTAATTGAAATGCTTCAAAATCAACGACTCAAGATTTATTTATATGAGATTTCTCATCAATTTTACAAATAAAGTGATATCATAACTTCAGTTTAAACTTCATGAACTTAATGATGTTTTTTAAAGACATCTGAAAGTTCATGATGATCTTAAGAATAAAATGAAGACTTTCATTTCACTGTGAGATCACTGCTTCAAGATTACAATATCATCATGTATAACATAAAATCATTTGTCTTTTCTTGAAGTATCAATCGATTCAAAAGTAGTCTCGATCAGATGAATGTAATAGTGTCAGCAATGCTGCTCAATTGACTTGCAGCTCAGTAGTAATATTGAATTTCACTCACTGTCATGTAACATTCTTGATCTCTTCATGATGTTCAAAGAAGTAGTTGACTTTGAATTTAACTACTCATGCTTGAATATTTTCGCAGACATGTCAATTGCATAACTGAAGCTGAACATCAAGCATAAATATAAATAACGAAGTCATCAATCTCTTGCTTTGATTGACTATAATGATTTGTAAAAACAAGCAGTCATTAAATAGTTCTTCATGCATACATTGAATGAAGAAATTGAACGTCTCTTTGAATTCTGATATAATAAATGATGTTAAAGATCGATCTAGAATGAGTCATAGAGATATCATTTAACTAATGAATAAATGCTAAGAAAGAAAAGTATCTACAGAAAAGAACTCAATTCTTATATGTATGTTTCTCAGCTCTGTGCTAGACTCAATTGAGTTGACGTCTTACATATATGATGCAGAGTTTCAATGATATCATCTTTAAATCAGATTCTCGCTAGACTCGATTAGAATGAAATCAGGCGAAGACTAGATGAAGAATAGACAAAAACTAGAATTGTAACATTATTTTTCTTTCTTGACTATTCATGTTTGCATGAATGTTGTTTCTTAGTGCGCTTTTCTTGAATATTTGATATGAAAGTCATCAATCATCTTTTGAGCGTTCATAAATTCATCATCGTCAGCATTATATCAGTTGAGATCATTGTCATAGTTCTTTCATTTGATTCAATATTGAAGTTGTCTTCTATAGCATTGAAAGTTCAGTATATCATTGATTTTTCATTCGTCTTCATCGTTTATCACTATTGATTTCGAAGATTCATTCTTTTGATCAGACAAAGAGTCATCAACGACAGAACGAAGAAGCTCTGAATGAAATACATCATGTATATGTATAGTTTCTGATAGTTTCAACTTATAAAATGAGTCAACAGACTCAGTGATCTGAAATGAGCTGAGCATCTTGTCATTCAATTTTTTGAAAGATTTCGCTGTAATGATGTTTCATTTATTCAGAAACATCTTTGATTTGATCTTGTAATTAATCTTCTTTCTATGCTTATTAGCTTGATTCATCATTTGTTTTCATGTTTTGATCAGAGCTTCATAAGCGAAGATCAAAGTCTTGTTCATTTGTTCAGATATATTCTTGACTTGAATGATCTGCAAGCATTTGCAAGTGCTTTCATACTCAATGATGTCAGAATTGAAACTCATATGAGAATGAAAGCTCTTGTTAATGAAGAAGAAGATCAAGAAGATGACTGATGACAAGATGTTATTGTTGACAAACTCAATCATGAATAGTCACTTAGATCAGTCATTCTGCATATATGAACAGAAGAATTGAAGATATCGCTTGACATTCTGATTGACTTGTTCACTTTGATCATTGATCTGAGAATGATAGATGATGAACAATCAAAGAAAAATGCTCAGTCGTTTGCAAAGAAACTTTCATAGTATAGAGATGAATTGCGAATCTCGATCAGATACTATGAAGCTTGATAGATCATGAGTTCAATATACTCATTGAATCAGCATTTCAGCTGTCTTTTCAGCTGTGATATCTTCATCATCAATGATGCAAGAAATATAATGTCTTTCTTTTGATAATTTGCAGATGACAGTCAGAATAGCGTTGTAATCATATGAATCAAATAAATCAATAATGAAGTTCATTGCTATGTCTTGTCATCACTGTTCAGATATAGATAGAGATTGAAGCAAGTCATTTGATTTATTTCTTGATGTTTTTGAACGTTGACATACGTAGCAGTTTTGAATATATTGATCTATCGTTTTTCGCATAGAAGATCAATAGTAATTTCGCTTTATGATCTTCACTGTTCTAAGAATTTTAGAATGATCAATCAACAATTGATCATGTATTTTACAAATCAGATTTATTTGTAGAAGCTTGTTGAATGAAACTCATAACTGACTATCATGATACAAGATTTAATTCTGAATTTGACAATTTTTCAATTTAATATCTTCATATTATGTCTCGTCTCTTGCTATTACTTCGCGAAGTAGCATACAATTCTCGTCAATCTCATTAATCTCAAGAATCTATTTATAGATTGATTGATCATTATTCTTTTTTAGATCAGCAATATTCATTCAATTCAATGTCAGAATAGTAGTTCTTTGATATCAAATGCGTTCATCATTGAGATCTTTAGACATGAAGTCAGCTCAACGAGTTAATGCATTGATCTTAATGTTTTGTTTGTCAGATCAATATATTATCTTGAAGTTAAAGTCAGCTAACTTCTGAAGTCAACGCATCTGATATTTGCTCAGCTCTTTATCTTTCATCAATGAAATGAGCGCTTGATGATCGATGAACATCTTGATAGAAATGTCAGTGAGCTTCAGTTCAAGTCATCAATGTTTAAAAGCTCAAATTATGATCAGCAGTTTCTTATCATATATCTTGTAGTTGCATTCAGCAAAAGACATGTTTTTGCTATAAAAGACAATTGAATGTAAAACATCTTCATCATCATATCAAGACAGAACTTCATCATTGACGTAGTTGAATGAGTTAATTTCAAGAATGAAATTGCGAATCTGATCAAAGTGACGAAGTATAAAAGTCTCAGTCATATGTTTCTTCATGTGATTGAATGCAGTTTGACAGACTTCATTTCATTCAAATATGATCTTCTTTTGAGTAAGTCAAATCATTGAATGAACAATCTTCGAAAAGTTCTTGATGAAGCGTTGATAGAAATTGCAAAAGTCAATGAAGAACTGCATCTGAGTGAGATTATTGAGTGTAAATCAATCAACGACTGCTTGCATCTTTCATGAATTCAGCTTAAGTCTCTCGATTGATATCAAAAGTTCTAAAAAATGATTTTCTGAACATGAAACTTGCATTTATTGATGTCTATCTGTAGATCAGCTTCTCGTAGTTTATTCAAAATCAATCATACATGTCACTTATGTTTCTTCAAGATTTTGCTGTAGATGATAATGTCATCTAAATAAATCTGACAAAACTGATGTAGATATTCAAACAACACGTCGTTCATATAATGTTGATAAAACATCAATTCATTGATTAATTCAAAGAACATTACATGATATTTGTATGAGTTGAAGAAGATAATGAAGATAGTCAAATCTTCATTATCTGAGTGCATGTGTAGCTTGTTGAACGTGACAATGATGTTCAATCGAGTCAGATACTTGCTTTCTTATATATGAGTGAAAGTTTCGTCTATCAATGACAAAGAGTAGCAATCTCGTTTGATCAAAGCATTGAGCTTTCTGTAATTGATGCAGAAACACAAACTTTCGTCTTTCTTTTCAATGAACAAAATGAGCAAGATGTATGATGCAAAGCTGAAGAAAATGAACTTTTTGTTCAGATGTTTAATCAGATACTTCTTTATCTTCTGAAGCTTATGATCAAACATCTGATATAATCTACTTCGCGAAAACATTTCTTCATCGATCAACTCAATTTTGTGATCATAGAAATGATGCAATGATAACTGATTGATCATTGCTTGATCGAAGATGTCTAAATATTCATGATATTCAGAGAGAAGCTTGATCTTGACTTGATCGAGAATCTTGACGTGTGAAAGCTCATGTAAATTCACTTCTTCAAGCTTATTCTCAGCTGTAGTTATGAGTCAATCAATTTTCAAGATAATAACAGCAAAGATCTTGATATCTGATCATTTGACTAACATTCTATAGACTGCTGTCTTTATCATTGATATGCTCATTGAACTGAAAGTTGATTTCAGACTGAACATTGATTTAAAGTTGATGCTAAACAAAACTGCGTCATATGATTTTGACTGTTCAATTAGTTTAACTGACTTCTCATTGAACTGACAAGAAGAGAATGATTTCTGACTGAGTTGAGATGTAATGAAAGTGAAAGATCTTTTCAGTATATGAGTAGAAGTCAAGCTCTTTCGTTTTGTGATTGATTTATTGCTTGAGAATAAAGCAATTGATTTCTGACTAGTAAAGTTGAAATTCAAAAATTGAAGAAAATCGATTTGCATATCAATTATTAAATTGATTTTATTCATTCATGTTTTTTCAAGAATCATTTGATGTTGATTTAATCAAGTGATCAACATAGAAGCAGTGTCAATCATATGATCTTGAACAGTCAGATTTGAATAAATGACATGAGTAATGAGTTTCTTAGCATAATGATCATCAAATTCTTGAATTGACTTCACTTTGATCAAAGTCAGAAGCTTGATTTGCAACTGATCATAAACAATCTGCGCAATCACTTCATTAATGAATGAATAGTCAGCAGCTTTGATGTTAATCAATGACTTCAATGAGTAACTAATTTCATTGCTAGAAAGTACACATTCAATAATCAAAGATTCAGAAGCAAAAGAATCATCTGACATGCTCATCATTGAAGAAATTAACACATCTTTCATTGTGTCTTTGATGAAAGTCTCTAGTTTTTTGTCTTGCTATCTTCAAAAAAAGACATTTTCTCATTCTCTTTATTCTTTGAAATAATGATTTCATGTAGACGAAGAGTGAAAGCTTGAGAAGCAGAAGTATTAATCTTGTTCTGAGAACAGTTCTTGAATAAGTGATTTGAAGTTTTACAGATATAGCAGACAATAGACGATCTGACTAACTCAAAGATAGAAAAGATAGTCAACTTGACATATTCAATTATCAAAGTCATCACTACTGATAATGAAGTAGCAACGCGTTTATCAGATACAACAGTGACTTTGATGATGATCATGCAACATTCGCTTTGAAGCTGATAATTGACTCACTGTCTATTATTCACATTCTGAAAAAAGCTCTTGAAATAATGTAGAATGATAACATCTTTCAAGCAAATCAATAGAGCATTCTGCAAGCAATTGTTGATCTTATTCTGAAGATTGTTCATCAGAATGTGATCATTGTATTCTAGATAGTTGAATAGCTTCATAAAGTTGAAGTAGAAGATATCATAATTTTAGTCTTGTCAAACTCAATCTTCTAGTCTTGTCAGATTTATTCTCACTTTGTCATCTTGACTAGTTTCTATTGAGTCTAGCGTTAACTGAGAAACACACATATGTAATCAGCTTCTTTTCTGTAACTATCTTTCTTTCTTAGCATTTATCTTCTAGTTAAATGACACTCATATTGACTCGCTTTATGCTGATTTCTAACATTAGATAAATGCTCATCATCTACTACTCTGCTATTGATGAATAGATGATACAAAACAATTTATTCAGTAAGAAAAATTTGCAAGAAATTCTTCAAATTTGCATTATTATTTTAGATCACAAGAAATTCTTCGATTCTACACTCATTTTCATCATTCTATTTGCAAGAGATTTTTCAAATAAAGCATTCAGTTATTATCTGAAATTTACAAGAAATTCTTTGAATTTTCACTCATCAAAACATCAATCTTTCATCTACTCTTATCTCAACAACTTCTATCTTCTCTCATCATGACATGTGATGTTGAATCAGTTGAGTCTTAAACAACTCGTCTGCTTAGAAGCACTGTCAATAGAAGAGTTTCACTTCTACTCATTGATGCTTCAGTTGAAGTTGAGAAAGCTGTCATTGCATGAAACATAAATATCAAAGAACAATTGTTTCATTGAATCAGCAATTAATTCAACAAAGTCATCAATATGCTGAATGAGCTTTGAAGTCAGCAAGACTTGACTTTACAACTCAATGAACATTGATTTCTTGTACAAGATGATCACAAAAAGATAGCAAAACAACTAGAAGTCACTTTTAATAAGAATGATGAGTTAGAGAAAAAGATCAGTCAACTACAAGATGAGCGATTGAACTTCAGAGCGAAACAACGTCAAGCTGATCAATCTATATCTTGTCAAGATACTCAGTCAACTGAGCAATGAGTCAATCAGAAAGAAGCGCACTTTCAACGAGAATTTTCTACTTTATCTGATAATGAAAATGAAAATGATCATCACAAGTTCGTCAAGCTTTTGAATTCACTCATCTTCATTGAAACAAATGATTCTATCTGAAAGACATGAAACATCAAAATAGCTGACAAGCTCGATGTCAATGCAAATCATTACTTTACTAAAAAGATTCATATTGTCTATGTGATTTTCAGACTAGAAGACAATGCTGATCAGCAAATTTATGCAAAGCATCATATTAATGCTTTCTCATTTTATCAATTATTATCAGAGTTACTGAAACATCTGAAAGAAATTTACAAAAATCAGAATCTGATTTGAAAGTGTCATTGCAAATATGTTGCTCTGAAGCAGCTCAACAAGTCTTTCAGCTCTTTCTATTTAAAATTCATTAAAATATTCAGCTTTCTGAACTACAATGATATCACTCTGATGAATGACATTCAGAATAAAATCAATAATCATCTTCAGAATATATTATCAGTTTGTCTTATAAAGTTTAACTCACTTGATAAGCTTAAAATCTTTCTTTAAGATGTAAATAACAAATAACAAGTCAATTATCAGCTATGTGATGAGTAATGAACAGTCAAATCAATAGCAGCTTTGAAAAAACGTTTTATTTCTTTGTTAATATCAGCTTCAGTCTCAACTACTAGCTATGTTCAACTCTTCACAGTCTATCATTTTCAAATTGATAATTAAAGTGAATGAATCAATCAAAATGTAAAAAGATATCTTTGATTCTTCTGTTCATACATGCAGAATGACTGAGCTAAGCTACTACTCATAGATTTGTTATTGAGTTCAAATTGTTCAACTCAACTTAAGTTGAGTTTCAGAATTGAGTTAAGTTAAAAAAGATTAACTCAACTTAATTGAGTTGAGTCAGACTCTCGATTCAACTCAATTAACTTAACAAGTTAACTTGAACTCAATTGCAAACTTACTTTCTATCAAATTTTCTATCAAAGTGATCAAACTTTTTATTATATTTTCTATCATGTTTCTCATCATATTCTTTGTTATGATTTTAGCTTCGCATCTTCATTGATGACTATGTTGATGACTATGTTGATAATTATTCTGAGAACTATCGTTGATTGCTCATCGCTAAAGCATAGACTTGTTTCAAAGTCAATTTTATTCAAAGTTAGCTTATGTTTTTCTGAATCATATAAATAGTCAACTCTTTTTTTCTAGATACTTTTCTTTCTTAGCATTTATATACTCATTATCTTACATTTATATGACTCATTCTATGCTGATCTTTAACATTATATAAATGCTTCTTCATTACAGATGAAGTGAAATAATCTGCATTAACTTGCTTTATTCAATTCACATAATTACATCAACAGTTTATAAAGTGAACTAAATTTTAGAATTTAGCTTAAGTGACATTCATCATTTAAAGTTGAATAAAATCTGAATTTAAACTGATTTTACTGAGCTGAGTTTTGCTTTTATCAATAAAATCTGCATTCATTCATATGTTACTGAACTGAATCTTGCTTTTGTTAATAAAATCTGCGTTTATTCATATGCATTGAACTGAATCTCACTTTCGTTGCTTTCATCACTTTCGTTGCTTATGTCACATATATTAATTCTTCTTTTTATGTATATTATATATATCTACAGAGACTTATTTAAAGACAGAATTATAGTATGAAGTGTTGTTACAATGAATGTCATTGTTGTACTCAAAAGCATCATTAATAGTATATGAATACTCTTCATTCTCAATCATTCATCTATCTCTTATTCTCGATCGTCACCTGGGCAGATGACGCTCTCATCGACCTCGACGACGATTGCCTTGGCACGTCGATTCGTCACCTGCCTCCCGATCAATCCGTCACCTGCTTCAAATTTCTACTAGACGTGCTCGAGCTCGATACTTTCTATGACAACAATTGTAGAGTCGACTCAGACGACTTCAACGCTTCAAAAATAATTCGAAAATATGAAGGTTTGATTCGGCAACTGCGATGAGAGATATTGACGGTTTTGGTCGCTCGATCGCTCAGCTGTCATCACCTTCCCCCGCCCGAATCAATTCCTGCGCGCTGACTACCTCACATACTTTGGGAGGCATAATTGTAGCTCTGATTGAGCCGAATTCAATGCTTTCAAAATAATCGAAAAATCTGCAGGTTTGACCTAGTAATCGGGGTTGGGGAGGCTCACTGCGCTGGGTGACCGCCCCCCTAGTAGTAGCCCTTCCCCCGCCCGGATCAACATATGCGCGCTGACTACCTCACATACTTTGGGAGGCATGATTGTAGCCCTGAATTAGCTGAATTCAATGCCGTCAAAATAATTGATTTATATCAAGGTTTGATCGAGTAAATGAGATTGGGGATGTTGATGCCCCGAGGCCTACCTGTTCCCACCTATGCTCAGCCCTAGAAGCAGTGATCAGCCCTATCGGAGGCTTTCAGCTCTAGAAGCAGTGATTAGTCCTAGCAGCAGTGTTCAGCCCTACCGACGAAGCGAATGGGTGGATTTGCTACCTGCTATCGAATTATCCGCCCGGATCAACCTCGATGCGCTGACTACCTCACATACTTTGGGGGGCATAATTGTAGCCCTGAATTAGCTGAATTCAATGCTTTCAAAATAATTGAAAAACATCGAGGTTTGACCTAGTAAATGGGGTTGGGGAGGTTCACTGCGCTGGGTGACCGCCCACCTAGTAGTAACCCTTCCCCCGCCCGGATCAACATATGCGCATTGACTACTAGATATACTTTGAAGGACAAAATTGTAGCCCTGATTGAGCTGAATTCAATGCTTCAGAAATAATCGAAAAATATTCAGATTTGACCTAGTAATCGGGGTTGGGGAGGTTCACTGCGCTGGTTGACCGCTCACCTAGTAGTAACATTTCCCTCGCCCGGATCAATTTCTGCGCGTTGACTATCTCACATACTTTGGGAGGCATAATTGTAGCCCTGAATCAGACGAATTCAATGCTTCGAAAATAATCGAAAAATATCAAGGTTTGATTTAGCAGTCGAGGTTGGGGATATTTCGATGCGCTGAGCGGTCGGATTTCCCGCATAGCAGCAATTCCCCGATCACTACTGAACTTCATGCATTCATTATTTGACAAAACTTTCTAAGACATACTTGTAGCTCTGAATCAGCTGAATTCAGATCTTTAAAAATAATTGAATAATA
>JAABUS010007982.1_pt1 | contig 11813 bp, 10 predicted proteins | sample 5560161 | NCBI WGS metagenome assembly JAABUS01 (sample SAMN10711885, study PRJNA513376) | rock metagenome | isolation source: Antarctica rocks | place: Antarctica: Victoria Land, Trio Nunatak nord | collected 2016-01-04 | reverse complement strand
AGATCGTCCGCGCTATACCGGCGTGCACCCGTACGGACCAGCGAGAGGACACCCAGTGTATGCCCACGGGCCTGGAGCGGCAGCACCACGCCAGAGGTGAGTCCAAGTCCATCCACCAGTTGACGGTGCGCGTCATCGTGCGTCAGCGCGGCCTGTTCGGCGGCACCAACATCGGTATACAAGAACGAGCGCCCGGACCTTAGGACAGCGCCGACCGGGCTCGGTTCGGCTTCGCCAGGGGGGTAACGCTCACCCATCACGCGCAGCAGCTGTTCCTTGATTGGATCGGCGTGGGCGAAGGCGGCGCGCGTCAAGCGCCCGTCATCGTCCACAAGATCGATCGTGTACCAATCGGCGATGCGGGGGACAATCAAGCGCGTCAGCGCGGAGAGTGTCGCGTCCTGATCGAGCGAGGCGGCGAGGGTCGCCCCGGTCTCAGACAGCAGATTTTGCCATTCCGCCGCCCGCCGCCGGTCGCGGATATCGACGACCGTCACGACGCCACCGGCCACGATGCCATCTTTCAGCACCGGGGAACAAGAATAGAGGGTCGGGAGCGCAATACCGGTCTTGTGCCACATTACCTCCTCGCGCAAACGTACCGCGAGGCCAGTCTGCAACATCTGATGGATCGGGCATTCGTCGAGCGGATACGGCGAACCGTCCTCGTGGCGCGCGTGGATCAGCGCGTGCATATTCTGCCCGAGCAATTCTCCCGCCTCGTAGCCGAAGAAGGTCAATGCTGCGTCATTGATATAGGTGCAGCGACCCGCCAAGTCGATCCCGTAAACCCCTTCGCCGCTCGAATCGAGCAGGGCCAGCCATTCGTGACGCGCCCGCTCGGTTTCGCGCACCGTCGCGCGCAGTTCGATCTCCGAGATCGCCGCCCCGGCAAAGTCGGTCAGCAGCGCGATCTCTTGCGCGGTCCAGCGGTGCGGCTCCGTAGCGATCGCGCAGAAGGTGCCGAGGATCTGCCCATCGCCAGTGCGGAGCGGAATCCCGGCATAGGCGATCACGCCGAGGTCGGGGATCGCCAGGTTCTCGCGCACGAGTGGGTGTTCGCGCGCATCCTCGATGATCAGCGGTTCTTCGGTGATGACGACGTGCTGACAGAACGAGTGTGAGAGCGGCGTCTCACGGCTCGAAGCGATCGGCTCAGGGAGACCGGCAGCGCCCTGAAGGAGCTGGCGATTATCGCTCACGAACGAAACGAGCGCGATCGGCACATGTAATGCGCCGATCGCTAGGCGTGCCAGACGATCGAAGGCAATATCCTGGGTAGGATCGAGGAGATCGAGGTAGCGGAGGGCGGCTAACCGTTCTGAATTGTCGAGCGCGGGCATGGATCCCTCCGGGTCGGTGCGTCTAGTACCATCAGCGAGTATAGCCGATGTTCGCGGCACACGACCCTGAACAGCCCCTATCCGCGTTGTTTCGCCAGATATTCGTCGAGATACACCGGGAATGGCTGCGCGGTCGCGGCCTCGGGATCGGCAATCGGCGTGCCGTATTGCTGCTGCAGCGGCAGCACCCCCGCCCAGATCGGTAAGTCCAGATCCTCGTCGTCGTCGTGCGGCGGGCCGGTGCGGACCTTTGCGGAGGCGCTATCGATCGGGATCGCGACGACGGCGGTCGCCTTCAGCTCCTTGCGGTTCGGCTCGCGGGCATCGTCCCAGCGCCCCGGCAGCAGCCGCTCGGTGAACATGGCGAGCGCGGCCAGCTTCTCTGCAGGTTCCGTCACTAAATGTCCCGCACCGAAGAGAACCGCCGAGCGATAGTTGATCGAATGATTGAAGATCGAGCGCGCCAACACGATCCCATCGACGTGCGTCACCGTCACGCAGACAGCCCCGCCCGCCCCGGCATACTTCATCAACCGGCTGGCCGACGAGCCGTGCAAGAGGAGCGTGTCGCCATCGCGGGCATGCAAGGTCGGGATGACGAACGGTTGGCCGTCCTGCACGAAGCCGACGTGACAGATCAGCCCCTCGTCCACGATCCGATAGACCTCTTCCCGCTCGTATTGCCCCCGCGCGGGCATCCGCTGGACCGTGTTACGCCGATCCTTCGCAAACGCTGTCATATCTCGCCACCTCCCGCGTCATATCAGGCTGAAAAGGATTCCCCACCAAGAATGGTCCCCCGAGTCTGCCAGAGAAGCGGTTCCCCAAACAGGGCCACTCGATGGCAAACACAGAGGACCACTCCTGGAAGTGGTCGATTTGTGCCGGAACGATCGAGCTTACCCCTTCACCGCGCCCATCCGCACCCCTTCAAGGAAGGAGCGCTGGAAGAGGAGAAAGAAGATGATGATCGGCAGGGCGGCCAGCGCCGCCCCGGCGAAGATGATCCCGTAATCGGTCTGGAATTCGGTCTGGAGGCTGGCGACACCGACCGGCAAGGTGTAGTTGCTGCTCTTCGTCAGGGTGATCAGCGGCCAAATGTAGTCGTTCCAGTGGCGGACAAAGGTGAAGATCGCCAGCGCCCCCATCGCCGGGCGCGACAGCGGCAGGATCACGCGCCAGAAGACGCCGAACTCGCTGCACCCATCGACCCGTGCTGCGTCCTCCAATTCGCGCGGCAACGTCTGGATATATTGCCGCATCAGGAAGACGCCCAGAACGTTCGCCGAGCCTTGCAGGATCACCGCCAGCGGATTGTTCAGCAGATTCAGGTTACGGGTCACGATGTAGAGCGGCACCAGCGTCACCTGCGGCGGGATCATCAGCGTACTCAATAACACCGCGAAGAGGATCCCTTTGCCAGGGAAATCTTTCTTCGCGAAGCCGTACCCGGCCAGTGTGTCCACAAAAAGGTGGAAGAAGGTGATACTCAGGGTGATCAGCAGGCTATTGCCGAACCATCGCGGATAATCTTTCGCCTGCCGAAAGAGCTTCTGAAAATTTTCGATGCTGGCATGGATCGGGATGAAATCGGGCGGGGTTTTAATCGACTCTGTTGTCGGTGTTACCGCGCTGAGAAAAAGCCAGTAGAGCGGGAAGAGGGCGATTATCGCCGCGCCGATCAGCAGCACCCAGGCGGCGACGCGCCCGAGTCGCTGCTGCATCGTGGAGTCGCGCTGCACCGGTGCCGCCGGTGTCCCCTGTTGGTCGAGCGTTATCGCCATCGGGCTGCCTCCGTGAACCACATCTCGCGCCTAGTATTCGACATCGCTCCGCAGGAGGCGGAACTGGACGGCGGCGGCGGCGGCGATCATCAGGAAGAGGACGAACGCCTGCGCGGCAGCGACACCGTAACGATATTGCTGGAAACCGGTCTGGTAGATCTGGGTCACGATTACTTGCGTGCTGTTACCGACGCCGCTCGGGACCATCACCTGGATCAGATCAAAAACCTCGAACGAGGCGATCGTGTAAAGGACGACCAGGAACAGGCTCGTGGACTTGATCAGCGGCAGGGTGATACTCCACCACTGGCGGATCGCCCCGGCACCGTCGAGCGCCGCCGCTTCGTAGAGTTCCTTCGGGACGCTCGCCATCGCTGCGCTGAAAAGGACCACCGCCGTCGCGGGGATCGTCAACATTCGTTGCGCGACGATACTTTGCAACGCCAGATCGGGCGAGGCGATCCACCGCTGCGGCGGGATCCCGAACAGCCCGACGACATAGTTGAGGAAACCCCACTGCGCGTTGTAAATCCAGCGCCAGATCACGCCGATGATCACCGCGCTGACGACGCTCGGCAGATAGTAGGCGGCGCGAAAGAAGGTTTGTGCCCACTTCCCGAGCGGCTGCATCAGGCTCGACAGGACCAGCCCGACGAAGAGGTTCGTCACGACGGTGAAGACGGTGTAGATCAGGGTGTTGCGAATCGCGATCTTGAAAACACCGCTCTGCGTGGTAAAGGCGAGGCGATAGTTGTCGAACCCGACCCAGGTGCTATCGCCGTTGAGCCGATAATTTTGCAACGAGATGATAAACGCCCAAATCACGGGGATGAGTGTAAAAACAGAAAAGGTGATCAGGCTCGGCAAGATGAAGGCGTAGCCCCAGCCATAGCGCTTGAAGAAGCGGAGCACCGGATTCCCGGCATCCCGCCCGGCGGCGCTGCGATCGTACGTGAGATCGGCCATAGATTCCCTCCGCTGCTGCGATGCGGACGATAGGTCGAGCGGTGTAGGCGTTGCTGGTTGCCTGATCGGATTCGATGCCGCGCCATAACGGTGGGGGGCCGGTGAGATCACCCACCGACCCCCACCATTAGCTCAGAATGCGCGGTGCGCGCTCGTTAGCGGCCCGCCAGGATACTGTTGATCTCGCTGGCAGGCTCGTTGAATGCGGCTTCGGGGGTTGCCCGACCGAAGACGGCATTCTGGATGTACGGGTGTAGGATCGTGCGAATCTGCGGCCACTCCGCGATGATCGGCGTGATGTAGCAGTTCTGGACCAGAGTCGTGAACTTGTCGATCGGATCGGCGACCTGGACCGACTTGCGCGCCCCCGGAGCGAGGTAGAAGCCCGGCACATCGACGTTGACCTGTGCGCTCGTCAGATAGCGCCCGAGGTCCATCGCCGCCTGGAGCTTCACCTTATCCTTGATCGCGGTGACGGAGATCAGGCCGATACCACCGGCCGTGATCGGCTTGCCGCTCGCCCCGGTCGGCATCGGCACGACATCGAAGTTGAGCTTGTTCGCCCGGTAGCCCGACGAGGCACCGCTCGGTTCGCTGTACATCGCCAGGATCTTCTTGTCCTGGAACGAGGTCAGCATGTCGGCGGTCGCCTGTGAGCCGAAGTCCGGCGGCGCGATCTTGTGCGCGCCGAACTGCGACAGATCGACCAGCTTCTTCAGGCCGCTGACCGCCTGGGCGGTATTCCAGGTGTACTGCTTATTGTCCGCGCTGAGCGGCAACGCCCCATCGCCGATGATGAACGGCCAGGTGTTGACGATGCCGGGGTCGATCACGCCGCTATAGCCATAGACTTTGTCGCCATTGGCGCGGGTGAAGGTCAGTTGCTTGGCGGCGGCGATGAACTGATCGTAGGTCCACCCACCTTTCGGCGGCTCGACACCGCGCTCCTTGAAGATGTCCAGGTTGATGTACATGCCGACCGGCGGCACCCACAACGGCCAGGAGTACGCCTTACCGCCGACGCTGACTGCCGAGAGGAGATTCGGGTAGATGTCAGCCTTGTCGTCGGCGGTCAGGAACTCATCGATCGGGGCGATCAGATTGTCCTTGACCAGTTGCGGCAGGATGTCGGACGGCAAGCGGAAGATATCGACCGTGCCGCCACCCTGGACCGCCTGCGAGACCTTCGTAAAACCGGCCTGATCGCCGGTGTAGCCGGTCGTCTCGACCTTGATATCCGGGTTGGCCTTGGTGAACGCGGCGGTGGCGGCGTCCATCAGCTTGCCGGTCTGGTTCGCGCCGTTGGGCTGATAGCCGAGGACCCAGTACTGCAACGTCCCCTTAAAGCCGCTCTTGCTGGTGACGACGTTCGGTACGGTTGCCGCAGCGGTCGCCGAGGCCGCCCGCGTGACGGTGGCCGCCGACGACGTGGCCGCGCGCGTGGCCGTGCCACCCGCCGCCGGGGCTGTCGTCGCCGTCGCCGCCGCACCGCCGCCGAGGACCGACGTGGGGGCCGCGCTGGCACCGGTGCTGGCCGCTGCGCCGCTGGCGCTCGGCGCGGCACTGCCAGCCGCGCTCGGGGCCGACGACGAGGCGGTGGTCGCGGTCGAACTCGTGCCGCCGCACGCCGCCACGAATGCACTAACAGCAGAGGCCGAGAGGCCCAGCACGGCGGCACGCCGCAAGAAGTTGCGCCGGTTCAGCGAATTCTGTCCGAGTTGCGTCAGTGACTCGCGTGGATCAATCGTCATCCGTTGTCCTTCCCTTGCTCATCCCGCGCGAATTGCCGGGCCGACCCATCTCGTGGCCGACGCCGCGCACGGTATTATCTCAGCGCCTATCGCCGTATCCCCGCACTCTATCCAGCCGCTGTCCCCCGCCACGATCGGCGTGATCGGCACACAGAAACGATGTCATCCGCTTGTATAGACCACTGCTGCCATAATACCCATTTTTCCGCCCTTGTCAATCGTCGTACCCGGCAAGGGGGCACGGCGATGGTTGACAGCGACCGCATTGGCGCGTAGTCTAGCAGCAAAATGGTCTATACAACAGGTTAACTGTTGCTCGGCGGGCGCGACGCGCACCACAGTCTGGATGAGGATGCTCGATGGCCTTTGTCCCGCGTTACCATCAACTCAAAGAGATCATCCGTGAAGGGATCCAGAGCGGCGACCTCAAGCCGGGCGATGTAATCCCCTCGGAACGCGAACTCTCCGAGCGGTATAACGTCAGCCGAATGACCGCCCGCCAGTCGATCGTCGAGCTCACCCACGAAGGGTTGCTCTATCGCCGCCAGGGCAAGGGGACGTTCGTCGCCTGGCCGAAGATCGCCCAGCAACTCACCGCGCTGACCGGCTTCACCGAGGATATCCGCGCACGCGGGCAACGACCGGGGACAAAACTGCTGGAAATAGGGATGGTGCGGGTGGACGGCCACGCCGCCCTGCGTCTCCAGGTGCCAGCCGGCCAGCGAGTCGTGCGCCTCTACCGTGCGCGCCTCGCCGATGAAGAGCCACTGGCGCTCGAACAGTCGTTGATCAGCTTCTTCGGCTGCGAACAATTGCTGGAAGTCGATCTCGTCGCCACCTCACTCTACGGCCTGCTGGAAACGCGCTTCGGCCTGCCGCCGGTCGAAGCGGAGCAAGAGATCGAAGCGGGCCTCGCGACCGAAGCCGAAGCGGAACTCCTCGAAATCGCGGTCGGCAGCCCGGTCTTGCTGCTGCGACGCACGACCTACACCGAGCGCCACCAGCCGATCGAGTACGCTGAGTCGGTCTATCGCGGCGACAAATACTCGTTCCACACGCGCCTACTACGCCCGCCGACGTAGGCAGCAAACGTCGCCCTAGTGTTGGCAGGGCAGGCAGCAGCGTGGTAGGGGCGGGTCTTGACCCGCCCGGTCGGCAGCGGCGCTCACCCCGCCATCTGCCACCTCATGCCTGCGGCACCGGGCAACGTAGGTGCCGTTACTCACCGATCGGGTCAAGACCCGCCCCTACCACGCCGCACCAATATCTGCCCCACCCCGGCCAAATCTGCGCGTCAGCGCCCCGCCGCGACATCGAGCAACGCCCCGGTGACGTACGAAGCGGCATCGCTCAAGAGCCAGATGATTGCCTCGGCAACCTCTTCCGCTGTCCCAGGTCGTCCGAGCGGCGTCGTCGCACCCATCACCGCGGCGCGATCGGGCTTGCCGCCACTGGCGTGGATCTCGGTCGAGATCAGGCCGGGGCGCACCGCATTGACCCGTACCCCTTCCGGCCCCAACTCTTTTGACAATCCGAGGGTGAGGGTGTCTATCGCCCCTTTGGAGCCCGCATAATCGACGTACTCGTTCGCCCCCCCGATACGCGCAGCAGCGGACGAGACATTGACAATCGCCCCGCCATTCCCCCCGCGAGAGCGCGACATCCGCCGCGCGGCCTCCCGAGCGCCGATATATGCGCCAAAGATGTTGACCGCGAATAATCGCTGGAGTCGCTCGGCACTCATCTCGGCCAGCGGTAGGCCAGGAGCGACGATCCCCGCGTTGTTAACGAACCCATCGAGCGAGCCGAACGCTGTCTGAGCCACCTCGAAACAAGCAATGACCTCCGCTTCGACCGCCACATCCCCCTGGATCGCAATAGCCCGCCCACCGGCCGCCGCGACCGCAGCAACCGTGTCGGCGGCGGCGGCGGCATCCCCGACATAATTGACCCCGACCGACCAGCCGCGCGCCCCGGCCAGCACGGCCGTCGCCCGTCCGATCCCACGACTACCGCCGGTGATCAGGATTACTTTCGCCATGTCGCCCCTTCCTTCCACGCCACCGCTGGGGCAGCATACCCATCTCGCACACAGGCCCCGATCGTAGGTCAGAGGCGCTTCGTCAGCACCGACGCCACTTCTCCCGACGCGCGCTCGACCGTCTCACTCAACTCCCATCCGCACTTCCGATAGAAGTCGATGGCCCGACCGCCGGTCGCGACCCACACCTGCTCGTAGCCATGAATTCCCGCCCACGCCTCGAGTTGGGCCATGAGGAGGCTGCCGACGCCCAGTCCTCGGCACTCGGGCTGGACAATCATTCCCAAAACCCAGGGCGAGCGATCACGCCGTTCTTCGATATCGAATTCGCCGAGACCCACCGCACCGAGTGCCCCGCCGTGCTCATCCAGGGCTACCCATTTGACGGGGAGATGGTTGCGCCCCGCTTCGCGCGCCGTGACAGCGACCCACCAATCAAGGTCTTCGGGTTCGGGCGCGTGGCCCCACTCTCGCCAGCACATCTCGCCAACGGCATCTATCAGCCACTCGTTATCGGCCAATAACTGGACTGTCACCGCGCCGGGCGCGTTCGCCATGTTGGGTATGTCTCCTACCCGTTGCGCCGTACAACGTGACAAGCGGGCTACCGTGGAAATTACTCGACGCTGCCGGGATCATTCTGTATCGGGATGATCGTTTGCACAACACCATTGCCCGGAGGCTGCCTACCGGGCAGTGCGCCTGACGCCATACACCGGGGCGATGGAAATGGATCAATCTGGCTCCCACGGCTTCAAGTACGCGACATCGGCCGCCGTCAGGTTCGGGCCGAGTGTCACGCTCAGGATACTCGCTGTCGCGGGGTAGACCTCGCCGCGCAGGCTGGCGAGGACGAGTGGCCAGCCCTCGAAGGAGGCACGCGCGACGGCCAGAATGTCGCCGTGCGTCACCGCCGCCACCGTTTGCCCAGGATACCGCCGCACGACCAGCTGGCAGAACCGGGCGATCCGCGCCGCGATCATCGCGATCGTCTCGTCATCATCGTGCGGCAGCGGCTCGTAGAAATTCCAATCAGTCGTATCGAGCGTGGCTGTCAACGACCCTTGCAGCGATGAGCGAATCTCTACGATCGCCCGCGACACGCCGACAGGGGCGGTCGGATGCTCACGCGCGATGATCTGCCCGGTCTGCCGAGCGCGTAACAGCGGGCTGGTGAAGATCGCCGCGAGCGGTTCGGCGGCGAGTACCGCCGCCGCCGACTCTGCCTGCCACTCACCGGTGGCGCTGAGGCGAAAACGCGGCAACCGCCCGTAGAAGATGCCGCCGGGATTATGGACCTCACCATGCCGCACGAAGAAGATCCGCGCCCCGCCCTCGGGGATTGCCTGCCGATCAAACACAGCCCTACCCCGATCACCCTTCACCACATCACTCACACCACATCACTCACGCCGTAGACTACCCTACCGTTGCCCGATAGCGCCGCGCCGAGATTTTCGCATGGATTGACGGGCGGTCAACAAATCGCTACGATGCCGCCCACCGATCAGCCCAACGAGCGGGCAGTCGCTCGGCACTCAGCCACGATAAGGATATGGAGAAAACGATGCGGATCGAAGCGCGACTGGAAGAACTGGGGATCATCTTGCCAGCCGTCGGCGCGCCGATGGGCTCTTACGTCCACGCGGTTCAGACCGGGAATCTCCTCTATCTGGCCGGGAAAGGGCCGCACGGCGCCGATGGCGCGATGCCGCAAGGCAAAGTCGGGCAGGATGTCTCGGTTGACGACGCCTATATCCACGCGCGCTCGGTCGGCCTGACGTTGATCGCGGTGCTAAAAGAGACGCTGGGCGACCTCGACCGCGTCAAGCAGATCGTCAAAGTCCTCGGAATGGTCAACGCCGCGCCGGACTTCGGCGATCAGCCGCGCGTGATCAACGGCTGCTCGGACCTCTTCGTCGAGGTCTTCGGCGACGCCGGCAAGCACGCGCGCTCGGCGGTCGGGATGGGCTCGCTCCCGAACGGGATCACCGTCGAGATCGAGGCGATCGTCGAGGTCGAGTAGCCGCGACCGTTCTCGGCACGCCACCTGGACGACCTATGGGATTCTCCTCACACAACTACCGGCACACGACTGATGGCGCGGAGTGAATCGACTCCAACCCGATGCCGACTCGGGCTACGGCTTCAACGCAGCCGCGATACGCTCACGCGCCCAGCCGTGGAGAGCCGCATAGGCCGCCCAGGTGGCGGGCGCCCACGCCTCAATCAAACCGACGAGCGCCGCGTCATCGGTGGTGTCCACATCGGCGATCGTCAGTGCGCCGCGATATTCCGGGAGAGGCGGCTTGGGGAACCATCCACCTGGGCCATCGAGGGACCGACGTAGGTGCTCATAGCCGCGCTTGCTGCGGTCATACTCCAGCCCCCAACAGAGCCCGCCGAGATGCGCGGCCAACGACTTGGCCGAGACGCAATAGACGGCAGGGTGCTGCACGCAATAGGTATCGAAAGCAAGACGGCCAGCGCCGAAATAGGTCGGAACCCGCCCGGACAGCGGGATGGTCGCCTCGTAGAACTCGCGGCAACCTACATCTCCACCAACGATAATGAGGCCACAGCCGCTGCATGGCATCGTGTCAGCCGATTCGCCCATAAAATACCTCCGCACACGTACGAGCAAGAACCGACGAACGAATGGCGGCGGTGACGTGGTAGAGGCGAATCACGACCCGCCCGGCTGGTGTCGCCCAAATACCACGCCGCCGCCATTCGGATCGGTGCAGGACGACGTAGGTGCCGCCGCCGATCGGGCGGGCCGGGGACCCAGCTCTACACGTAGCTGCCGCCATTCGTTCATCCGCGCCATGATCCTGCATTACAGTCTTATTTTCCGCGATCCGGTCTGTATCGTAAACTTCCGCAAGCATCTGGCGCAGGCCCGTTCCATGCTAACCTTCGTACTGCATTCCGGGCGTGCCGTTCGACGCAAATGTCTGCCTCACCAGCTACCGCGCCTAATTCATGTCGCGCCTCAGCGATACCAGCAGCGAGGGAGAGACGCGATGAACGAGGAATTATACGGAATCTTGCTCGATCGTCCTGATTCCCTCCGTGCGATCAGCGATGTGTAATGCCCAGGCAGCGTACAATCAGGACGATCAAAGAGGATTCCGTATTACACCTGATCCTCAATGTGGCCGTGGCCGTGGGGATCGCCCTGGCGGGTGGGCTCCTGGCCCACCTCTTCCGCCAGCCGGTGATCGTCGGCTATCTCCTGGCGGGCGTGGCGATCGGCCCGTTCACCCCCGGCTTCGTCGGCGATGGTGGGCAGATCAGCGCCCTCGCCGAGGTCGGCGTCATCTTCCTGATGTTCGCGCTAGGGATCGAATTCTCGCTGAAAGAGTTGGCGCGCGTCAGGGGGATCGCCATCGTCGGCACCCTCATCCAGGTCGCCCTGACGATGCTGGCGGGGATCGGGCTAGGCGCGGCGCTCGGGTGGCCGTTCCGGCAAGGATTGTTCTTTGGCGGCGTCATCGCCATCGCGTCGACGATGGTGATCCTCAAGACGCTGCTCGATCGCGGCGAGGTCGCCTCCGCTCAGGGGCGCGTCCTGCTCGGGATGTTGGTCGTGCAGGATCTCGTGGTGGTGCTGCTGATTACCACCCTGCCACAACTCGCGGGCGGCAACGGGATCGACGTCGCCGAACTCGCGCGCACCTTCCTCACTGCAGCGGCATTCATCGGCGGCACCGTCGTCCTCGGTGCCCGCGTCGTCCCGCGCCTGATGCTGCGCGTAGAACGGCTCGGCTCGTCCGAACTCTTCCTCCTCACGGCGGTCGGGCTGGCCCTGGGGACCGCCACCCTCAGCGGCGTCCTCGGCCTCTCGCCCGCGCTCGGCGCTTTCCTGGGCGGCCTCCTCCTCACCGAAACGGAGTTCGACCACCGTGTGATCGCCGAAGTGGTG
>JAABUS010007981.1_pt1 | contig 11813 bp, 15 predicted proteins | sample 5560161 | NCBI WGS metagenome assembly JAABUS01 (sample SAMN10711885, study PRJNA513376) | rock metagenome | isolation source: Antarctica rocks | place: Antarctica: Victoria Land, Trio Nunatak nord | collected 2016-01-04 | reverse complement strand
CCACAGGACATCCGGAGTCGGGATCGGCGCCATAGCCATCGCCTCGACCTCGACGTCGGTGCGCGTCTGATCAGTGTCGATCTTCAGGAACACGTCGCCGACGCGCAGGGTCGCGCGCTCGTGATGAGCGACGACGACCTCGACCTCCTCCACGTCGGCCACTATCGCGGGATGACCACCGACGTCGCCACGAGTTTATCGGTGCGACTGCGCGGCTGACCGCGTCCCGCTGCCCGGCGGCCTCGTGCACGACACCGACCGCTGACGGGTCGAGCACTCCTCGGTCCGCCGGGCCTCGGCACGTGAATCGTGAAGTCCAGGCGGCATGTCATCGCGGTCGGTGACCTCGACGCGACCGAGACTGTCGGTCCGATGACGTCGAGCGAGCGCTGTCGCGCATGACCCGGCTGTGCTCAAGTCGTCCGGTTGCACGTCGAACCACACTTGGCCTATGCCTCGGCGCGCCCGAATCGGCGATCTGGGGGCATTCGCTCGGAGTACGAATCGGCATGCGTTACGGCGCATAGGGATGCGACCTAGCCGACTCGCTCACATCGGCAGAGTCGGTCTGGCACTCCATGCCGCCCCGCAGCCGGTCTATGACGCCGTGCTGGACCGGTTTGGTGTGCTGGCCACCGACGTCGCCCGCGGCATCGAGGTCCGCCACGACTGGGCGCCCTCGGTACCGCTCGGCACACTTCACCGGCTCGCTGGCCTGGCTCGGCATCCGATTTTCGCCTATCCCGGTGAGCCCGAGTGCAACGGCTGCGCCGAGCGCTGGATCAAGACCTCAAGGAGCAGTGCCTGTGGGCGCGCAGCTACCGCCCGTCGACAAGCTGCGCCAAGGCGTGGCCGCCTTCGTCGAGCTCTACAACCGCGAGTGGCTCATCGAACGCCTCAACCACCGCCCCTCGGGAGGCCTACGCCCAGTGGCTTGCCAGCCGGCAGCAGGCCGCGTGATAGTCAGTCGAAGTGTCCAATGGACCCGTCCGGTTCAAGGGGGAAACATGACTGAACGGCCCTATCGTTGGCGACTGCTCCTGGCCGTCGTCGGAGCTTTCATCTTCGGTTGCATGGACGCCCGGCTGTACCTCGGACGAGGAGCTGGGTTCTGGGTTTCCAACGTATCCTCGGTATGGCTTCTTCTGCCATTCGTGGCCGGGGCCGCCGCAACCCGAACGCGGCGGGGTGCCATAGGGCTTGGTACTACGCTCACGATGTCGGCATTCGCTGCCTTCTACGGATGGACCGTCGTTCATCATGCGCACCAGTTCACTTCACGCGATGTGCTGTTCCTCCTGGGCGGCGCCGTGTCTGGACCCTTGTTCGGACTCCTGGGCAGGGTTTGGGCGACTCACCGGTCTTGGGTCCTCGGACTTCCGCTCGTCGTCGCCTTCGTAGGCGAGCCCTACGCCTGGTACAGGCACGTCGGACGGCTGCCTAACCCACACGTCATCTGGACTGTCGAAGTGGCGGTCGGCATCGGGCTTGCTGGAGCGTTCATCGTCGCGAACCGAGCGAACCGGCTACGGCGACCGATCCGCCCTTAGGAGCGGGGGCGTCCCAGGGATGGGGCGGCAGGTGCTCCGGGACCGTCGAAGGCATCCGTGGACGCTCAGGGAGCTTCTGATCGGGGTTGGGCCGGGCGGTCGCCCGTCGTTCTCTGCTGCGGTCGACGGGCACCGGTCCCCTTAAGAGAACTCGACCACGTCCAACGCCGGCGTGGTCCTCATTCACCTCGCCTGCACGCCGTGTCGACGACCAGGTGCAGCGCTGACGCAGGTCCGGCGATGGTTGCCCGCCCAGATCAACGGCACCCCGCAAGTCGACGACACACGCTTGTATCTCCGATACGACGAACCGCCCCGAGCTGGTTGGAACGGCCCGCGTAGCCAGCTCACCAACCGCTTGCCAGGGAGGCGGCATCAGGTCGGAAGGGTGCGGATCCTTGCGCAAGCCCCGGCCGAAGGCAGCAGACGACCCAGGCGGCCTGGCCAGGCCCGGCGCCTCGTCGGAGTACTCCTCCGGCTCGGTGGACCCCTCGAGGTCTCTGGCGCGGGCGGGGACCATTGGCCGTGTAGTTGCGGCGCCGCACGTGCGTGCAGGCCAAGACCGCATACGGTCGGCGCACCGCGCGGGGAGGCGCGCGAGCGGACGTCCGAGGCGCGCCATTCGGCCGCCGGGCCAGCCGGGTAGTTGTCCTGACCGGGACCACCCAGCACCAGCGGCACCGAGTGGACCACCCGGTCAAGTTCTAGCCTCACCGGTGATCTTCGAAGCAGCCGAACGACGCGCCCGCATAGGGTGCCCTCACCGGGCACGTCACCGGCCGGGTCATACGGGACGACTCGACCGTCGCTGCAGCTCAGCAGCTTTCACCGGTGCCCATGGACATCGGTGGCCGCAGTCCTACGGGACTGCGGAGTCGTGCATCGTCACCTCGCGGCAACGGTAGCCGCAGCATGCCCGAGGCAGGATGAGCGGGTGCTTATGGTGCAGCTGCTGGCCGACCACCGCCAGTACGTCGACGACGCGGCCATGGTCTGGGCACAGGCCACGGCTGTCCGGGACGGCAACGCTGACGTCGCTCCGCTAGACCTGTCCCGGCCGGTCATTCAAGCAGTGCTCGACAGCTCTCCCCGCTCGGCCCTGCTTGTGGGTCTAGAGGCAGACGAGCACGTCGTCGGCTTCGCGGCGGTAGCACCCACCGGCGGGGACGGGACGGTCGCCGAGATCTATTACCTCGGGGTGCGTCCGGACCGATGGGGACAGGGGGTCGGCCGACAGCTGCTGCAGGCTCTGCCCGATCGGCTCACCGCCGCCGGCTTCGCTCACGCCCAGCTCGCGGTCTACGCCGACAACGCTCGAGCGGTCGCGCTTTACGAGGCTCTCGGCTGGCGCCCGAACGGCGCGCCAGCCCCCCACGCCCGTACTGGCCGTCTTGAACAGCAGTACCTGCTCGATTTCTAGGGACGCGGGATGACAGAGAATTGCCCCGGCAGCCCGATCGACGATCGAGACGGCGCAGAGCGGCACCTACGCGTTGTGGCTCCGTGCGAGTGCTCGGTGCCTAGCCAGTCCAGTAGTGCCAGCGCCGCGGGCGGCTTGCCGCTGTTGCGGACAGCCATGAGTGCGTCTCGGTCGCGCCAGGTCGTCTGGATTCGCCAGGCACCCGCCCGCCCTCGCAGGAGTTCCGAGCGCAAGACCCGTCAGGCGCTTCCCACCGTCGCTAATCTCCGTGAATCCGTCGAATAGACCCCTGCTCCCGCTCGGACGGGACCGTGGTGTCGATGGTTGTCACGACAAGCTGGTTCATGGGACGCGCCTCGTCTCCGTTCGAGGCTCCAACGCTAGCGGCGGCTGTGCGCCGTCCCGCAAGCCGAACGGCTGAACGAACTTGAGCGCGACCAGGCACTGCCCCGCGGCGTCCCGCAGAGGTGCCCTCGCGGACACATGCGCTGATCAGCCGGGAGGCTCGGCGAGGTTCTAGGTGGAGCGACCGGCCGGTGTGTGGAGACGAGTCCGCAGGTAGATGGCCGTTGCTAAGGCCAAACCGGCGGTGAGCGTGTAGACGGTGCGGTACCCGAGCGGCGCAATGATGGCAGCGCCGATGGTCTGAGTCAGCGGTTGCGGCGCGAATAATGCGAGCGTGACGACGGCGGCGACGCGGCCCTGCAAGGCGTTGGGTGTGCGCCGCTGGGTCAGGTTGATCACCGCCAGGACGCTCCACGGCAATGCGAACCCGAGCACGACGGCACCTGCCAGCGCGGCGGGCAGCCATCCGGTCGCGTACATCAGATTGCCGACGATGAAGTTGGCCAGGCCGAGTAGCGCCAGATGACGTTCCCCGACTCGCTTGATCATCCGGCTGCTCGAAAGCCCGGCGACGATGGAACCAGCCCCAAGCCCCGCGGTGAGCGCGCCGAGAAAGGTGGGCGGCTTGCCCAGGGCGTCGACCAAGCTGTACTGCGCCGCGACGCCCAGTCCGCTGATCGCCATGACCGCCGCACCGGCAGTGACCACGGCGCGAAGCTCCGGTGAATCGCGTAAGTGGGCGAAACCGGCCAGCACCTGACTGCGCCACGGCACCGCATCTCCCCGGCGATCCGCCGGGGGTGGTTCGACCAGTCGCAATCGGCTGGTCGTGAAGGCCGCGACCGCGAAGGTGGCGGCGTCCAAGGCCGCGACCGGACCGCCGCCCAGCAGGGCGAACAGCCCGGCGCCGAGCAGCGGTGCGGTCAACTTCCCGCTCTCGGTAAACGTCAGCCGCAGCCCGTTGATCTGCTGTCGCAACCCAATCGGCAGCATCGTGACGAACAACGCGCTCTCGGCCGGGTCGGACACGATCAGCGCCGCACCGTATGCCGCCATCACGGCAAAGATCAGCCAAACTTGATCGACCGACCGCACGAACAGCAGCGACCCGACAACAGCCGCCATCGCCAGGTTTAGCACCACCAGCAGCGGCTGACGGTGCACCCGGTCGGCCAGCATCCCACCCAGCGGGGCGAGCATCGTGGGCGCATAGATGCAGACCGACACCAGCGCGGCCGCCGCGCTGGTGCCTGTCAGCGACTTCACCCAGATCCCCGCAGCGAGCGACATCGCACTGTCGCCGAGCACCGACACGTAAGCCCCTCGGAGGCCAACCTGCTGGCGCGACGACTGGACCCGCCGGGTCGATACACCGGGGCGGCCCCAGTCACCCGTTTTCCCACCGGCGCCCTGGTCGAGGTGATGGGCCGCAATGGCGCCGGAAAGTCCTCGTTGCTTCGGGTGCTGGGGGGCGTGCTGGCACCGGCTGCCGGCGTGGTGCTCCATCGGCTGAGGGTGGTCGGGTGGGCCCCGGAGCGGTTCCCCGCCGGCCAGGCGATGTCGACCGGCACCTACCTGCGCGCCCAGGCGAGGGTCCGCGGAGTGGCGGCGGAGGCGGAGCGGGCGGTGCAGCGAGAGGCGAAGCGGCTCGGGCTCGGCCCGCTGCTCCTGGTTCCGCTGGCGCAGCTGTCCAAGGGGCCCAGAAGGTGGGACTGGCGCAGGCGCTGCTCGTCCCGCCGGGACTGCTCGTGCTTGACGAGCCGTGGTCTGGGCTCGACGCGGTCGCGCGGGACGCTGTGCCCGATGTCGTCCGGCAGGTTGTGCGGGCCGGCGGATCGGTCGCTGTGGCGGATCATCAGCAGCAGGTCGCAGCCCTGTCGCCTGACCTGCGCTGGCACGTGGAGGGCGGCGCGGTCGCCGCTAGGCCCGCACGACGGGCTCCAGTGACCAGCGGAGACCGGGTCGTGGTCGAGGTTGAGCTCGCTGCCGAACAAGCCCCGGAGCTGCTCGTCGAGCTGCGGCGGCGTGGCCTGGCTCCGCGCGTGCGATGAGGATGTTGGCGCTTGTCCGGTTCCGGCTGCGGGGCGCGCTGTCCGCGCGGGTGCTGCTGGCCCCGGTGGTCGCACTGGTCGCGCTGCAGCTGATCGGGCTCGCCGGCGACGCACAGCCGGCGGCGGTGCTCATGGTCACGCCGGTGTGCCTCGCGCTGCCCGTCCTTGCCTGGATCGCGCGGCAGGTGTTGGACGCCGAGCCAGACGACCAGGTCCTGCTGTCCGCGCTGGCGGTGGGCGGGGTCGTGCGCGGGACGTTGGCGGGGCTGCTTGCGGCCTTCGCGGTAGCGGCTCCCCTCGCCGTCTTGTGCGCGTCCGGGTCGCTGCTGCGTGCTGACCGGGACGGCGCTCCGGCCGACGTGCTGCTCGCTGGCGCGGCACTCGCTCTGGTCACCGCCCTTGCCGCCGTGGCCATTGGGGCGCTCGCGGCGCGCGCGGTGGCCGGCAGCGGCGGTGCAGCGGTGATCGTGCTCGTCGCGGCGCCCGTGCTCGTCGCGGTCCTCGGACTGGCCCACAATCGGCTGGTCACGGCGCTGGTGCCGCGACTGGACGCTGCCGTGCGGGCGACCTATCCGCCACCGAACAGCTTGATCACATCCAACGCCTGGCTTGTCTCAAGGGCGCCGGCGATCCTGGTCCAAATCTTAGTCTGGGGCGTGATCGTTCCTCGCGCTTTGGTTGCTCCTCGCGCACCGACGCTCCTAAGCGGCGTCGCGGCGTCCCAGCAGAGGATCGGCTTACGGTGACACGTTAGGGAGGTGATCAGGGTCGATGGCGCCGAGGAAGTCAGAGCAGCCGCAACACCCTTTCAGCGGCCCGCCGCCGGGCGGTCCGCTGATGAGAAGGTCGCGGTGCAGGCCAACAGGATGATGAGCGCCAGATAGGTTCCTGGAGGGTGTTTGTGGCACTTCGCCCGGCGCCAGGTCCTGGCGTCCCGGTCGGCCCGGATCGCGCCTTAGTAGCCGCTGTCACCCAGCGCCTAGCGCCCGCCGCGGATCCCAGCCGAGCTCCCCGGATGCAGACGTACATGAAATCCGACCAGCCCTATCTGGGCGTCGCCGTGCCCGCGGTCCGAGCCATAGTCGAAGCGGCCGCTCGAGACTACCCGCCGGCCTCGGGGGATCAGCTTGCCGCCACGGCCGAAGCCCTGTGGCGAGGCGCGACCCACCGCGAGCACCGCTACGCGGCCACCGCGCTGACCGGCCTGCGGCTGGCCGACGGATCCATGACGCTGCTGCCGCTGTACGAGGAGATGATCGTCACCGGGGCGTGGTGGGATCATGTCGACGCCGTGGCGCCGCGCCTCGGCCAGCTCCTGATCACCCACCCGGCCAAGATGCGCCCGCTCCTGCTGGCCTGGTCAACCGCACCGGATCGGTGGTTGCGGCGCGCCAGCATCATCGCCCAACTCGGCGCCAAGACGCGCACCGACACCGATCTGCTGACCACGGTCATCGACGCCAACACCGCAGACCAAGACTTCTTCGTCCGCAAGGCCATCGGCTGGGCCCTTCGCGACTACGCCCGCACCGAGCCACAGTGGGTCAGACAGTTCGTGGCCGCCCGCGGCGACGCACTGAGCACCCTGTCCCGGCTCGAGGCCACGAAGCACCTGACCTGACCGAAGCCACCTCCGGCGCCCTGCTGCGTCGTTTGGGGAACCTCCAGCGGGGCGGTCCCGGACCGAGTAGCGCCTGGCCGGCTCGTCCTGATAGCCGATCGTCAGCCGGACGCCTGGCGGTCCTTGCTGAGGTGGACGAGTCGGTAGCCGGCCGGTGTGAGCTGTCGACAGCTCTCCCGGTAGCCGAGCCGGGCGTACAGGCGCAGGTTCCCGGTGCTGTGCTCGCCCGTAAACAACCGCAGCGCCAACACAGTGGCGGGCAGCTTCTCCTCGACCGCGGCCAGCAGGCGGGTGCCGAGGCGCTGCCCTTGGTGGTCCGGAACGACCGTAAGTCGGCCAATCTCCGCCACGCGTAAGTCGTCCGTCGTGACGCGGACCCGGACTGCGGCGACGAGCCGCCCGCTGAGGTCGCGCCAGCCCAGCGGGAGGACCTCCGGGTCGGCGAGCTCGGCGGCCACCTCGGCGAGGGACTGCCGCAGCGGCGGGAGGTTCAGATCGTCGTGGGCTTGGGCCTCCGTGACGTACGCGGCGCGCTGCAAGGTCAGCACCTCGCCGGCGTCCTCAGCGCCGAGCCTGACCAACGACTCCACCAGCAGCAGCGTGCCAGAAACGATCGCAGAGTGAGGAGCCGGCCGGCGACTCGACCACCGGCCGCCGGCTCCTCACCCCGCCGGACGCGGCGCGCCCGCACACAACGCCGCCCACCACCAGCGCAGCCGACGCACCCCATGCCGGGTGCCTCGGCTGCGCGTCGTTCTGTCACAGACGTCGGCTGCTGCGCACCTTCTGTCGGAGGGGGCCCGTCCCCTGGGCTCGCACTTGACCTCATGACGGGGAACGCCATCCCGTCGCCGAGACCGCGCCGCATCAACTGTCACTGCCGGAGGTCACTTGGTCCCGGCGGTCGGGAGTGCGCCGGGTATCGAAGCGCGGTGAGCAACTGACTGTGCAGGTTGGAGTACAGGCCACCGCCTTGATCGCCCGCATGTCCTCCGATTCGATCGGTGAAACGGCCGCCCGCTTCCTGGACGAGAAGAATCCATGGCGCGTGATCCCAGATGTGGTAGCGCTCGACCAAGAAGGCGTCGATTTCGCCACGAACAAGCTCGACGAGCGGGAGGGGGCTTGCCGGTGCGCGGGCCACACTCGGTGGGAGACGGGCTCTGGACGCGTCGTCCAGAGCATCGAGCCGAGCATCAGCCAACATCGAAGTGGTGTTGACTTCGAGGCGCTTCGATTCGGCCTCCTCACGTGGCCAGGACGACTCGCAAGAACCGCCGCCTCGGGTCGCCCACCAGCAGCGTCGCAGCGCGGGAGCGGTGACGACCGCGATCTGAGTGCTCCCGGCAACCTCCAGCGCAATGTGAACTCGCCAGTTCGGGTCACGCCGACTGAAGAACGACGTGCCGTCAACCGGGTCGATGATCCAGACCCGATCGGACTCACCGAGTTGACCAAGTTCCTCGCCGAGGAGCGCATCTTCTGGCCTCGCCGCAGACAACGTCTCGCGAAACAATCGCTCGACTGCCCGGTCGGCTTCCCCCATGTGGGACGGATCTGGGGGCCGTGAGAGTCGGGCATGAGACATGGTGCGGGTCGCGGCGCAGATGGGGTCATAACTCCGTTGAGCTCAGATGCTTCATGCTGGTTGAGTGCTCGACATGGAGTCCAGCACTGCACGGCTGAGCTTGCACGCGATCGATGAGCTGGAGGCACGGCGCATCCACGATCGTGTACCCCAATCAGGCGACGCTTGGGCGGCCGACTACCCGTTCGAAGGCGACCTGGCTGCCATCGGCAGCCTTCTGCGCGCTACCGAGCAGAACGGCGAGCAGCGTCCGTTCGGCTACTACCAGGTCAGGCGTCAGTCCGACGGTCTCGCTATTGGTGGCGTTGGCTTCAAGGGACCCCCCGATGGCGGAGTCGTGGAGATCGGCTACGGCCTGGTGCCCTCCGCGCGAGGACACGGCTACGCGACGGAAGCACTGGCAACCCTCGTGAAGATCGCCGCCGGTCTCAGCATGACGACGATCCGCGCCGACACCGATCGTGACAATGTTGCGTCACAGCGGACCCTTGAACACGCGGGCTTCTACCAGGTCGAAGCCGACTCCGAGTTGTGTCACTACGAGGCTCAGGTGCAGACGTCGTAGCGGCAGCACCCTCCTTTGACTATGAGCGTGCGATCCCGCAAGACGATCCTCATCTGGGCGCGGCTGGAGCGCATCGCCCGGAGCTGGGTCAGCGACGCGTCGCTGCTGAGCTAGGCGTACTCCGGGGAGTCCAAGCATGCAGCGTGATCCGGCCTTTCGCGTCGTAGCGCAGTCCCCAACCGAATGACTTCGGCAGCGGAGAGGCGCGAAGGCATGCGCGCGGCTGGCTGAAGTACTCCTGGCGGAGCCCACGGAGCTCAGCCTCGTCGATGTCACGGCCGCGGACCTGCGCGGACGACGCGAGCAGAACGTCCTCCTCAGTCCACTGACCGGGAGCAGTGGCGAGCATGGCGTACTGCGTGCTGGCCAAAGTCGGGCCGGCCGCCCGCTCCATCGGGACCTCACCGGTGGCGGCGCGGCAGTCTTCGGCGACGGCGATGAACGTGTTCGTGTAACCCACGACGCCATCCTGGACTCCGCCGCACCTCGATGACCACAGCCGGCCGGTCGAAGAGAGGCTGCGCCAGATGAGGATCGTCCATCGGAACGGCTACTCGACACAGAACTCGTTCCCGTCGGGATCCTGCATGCCCACGATGTCTTCACCTTCGTGAACCACGACGGCCCCGAGGTTGGTCAGTCGGCGGACCTCGTCCGCGAGCATCCCTGGAGCCCGCAGGTCGAAGTGCAGTCGGTTCTTCGCGGTCTTCGGTTCCGGCACTCGGTTGAACCACAAGTTGGGGCCGCCCCACCCCGGCGCCTCGACGTACGCCTTGTCTGGGGTCAGTCCTCGTCGACGTTCGACCCAAGCGCTGCGGCCCAGAACCGGGCTGCTCTCAAGGCGTCCTGACAGTCGAACGTCACGCTCTTGATGAAGGTGGTCACCCAGCCATTCTCCGGCAGCCAGGCCTGACTGGCGGAGTCGTCGTTGAGCTACGGACAGGAATGACGGCGTCCGCTTGGAGGACTACCGGCGACGGACCACGGTGTCCGCGAAACCCACGTGATCTTGTTCTACATTTGGTGGCGGTCGCGTGTGCGCCCCCGCCGCTCACGCCGGTGGACGCGATCCAAGCGCACGAGCGCGTGTCGGAAGGACAAGCGCTCGTGGTCGCAATCTTCGCTGTCGCGGCAGCCAGTTGGGCGGTGCTCATGGGCGTGGCGCCGCTACTCCAGGTCCGCCGAATGCTGCAACGGCACTCGTCGGCCGACGTGTCCATCGGATACCTGCTGATCCTGCTCCCCGGCTTCGCGCTCTGGGTTGCCTACGGCATGGCCTCGTCTGACATCGCTCTCGTGATTCCTAACGTCGTGGCCTTCATCGTGGCTGCAGCCACCGTCGCATGCGCGCTGCACCTACGCAGCTGACAGGCCACGCGCTGACCGGTGGAGGATCCGCTTGCGGCCCAGTGAGAGCCTGACCGGAGAAGGCCTGCCCGCTCTGGGATCCCAATCGGGACGTCAGCCACACTGCTCGAGGGCGCCTACGCGATCGGTCCGGGCAACGGCGTTCGCCACGAACGCGCGAGCAGTGTCGGCCTCGCCCGGGCGTGGCGGCTGGTTCGGCTGCCAGCCAAGCCCGCGCTCGTCGCGGACCTGTGCCAGCAGCGGCCGCCAGCGCGGCTCGAGTGTTCGCAGCGCCCACTCCAGCGCGCCCCGCTTGCTCGCGACCTCCGCAGTATGGAGCGTGTAGAGCAGTCGGCAGGCCGTGACCACCGCATAGCGCTGTCCCCAGGCGATGGTGCCGATGTCGATCCAGGTGGCGAGGTCATCGAGAAGGGTCGGTAGCGATGCAGCCGCCTCGCGACGCAGCAGGTCGGCGGGTACTACCGGCATGAAGGAACGCGGTGCGGGGCCAGCCAGCGTGATGCCGCGCTCGCGCAGGATCCAGCGGGTAGAGCCCCGGTTGCAGTGGTCGTCCCACTCCAGGGTGCGATGGCCGTGGTCGTTGAACAGCCATTTCCGCCCCAGGTGGTCGACCGAGGCAAGCTCATCGACCGGTGCGTAGGACCCCTCGAGGTCGTGGCACCAGTGCCCTTCGCGGGTGGGGATCTGGTCATGGAGCTCCCGCAGTTGGGCGATCTGCGGTTCGGCCGGCGAGCCACGGGTTGCGACGAGCCAGTCGCAGTCGCTCTGTTGGTCCCCACTCCCGAGTGCGAACGATCCCTGGACGTAGGCGCCGACGAGATCCTTGCCGAGAATTCGCCGCCAGTGACGGAGCAGCTCTGCGAGGAGTGCATCGAGGTCGGCGTACGGCGTGATGACGTCGGCCGCGCCCACGAGCCGAGGGTAAGGCCCGGAGTCATCGGTGCGCGATCAAAGACTGCCACCGTGGGGCGCCGTGGTGCCCGTCGGGGACCCTGATCAGGCAGTTTATGGGGACTGCGCGCTGGAGCGGTTTTCGACATATCGACCTCCTGAACGCGGTCGACCATCACACCGCGGAACTGTGCTTGACCGGTTAGGGATCGGCTCCCGTAGGAGGCACCCGTCCGGGGCGTGTGACCGCGTCAAATCGGCCAGATCCGTGCGGTGTCAGGGATTGAGGAACAGCGCGGGGTTGTACGGCTGGGTGCCTCCCTCGACGGTCCACACAGCGGCCAGCGGCATGAGGTCGGTGATGAGGACGCTTTGGATCCCGTGGTCCGTTGGCAGGATGACCCGTACTGCCGG
>JAABUS010007980.1_pt1 | contig 11813 bp, 13 predicted proteins | sample 5560161 | NCBI WGS metagenome assembly JAABUS01 (sample SAMN10711885, study PRJNA513376) | rock metagenome | isolation source: Antarctica rocks | place: Antarctica: Victoria Land, Trio Nunatak nord | collected 2016-01-04 | reverse complement strand
TATTCAATTTCGACACACTCGTAACAGTTCAACGTACTTGTATCAACAGAAATACTGATTAGAAATAGCGACAGCGCGATACAATTTGTCAAACGCGTTAATTAATATTCTTTGTTATCTCTCTCATTACAATCTACTTCATCGAAATCAGCTTCAAGCATGAAGCGAAACTGTCGTGCATGTGAAATGATATTGAGAATCACACGAAGTCTGATATATCACTTTAATCACTGCTTGATGCTGCAAAATGACATGCAGTTCTTCAAGAAATATTTAAGAAAAGAGAACTCAGCAGTCAATGAATATACAGACATATGCAAATACTTTTAGACTGATTTATGACATGAAATGATCATGATGAATGATATTGATGTCTCTGACTTTGAGCAAAGTACAGAAGAAAACGTAGAAACTTCAAATGATCAGAAGCATTTTCAAAATTCAATTACACAAATATTACTTGATTTCAAAAGATTTATTAATTTGTCATGTACTTTCTCATTCATCAAAGTAGACAATTATGATGAGATAAATGATACAAAGAGACAAAGTGTTGATAAATCGCTAAAACAATATATCAGACTTCTAAGAATCATTTCGAACTACAGTAAACTTGAGCAAAATTCATGATCATCTTTAGATGATAATCTTCAATCAGAATGACTTTTCTTTCTGAATGAGAAAGATTTTTCTCTTGCACAGTGATTTCTGAACGCGAAAGTCAGTAGCGAAGATATTAATTAATACTTTAAGATCTTGTTTCAGAAGATTCATCATGCTGATTGTATCTTCAAAAATGCAGATTAATTTAAAAGCATTCTACACAATATATCTTACAAAATATCTAATAATAGTTGATTCAAAACATCTTTGAAGATTTTATTGATGAACTCAGAGATTGAAATAAATATATTCAAGATTTAGTACAGAAACATGATAAATGTCTTGAAATTTCTCTTGAGACATCATTCGTTTGCAATTAATCTGAAATATGCATCAATCAAAGTATACAACGTCAGTGAAAATTAAATGTACATGAAGATGCACATTAATATCTGATGATAAAATACGCAAGCATTGATCTCTGAAGATGACACTATAATTTCAGTACTGTTAACTACAGATAAAATTATGTTAACTTAACATCATGAAGATAAATTTGCATGATCTGTATATATTATCATTGATAATCTGAATCAAGCAACTTAATGAAAGCAAAATAAACTTAGTATTATACTATTAAAGTTTATTTCTTCAACTAAATATGCAAATGAAGATCTAAAATGCAAGTTATATTATCATTCACTGAAGATAATATTAAAACGTGAGTTTAAACTGTTCAATTGAATGAAGAATTTTTCTTGCTAACGTTCTCGTTCTTTAGCACTTGAGAACTTAATTAGAAGAGAGTTTCACGTTCGCTGTGCAAATGATTATACTCAACAGTGTTTTTCTATCATCGTTGAATTTATAATTGACTATGAGAAGCAGATCATTATTACGAGAATCAAAAATGAAGAGCAATGCACTATATATCACGTTTCATTGAATCAATACGATAATTTGCAGACAATCTGAAAAGCTCAAACACATAAGAGTACATTGATTCAAATTAAACATCAAGAAAAGAGTTCATGCTTTAAAGCAGATATCAAGCGCGATGTTAAGTGAGTACACTCAGTGCAAAACTTTGTCTGAAAATATGAACTTGTCAATATTCACATCATCATGATGATTGACATCTTGCATCAATTATTGAAGAGCACAGTGATGTATTTAATTCAATGACTTGAGATAATCATCAAGAATATAACATCGATGATCAGTCTTAAAAGAAAGTATGATTCACAAACAATTGCAGACACAACACATGATGTGTAATTGAATCAAAGATTTCAAGTAGTTTTTTCATATTCAGAGCTAAAACATTTTCACGACTTTTTATTTGTGAAGCAATAAATCGATGTCAAACAAAAGACAATAATGCATCAGCTTATTGCAATTGTCACTTCACTATTGATTAGAAAAGCATCAGATGCGCTGTACTGTGCTTGAGCTTTTATGAACTTTGTGATGATGACTCAATATTGATCGCATGATGATGAGTCTTTGCGTTACATGAACAACGCAATATACAGAATTAACGTCTTAAAAGAAGTATTCAAGCAGTTTCAACATGACGAGAACTTTAACTATCTCAAGTTTCATGTAATCTTTCATTATATGAATTTTATTTGAAAATACAAAGATGCAGATGATTTTGACACATTTTACATGAAGATTGCACATAAATTTCTGATCAAAGATTATTATGATCTTACAAACAAGCGAGAGAACTTTCAAATGCAGATACTGCATCACAATATTCAATGAATCAATATGTTGACAATGAAAGATATCATTCTTCATGATTTAATTATGTTTAGATCAGAGATTGATGAAAGAATGAAAATTATGATTACAAAGTCTTTTAAAAGTCTTGATTTAATGTAGCTTGAATGAGATTTGTCAGAAATGAATTTGAATCAATGATGAAACTGATTTAGTAATTCTCAATTCTGACGCATCACTTCTGAAATAGCTAAGATAATACATATTAAGAGTTTCTTAAATGAATTGTTGATTTTTATAAAAGAATCTCAACGTAAGAAATCAGAAATAGAATCAAACAAGTATCAAATGAATTGAAAAGAAATTGACTTCTTCTGAATAAATGATTACTTCGTTTCTGTTCATGCATTGATTGAATGTTGAAGATGTGAAGATAAAAACTCGACAAACTTTGAAAAGCTTACATCAAAGTGAATTCAATGTACTTCTGCATGACAGAGACAAATGTTGAATTGAAGACGTGACTATGTTTATGTTCAAGAGTATGCTGAGAATGATCAAGAAAATTCTGACATAGTCGAAGCTCTGAATGATAGACTGATAAGACAGTTGCAAATTATAATCACTGTTCATGATTCGCTTCGTCAAGATGACAATGAAAAATCTGTGCAATACTCGAGAGCTTTAATAAAATTGCTAAAGTTCAAAAACAATAAAGTACTTGATGTTCTACATGATATGATAGAAGTTGAGCAGTGATTGAAGAATACTATCAAGAAGTCTCAATATCTTGAATGTCAACGATTTTACAATATGAGTACTATACTACGAAGTGCACATCTGATATCAACTGAAAGCAAGAAGTTCTTTTATGTGAATAATTACATCGACTGAGATACATTCAACATTTTATACGAAGAAAGTTTTCTGAAAAAGAAAGTTTGAAAGACGAATGAGCTTGCAAACTTAGACAGACAAGAAAAGATGAGATTCACTCAATAATGAAGAAAGTTCAACATTGTGTAAGTTGAGATAAATTAGAATAAATTGAAATAAATTGAAGAAAATGAATGAAAAGCATATAATCACGTTGAATGAAGCATATATAAATGATCAAAACATTTCAGTCGATAGCGTCTAGTCATGATTATGATGACAGAATATTGAGAATAAACAAGCGACTGAAATTTCACTGTAAAGATCTGTAAACGATGAGATTGATTGTGTAACAGCTAGTAACATACAAGAACTTACATAGTTCAGATGATGAGAAAATCTAAAATTAATTAATTTATTAATTATAGTGTCTGCTCATTCATTGAATAAAATTTCTACTTACTTTATGCATTCTTCAATGCATCTGATGCATTACACACAACGTTTGTCAGTAAAAGTTCACAACTTGTTGAAGAGAGCTGTAAATTCTTGAAATAATGTTCTTTTTCTATGTATACTAACACTCTTTTCTTCTATTGATGTCTTTTCTGTCATTGAAGAAAAATGTTTCAAATAAATAAAAACTTTGATTCAATTTTTCAAGCGAAGAATAAATTTGATAACAAGTTTCGCGTAGATGATAATTTCAATGAGATGTCATTTCTTCTCAGTATTGAATGTTTGAATCGAATTATCATATATATTCATCATCAATTGTTTTGCAGTTTCATTAATCTTCTGCTCAAAGATCTTTGCATTCTGATCAATCAAAGTTGAAATCTTTAATCGCAGAAGAAGAGATGTGTAATCAATCTGTTTTAATCTATTTCAAAACTGAGCAGATTGATAATTATACATGAGATTACTGTGAGCATGATCGACTGTTGTGATCGAAACTAATGATAAATAAGACTGTAAACGTTGTAGAAAGATGAGTTCTGCGCAATCACTGACAGACATGATGTACGATAATTGAATAACTGTGATGAGAGAAATGAGTGAAGTAAAATTGAAGCTTACTAAGATAAACATCACGCAGAATCATAAACACACGATAGCTTGATACAAGTTCTACTCTGTTGAATCAGCTAATGACTGACTGATGATTGATTTATGTTACTAAATCAGCTAATCATTGAATTATGAAAAGTGTCTGTTCTAATAGCTAGCATATGCATCTCAAGCGCATTAAGATTCAGATGTCGTTGCTCACTAGCTTACAAGCTACTCAAGCTTTTTATCGAAACGTCGATGAAGAAAAACACAAGTCAGAACAGAAAAATGAACTGTTGATGAGACTCTTTTCATAATTAAAACAGAAGACATGCAGATGAGAATGCAGAAGACAGTTCAGTAAATTGATTCAAAAGATAAAATGAGACAAACAAAATAAATAACTTTCTATGCACAGATGCATGAACATGATATAGCAGTCGCTTCTCTTCTTATTCGTAATTTCATATTAGAAAAGTTCAGAGTTCATTACGATCAAAGAAATGAATGATATTGATCTTCTCATTGACGCATTCTTTTCACAGTATGAACTTAAGTTCTCTGACTTTCATGATTTGCAATTCTCATTCATGATGAGTTCTGTCTCAATAAATCAATAGTAACTGACGAAGTGAGAAAATATAGTGTACTAGATGAATAAATTGATCGAGAAAGTGAGTAGAATGTACGCTGAATCTTGAACATGCATGTATGAAATGCAAATTCTCTATCAAGTTGATATCAAAGTCATCTTCTTTTGTAGTGTAAATCTTGTGTGAATCATAAGTTTTTAACAAAGATGAATCATGATTAACTTTATAGAATCTAGCGAAACAGTTAATTTCAACACTTCATCTTCAAGATTAAAAGACAAAGATTAAGATTGACTTTGCAAAGTTTAGCAAAACATTTAATCTTGATGCTTCATCTTGAGATCAAAAGACAAAGAAAGTAGCGCAGTGCTTTTAGACTTCTAAACACGTTCACAGCATGTTCATTCAATCATTTCTTGTCTTACAAACATTAAGTTTATACATGTCTTACAATTTGTATAACGACATCGTTCACGTTCAGAAGTTTTTGAAAGTTCTTTGCAATGTTTTTAATGAAGTGTTTCTGTCTTATAGAACTGAGACTCTGTTAATCTTTCAAAAGCTTTGAACATTTGTGAAGAATGATGATGACACTTGAACTTCTTCTTTTACAAACAATCAAAGCTCATGCTCATTTTCTTTGAAAGATCACAATTTCTCTTCAGCTTTTATGATTATGAACAAGTTATTTCTGCCTGCTTTCGCTGTTCAGAATTCATTGACATCATCTTTGAATGATTCAAATTCATTCTTCATTCTTTCAAACATCATCAACACATTCTCGCTCACTCTTCATTCTCAGAGTTTAACAACTTTCTTTATTCAACAATTCTTCTCTTCACTTTCTCTGAGTGATCACAAGCTTTCTTCTTTGACTTCACAAGTGTTGATCTTGACTCAAGCGCTGAACAAAGATTCAACTCAGATTCAGAAGTTTCTATCGAGATCAGAATTCAAAGCTATTGAGAATGAGCTAAAATGAATAGTTGAGAATTCTCGTGTTGTTGATCTTCAGCTTGATGAAAGTTAATCAACGTCAAAGATCAGATTTCAAAAGAGTCTGAGTCAGCGATTCTTAACTATTGAGTATACTTAGTGAAAACATCACACTTATGAATCATCAAAAGTCAGCGTGCTGATAAAGAATTTATTAATTTCACAAGAACGAGATTTAGAATACATCGTGAAGTATCTTGAAAGTAACAATCGTTGATTCAAAAAACAGAATATCACAAGAAGAGAAATTGAGCATGAAATCAAATTTCTTGTCTTCAAACTATTAATCAACACAAGAGTAATTTCAGCGATTTTAAGCTTCAAATACAGTCTTTTTCGAGTAATCAGATTCGAAGATCTTTTCTTTTTGAAAATGATGATGAATGATTCAAAATGAATCAAAAAACTTGTAAAGCAGAAGACAGATTGATATGATAAATGTCAGACTCTGTATGATGATATGTGATTATTGCTGACATTAATGCTGCTCATTTTCTACAGTGTGATGCGAGAAGTCAAGAGAAAAGTGTCGTTAATTAAATCAGAATATTAATCTCTTGCAATTTGATTGTTTCTTCGATGTTCAATTGTCACAGTATCAAGATACTTCGCAATCTGACAATCAAGTCTTATCAACAGTAAGAGATATTATCAATGATCTTGAAGAGATGAAACACAGTCATCGAGACGCAGAACACTTTCAAACATCATCACATGAAGATTTGTTTTCTAGATTTAGTCAGTGAGAGAACGTGATTGCACTTATGCTCTTAGCGAGCAATCATCAACAAAGTGAGCTTAAAATCTACTCATCAGAAATGAAGTTGAATTCTTTCACAGATTAGACTTTCTTCATAACTGAGATCAAAGTACAAAAATTGATGAATCTTGACATGAGTAAGTGAGCACTGACTATGATCAAAATAATTCAGAGCTGTGTTGACAGATTTAAATTCATATACATCTACAAGACTTCTCATCATTGCAGCGAAATGATCATTAGAAAAGACTTGATCTTATGAACGTGAGTGAACTCAATGATCTTCAGCATTACGTCTTTCGTCGCTACGACATTTAATACATACAAATTCTTCAAATTCTTTTAGTAACAACTTCAGCTTTGATGAATATGATGACTCGCGCGTAACGACTGATGATAGTATAGCGACGTCAAGCATTGCTCATCAGCACTCAAGTCATTTTATTTCAGTCTCTTTGCAAAGAAATTCTATCAATACAGCTTATGAATTTTCGTTGAATCAAAATTTGCAGTATGCTTGTCAATTGAGCATTTTATCAAACTCACAGAAAGAAGAGAGAAATTCACAATTCAACAATTTATCTGCAGTTGAATACACTAATTTGAGTTCTAGTTCTGAGTCAATGACAGACATTGACAACTACGTTTCTTGATTTCTCGAGTCTGACGATGCATTTGATGCTCAAGCTTATGCTTTCGCTCAGATCTCTGATCTGAGTTCTGATGCTGAATTTGAAGTAAGCATTGATAACTACGTCTCTTGATTTCTTAAGTCTGATGATATGTTTAAAATCAAAGCTTCTGATGTAAATCTTAATGCTGAATTCAAAACAAGCATTGATAACTACGTTTCTTGATTTCTCAAGTCTGATGATATGTTCAAGATCAAAGCTTCTGATGTGAATCTTGATGCTAAATTTGAGACAAGCACTAATAACTGCGTCTCTTAATTTCTTGAGTCTGAAGATATGTTCAAGATCAAAGCTTCAAGTGTGAATTTTGATGCTGAGTTCACGACAAACAATGACAACTACGTTTCTTGAGTTTCAGATATTGAAAATGAGTTTTAGCTTATCATATGCGATGATTCTTATATCACGTCGATAATACTTGAAAGTTTAATAAAAATATTAATTTGAATTTACAACATGTTCTACTCTTCTGACTCATCGAGCAAGTTCATTACTTTAAATGTCATAGCAGCAAAGTCTCTTTCTTTTTATCTACTGTCGCTGATTTAACACTTTGATGTATTTTTCAAGCTTTCTCTTTCTTTCAATTCACAGTAATAATCTGTTCAGTTTTAGTTATTACACTGATTGACAAGCTCTTCTTCTTGATCGAGACAGCGATACAGATTGTCTTCATATACTTGTTAGTAACATCGAGAAGAAGTATAAAAACAGTACGCTCAGTAATCATTCATGAAATTTATCATTTGATAAGTTTCTGTTGCATTAACGCTCGTTGCTGTCTTAAATATTAACTCATCTTGTTCTTCAAGAAGTTGATAATCTGAACACATTTCTCTTCTGATCGAAAGATCTTGAATGAATCTGTGATGTTGAGATTCAGATCATTGCATTCATCTTTCGCTGCGTTTATCAAATCGAAATCAATATCGATGTCAATGTAAACATGAATGACTTCTGAATGAGAAGACATGATGAGCTTTTGAAATCTCAGTGAAGTGCAACAGAACAAGCTAACTAGATTTCAGTCTTATCAGTCATGCTCACAAATAAGTGTTTGAAGATCACATCTTCTGCAGCCTCGATGAAGTGTTGCTTGCTTCACTGATTAGAGTATTGCAATGAGAGATATGATGATGTGAGATCAATGATGAGCATGTGACTAACGCAGTAGTCGACATCAATCGAACATCTTAAATTTTGTGGTGAGATAAGTTGACTACACAATAGGCGACGAATGATAAATATTGAATAGCTCGACATCAACGTCTAATAGTGATCGAGATGAGACAAGAGTGCAATACAAGAGAAGATATTTCTGCGTAGTCAACTCAGTCACGGCTGAAGTATAGTCAATGTCTTCTCAAGCGCTATACCCTTCGCACTTCTCACAGGGGATCGATCGACACTACAGTCAACCTATTCGACGCGATCTGTTCCTATGACAGGCGAGTTTTTCTCAGACAGGAACCCATTCTCCTTGCCTTCGAACAGAATATGCGTCAACGACATTTTCTTTCGAATCCGCTTTGAAGGACTTTTCAGTTAATCCCTGATGTTTGGGGGTACGGTCATACCTTTCCAGAAGCTTACACGAGCTGGGATAGAGGTCTGAAAGACTCGGTATCTCATCAACGTCTTCTCAAGTACCACTTTGGTGGAATAAGATGCCTTTTGCGCTTCGAGAGTGATGGTTACCTAGAGGAGAAAGCAATTTCCGGAAACATCCAACCCCAAGCTCAAATCAATTCGTCAGATTCATCAAAAGACACAGACGTGTCGGTTTTGCTGACGAAAGCAGAATCGATATTTGTAAGCGAGAAAGCTCCTACCAAGGGGACTAATCTAACGATTGAGTTTGCTGGACGAGAAATTCCCCAAAGCGCCATTTTTGATCTCAAGACTCGCTCTGCCCGCAAGGAGATCAACATGGAGGAAATATACCCCCGCCTGTGGCTCAGCCAGATACCAAACTTTATTATCGCCTACCACAGTTCTGGCAAGTTCGACGATATTCGGCCCCAGGAGTTGCTACCAGAGCTCGAGGATTGGGAAACAAAAAACCAACAACGCCTCGGCCGACTTTATACGACCCTTCACCAGCTCATAGATATGGCGAGGAACTTGAGAGGCTACAAGTTAGAAGTTCGTCGCACCGGAGTAGGTCCGTTAGAGATTAGGAAATTGGCCGAAAGGTCTTGGAGCGCTCTACCGCATGATCTCAAAGACAAGTGGGCAGGGCTCCCGGATACAGATGATTCGGCAGTGGCCTCGGAGAAGGAGACGGGAATTAATCCTGATGAGGATGAGGATGAAGAGAGAAAGGAAGATGATTACTTGAACTTCTGATCAATCACCCGCAGGTCCTGTCTCACCGACCCCCAGAGTCCGTTCCCTACACCAGCTGCATGAGAATCTCTACAGCATAAAACATCCTGTAATAGACAACTGATGGTGTGGCCAATGGCCGATGTTGTGAACAACGGGTGAATGCGAAGAGCATATGAGATTGGAGCGGAGGGCATCGAGAATTGGAGTGGGGGTTATTCGTTGTGGGTGTCTGAATTCTGGAATGCTTCTTCCGCCGCAATACCGAGGGAAATGAGCCAGTCTTGGATTTGCCAAAGACTTTCGATGATATATATATATATTATATACACCCCGAACTTAGGATTTGAGATTGCCGTTTTGGATCAAAAAAGGAAGCAGGGCCGCTATAGAGGGAGCAGCGAGGGAGCAGTGAGGGAGCAAGGGGGAGCACTGAAGGAGCACGGGGGAGCATTGAGAGAGCAGGAGGGGCTTCTGCCTATATTACCTGTACTTACTTCTACGTTCCACCTATCCGATAACGATACGTTTGTCCGGGTTAGCCTACTCTCCATAGCGTATGTATCCTTTACTTTCGTCTGACGTTTTCCCTCACCGGACATCACCTTGGTGCTATAAGAAATAGGCTTACTCATTGAAAAGCAATCCTGTTATACTACATTATCAATCCTACTTCCCCACATGAAGGAACGACCTTAAATATTCTCAAATCAGCACCGTGATGCAGTTCTCGCAATTTGCAAAATAAGCCACTCTGTTTTCATCTGCATAAAGTTCCGCATCGTTTTCAACCCATGATAACGCAGACTTTTCAGGAACAAAAAGTAAGGGTGCCTTCCGGATTGCTGGCTTGCTAGAAAATATCTCAGCTCGCCCAAGTCTACGGAAAGCATTGGTTTCATGTGTATCATCGACGGGCTGAACCAGGAGACAAAATGTTCTTCCACAGAGCTCCAGGATTTTCATGCATTCTACCGTGTCCCAGTCAACATCTGATTGTCTCATATCGAGATCTACAGCGATGTAACAATCCGCGCCGTTAAAGGTTAAACCAAGCCACTTGTCTCCTTCATGCACGGCTGGATCCAGGAATGGCCTTCGAGGGGCGAGGAGACGTAGTTGGCCTGAATACACAGGCCCAAATATACTTCTGTCCGGTGGATAAATTTTCAAATCTTTCAGAGTACACGCTACTTTAGCGGTATTACTGAATTTGTACCCGAGCCAGGCGTCAGCAGTACAATGTACTGATAAAGATCCCCATGACCATGACGGTGCCTTGGCTCGCACATGGTAAAGCTTCGATGGGCCACTGCTTTGATGACTTCTTATACCCCAAAGTAGGTCCTCTGGTAACGTCCTACGCCATAATCCAGCGATATAGTCGTCCTGGACTTGTCTTTGTATAATGATGGCTAATCCGCCAATAGCAGCTAAGCGATCCTCTGATCTAGAAATTTGCCTTGGCAAATAGGACCTTAGAGCGTCCATCCACGCCTTTCTTGCGATTTCAGGCGATGCTTGCATAGAGACAAACGTCAAATGCCGTCGACTAAGGAACTGTGAATGATAAGTTTCAGATAGGTGAGAATCTTTATCTTTCGCCAACGGATCAAAGGCTTCATCACTGGCCCATTCTCTCCTAAAGCGAGTCTGACACGACCAAACCAGCCCATTCGAAGTCCAAAATAGGATTCTAGGAGACATGTACTCCTCTTGCAATGTCCATGCACGTGTAAAAATCCTCGCTTGAAGAACTTGGCTTGTTCGCTCGTCAACATCGATCCATGAATCATCAACAAGCTTAGATGGGTGCTTTAAAATGTTTTCGGGTTCTGACGGATAAAGAAAGCCTCTATTAGCGCACCATCTTGAGTATAGAAGCCCCTCGTTGGCATTTTGGCTAGAGACACCTATCAATGTAATTAAGGCATTGCCATATATGTGATTCATGATTGAAGCCTCAAGTCTCCAGTCTTCTGCATTATCTTGCACAATACAGAGTGAGTCGACCCAGAGATAGGATAGTTTGAGAAATTTGCATATGGTAACGGCATCACGTATGGTCTCTGGCAAATTTCCAGCGTCTAAACCTTTCCCGCGGGCGAAGAGGTTTTCAGAAGTAGTCAGCCCAAAATTGTCTGCTTCGGTACCCCAACAGTAAGAAAGAGCGCAGTACTTCAG
>JAABUS010007977.1_pt1 | contig 11816 bp, 7 predicted proteins | sample 5560161 | NCBI WGS metagenome assembly JAABUS01 (sample SAMN10711885, study PRJNA513376) | rock metagenome | isolation source: Antarctica rocks | place: Antarctica: Victoria Land, Trio Nunatak nord | collected 2016-01-04 | reverse complement strand
GAAAGGAGCGCAGCATATGCTTAATTTAAGAGTGGTAAGAAAAAATAATGATTGGAACAAAATCATTGAACTCACAAAAGCAACTTCAAAGGCTGCCGCTTAACTGCGACAATTTGAAATGCACCCCTAATTTTTGTAAAAAAAATCTCTTACCTGCATTTTTAGCTTTTTTCAAATGCGTAATTATTTATGTCCTTCATACACTGATTATAAACCTTAGTAGAAATGTGAGTTATTGAATTATTTTTACCTTACTATCTTATTCGGGCTGATAGCCCTTTTCGAGTATATATTGTTTAGAGGTCTTAGTGCCCCTTGTGGAGTACCTTTGTGCTTCTCGTGGTTAAATAAAGTTTAAGAATCAAGGAGTTTTTTAACCACAAGGATCACGAAGGTAATTCACAAGGGACACAAGGAAGCCTACTTAAAGATGTAATCCTTAGGTCAACGACAGTGATTAATGAATATTGAAAAGTACCGGAGTTTGACATCTTAATGACATTTTCATTACAATGAAAATTTTACATATGAACTATTCTATTTTATTATTAAAATACAGGTTTAAAAAAGTTACTTGCAAAAGCACTGCACTGCTGTTTGTCCTTGCTACCTGTTATCAGTTTGTTCCTGCTCAAAACATTGTACCGCTTTCAGACTTTTCTTTTTTTCAATCCCCCGGATCTTCATGGAAGATTGCCGGAGATGCAAGGGCAAATATTGATCTAAAAGCAGTTTTAACTACTACCCCGGGAACAGGAGTATTAGTAAATATGGTTACTGCCAATAATCCTGGCCGGGACCTTATTTCCATTATCCAACATGGAGACCTGGATATAGAACTGGATTATATGATGGCACTTGGTTCTAATTCGGGTATTTATATGCAAGGCCGTTATGAGATTCAATTGTTGGATAGCTGGGGTGTTTTACATCCGGCGGCTGGGGATAACGGTGGCATTTATGAGCGCTGGAATGATGGTAAACCTGCCGGGCAACAAGGTTATGATGGTCATGCTCCACGCCAGAACGCTGGCCGTGCACCCGGCCTGTGGCAACATATAAAAATCTCTTTTCAGGCACCTCGTTTTAATACCTCGGATAAAAAAATTGAAAATGCAAAAATACTTTGGGTAGAATTAAATGGCGTTTCCATCCAGGAAAATGTAGAGTTGTCCGGGCCTACGCGTGGTGCAATGAGCAGCGATGAAGTGGCGGCTGGCCCTTTACGTTTTCAGGGCGATCATGGACCTGTTGCTTTTAGAAATATAAAAATCACATCTTATGATAAACCTCGTCCTGAATTGTTGAATCTAAAGTATTCGGTTTATAAAGGCAAGTATGATGCGGAACCTGATTACAAAAAACTGCCTCCTGAAGCTGAAGGAAGTTCAGTGATATTGTCATCGAATGTCAACACCATTCCAAATGAATTTTTAATACGTTATACAGGAACCATCCGGGTAAAAGAAGCGGGTGAATATAATTTTAATTTGAATACAGCCGGAGGCAGGGGCTCAATGAAAATTAAAGATGAGGTAGTCATCCCTTTAGGTCAGGGCAGGGGCAGAGGTAAAGTAACATTACCTGCAGGAGAATTTCCTTTAGAGATTATGTATTCAAAATTTCTTGACTTTGCCAAACCTGCTTTAGGCCTTGCAGTTGCCGGTCCCGGTATTCGGGAATATATTATTAGTGATGCGAACGTTGCTTCCGGCGATCCCATTGATCCGATTCTGATAAATGCTCCCGTTAATACTATTGTACGCAGTTTTGTGGATATAGATTCCATAAGGGTAACGCATGCAGTGAATGTAGGAAGCTCCCAACAGGTTCATTACACTTATGATATGGATAATGGAATGATTGTACAGTTGTGGCGCGGAGAGTTTTTAGATGCAACTCCTATGTGGCATTCAAGAGGTGATGGTTCATCACGTCCGGTGGGAATGGTACAAAGATTTGGAAAGCCGATGCCTGCTATAGAAACACTTACATCACCTGACGCTCCATGGTCTGCCGATACTACAGGTTCTGGATATCGTCCTAAAGGTTATGTAATGGATGATAGCGATCGGCCAACATTTCGTTACTTGATTTATAATTCTATGGTAAACGACCAAACACGCGTGCTTCCAAATAACCAGGGTATCCGGCGGGATATATCGATTCAAAATCCTGCTGCTAATTTATTTGTAAGACTTGCAGAGGCTAATAATATTGAAACGGTTTCAGAACGGCTATACCTGCTAAACGACAAATCGTATTATATACGAATCGATGATGGCGGTAACGCGAAGCCTGTAATACGCAATGCAAACGGGCGCAAAGAATTGATTATCCCTATTCAAAATAAAGTAAGTTATTCTATCCTTTTTTAATATTAACAGCTATGATTTGTTCATTAAAAAACTGCCTTCACTTTCTTATGCTTGCAATTGGTCTCACCGCATTTAGTATGGAAAGCAAGTGCCAGTCAGAGTCAGCTAAAGAAGACTATTTCAAAATTATGAGAGTGCCTGCACCTGAAGGGGTAATACTTGAAGTAGGTGGCCTGTGTACTTTGCCTAATGGAGATTTAGGCGTAACTACAAGGCGTGGTGATGTTTTCATTGTACAAAATCCAACCAGTCAGCGTCCTTTCTTTCGCAAGTTCGCTTCAGGGATGCACGAAGTGTTGGGGTTAGCTTATAAAGACGGGTCGTTGTATTGCGCCCAGCGCGGAGAACTTACAAAACTTACCGATACCAATATGGACGGCAAAGCCGATAGCTATGAAACGGTGTACGCATGGCCCATAACAGGTAATTATCATGAGTACAGTTATGGCCCGAAGCTTGCGCCAGACGGATCTTTCTTTGTTACCCTTAATTGTACCTGCCCTCCCTTTTGGTGGCATATGCAAAGCAATGCTCCATGGAGGGGCTGGGCCTTGCATATCCAGGAAAATGGGAACATGGAACCATGGGCTGCAGGCATGCGCTCTCCCTGTGGTATAAGTATGGTTGACGGCGAATTATTTTATACTGACAACCAGGGTGATTGGGTAGGTTCAGGAAGTATTATGCCTATAAAAAAAGGTGCATTTATGGGTCATCCGGCCAGCTTGGTCTGGAGTGGTATGCCTAATTCACCTGTAAAAGTTACCAGGGAACAAATATATGCTTTGAACCCACCGCCTGCAATACAATTAGATAAAGAGGGCCAGGAAATAAAGCCTCAAAATAGTGTTACTGCAAAATTCACCACGGTAGCTGAAATAAAAAAACAGGTTCCTGATCTGCAGTTACCTGCCGTTTGGTTGCCTCATGGTATTTTAGGTGTTTCCAACTCGGAGATTGTAAAAATCCCGGAAGGAACGTTCGGACCATTCGAAGGCCAGTTATTAGTTTGCGACCAGGGACAAAGTATGATTGACAGGGTATTTATGGAGAAAGTAAATGGCGAATACCAGGGAGCCGCATGGGCATTCAGAAGTGGCTTTCAATCAGGAGTAGTACGTCTGGCATGGGGCAAAGATGGTTCTTTGTTTGCCGGAGAAACTAACCGGGGATGGGGTTCTGCAGGGGAAGCCGCTGAAGGTATTCAGCGTTTGGTATGGAATAACAGGGTGCCATTTGAAATGAGGGCGATAAGAGCTATGCCTGATGGTTTTGAAATTGAGTTTACCAAGCCTGTTAATAAGAAATATGCTGAAGATATAGCTTCCTATTCTGTAGAAAGTTACACCTATAAATACCAGGGAGTTTACGGCAGTCCACCTATGAATACCGAAAAATGTCCTATTAGCGGTGTAAAAGTATCAGCAGATGGAATGAAGGCCAGGTTAATAGTGAATAATTTACGCCGTTATTACATACATACTATAACATTAAATGGTATTCAGGAGAATGATAATTCTTACAACCTTGTTCATCCAACAGCATGGTATACTTTAAATAATATTCCTGAAGGACCTAAACTGGTTATGAGTGAAGTAAGCACAAAGAATTCCGCAAAGAGTACAAACACGAAAGTTCCTGCTACTAAAAAAGCAAGCGCTCCTGCAAGCACTACACCCGCAGATGCTGACGGGCCTGTAACTACCACCAAAAAGTCTGCTGCACAAACAACTATTACTAATACAGTAAAAGCTCCCACTTATGACCAGGTAAAAAACCTGTTGCAAAAAAATACTTGTCTTGCCTGTCATAATGCAAATACCAAACAGGTAGGACCAGCTTATAAGGATGTAGCTAAACGTAAATACTCTGTCAATCAGCTAATTGAGCTTATTCACAATCCAAAACCTGAACATTGGCCTGAATATTCAACTCCCATGCCGCCTATGCCGCAAGTGCCTGATGCTGAAGCACGTAAAATTGCAGAATGGATCAAATCGTTGGAGAAAGGAAAGTAGAATCTGAGAGGTTTTGCAATCAGCCGTCAGCTATCAGCGGTCAGGAATCCAATACGAGTAGAAATTCCTCCTGATAGCTGACGGCTGATTGCAACTCAATTCATAATATTCACCCAATTCTTACGCATAGAAAAATCACCAAATTTTTCTCCATCGTTCTTTTCTTTTTTGAAAATGTCAAACAGATTATCCAGTTCCGAAAGGATAGCGTCTTCTTCTAAATTCTCTTTATAAATTTTATTTAATCTTGTTCCTTCATAATCACCCCCAAGGTGCAGGTTGTATTTGCCGTATGCGGTTCCAACAAAACCAATTTCTGCCGCTGTTGACCTGGCGCAACCGTTGGGGCAACCAGTCATGCGAAGAATAATATCTTCCTCAATTAATCCATGTTTTTCAAGTATGGGCTCTATTTTTGAAAGAAGGGAAGGAAGGTAACGTTGCGCCTCAGCCAGCGCAAGCGGACAGGTGTTAAATGCTACACAGGCCATTGAGTTTTTTCGGATGATAGAAGCATTATCCGTGTGCTGAATAATATTATATTTATCTAAAATTATCAGGATGCTTTCTTTGTCCTGTTCTTTTATATCACTAAGAATAAGATTCTGGTTGCAGGTGAAACGAAAATTAGCTTTGCCGGATTCTGCTACCTCAAGCAACGCTGTTTTCATAAGAAAATTTTTTTCATCCAGTATCCTGCCGTTTTCTATGAACAGGGTATAATGCCATAGGCCATCCAGGCTTTGTGTCCAGCCATAATAATCTGCACGCTGGTTAAATGTAAAAGGCCGTGGTGCTTCTAATGCAAATCCGGCACGGTTAGCAATTTCTTTACAGAACCAATCTACGCCATATTTATCCAGCGTATACTTTAACCTTGCAAGTTTACGGTCGCTGCGGTTACCATAGTCTCGTTGAATGGTTACGATCTCATAAACGGCTTTCAAAATTTTTTCTTCCGTATCAGCGAAGCCTATTACTGTGGCCAGGCGCGCATAGGTATCAGGGTTACCGTGAGTGTTAGATAATCCGCCGCCTATAGCTATATTAAATCCTTTCAATTCATCGTTTTCAATGATGGCGATCAGCCCTATGTCATTGGCCAGCACATCAACATCATTATTTGGCGGGATGACAATGGCTATCTTAAATTTCCTTGGCAGGTAACGGTCCTGGTATAATGGATCTTCTTCTTCTTTTTTGTCAGCCAGCTTTTCTTCGTCAAGCCATATCTCATAGTAAGCCCTTGTTTTAGGAAGCAGCATATCACTGATCTTAGTGGCATACTGATACACCTGTTTGTGAATGGGCGACTGAATTGGATTGGAAGTACATAATACATTCCTGTTTATATCGCCGCAGGTTGCAATGGAATGCAACTTTGCTTCGTGGAATGCCTTTATGGTTGGTTTTATTTTTGATTTGATCAGACCATGTAATTGCACTGTCTGCCTGCTGGTAATTTTAATAACCCCGGTAGAATTTTGGCCGGCGATATTATGTACAGCAATCCATTGTTCAGGTGAAAACAACCCACCGGCCATTCGCAGGCGGATCATAAAAGAGAATAACCGTTCGAGTTTTTTTTCAGCACGTTCTTCACGGCGGTCACGGTCATCCTGCTGGTACATACCATGAAATTTGAATAATGCCTGGTCATCTTCGCTAATGGCTCCGGTAATTTCGTTTGCCAGGCTCTGAACGATTGTTCCTCTCAATCCATCACTGGCCATTTTTACTTTCTCTATCTGGGAGAGGTTGTTTTTGTCTATCATTTTTGAGGTATGAGGTATGAGGTATGAGGTATGAGGAAAGAAAACGTTTTAGTTTAATTTTCATCATACATATATTACTTCATATGTTTCAATTGAATTATAAGTTAAAAATTATCTTTTAAAAAAAGGGAACGACCTGTGAGGTTTCTAAAAACCTCACAGGTCTTGAATAAGGGTACAATCGGTATTTCAGACCTGTGAGGTTTTTAGAAACCTCACAGGTCGTTCCCTTCTTGTATTCTGTTCTTATGTAATTTAATCGCACTTTGCCTTCCACATACCTCATACCTCACACCTCATAGCTCATACCTCAATACACATCCTTCATATACCTGCCATCTTCTTTCATCTGATCCAGGTACTGAAGCGCTTCTTCTTTAGAACGGCTGCCTTGCTCTTCGATGATACGAATCAGGGTATTTTCAACGTCAATGCTCATAGGATCTTTTGTTCCGCAGAGATAAATGTAAGCACCTGATTCAAGCCATTCATAAAATAATACTGCTTCCTTTAGCATTTTGTGCTGCACATATATTTTCTCTTTAGTGTCGCGGGAAAAGGCTACGCTTACATTATTTAATACGCCTGTTTCAAGCCAGTTTTGAATTTCAGTCTGGTATAGAAAGTCTGTAATAAAATGCTGGTCACCAAAGAACAGCCAGTTTTTTCCGGAAGCTCCCATAGCATCACGCTGTGCTATAAAAGATCTGAACGGGGCAATGCCGGTACCAGGGCCTATCATAATGATATCTTTATCTTCCTCCGGCAACCTGAACTGAGCATTGGGATGTAAATAAAAGTTAAGCGTACTATCTACTTTTAAATGAGAAAGGAAATCCGATGTCAGTCCGTATTTTATTTCATTATTAATATCAAAATAATTCTTAGCTACGATAATATGAAGTTCACCATTATGCGCTTCAGGTGAAGATGCTATAGAATATAACCTCGGTGTTATGGGTTCAAGGATTGTAAGAACGTCATTCAACTGGGCTGGATTGTTAACCGGGTAAATTCTGAGTAAGTCCAGCAGGTCCATCCTTGTAGCAGGAATATCCTGTTGAACGATGTCTGCATATTTTTTAATTACTCTTTCAGGAAGATAAAAAATATTTAATTTTTTCTGAAGTAGTTCCTGAATGGTTATGGATTCGTTTTTATAATTTATTGTACTTTCCTTGTCAATGCCGGCCAGTCTGGTAATAGATTCTGCTATTGAAAGCGGATTTTCAGGTGTAACGCCAATAGAATCGCCGGGCAGGTAATCTATATTCTCCGCCTCAATTTCTATATGATAAGTTTCCTTGGCAGAGCCCTTGTCGTTCAAATTTACATTGGTTAATACTTTACAGGTATATGTTTTTTTACCACTTGATTTTTTTGCAATGACAGGGGTAAGTGCTGTAGCTGCATTACCGTTCTGATGTAAAGCCTGCAAAGCGTTTGTAAACCAGGCATTAGCATCCTCTTCATAATCAACATCGCACTTCTGAAGTGGAAGTAAGCGGCTGCCACCATGTTTCTGCAATTGATCATCTACATCTTCCCCTGTTTTACAGAACAGGGGATAGGATGTATCTCCCAGTGCAAGAACGCTGTATTTGAGTTTACCTAGTTCATAACCATTTGTAAATAGATGATCATAAAACTTTCTTGCAGCTACCGGCGGTTCCCCGTCACCGTGAGTGCTGATTATAGGAAAAAGATATTCTTCTTTCGAAAGATCTGCGACTTTGTATTGATCAAGGCTTACTACTTTTGCGTTGATACCGTTCTTTTTGGCTTTAGCGGCAAATGTAGTAGCAAGCTTTTTCGAGTTTCCGGTTTCTGTGCCATATACAATAGTGATCTTATTAATCCCGTTCTTAGCAGGTGAAATTTCCTGTGGCTTATTACCTGCAGCATGAAAAATCACTGCGGATAAATAACCATTCATCCAGATGATTTCATCCTGCGTGGAGCTGTTTATTAAATCCTGTAAAGCTTTAAGTTTAGCCTCTCCTAACATGGTGGTATCATTAAGTTCGAAGTTCAAGATTAAAATTTTTATTTAGCTATCAGCTGTCAGCCTTCAGCTATCAGCAAAAAACATATTTAGCACCTCATGCCCTTCCTCCTGACAGCTGATAGCTGACTGCTGACAGCTATTGTATCATACATGCGCCCACTGTAACATTACTCGTTTCATCAATTAATATTGCACCGCCATTTTCCCTTAGGTTTTTATAAGAATCATATGGAACCGGCGAAGCAGTTTTAATGGTTGCTTTTATGATATCATTAAGCTGAGCTTGTTCAGTTGTAAAATCTTTTTGAAGGCTGTTTACGTCGAGCTTGTAATCAATGCTTTTTACTACAGCTCTTACAATACGACTGTTAATCTGGAGCAGGTATTTTTTGCCTGCAACCAGTGGCTTATTATCCATCCAGCAAAGCAGCACTTCCAGCTCCTGTGAAACCCACGGTTGATTTTCCGAACGCACAATTAAATCACCCCTGCTGATATCGATGTCGTCTTCTAAATGAAGTATAGCACTTTGTGGTGCGTAGGCTACATCAGTTTCTTTACCACCTGCTTCAATGTTTGCAATCCTGCTTTCTATACCTGCAGGCAGTACGGTTACTTTATCTCCTTTACGATAAACTCCGCTGATTACTTTTCCAGCATAACCGCGATAGTCGTGCAATTTCGGGGCTTGCGGGCGAATAACAAACTGAACAGGAAAGCGTGCATCAGTATGATTAAGGTCCTGATCAAGTGGTACATTTTCCAGATAATGCAGCAGTGATTCACCTTCGTACCAATCCATAAATGCAGACCTGTCTACTATATTATCCCCATTCAATGCACTGATAGGAATGTAAGAAACCTCTTTCATTCCCAGTGAAATGGCTACTGAAGCATAATCAATCACAATATTATTATACACATCTTCAGAGTATTCCACCAGGTCCATTTTATTAATGGCAATAACAATATGTGGAATATTCAACAGAGAAGCAATGATAGAGTGGCGTCGGGTTTGTTCTACCACACCGTTCCTTGCATCCACCAGTATAATTGCCAGTTCCGAATTGGAAGCGCCGGTAACCATGTTTCGGGTGTATTGTATATGGCCGGGTGCATCGGCGATGATAAACTTTCTTACCGGGGTAGAAAAATATTTGTAAGCTACATCAATGGTAATACCCTGCTCTCTTTCTGCACGCAGTCCATCAGTCAAAAGTGCAAGATCTATCTCACCATCTTTTTTATTTTTTGTTTGCCTTTCAATTGCTTCCAGGTGATCTATGAGTATGGATTTACTATCATACAACAAGCGTCCTATCAACGTGCTTTTACCATCGTCAACGCTGCCTGCTGTTATAAATCGAAGAATATCCATTTTAGTGGTTAATGATTAATTATTAATTGTGAGTTGCGTTATGTTAAAAATATCCGCTCTTTTTCCTGTCTTCCATGGCGGCTTCCGAGACCTGATCGTCGATTCTTGTTTCACCTCTTTCGCTGGTTTTAGTAGCAATGATCTCTGTAATGATATCATCAATATTGGAAGCGGTAGATTCAACGGCTGCAGTGCAGGTCATGTCACCAACCGTTCTGTAGCGTACGCGTTTTGTGATTACTTTATCGGTAGCATCCAGCTTTATAAAATCGGAAACAGCTACCAGTTGTCCCTGGTGCTCGATTACATCGCGGTTATGAGAAAAATATATGGAAGGAAGTTCTATTTTTTCACGGCGTATATAATTCCAGATATCAAGTTCGGTCCAGTTACTGATGGGGAACACACGAACATTTTCACCCTTATGTATCCTGCCATTATAAGTGTTCCATAATTCGGGCCTTTGAAGTTTTGGATTCCACTGGCCGAATTCATCCCTCACTGAGAAAATCCTTTCTTTAGCACGGGCTTTTTCTTCATCACGCCGGGCACCGCCGATGCAGGCGTCAAATTGAAATTCTTCAATGGTATCTAATAATGTAAATGTTTGCAGCGCGTTACGGCTGGCGAACTTACCTTTTGGCTCAGCAAGGTTTTTAGCTTTTATGGTATCTTCCACCTTTCTGACAATTAATCTTTCGCCCATACTGGCAACCATTTTATCTCTGTAATCCAAGGCCTCTTTGAAATTGTGCCCGGTATCAATATGCACCAGCGGAAAGGGAAACTTTCCCGGTCTGAATGCTTTCAGTGCCAGGTAAACCAGTGTGATAGAATCTTTTCCGCCGGAAAAAAGCAATGCCGGACGTTCAAATTGCCCTGCCACTTCACGGAATATGTGAATGGATTCTGATTCTAACTGGTCTAGATAGTCTGAATGGTAATTGCTCATGTTTGTTTCTTTTTTCGGCGTTGCATGCCTCATCCCGGGTCTGTAATTAATTTACCACTCTTTCATGCAAGCCACATTCTTTTTTGCTTTCATCTTCCCACCACCATCTGCCTGCACGGAAATTTTCGCCCGGCCTTACGGCCCTGGTACAAGGCGCGCAGCCTATACTTACAAAGCCTTTATCATGCAATGGGTTATAAGGAATATTATATTTTTTGATGTATTCTTTAACCTGTTCAAATGTCCAGTAAAGCAGGGGGTGAAATTTAATCACCTGATTTACGTCATCCCATTCAATCATTTCAAGATCCTGGCGTGCAACAGAATGTTCAGCCCTGAGTCCGGTTACCCAGATAGCATTACCTTGTAAGGCCCGGCTTAATGGTTCCACCTTGCGGATATGACAGCAGGCTTTCCTGTTTTCCAATGATTCATAAAATGCGTTAGGCCCCTTTGCATTTACAAAATCCTGAATGTCTTTTGTGTTAGGATAATACGCAGTGATATGGGTATTGTAGCGGTTATTGGTACTGTTCCAGACGGAAAAAGTCTCCGGAAACAAACGACCGGTTTCAAGCGTGAAAATGCTGATGCCAGTTCCTCTTGTGAGGAGAGAACTTAAAATATCATGTGTAATAACCTGGTCTTCATAACTAAAACTGGAAGAGAAGGTAACTTGCCCTGGAAATTTCTGAGCCATTATCTGTAAGGCCTCAGTTGTATTTAGTCTGGTTACAAGATGGAGTAATTCCGGTATCTGCTCTTTTAATGAATGCGACATATATTTTGGTAATTGCTGATCGATATAATGTAGGAAAATGGTGGCTGACAGAATAAAGATTAACTGGGATAATTACAATTGCAATTGCTGAGATAAATATCATTATCTAAGTCAAAGCGTTCTGATAGTTCATTCATTAGTCTACTAATTTGATATACAAAAGTACATAAGAGGAGTGCATGACACAAATTTTTTATTCGCCGGAAGTATGAACTGTTAACAATTAACAATTTAATGTCATTGAGTTAAAAAGGTTGAAGTGTTCTTTTATATGCGTAATTACTGTTTTATTAAAAGTCTTAGGGTTCCTTGTGGGATTTCCTTTGTGTTCCTTGTGGTTAAATTAGGTCTATGATTCCAAGAGTCTTTTAACCACAAGGAACACAAAGGAAATCCCACAAGGAACACAAGGGATGCCTGCTAAATACGAAAGCCTTAAGGTCTCATGTATGAGTTGGTTGAAAAAATAAAAAAGTTCCTGATAATAGTGTAAATTAATAATGCAAAATATTCATCACACTTTAAA
>JAABUS010007976.1_pt1 | contig 11821 bp, 7 predicted proteins | sample 5560161 | NCBI WGS metagenome assembly JAABUS01 (sample SAMN10711885, study PRJNA513376) | rock metagenome | isolation source: Antarctica rocks | place: Antarctica: Victoria Land, Trio Nunatak nord | collected 2016-01-04 | reverse complement strand
GGGGTGGGAGGGAGGGGGACGGGGATGTGGTAGATTGTGGGGGGTGGGGGCGAGGTGGTGTGGAAGGTGGGGTCGACGCGGATGGTGTAGGGAAGGGGGAGGGGCGGAAGGGGGGAGGTGTGGTTGAGGATGAGGTGGCGGAGGTCCGGGAAGGTGAGGGTTTCGGCGTGGAAGACCTGTAGGAGAGCGGTCAGTGAGGTTGGTCTTGGTACTATTGTGGGAGGGGGGAAGAGGAAGAGGGGATACTGGGGATACACACGGCTCGTAAACGGTCGTCGCAGGAAAAGCGCCGCTTTTCGTCGTCTTGCTGCAGGCCCATGGCTTTGACATAATCCCACAGCTTCATCATGATGGAGGCGCGGTCGTCAGTCTCCGTGTCGAGCAGATCGGCGAGTTCGGGGCTGAGCAGGAAGCGCTCGGGTTCTTCGTCGCGGTAGAGATTGATGGTGCAATTGAGGTTCTCGTCGCCTTTGCGTTCGAATTCCAGGCAGTCGAAGTCGGCGGCTGACGGGAGCGTGGCGCTATTGAGAGGTATGATAGGTTTCTTCCATTCGATGGCTGTGGGCGTGTCGGCTGTGATGCCCGCTTTGCCGCGGTCAAAGTCAGCGATAATGGCTTTGAAGAAGTGGGAGAATTTGGTGCGGGAGCCGGGCTTGGAGGGAGCGTCTGAGTCCTGGTCTATGGCGTCCGGAACTTTGTTCTTGGAGGCAGATGGGTCGTCGTCTTCGGCTTCGCTATCGCTCTCCGAGCTTTCGTCGTCCTTGTCATCATCGTCCAGCAGCTTTCCCTCGATTTTGACCCTATACGTCGCTTCCTCCCCAGTATTGAAGTCAAACGTGTTCTCATCTAGCCCTTGTCCTTGCCACGGCTGATTCTCAACCGTATTTGAGATCGAGACTCTCAAGGTTCGATATTGCTTAGTATTGTGCTGCATCGAGTCCTGCATATCCAGTTTCTTCCTCATCATTATAGCATCCAATCTTCGCTCCAGCTCCCGCAACCGCTGATACTGTTTCACTCCATCACCGATGATAAGGACGTCCACGCCATCCGGCATACTTCTATCAGTAGGCCGGGGCGTCTTGCGCGAAGCTGGGTCCGTGTCCATGACTTGGGCAGCGCTCCGCTGCGCCGCGGCGTATTGAGATTGCTGTGCAGGATGATGGGTATGACCAGTGACTCCTACAGGAGCTAAGTCAAGGAGACGTCAGTGGTTTGGATTAAGCCTGGGGGCCGCCTCCCGAGATTGGAGGATGAAGGACCAGGTACTTACGGGGTCCTCGTGGGCGAGGCGCGGTATGAGGTGAGCGCTGTGCCAATTGACTATGGCGGGCATATTGAGGATGCATGGAGGCATTCATCTTGATGATACGGTAAGCTGCGTCAGGTAGCGCTGTCGCTCACGGCTGACTGCAGATTATCATAGAAGCAAGCAGGCGCGGTGGTTTGGACGGGTGAGAAAGGTTACAGGCCCTAAACCAACCCTGATCTCAGATCTCCAGCGTAACAGCCTGTCTTACCTATTTACCTTCTCCCATATACCCACCAAATTTAGAGCGATGATAGCGTTGTAGAGCCTGATACACGTCGTAGCAGACGAGTCACTTCTTCCACGCTCAGAGATGGATTGTCTCTCGACCTGCTGTTGGTCTTGTGGACTTAGCCCTAGCAATCCGGCGATTCAAGTTTGGTTCTGACACCCAAACCAATATCACCAGAAGTCAAGACGGACAGGATAGTCGAGCTTAAATATTTTCGTACTAGCTGCTGTAAAGGCCTTCGAACATGTTCAGCCACCTGTGAACCGCAAGCTCAGAACTGGAGAAGCTATAGCACTTCGTGCCCCGATCTTATGAGGTATCAAAAACCCAGGACCGTCCATGGTCCCCACTCGTTCACGCCACCGAGAGCCCCATTCCCACCGATTACTGTTTGCCAGTTTTCTCCTTCGCAGCCTCCTTAGCCTGTTCCTTCTTCTGGCTCAAGAAGTCTGCCAGCCACGCGAAGGAATCGCTCGTGATGACCAGACCGCTCGTGACAACAGCCTTGCCGCCAGCGATATACCCATCTCCACCGCACTTCTTGTACTCGTTGCCATAGGTGTTCAATGCATAGTCCTTGGTCTGACCAACGACGTGAAGTGGAAAGAAGACGAAGTCCAGCACGCTACCCTTCAGCTTCTGTGTGTCTTCCTTCATAACCGGGAATTTCTCGTCGGCCTTGCTCAGCACACCGTCTGCGATCTGGTCGGCCTTGTTGACGTAGGGTGCGACGTAGCCGTATGGCTTCTCCGCGTAAGGCACAACAGGCGCTACGAAGTTCTTGTACCCGGCATCCGCGATATTCAGAGACTTCTGGCCATAGGGGTTCTGCTTGATGGCATTGATGGAATCCGAGACGACGGGGTACGACTCAAGGTGCTACGTGAAACATTGGATCAGCATTGTAACATTTGACTGCAGTAACCTTGCTCTAACGCGCTAAATCCGTTCGATGGCAGTAATGGGGCAAGGGCGTCCCAGATGTGGAACGTACCGAGAGGAATTGCGACGACGCATCGCCGTTGGTCATGGTGTTCTCTGCGTGAGGCATGGAGGGCTAGAGAATGTCTGGATCCTGTCAGTCCTTGCTCTGATACAGATGGTCGCTGCAGGAAGTATGGCCTGCTTAGGGAGCTTACAGTTGGTATGAGTGGTAAGATTTCCTTAGAGAGATTCCGTGGGAGATGCAAGTTCTGTGAGTGGGTAAGTGGAAGGGTTAGGACTTATGTGGAGAAGGAGCAGAGTGAAAGTGAGTGTGATAAGGCAGGAAATAAATATGGCAGGAGCAAACGCGTACCTTTGTGTTGACAGCGGGCAAAGTGTGTTGTTCGTTCTGCCCGTGAAGTAATTGATCTGATGGAGACAATTATCGGTAAAGAGAAAGGGAAGGAGGGAGATGAAGAAACTGTTGAGGGTGAGGAACATAGGTCAAGTAGCTAACAGAATTCACATGTGAAGGGCAGGGTTTATGTCACTCGTACCTGAGCAATTGCAACACAAGGGAGGAGTCTAGCACAGCTACTAGCACCTTAGCGACACAGCTTTCCGCTCTGTCATACTGTAGCTTCCGCAAAACCTGATTGAGCATCGCATTCTTCTTATCGGCTGCCCCAGCACGTTCGCGCTCAGGCAGTGACGTAAAGTATTTGTGCTACGGGGTAGTTGACACGTGAGTGCAGCAACCAACGTCTTGTCACTTCGCTGCTTACTGGGCAGACCGTTGCAATGCCGCTCCGTGAAATGAGCGCCTCGGTCACACAAGGCTTAGCAAGGTGCATCCATGTCTACTGCTGCCAATCTCAGCTCCGGTCCTGGCCGGAAGCGCTCGACCTCGCCATCTTCCGAGTTCCGACTGTCGGCAAGAAGCTTGGACCCTAAAGTACTTTACTGTATGCAAACTACATATTGGCATGTGACAACGCCACTCGCTTGTTAGCCGCAGATCCGATCCAGATAACCAGAAGGGGTAGAGTAACCTCAAAATTTCCTTTTATGAGAATGGACAGAGATCTCATTAACGGGCTATACTGAATCGACGATGAACAAAAGTTGAGCAGCGGTGCTGGAGCGAGACCAGACGACTTCATAAAGTGGTAGTGCTAAGTTCAAGAATCGTTCATTCCAGCATTGACGCTTGGTTGGCATACAGCACATCCACCACATTGCCCAGCTTCTCAATCGTCTCCAGCGCCGCATCGTACCCTTGATCCCTCTCCGCTTCATCGTACACAATCAGACATCCAGCCCCCTGATCAAGCACTCCGACTATCACCTTATCTAGAATCATCTGGGAGAGCTTCCTCTCCACCTGCTGCGTATCCAAACCTACCATCTTCGCGATGTGTGCAATCTCCACTCTGCTGAACGGCTCAATGACCTTGATCAGATTCTGCTCCAGCATAGCATCGTATAACCGTCTGAGATGATTTCGAATGAAGGTATCACTGCCAAGCTCGAATCGATAAGCGGAGAGCGCCTTCTCGTACTCCTCCAGGCTGCGATTCGAATGTGCGCGTGCCACAGCCTTCATGGCCTCCAGATTCTTTCCTGAGTACTTCATAGCTTGTTTTGATGTCATGAGATGGTTGACGTCCTCGACCAGGTTCAGCATGATCTTGCACAAAAGCATGTATTGTAGCGCGGACGTTGCCTTCAAAGCTTCGTCTTGTTGATGGTATCCTTCCAATGCCTCGATAAAGTAGGAGAACGCGGTGTTGAAGTCTTGATCCTCGGCGTGGAGCATGCCCGATTGCATGTCCAAGCCTGCCTGCAATAGTGGAGGCGTGTAAACTGACGCGGCTGACGTACGGGCAGAGGTGAGCGCAGCCCGTGCTTTCGGTTGGTTGCCTAGGGCATGGTAGACCCTCGACTCAAGCAGCTGAACTTCGACCAGAACCAATTTGTCGTCTAAACGTTTAAGCTCTTTCAGAAGACCGTTGATGAGTGTGAGGGCATCGTAGTAGGATTGCTTTTGCATGTACAGGGAGACAAGGCGGGTTTCGAGGTTCTGGCGTAGAAAGCTGCGTCGTTCTGATATGGCCCATTCTATACATGACTTGGTGACAGTGATTTGGATATCGGTAGTGTCAGGGATGGCAGTGGAGAGGTCGAGTAGCTGGCGAACTGCCGATAGTCAGTAAGGCCGCCTTCAGAAAGCATTGAGTCGCCCTCACTGATCTTTGCGGTCTTCGCTTTGGCAAAAGATGACAATGTCGATTTGCTTCTGGTCACAAGCTCCGCAAGCTCATTTGCTCTCTTGGCGTCGCGATAAATTTGGCCCAGGTCCATCAGCGCCGTCTCATACTCGCGTAAAGCAGCTTCACCGGAGCCCGGGCCTTTGGAGAGAATGTCTTGGTAGATAGCTTCTGCCTTCGAAGGGTCTGTCTTGCTGAGCTTTTGAGCTTCTTCTATCCTTAATGAGTTCGCAGGAGCTGGCGCCATGGTGATCGGAGAAGGCTGGAGAAGACGAATATATGGAAATGGTGGCTAAAGTCGTGTATCTTGATACCTCCAGACAACTGTAACCTTAGAAATCTAGGAGCTAAAGTGAATCAATGCGAAGCTCTGAGTGAAGCTTCTAAGGTATGGCGCTTCGGAGAAGTCGACGCCGAGTTCCGAAAGAAACCCAGAACAGACCCAATAATATCGCTTTCAACGGGTTGATACTTTACCAACATATCTTGACAGTCAGTCCTCCGACCGGATAATTCTCTATGACAAAATCATTCGTCGTTATCAAGGCTACATTTTGGTCACCGAAACTTCCCTCATTGCTCTTCTATCCGCGAAGATAGGACAGCTCACAATGCCGAATTTTGTATTCTAGTCCCACTGTTGAAATTCCTGCCCCTGAAGGGTAGTGAATATCCTCCATGCTGGAGATATTTGCTACCGCATGGATCCTTCATTTGTATCTAGAAAAAGCAAGTTCATTCATCCATTATTACCTAGGTACGTCGCCTGCCTGGGACTGCTACCTTAAGGACATGAGTGGTCATACGTCCCAGCTAGCCGCATAGTAAACTATATCTACCGATGACTGTACTGCTTGACATGCAGCTTTGCCAGCATTTATAAAAGTCGATGGTCCAGAGATATAGATCCATGTCCTGCCGCCTCCCCCCGCAATCTCTCCAAGCTCTTTGCTCAGATCCACTCGTTTCCTTCCAGGCCCAGTCAGGAATTTTCGCAGCTCCAAGCCTTCTCCCATGGGCTGGATAAAGGGTAGCTCGATGTCATCTGTCTCTTTCACACTCCATACAATAACACATCTGCGCCAACGCGATGCCGTGTGGACTTTGTCACCGTTTTCTCCGCATTCTTTAGCATTTTGAGCGGATGCATTGAAAGCAGCAGCAATGGCAATGGCACCACTGATGCCTGTCCCGGCTACCATGCATACCACTGTGTCATAGCGAGATACGTCCGCGGGCGAGAAGTATGGCCCTTCTAGCCGAAGTGCAACATCGACGCCACGACTATAGGGCATTTGGCCTGATTCCAGGTTTGAGGTTTGGGACAAGGTTGCCTGGCGGTGCGGCGTGTACTGATCAGTCAGTCCCGCAAGCCTCCCCGTCCATTGTGTACTCTGCATGCGCTGCTTCTTGCCTCTGAAAATTCGCTGCCAAAGGGTTACAGGCGGTGGAGACTCTTCGACCTGAGTCGCCGCTTTGCCACTCTTCCGAAAAAGGAATTGAATTGGAAAGTCGTCCTCGTGGGTTGGTGTTATGCCATTCTTGGACGCGAGATGAGTGATAGTCGTAAAGGGATGTAACTCTCGAATGGAGGAGTTGGCATGGTGGAGGTAGAAATGTGCGAGTGGTGAGCGACATGAACAGCCCGTTAATCTTGCCCGAGGCAAGGGTAAGGTGATGCTTCACATTTTGTCAGAACAACGGTCCTCATCGTCATCTGGAGTCATAACTTACCAGAACCATCCATTGCCAAGTGCGGATATGCTACCGCGCAGAACTCTTCTTAATTCGTGTAGTCGCATGCCCCAATCCAGAACCCACATCGCCAGACCTGGAGCCGTACAATAGAATATCGTACTTGCGTGGAGACATATGGTGATGACCATGAGAATGCTCAGCAGGTGAGTAAAATAGAAAAGGTTAAAATGTAGCGCCCGAACCTTGGGAAACGTTGTTAGAAGTATAGCAAGCATGATCAAAGAGGCAACCGAGCCCGTAAAAATCAACGACGCTCGCCATATGCCAAGGGGAGAGGTATTGCCAGGCCAAGTCTCCACGTAGAGGTATGTTGGATTTAGGACGGGTATAACTCTACGGAGAGCGGTCGAAAGATTGCTATAAACAGGCAACCATGAGATATAGAGAAGACCATGAACAACGACCAGTGAAAACAAGGTATAAGCCGTCAAGACGTGAAGTGTGAGTGTAGTCGAAACGGAGATCTGAAAGAAGGATGCCAATGCGCTATGACGAGAGATTGGGAGCAGTGCCATGCCCATAGTAACATCGCAAAGATGGCCCGTCAGTGCAACGGCTGCAAGTCGATTGCTCCCATGGTATATGCCGTTTGCTGTGTTACGATCTGTGAAGTAAGCTTGGAGTCGGATCCACCAGAGTCCAACAATGACACCGTATAGTCCGATGATCCAGGACACCATCAGCGATGCGCCGATTGTTGCTTGCTTGCGTATCAGCGGTATTTTCCTCCTCGTCAACGGATGCGCCAGACTCTTCTGCATTTCTGGATGGAAGGCTCGCACGGCAAGAAAGGTAACCGAAATGGATAGCCAGGCATACCAAACCACAACATGCAGTCGTGCCTGCAGAGGGAAGAGCCATTCACCGCAAGTGCCAGCATAACAGTAGTGATCCGACCGGAAAGTCAAGCCAATTGAGAGGCCAAAAGTAACCACCAAGCTCAGGGCCAGGGGCCAAAGGCACGTACGAGGGGTTATTCGAGTACCACGACGACGCTCAACCTGCTTTTCGTCGTCATCCGAGCTCATGTTGTGAAATTGTATGAGAGACACATAACGAAGACAGATTCATCAGTAGGCCATTCGAGCAAGGTATGGAACTAAAGAAGGCATCTGGCAAATCTTGAAGAGACAGGCGACAGACGCAAGAGCGCGGAGCAAGAAGCTAAACCTCCCATGGGGCCATGCATCTCAACGTGTCAAATTTGACGACTAGCGGACAGGACTAACATCAAAAAGTTGCGTACCAACTGCATCTGACCACTCTCTCGCTCTGACACAGCTGAATTTGGATTAAGGCGGTCCGTCAAAGCTCTTTTTCGTACTAGGTCGCAGCTAAAGCGTTGCTGATCTTCGAATTCGGAATGTTGCCTACCCGGCTGACGCTAGGGCTCAAGCAGCAGCAGACCGCAAAGTGAACGGACCCGACCGAATCACAGAGCGAATGAACATCGCTTGGAGGATCGAGATGCATTACCTCAAGCGACGAGTCCTTTCAGAACCGCACCAATGCGACTCGAGTAAGCATACGATCAGACCATAGAGAAAGCTCATCGAAGATTGTCAGATATCCTTCATTTTATGTCGCCTCACCAGTAGCCGTTTGCTGGATCCATTCTCAGGCCGGTTCTTCTGGATCCACAAACAAGCGAACTTGGACAACAGAGTCCCATGCTTTATGACGGCGAAAAGACGGAATGATCGTTTCACAATGGGCCTACATTGGTTGTGGCGCCCAATGTAAAGTCGTGTAATCGTTGAAGCATTCGTAATTTTACATTTATTGAGAATTTGCACACTCACTACTCACCAAGATGAGGATCCTGCAAATCCGACCTGAGTTTCCAGTAATCCAACAGGGGGTTCTTTATGCTGCAAATGGATGCCCGCCAACGACGGCATGAGTTCGCGACGTGCGCGGAATGCATGGACGATCATCGATTTTGGCCAACCCATCAGCTGATTGACTGTTCCGAATTCTGTCGTCGGGTTAAGGTGCCTGCAGTGGTATCCGTCTTAGCCTGAGGTGGATTGCAGCCTTCGATACAGCACTGCATCTCTTCTTTGGCCCAGCTCCAATTCAAGGCGACAGATCTCTGCATATTCATCGTTCAGACAGAAACGTATTTCGTCAAGTTTGAGCGCTGTTGGAGTGAATTGGTCGTGGGCATTGCAAAGCCAGCGTCCGTAAGCACCCTGAAAGTTTCAAGAATAGAGACCTCATAGTACCACTTTCAGATGAGAGTGAGGATAGCTCCATGGGTGATTTAAAGCCTCGAATCTGACCATGGAAAGAACATTGTACGAAACAGCCTCAACAACGATTGAGCAAAGGTAGGCAAGACGACCAGCTGACGCAGTATGATCCAGAACGTGTATCTAGAATCCTGGTCTGTTACCAAGACTTTATGTCTCCTGAAGCTCCATCTTCACGCAAAGTAGTGAGAGATCACAAGTTGAGAGATGTTTGGGACCATATTGATACCATGTTTGAGCATCCCGAGGAGGCAAGCATTAGAGACAAAAGCTTCTGTGAAAGCGTAAACATCTCAATCGCCACCAAATCAAGCTTACAGGTAGTGGATAGAGAAGACGGAAGAGCATAAGTACGATGGAGAAGGAGCGAGGAACCTTGGTCTTGGCGAGTGGACCCCGGTCACTCGCTAGATGTCGATCCTGTTCCTCCACCTTTTCCCACTGCTGCCGCTCCTCTACACATTGCCTTCCCTTTTGCGCCGCAGAGCTTACGACAAGATGGTGAGACGACCGCACTAGTCACATCTCTATGTAAGCTGACAGCGTTAGAAAATCAAAGCTCTAACCCGACCCACGTCGGCGCACCAGGCCCCAGGTTCGAGTGTTGCCCGCCAGCCCCGCAACCTCGACCCAGCGCTCCACCCGTTCGAAAGAGCAAGAGAGTATACCCGAGCCCTCAATGCCACCAAGCTCGACCGCATGTTCGCCGCCCCTTTCATTGCCCAACTGGGTAACGGTCATGTTGACGGTGTCTACACCATGGCCAAAGACCCTCGCTCCCTCCAACGCTTTGCCAGTGGCAGCGGCGACGGCGTCATCAAAGTCTGGGATCTTACGAGCAGAGAAGAAACCTGGAACGCTCAAGCGCACGAAGGCATAGTCAAAGGCATGTGCTGGACGCAAGATCAGAAACTCCTAACCTGCGCTTCCGACAAAACCATCAAACTCTTCTCCCCCTACGATTCTCCCTCGCAATCCCCCCCTTTAGCAACCTACCTCGGCACCACAGCCTACACCTCCCTCTCCCACCACCGCTCCCTCCCCCAGTTCGCCGCCTCCTCCAGCGTCATCTCCGTCTACGACCTAACCCGCACCTCCTCCACGCCTTTGCAAACTCTCCACTGGCCTACCTCCACCGACACCATCACCACCGTCTCCTTCAACCAAACCGAAACCTCCCTCCTCGCGTCCACCGCCACCGACCGCTCCCTCGTCCTCTACGACCTCCGCACCCAATCCCCCCTCACCAAAACCATTCTCGCCCTCGCCTCCAACGCCATCTCCTGGAACCCCATGGAAGCCTTCAACCTCGCCGTCGCCAACGAAGACCACAACATCTACATCTTCGACACCCGCAAGATGACCCGCGCCCTCAACGTCCTCAAAGACCACGTCGCCGCCGTCATGGACGTCTCCTTCTCCCCCACCGGCGAAGAACTCGTCTCCGCCTCCTACGACCGCACCATCCGCCTCTGGAGTCGCGCCGGCGGCCACAGCCGCGATATCTACCACACCAAACGCATGCAGCGCATCTTCGCCGCCACCTTCACCCCGGACGCGCAGTACATCCTCAGCGGCAGCGACGACGGCAACATCCGCCTCTGGCGCGCGCAGGCCAACAAGCGGAGCGGCATCAAGAGCGCCCGCCAGCGGCAGAAACTCGAGTACGACGATGCGTTGCAGGCACGGTATAAGCATATGCCGGAGATCCGCCGCATTGCGCGCCATCGACGCGTGCCGAAGCAGGTGATGAAGGCAGGGGAGATCAAGAAGGAGGAGTTGGACGCGATCAAGCGAAGGCAGGAGAATGAGAGGAAGCATAGTCGGAAGGGGGAGAAGCCGAGGAGGAGCGAGAGGGAGAAGATGGTGTTGGCGACGGAGCAATGAACGTTGAGCGTACTTTGAAAAGGAAAGAAACCGGAATAGAGAGAGAGCTATCTCGTGCGGTCGCGAAAGAGAACGGTGCATATTGTAACAGACACATACAGAAGAAGCGTCCGGACGACTCTACGAAGATAAGTTGCACAGCCAACGCAGGCCCACATCTCGGAATGGTGAATCGTCAAGCTCGCTCTCGCTGGAACAGCCATTCACCACTGGACGACCCTCCCCAAAAAGCGCACCATACCCACCGGCCTTGGCTCTCTAACAAGCCCATCTCAGCTACAGCCCTGCCCACGACTAGGCCCACGACCAGGAACGCGAGCCCAAGGTGCAGCTTTCTCGCGCGTCATATCTATACCAATTGAAGGAAAACGAAACGAAACGAAACGGGACAGGACGGAACGGAACGCTGTGCGGAGCAACAGCCAGGCGGTCGGAGGCTATGAGCTGGGATATCACATCAAAGGGCACAAAAGCCGTGGGATGCGATGGAAGCACGCCCACTCAAGACGGTGAGATGAGAGATAGAGCACCGTTCGAAAAGAACGTGGAAATACTGGAGCAAATGCTTAAGACGAGGTATGGTATGCAACATTGTAATTAGAAGTAATGCCCGCTGCCAGGTCACAGCGAGTAAGGTAGTCTAGGCTATCAATACAGATTCTCTTTTCGCAATCAATCATGCCGCTTGCCGAAAATCACACACATAGCGCAAAAGGTATTTCCACAATAATGACCTTTTCGTCCTCAGCCGAAAGAACGGCGAAAAGGCCCCCAGACTCCACGCTTAAGCAAAAAAAACCACGCTCATGTCGCGTGGCGAACTGTCCCGAAGATATTGAATACTCAACAAGCGAAGACAAAGAAATCTAGCCACCTCGCCGCGCCTTCTTCCCCGGGAAATCGACCTCCGGGTGCACCACCCGCATATGCCTCGTCAAGGCATCATTCCGGCTGAACGTCTTCTCCTCGGTGCACAACCGACAGCGCACCTTCTGCTTCTTCCCATTGTGGATCGTGTCCTCATGTCTCGTCAGGTCATAGCTCCTGCTGAAGACGGTATTGCACGGCTTGCCCGTACTCGGATTGGTCCTCTCGCACCTATGGGGCCCGGACTGCAGGTTGCGGTTTGCGGCTGCGGTGGAGGATGAGGCGCCGCTGGGGAAGGTTGCGGAGGTGGGGGTGTGTG
>JAABUS010007975.1_pt1 | contig 11821 bp, 13 predicted proteins | sample 5560161 | NCBI WGS metagenome assembly JAABUS01 (sample SAMN10711885, study PRJNA513376) | rock metagenome | isolation source: Antarctica rocks | place: Antarctica: Victoria Land, Trio Nunatak nord | collected 2016-01-04 | reverse complement strand
GAGCTCGGGCGCGGTGAGGCGCATGTCGCGCCCGAGGCCGACGGTGACGTCGCCGACGTCCTTACCCGCGAGCTCCGCGATCACGTGCGCGAACGCCCGCCCGATCTGCTCCGCGGCGTCACCGTCGATGTCGTCGCCGTAGACCCCGCGGATGTCGTAGGCCTTGAAGATCTCAGGGGAGACGGGCATGGCGCGGACCCTACCCATCGCCTCTGCGCGGGCTTCGACCGGCGCGGGAGTAGGGTCGCGGCGCTGTGCGTGTCCTGACCGTCGGCAACCGCTACCCCCCGCACGGCGCGGGCGGGTACGAGCGCGTGTGGCAGGCGGCGGTGGCCGGCCTCACCGCCGCGGGTCACGACGTCACCGTCCTCACCACGGACCATCGCGACCCCGAGGTGGCGTGGGTCGCCGAGGAGCAGGGAGTCCACCGCGCGCTGCGCTGGTACTGGCACGACCACGCCTTTCTCGATCTCGGGTTCACCGCGACCCGCGCGCTGGAGCGCCACAACGCCGAGGCGTTCGCCGCCCACGCGCGCGGCGCCGACCTCGTCGTCTGGCTCTCGATGGGCGGCATGGGGATGTCGCTCATCGCCCGCGCCGCGGCGCCACAGCTGGCGGTCGTGCACGACGGCTGGCCGACCTACGGCCCGGAGGTCGATCGCTGGACGGCCCGCTGGGGCCGGCTGGCCAAGCACCGCTACGACCCGGCGCGGATCGACTGGTGGTCGTTCAACTCGGCCTACACCCGCGACCTCCTCGTGCGCGCGGGCGTGGGGATCGACCCGGCGCGGGTCTCCGTCGAGCCGCCGGGGATCGACCCGGCGGCCTTCCCGGCGGCCCCGGCGCGCGCCTGGCGCGGGGAGCTCGTGGTGCTCGGCCGGGTCGAGGAGCGCAAGGGCGTCGCCGACGCGATCCGCGCGCTGCCCGAGGGGATGCGCCTCACGGTCGCGGGCCCCGCCGACCCGGCGCACCTGGCGCAGCTGCGGTCGCTCGCCGCCGGCCGGGCGGTGGCCTTCACGGGCGCGACCGGCGACCCCGCGGGGGTGCTGGCCGCCGCCGACGCGGTGCTGTTCCCCGTGCGATGGGAGGAGCCCTGGGGGCTCGTGGCGCTCGAGGCGATGGCCGTCGGGCGCCCCGTCGTGGCGACGGGCACGGGCGGCTCGGCGGAGTACCTCCGTGAGGGCGAGAACTGCCTGCTCGTCCCCCCGCGCGAGCCCGCGGCGCTCCACGCGGCCGTGGAGCGCCTGCGCGACGACCCGGCGCTCCGCCGCGGCCTAGTCGCGGGCGGAAGCGAGACGGCGGCGCACTTCACCGAGGCGGCCTGGGTCGCGCGCGTGGTCGCCCTCGCGGAGCGCGTGGCGGTCGGCTGAAGCGCGGAGGTGTGTTCCCCAATCCCTGTATGCGAGGGACTGAGGAACACACCGCCGCCGGTTGGCGGATCATCGGGCCACCGGTACGCTGACCAGATGGCGGTCACCGCCGATCCGCGCATCACCATTCACCTCATCGACATCGAGCACTACGAACTGATGGTCGAGCGCGGCGTGCTCGGGGAGGATGACCACGTCGAGCTGCTCAAGGGGATGCTCTCGAAGATGTCACCGCAGGGGGACGACCACTCAGAGCTCGTCGCGTGGCTGAACGAGCTGTTCACGGTGCACGCGCGTTCCGGCGGATATCAGGTGCGACCCCAGCTTCCCATGCGTCTCCCGCCGGCCTCGATGCCCGAGCCCGACATCGCCCTGGTGGCGCGTCCGCCGGAGCGCCGCGGCCATCCCGAACACGCATGGCTCGCCATCGAGGTCTCCGTCACGTCCCAGGCCACCGACCTCGGCGTCAAGGCCGAGCTGTACGCGGCTGCCGCGATCGACGAGCTCTGGGTCGTCGACGTCCCCGCCCGCACCGTCCACGTGCATCGCGCACCGACGCCAGCCGGCTACACCGACGTATCGCGCGCGCCCGCTGGGGAGCTGCGGTGCTCGCTCCCGGGCGCGCCGGTCGTCGATGTCGACGCGCTGTTCGGCGTGCTCGGCTGACCCAGCCGGTTCCGCCGCCTCACGCCGCGGCGACCGCCCGGTAGCGCTCGACCGCCCGGAGGCGCTCCTCGGCGTGGTCGACGATGGGAGCGGGGTAGTCCTCACCGATGCGGCAGCCCGCGGCCTCCTGCTCCTCCGCGCTCATCGTCCACGGCTTCGACAGCTTCTTGGCGGGAACGCGAGCGAGCTCGGGGCACCAGCGACGCACGTACTCGCCGTCGGGATCGAACTTCTCGTGCTGGGTGACCGGGTTGAACAGGCGCTGGAAGTACGGCTTCGGATCCGTGCCGGTGGAGGCGATCCACTGCCAGCCGCCGTTGTTGGCGGCCATGTCGCCGTCGAGCAGGCGCTCCATGAAGACGCGCTCGCCCTCGCGCCAGTCGAGGTGCAGGTCCTTGGTGAGAAACGAGCCGACGACCATCCGGACGCGGTTGTGCATCCAGCCTTCGTGCGCGAGCTGCCGCATCCCCGCGTCGACGAGCGGGTAGCCCGTGCGGCCCTCCGTCCAGGCGGCGAGGTGCTCCGTCGGGTCCTCCCACTCGAGCTCGCGCATGCGCTCCTGGAACTCGAAGCGGGTGACGTACGGGAAGTGCATGAGCACTGCGGCGTAGAAGTCGCGCCACGCGAGCTCTGTGCGGTAGTCGTCCGGGCCCGGGCCCGACATCTCGGCCACCCGCGTGTCGAGCTTGAGCGCCGACAGGCAGCCCCAACGCAGGTACGGCGACAGGCGCGAGGAGCCGCCCTTCGGCGCGTCGCGACGGTCCGCGTACTGCTCCAGGCCGGCGCGCAGGAACGACGTCGCCCGCTTGCGCGCCGCCTCCTCGCCCGGCTCGAACGTCCCGCGCGAGGGCGGCTCGGGCAGCCCGAGCTCCTCGAGCGACGGCAGCGCGCCGGCCTGCACGTTCGCCGGTGTGCGCACCGCCCGCGGAGCGTTCAGCACCGCGCGCCGGGGCGCTGTCCTCCACGTCCGCGCGAACGGGGAGAAGACCGTGTACGGCTGATCGGTCTGCGTCCGGATCGCGGCGGGGTCGTCGACGACGCAGGCGCCCGGCAACGGATGCGCGCGCACATGCTCCAGCGCGTCGGCGACCCGCTGGTCGCGCCCGCGCGCCCACGGCGCGACGTCGGCGGTGAAGTACAGATCGCCCGCGCCGACCTCCGCGCAGAGCCGGGGGATCTCCTCCTCGGGCCGGCCGAAGCGCACGACGAGCTTGCCGCCACGCTCGCGCAGCGCGCCGTCGAGCTCGACCAGGCAGCCGAGCATGAACCGCGTCCGGATCGCGCTCGGGAAGCGCCCCGTGGTCAGCAGGCGAGCGTCGAAGACGAACACGGGCACGCAGCGCTCGTGCGCGGCGGCCGCGACGAGCGCGGGGTGGTCGCGCACGCGCAGGTCCCGGCGGAACCACATCACGGAGACGTCGGCGGGCATGTGCGCAGGCTAGGTGGCGGGCATCTCTGCGTCACCTACGTCCCGAGGTCATAGCTGCGGGCGATGCCGTCCTGCAGCCAATACACCGTGTGGCCTGCGAGGGCCAATGACTCCGGGTCAATGGCCTGCCCTTCGACGATCGGGATCGTCTGAGAGGGAGTCGCAATCACCACGGTCTTTGACGTCGCGTAGGCAAGACGACCGCGAGCATCGATGACGACGCGCGGATCGCTTGACCCGTTGGGCAGTCGGATCAGAATCCCAGCGGTCGAAGCCAAATCGCGGGCCCCCACGATGTATGACGTGAAGCCGCCGTAGCTGAAGGCCGAGAACCACGCGACCCAGCTGCCGGCAACATCCTGCGCAGATGCACCCTGGTCGAGGAAGCGAGGTTGGCCGCGGCCGATGCATCCGTAGAGGCCCGCCGGTCGGCGGTTTGTTTGCCACAGCGACACGTCGCCAGCTTGCAGGGCGATCTTGCCGCCGGGGACGCGACAGTCCTGTGGCGGCGGGGCGCAGGAGCGGCCGCGGATGCAGAAGATCGCCGGCGACAGTTCTCCCTGGGAGTCTGCGAAGCTCACCTCGTATCGTCCGGGGCACCATGTCGTCCGACCGCCGGCCGCGATGAGCCTCAGGTACTTGCCCCGCGAGCGGCTCCTCGCCCGCTCTGTCAAGCCGAAGGTGAAGAGGTCTCCGCCCCCAACTTCGGCGAGACCCTGAGAACTCGACAGCTCTTCGCACGCACTACCTTCGGGCCCTCGGGCGACGAGCGCGCAACCGTCACCGATGACGTCGGGATCACCACACCGGCCGCGGTTGACCCGAACGATGAAGCTCGATCGAGTAGTCCCCTCAGCGGGGGAAACGGTGACCGCAGCACGAGGTTTCGCGGGCGGCGCAGGCTGGGCGGTCTCAGCGGTTGAGGCGACGGCGACGAGGACCACAGCCGCAGCTACTGCTCGGCGAGTGCGCACGAACTGACACTAGCGAGCGCTTCGCGTCGCCGCCCATGCTCGCATCGGAGCGGTCACGGATGGGCGCGGAACCGCTGCTTCACCGCCTGAGGGAGTACGTCCGAAGCAGGAGGCCCTCGGCGTCCCGCGCGCGGACGGTTACCCGTCCGGTGCCGTGCGGCAGCGCGAGGCCGTAGAGGCCGTAGACGACGCGGACCGTACGCGGCCTGGGCACCCTGCGGAGGATGGGCTCGAGTCGTGTGGCGCGAGGCTCGGCGATGCCCGTGTAGACCCGGCCGCTGCCGCCGACCAACCCTCGGGGCACGGGCTCCCCGGGGCGGACGGGGATGCCGACGCCGCCGGTTGAGCGCTCGCCGTTCCTCTGCGAGAGGATGTTCAGCGTCTGCAGGCCCGGGGCGGTGTCGCGCAGCTCCTCCAGCCGTCGTTCGGCCCAGTCACGGGTCGCTGCAGAACGACCCGCGAGGAGCTGCTTAGCCCGCCGGCGGCGAGCCCGCCTGCAGCCCTCGAGGTTGCCGTCGATGCGGGCGGTGTTGGATGCTCGAGCGGATGACACGGGATCCGATCCTCGGCGCGACGCTACCTCCGCGAGGTCCGCGTCGGTGAGGACGATCCGCTCGAGACCCAGGCGCTGTCGCGCCTCGTCGGCCACCCGTCCGCGTCGCAGGCTGTCGCGCAGCTTGTTTCGTGCCACGCCGAACAGCCAGCCGACGGCGGGCCGTCCCCCCGATAGCGCGACGCGTCGGTGATGACCGCGGCGAACGTCTCGGCCGCCAGGTCGAAAGCGAGCTCTGGGTCTCCGGTCCGTCGCGAGAAGAACGCCACTACGGCGTCGCGACGACGCCCGTAGAACACGGCGAAGGCAGCGCCGTCTCCAGCGGCGATCTCGCCGAGCAGCACATCGTCGGCTGCCTTGTCCCGAAGCACTGCTCCCATCGTTGCGCGGGCGTCGACATCCGTGACATCGTCTTCCGACGCGGAGCGCTGTTGGAAACTCTCGGCCGTGCCCACGGCGTCATGACCTGCATGCCGCCGCAGGCGTGGTCGACGGCCGCTGGCGCTTCGGGTGTGATCACCCGGGTCACCGTCCCGCGTCTGGCCAGCTGTCGGCCCCCACCTGTCGGCGGAGCTCGTTGACGGTTTGGCGTAGGAACGACTCGGCTTCGGCGACCGGGCGCTGATGCAGCAGCTGGAACAACTGCCGCTTGAGCGCTCGCTGGTCGGCGGCGACCGGATGAGCCGCCGACGTCAGATCCTCGGGCCGACAGACCCGGCGGACTGCGAACCGCAGCCCGCTGTCGGCGGCGATGGCGTCGTAGTCGCCATCGAAGTGCAACACGCCGGCGTCGTGCTGGTGCGCCAGCGCCGACGTCACCAGATCGGTGACGGGCAACCGGTGGGCTTCGGGGGACTCGAGCGCCATCTGCTCCATCGCCGCGGCCGCCAGCCGAAACGTCTCCTCGTCGGTGGTGAGCACGCGAAACGAGCCCTGAAGCCGGCGGTTCTCCTTCGCGACCGCCTCACCTTGCGGACCTCGGAGCAGTTCGAGCAGGACCGGGGGTGAAAGCACGATCTCGACCTCGTCATCGCCCATCAGCTCGCCGAGAGCCTGGACGACTGCCGGGACCTCTCGTCGGGCCCACGCCGAGGTGTCGAGAATCCAGATCATCGGACGCGGCGGTCAGCCGGCCGCGTCCACCGCGTCGTAGCCCTCAGCGAAGTCCAACGCGGCGCGACCGTGGGGGTTTGACGCGCCGAGCAGCGCGAGTTGCCTGTCGCGACGCTCCGCCGCCGCTCGCTCACCGTCCGCGACGTCGAGTTTCTCGGTGACGATCTTCACGACCGTCTGAGGCAGCGACAGCGTGGGGAGCACCTCTCGGAGGGTCGCGAGCACGCCAGATGCGCGCACGCGCTCCTCTCCGCCAGCCGCGCCTGCGGCGCCGATGAGCGCTGACAGGACCGCTCCTTCGAAGACGGCCTCGCGGGCGAGACGGGCATCCTGCACGACTGCCGTTCCCCAGTGCGCGCGGACAGCGCCGAGGGCGGCCTCCATGTCGTCGTCGACGACCAATCCGATCCTGCGATGGGCACTGGGCATTCCGGTAGTGTAGCACCAGGAGCTACACCTTTGGTCGCTCTGGTCGCCTAGCCGTGGGACGACGGACGGGTCGCGCCACAGCGCCCGCCGGGTAGCCTCCCCGCCCGCATGGCCCAGGAGCTCATCCGGCACGTCGTCGCCGATCTGCAGCGCGTCGAGGGGATGCCCAACCCGGTCTACGACTTCGGCTCGCTCCAGGTCGAGGCCGACCAGGACGCGGACCTGCGCCCGCTCTTCGTGGGCCGGTCGTTCACGGGCATCGACATGCGCGCGGGCCCGGGAGTCGACGCGGTGATGGACCTGCGCGCGCTCGAGCTGCCCGACGCGAGCGTCGGCACGGCGCTGTGCCTGGACACCCTGGAGCACTGCGAGGATCCGCCGCAGGCCTGCCGGGAGCTCGCACGGATCACCTCGCCGGGCGGCCTGTGCGTCATCGCGAGCGTCATGCTCTTCGGCATCCACGCCTATCCCAGCGACTACTTCCGCTTCACCCCCGAGGCCTTCCGCTCCATGCTCGGCCAGGGGTTCGACGACGTCTGGGCGGCGGGAGTCGGGCACCCGGGCTTCCCGAGCCAGGTCGTCGGGGTCGGCGCCAACGGCCGCGCGCTCGATCACGCCGCGCTCGACGCGCTGCCCGCGCTGCGTGCGGCCCAGGCCCACTACGACGCCGGGGCGGGCCGCGTCCGCGTCGGCGTCTTCAACTACGAGCCGCGCCAGCTCGTGCGCGCCCTGGTCGCCCAGGCGCCGCGTCTGCTCAGGCAGAGGCTGCGATGACCCTCGGACCGGTCGTAATCCTCTGCGGCGGGCGCGGCACCCGCCTGCAGGAGAAGACCCAGGACCTGCCCAAGCCGCTGGTGGAGATCGGCGGTCGACCGATCGTGTGGCACGTCATCCGGCTCTACGCCGTTCAGGGCTTCGAGCGCTTCGTGCTCTGCACCGGCTACAAGGGCGAGCAGCTCGCGCAGTGGGCCGCCGCCGAGACGTGGCCGCCGGGCGTGACGGTCACGTGCGTCGACACGGGGCTGGACACGCCGACGGGCGGACGCATCCGCCGCGTCGCCGAGCACGTCGCCGACGGTCCGTTCTGCGTGACCTACGCGGACGGGGTCGCGGACATCGACCTCGCGGGCCTGCTCGACTTCCACGCAGACCACGGGGCGCTGGCCTCGATGACCGTCGTGCGGCCCGAGCTGCAGTTCGGCGTCACCGAGATCGACGACGAGAACACCGTCCGGGGCTTCCGCGAGAAGCCGCGCTCGGAGCACTGGATCAACGGCGGCTTCTTCCGCTTCGAACCCGGCGTGCTCTCCTACCTGGCGGACTCCAGCGTGCTCGAGCGCGAGCCGCTGGAGGGGCTGGCCACCGACGGGCAGCTGCGTGCCTACCGCCACACGGGCTTCTGGGACTGCATGGACACCTACAAGGACGCCATCGTCCTCAACGACCTGTGGGCCGCGGGCGCGCCGCCGTGGAAACTCTGGAGCTGAGCCTCCGCCCACGATGAGCGATCTCGCGGCGGCGGTCGCCTCCAACCCGAACTGGTACCACTCGATCGAGCTGCCCGGCGGGACGCTGACCCCGGGCAACGTCGACCTGCGCTCGAGCGCGCGGAAGCTGCTTCCGGCGCGGATCGACGACCTCCGCGCGCTCGACGTCGGGACGTTCGACGGGTTCTGGGCCTTCGAGCTCGAGCGTCGCGGCGCGGAGACCGTCGCGATCGACGTCGAGCGCCTCGACGACGCGCAGTGGCCGCCGCGCAACCGGGGGCGGCTGCTGGAGATGGCCGAGCGCCTGGGCGGCGTCGAGCTCGGCAAGGGGTTCCGCATCGCCCACGCGGCGCTCGGCTCAAAGGTCGAGCGCGTCGTCAGCGACGTCTACGACGTCACCCCCGAGCAGATCGGCGGCCCCGTCGACGTCGTCTTCATGGGGGCGCTCCTGCTGCACTTGCGCGACCCGGTTCGCGCGCTGGAGGCCGTCCACAGCTGCCTGAAGCCCGGCGGGACGCTCATCCAGATGGAGCCGTTCTCGATCCGCAACACGCTCCTGGGCCCGCGCAGGCCGACGGGCGACTTCCAGCCGCTGCGCTCGGACTTCACCTGGTGGTACCCGAACGTCTCCTGCCTGAAGGCGTGGCCGTGGGCCGCGGGCTTCGCCGGCACGAGGGTCACCCACCTGCTGCGCCCGCCGAGCAGCCCGGCGATGACGGGCTTCTACCTCGGGCTCTCCTCGCGCCGTGACTGAGGCCGCGCGCACGGCGCTCGTGACGGGGGCCGACGGAGTCGTCGGCTCGTGGCTCGTCCGTGGCCTGCTCGCCCGGGGCGATCGCGTGGTCCTGCTGCGCCGGCCGGAGCCCCGCCGTTCGGCGCTGGCCCTCGACGGAACCCAGGAACGCTGCGCGGTGGTGACGGGGAACCTGCTCGACGCCACCGCGGTCGACCGGGCGCTCGCCGAGCACGGCTGCGACACCGTCCTGCACCTCGGGGCGCAGTCGATCGTTCAGACGGCGAGCGCCTCGCCCGTGGGGACCTTCGAGGTGAACGTCGCCGGCACGTGGAACCTCCTGGAGGCGTGTCGCCTGCGCGGGGTCCGGCGCGTCGTCGTCGCCTCCAGCGACAAGGCCTACGGCTCGGCCGACGCGCTGCCCTACACCGAGGAGCACCCTCTGCACGCGCGCTACCCCTACGACGTCTCGAAGGCGTGCGCGGACCTCATCGCGCGCTCGTACTTCCACACCTACGGACTGCCCGTGGCCGTCATGCGGCTGCCGAACGTCTACGGCGGCGGCGACCTGGAGGCCTCGCGCCTGATCCCCGAGCTCGTCGGCGCGATCCTCGCCGGACGCGCGCCGGTCATCCGCTCCGACGGCTCGCCGCGGCGCGACTTCCTCTACGCCGAGGACGCCGCCGCCGCCTACCTGGCGATCTGCGACGCGCTCGACGCGGGCGTCGCGGGCGGCGAGGCGTTCAACGCGGGAAGCGGGAGCTCGCACGCGGTGCGCAGCATCGTCGAGGAGCTCATCGACCTGGCCGGGGCGGACGTCGTGCCGCAGTACACCGGCACGGGGACCCCGGCCGGCGAGATCGAGGCGCTCTGGCTGGACGCGGGCAAGCTGCGCGCGACCACGGGCTGGGCGCCGGCCGTCGACCTTCGCGAGGGCCTGCGACGGACGCTCGACTGGTACCGCGCGTACCCAGAGGCGCTTGCCCGATGAGCGGCCCGGCGATCACGGTCGTCGTCCCGTCCCACGACCGGCCGCTGCGGCTGCGCTGGCTGCTCAACGCGCTGGAGGAGCAGGACCTCGACCGTGGACGCTGGGAGGTCGTCGTCGCGCACGACTCCGGGGGGGAGGAGACCGAGCGCCTCCTCCGCGAGCATCCACTCGCCACCGCGAGGGTTCTGCGCCACATCACGTTCGCCCCCGGGAGCGCCGGCCCGGCCCAGAAGCGCAACGCGGCGTGGCGGGCCGCCCGCGCGCCGCTCGTCGCGTTCACCGACGACGACTGCCGCCCGCCCGCGGGCTGGGTCGCGGCCGCGCTCGCGGCCGCCGAGGCGCACCCGGGCGCGATCGTCCAGGGCCGCACCGCCGTCGACCCCGACGAGCTGATCGTCAAGCTCCACGCGCCGTACGCGCGCTCGCAGGAGGTCGACCCGCCGGTCGAGTGGGCGCAGACGTGCAACATCGTCTACCCGCGGGGTGTCCTGGAGGCGGTGGGCGGCTTCGATGAGGTGCTCCCGCTCGCCGCCGGGGAGGACACCGACCTCGGGCTGCGCGCCCGCAAGGCCGGGACGCCGTACGTCGGCGCCCCCGAGGTGCTCACCTACCACGCGGTGGAGGACGCGACCCTGCGCGCCCGCGTCAAGGAGGTCTGGCGCTGGCAGCACCTGCCCTACGTCCCCAAGCACCACCCCGAAGTCCGTGCGCATCTCGCGGGCGGCGGCTGGTTCTGGAAGCCCGTGCACGCCCGCGTTCCGCTCCTCGTCGCCGGCTTGACGCTCGCCGCGCGTCGCCGGCCGCTGCTCGCCGCGGCGGTCGCCGCGCCTTGGGCGGTCGCGAGCCTGCCGAGCTACGGCAGCTCGCTGCGCGGTCGGGCGCGGGCGGTCTCCGAGCTGCCGTCGCACGCGATCATCGACCTCGTCGAGTTCGCCGCGCTCGCGCGCGGCTCGGTCCGCCACCGCTGCCTGCTCCTGTAGCCGATGCGGGTGGCGCTCATGAACCCCGTCTTCTGGCCCGAGGTCCGCCGCGGCTCCGAGCGCTTCGCCCGTGGGCTCGCCGACGGGCTGCTCGAGCGCGGCCACGACGTCCGCCTGATCACCTCGCACCCGCGCGACGTCGGGACCCGCGTGGAGGACGGTCTCGCGGTCCAGCGCGTCTGGCGCCCGCCATGGGAGTCTCGCCTGCGCCGGCGGCTGCACGAGGAGCACCTCGCCCACGTGCCGTTCGCGGCCGTGGCGGTCCGCCGCTTCCACCCCGACGTCGCCCACGCGCTCTACGTCACCGACGCGGTCGCCGCGCTGCACGCCAAGCGGACCACGGGCCGCCCGGTGGTCTTCTCCTACATGGGCATCCCGCACCGCGCGTCGCTGGCCAACCGCCGCGGGCGCAAGGAGCTCGTCGTGCAGGCCTGCCGTGAGGCCGACGCGGTCGTCGCGCTCTCCGCCGTGGCCGCCGCGGGCTTTACGCGCTGGCTCGGCGTCACGCCGCGGACGATCGCCCCGGGGGTCGACCTCGTCGCCTTCGCCCCGGACCCCGCCGCGCGCGCCACGGAGCCGACGATCCTCTGCGCCGCCGACCACGCGCAGCCGCGCAAGCGCGTCGGCCTGCTCGTCGAGGCCTTCGCGCTCCTGCGCCGGGACGTCCCGGACGCCCGGCTGGTCCTCAGCTCCGGGCCGGCGGGGCCGTCGAGGTGGGCGGGGACGCCGGGGATCGAGGAGCGCGCGCTCGACGACCGCGACGCCCTGGCGCAGGCCAACCGCGAGGCGTGGGTGCATGCACTGCCGTCGGTCGGCGAGGCGTTCGGCCTCGTGCTCGCCGAGGCGCTCGCGTGCGGGACGCCGGTGATCGGCGCGAACGCCGAGGTGGTCGGCGGCCCGGCGACGGGCCGGCGCTTCGACGCCGGGGAGGAGAGCGCCGCGGTGCTCGCCGAGGTCCTGCGCGCGACGCTCGAGCTCGCGCGCGACCCGGACACGGCCGCCGCCTGCCGGGCGCACGCCGAGCGCTTCTCGACCGACGCGACGACCACCGCGTACCTGCGGCTCTACAAGGAGGTCGGGGCGTGAGAGACTCGGC
>JAABUS010007974.1_pt1 | contig 11821 bp, 8 predicted proteins | sample 5560161 | NCBI WGS metagenome assembly JAABUS01 (sample SAMN10711885, study PRJNA513376) | rock metagenome | isolation source: Antarctica rocks | place: Antarctica: Victoria Land, Trio Nunatak nord | collected 2016-01-04 | reverse complement strand
CCCCCCCCCCTCTCAGAGAAAACAGAGCAAAAAGCGAAGTATCCGATGCCTCTGTACTGCATTTTAGCTAGAGGTCTGGCTGAAAATCTTTCCGAACAGTCACGGGGTAGACCTACCAACCCTCGAGGACTTCCTTATGGAATTCCGATCTTTGAACAAGTATACATACTCTTTTGAAATCTAATGAGACATGCATGCGCTGGCATCAATATTCGGGTGCCTCAAATCAACCCCTTCGCTTTTCCTGCTTCCTCGGGGTGCGTGGACTCTACGCCACTAAATCTCGCTTCTCTTCTTTTTGGCCTCTATGGCAATGGATCATCCCTGGCCTCTCAGTCGATTTTCGTTTCTCAAGTCGGGTTTTGAGTGTGCAGAGCAACCGAGTCTTGCGGTCCGTGGAATTGGTACCGTGTCGGCGTATGTGGAGCGGAAGAGTGATGGCGCCGAGCAGCGATAGTTTTCTTGAAATAGAGTACTTGGTAAGATTGGAGGATGTTGAAGTAGGGATGGGCTTAGCGATCAGTTGGGGAGCTGCGTTGACAGTGTTTCAAATCTCGAAAACGGGAGTTGTTCGAAGTTGCTATTAGAAACACCTCCTCGTGGACGAGAAAGAGAAGATTCGATGATCATAAGGCCGTTACGTAAATGTCCTTGAATATTCTTTTCGTAAATCTTGAACCGTATTTCATATAAGCTCTCAGCACCTAGTCTCCACCCCTTTTCTTGAAACAGTCAAGTATTTTACTCCCTTGTAGGGCTTGACTCCCTCTCCCAAGCCGCGACTTTTCCCTTTATCGACTACTAAGCCATCAACCCGAATCCCGCTTGCCAACCAGCCCTTGACACTAAAGCTCACAGATGCAGATCTTGGCATCAAAGCTTTGTTCTGCTCAACTTTTTTCACGTCACGCTGCTCCTGCTGTTGCCGTGAATCCCTAATGGAGGAAGTGCCCTTGGTGGACTCGGATGCTGAATTTTGATATGTCTCGAATTCATTGTACTCACCACTGGAAGCATTGTATCGAAAGCCATTCGTAGCTTCGTCCTCGTCTTCGTCACTGAATGGACCAATAACTGTACAGCGAAGCGTTGCGTTACCTGCAGCTGCAGCCTCTTTCGTCGGGATGCGCCATTCAACAACGTTCTCAGCGGGAGTGAAGTAGGCTTCGCCGCGACTGGCGCGGAGATCTGTGACGCTGCGAACTGCGGATGGAATAGGTATTGAGACGACGACATCCTGGAGCGTGGGAGCTGCGGAAGAGGTAGCACCGGAGCCGAAGATGGGAGTGGACCGCCCTGATCCACGAGCTGATGCAGGGCCGGGCCTTGACGCAAAAGACGGGGTTGATCCAGACGATGTGGGTGGCGAGAGCAAGAGACTCACCTCGAATTCTGATCCTGTAAGACCAAGGGATTTCGATACTTCTAGAGATGCAGGAAGTTGAAGGTTGGCATTGGACCATGACTTCAGGTCCGATTGGGCTGGTAGTAGGTTTACTTCGTAGCCCGCCAGGACGAACTTGCCGTCAGGAGGTATGAAGCTTAGTTCCCCAGGCCGATCTTTCCACCTCTGCAGTCGCACACATGGGTGGAATACTGGCAATTCAATTGCCCTCTCAAGACCCAGTTTTCCACCAGACGCGGAAAGCGTGAGAAGGATATCAGGCACACCGGAGATCTTAGCTGTGAACGCTATTGAACCATTCGCAAAGGCTGCCAATGGGCGGCCAGATGGGGCAAGAGTGACAGAAACAGTCTCGACGATATCTAAATAGAGCTCATTACTGGTATGACGAACATTTGCGCGGCGCCAGGGGATAGCCGAGCCAGTGTTCGATGAGTTGAGACTCAGCTGCTGCGTCAGACCTCCAGAAGGGAGTAGCGCTGGTGATGAGCTGTGAATACTTTTTTAGCCATTGAGAAATCCAACAAAGACTCTGGTCATACCCCGGTAGCCCAACTCCTCCCAAGAGCTTGCCCATCCAACCCGTGACCTCTACGTCATCCCTCAGTGCATTTGGTTCTGTGTTGCACACACTGCCAGCATCGCACATTTCCCCCAACAACTGCGCAACGACATCGTAAGAGGCTTCGATTTTGGTTGCCAATAACGGCGAGCCAAGGAACTCCTCTAAGACATCAATGACTCGATGTAGAAATTCAAGGACAAACAGGGGTTCTACATCCGTCGATGCCGGAGACAGGAACAGCAGATTGGAATGGACTAGGGAAAAAAGTACAGTAGCCGGGCTAGTATCCAAGCTCATCAAGGCAGGTCGTGGCACTGGATGGGCGATATAGAGCGGGAAAATAATGTGCGGACGCGCCGGTCTGGAGCGGTAGACATGCTCGAGGATACAGTCATCGTTCTGGTCGAAGACATAGAGCGCCTCTATGGCGCTACTTGTCATGATGTTGTCATGGTATCAGAGCGGAAGGTGTGAGGCGGCCTGTGTAGGTCAGGTGGAAAAGAAGATGTTCACTTTCGCATCACCGCAAGCCTTGCTAGCCAGAGAGCAGACCTAGGCTACTTCGATAGTGCATTAAATATTTGGAAAGCATCAGATGCACCTTAGGAACATGCAAAGAGTGAAAGAGTTGAAACGGATCTCTTCTAGCTATCGGCACGTGATCCGCTGATCACTCATGCAGGGTCTTTGAGCTAACTCTTTTGGGGTTTTACTCGACGTTTCCTTCGCGAAGATACGATCACTAGGATACCCTAGATCGAAGCACAGTACGCAATCAGCTGTTTGTAGCTGTAGCCAACCGGGGCACCTTCGATCCTACACGCCTGTTCCTAGCCAAAGTCATATCCCGCTCGGCAAGCTTGCCAAGAAGCTTGTGTTTTGAGAGCTTAGCATCAGGAAACACGATACTATATGTCTCAATAAGAGAATGTCGCAAGATCCGCAATTGATCAGTCTAAAGAAGCCAGAGAAGCTGTCTGAAGCTCTGAAAGCAGACAAGCAGGATGACTGTCTATCTTGCCGTTTAACGGGTACGAATGGCTATTCGCTCCGAAGAACCACAAGAACAATGTTTCATACAACGTTTACTGGATATCTGCTAACATGTCGATGGCTTTACAGGCTCCGCTACGCTTATCGGTCTCGGAGGCTACAGCTACTTCTCTGGAACCCAGCAGCTAAAATTACAAGAGGCAAAGATCATTCAGAGCGGTAGCAGATTCGGGATGCAGTCGAGAAGAGCGGGGCTTGTTGGTATTGCTGGCTCTCTTGTGGCGATGGGGTTATGGCGCCTGGCGAATTGAATTAAGATAGGCTACACGGCGAAGAAAGATGAGGACTCCTGGATTTGACGATTCAGGAGTTTGAAAGGGTCAAGGAGTCGGCGATTCTCGTGGCTTCAGATTGGGTTTATGGGGTGCGTACCCGGTACGAATGGTGGCCTTCGAACGCGACGACTCGCTCAAATGAACCTCGTGGAGTGATAAGAATGGCTGGACGATCAGTAGCCACAAGGTATTCATACATGCAGTGATGCGTGGCATGTTTAACGAGACCAGGGGGAAGAACATTTTGGGAATGATGTGTGTAGACTACGATGCGTATAAGTCAAATTTATGCCCTATGCCGCTCTTCATGCTCGTTTGGGATACTTGCTCGCTCAACGCTCGAGGATCAAAATGCAGGGTATTCTATGCAAATCAGTCATCCAAGGCGTCCCCGTTTACTTCCTCTATCGGAACCATCTCTTCCATCCCCAAGGTTCCCAATATCAAAATAGTCCCCAAACTGTATTCTCCTCTTCGTTCCGGCCCCTGTACCTAACGATCTTGTTGGATTGGCGTTCCTGTTGCTATGCCTGGATGAGTGGGTACTGTTCCTATATGGCGTCCTTGATCCTCTGGGTACTACTTCAACTCGGACAGTCGGCGCCAAAGTGCTGCTTGGAACTGGAGGATGGCTTTCTGACTGGGAGGTGTTGCTGTTCACTGTCTCTAACGGCGGCATATCAACATCTTGTGGATAAGGATGAGGGGACATGAAGGTAAAAATGTCGGGTCTTGTGGTTGTAGCGTTGACTTGCTGTACTGGAGTAGAAGTATGGGAAGTAGTCGGTACGCTCCGTACTGGAGATGGTGGTGTAGAGGTCTGTCTTCCTTGCAATAATTCGGCGCGTTGCATCACAGGAGAGCTACTCCTCGCCTGCCGACGCCCCTCTCTTCGATCGTCATCGCTGTCATTGCCTGTAGACACCGGAGGACTTCTTGCATCTAATCTTTCCGTGGCCCATCGGCGAACCCGCCAACCTTCTCCGTCTCGCAGACCCAGCTCCTCTTTATCGAGGAACTGTAGAATTTCACCGAGTGCCTCTTGGTAGCCTTCCGTCCGTGCTCGAGCTTGGTCCACCGCAGCGGTCTTGTATAGATTTGTGACTGAGAGTGCTGCTGTTTTGAAGGCTTGAAGCAGTTGTTCTGGTGGTTGACTTCTTCTGGGAGATCGAGGAAGAGATGTGTTTAAGCTTCTCATCGAGTCCATTAAGGCAATCGTCAGTCGTTCGCGGTACTAGGCAATGCAGAACGCAGATGTTGTAGGTGGGTACTCCAGAACAGCTTGAGGAGCCCAGTGGGCGAAAATCTTTAATAGAAATGACTGGAATGTATCAAGTGTTTGCCAATACGATCACACAGTTGGCGAGGTGGAAAGATACGGAAAGGAAGCGCAGAGTCTAGGTCGCAGTCAGATCGGCATGTGGTGAAGTCGGGATTAGGGTGACCAACGCAACAAAAACGGCCGAGGCGGCGTTTCGAAGAGCAGCGGCTTGGCAGCCAAGCGAGTCTGTTTGACTTGTTTGTTCGAGGGAATGGACCGTGATATAAAGCCGCAAAGTGAAGAGAGGCGCTGCCGAGCTCCGGATAGTGATTGTGCGGCTTCTAGGCCTTTTGATCAGAGGATTCCGACATCCATCGTCACACAAGCTATAGTAGTCGCACGTTCGAAGTCCTCGTATCTAGCACCCGGGTTTGGAGCGATTGAGGAAGTTGCGGCAGATCGGGACTAGCGTCATCTTGCCCTACTTTCTCTACGCGAACCTCTTCTCTTGCTAGCATTGACCTCTTTCCCCAATCATCTTGCCAACACTCACTGACCATTCCCACATTTCACCAGCACTGTGCGGACATATCTACCTCCTAAATACTACCTCGAGGAACCCGATCATATGATTCCGCAATAATCTGGCGCGTCCCTAGAGTAGACGGACTAAGTTTGAAGAAGCTGCTCGGGAAACATGGCCCCCTCCAAAGCCTACCCAACAAATGCCAACGGCGCGTCATCGCCATCAGACACATCAATGGCGGACGTCAACAGCATCAAGAATGGAGCCAATGAGGACGAGAACACCCCTGTAGGCCTTCCGAACCCTTCCTGTCCGACCCTTCTGCTACATGCACCTACACGGACGATGAAAGAGATATCCTAGAAGCTAACTTATTGAATCTTAGAACTACCAAGATACTCCTGATTACTCCGTAAGCAGTCTACAAGCCACCGCCCTTCGATGCCAGTAACAAATTCCGGCGTAGCTAACACTTGTCCGAGGATTCTGATACAAACCTAGATACTACCGCTAGCAGTATCGCTGGCGACACTACCTTTGATGGTCGAAAACGAAGAACGGAAGCATCTCAACTGCGCAAGAGCGTTTTTGGCAAGAAGCATCGTAATCTGGATGAGTCGAAGGTGGGTCTGCCGGGCGTCGGTGTTGTAGGTAAATTGGCTGATTACCCTGTACTTGGAACAGGAGGATGACTCTATCCGTCGCTTTCGATATCTGCTGGGGCTAACAGACCTCTTCCGCCATTTCATCGATGCCAACCCCAATCCTCGGATTAAGGAGATAATGGCTACCATCGATCGGCAAAATGAGGAGGACTCACACAAAATCAGGAAAGGACACGCCAGAGCAGGCGGTGCTGCCGCTCAGCGGAGAAGAAGGACTGAGCAAGAGGAAGACGCGGAGCTACTGAAAGATGAGAAGCGTGGGGGCAATGCAGAGACTTTGTTCCGCGAATCGCCAGCTTTCATCAAGAACGGAGAGATGCGTGACTATCAAGTTTCTGGTCTAAATTGGTTGGTTTCCTTACACGAGAATGGAATTTCTGGCATACTAGCAGACGAGATGGGGTTGGGCAAAACATTGCAAACCATAGCTTTCCTGGGCTATCTCCGACATATTCGCGATATCAAAGGGCCGCATCTTATTGTTGTGCCAAAGTCGACATTGGACAACTGGAGGCGTGAATTCACCATGTGGACACCAGAGGTGGATGTTCTGATCCTTCAAGGCGCAAAGGATGAGCGACACCAGCTAATCAATGACCGGTTGATCGACGAGAAGTTCGATGTCTGCATAACGAGTTATGAGATGATCCTCCGTGAAAAGAATCATCTCAAGAAGTTTGCTTGGGAATATATTATCATTGACGAGGCCCATCGTATCAAGAACGAAGAGTCATCACTCGCCCAGATCATCCGCCTCTTCTCCTCGAGGAATCGGCTTCTTATCACAGGCACACCGCTCCAAAACAACCTACACGAACTCTGGGCCTTATTAAACTTCCTTCTGCCGGATGTGTTCGGCGACTCAGAAGCCTTTGACTCGTGGTTCTCCAATCAAGAAGCCGATCAGGATACAGTTGTCCAGCAGTTGCATCGGGTGCTTCGGCCTTTCCTATTGCGAAGAGTGAAGAGCGATGTCGAAAAGAGTCTCTTACCCAAGAAGGAGATCAATCTCTATATCGGCATGTCTGATATGCAAGTCAAATGGTACAAGAAAATACTAGAGAAAGACATTGATGCTGTCAACGGAGCCGGGGGCAAGCGTGAGTCCAAGACAAGACTTCTCAATATTGTCATGCAGCTCAGGAAATGCTGCAACCATCCGTATCTTTTCGAAGGAGCAGAGCCAGGCCCCCCTTACACTACCGACGAGCATTTGATCTACAACGCTGGCAAGATGCTGATGCTCGACAAGATTCTGACGCGAATGAAGAAGCAAGGGAGCAGAGTTCTCATTTTCTCCCAAATGAGCCGTGTCCTGGACATTTTGGAGGATTATTGCGTATTCCGCGAACATAAGTACAACAGGATCGACGGATCTACTGCCCACGAGGATCGTATTGCAGGTATAGATGAATACAACAAGCCTGGTTCAGAGAAATTTGTCTTTCTTCTCACCACTCGTGCCGGTGGTCTTGGCATCAACCTTACTAGCGCCGACATTGTAATCCTCTTTGACAGCGATTGGAATCCACAGGCGGATCTCCAGGCGATGGACCGAGCCCACAGGATTGGACAGACCAAGCAGGTCATTGTCTTCCGATTTGTGACAGAGCAAGCGATAGAAGAGAGAGTTCTAGAGCGCGCCGCACAAAAACTACGATTGGATCAATTAGTCATCCAGCAAGGACGAGCCCAACAAGCCGCAAAGGCCGCAGCAAACAAGGATGAATTACTCAACATGATCCAACATGGTGCCGAGCAAATATTCGAAACCAAAGGCCCAACGGGGTTGCTCGCTAGCAAGTCAGATCTCTCCGACGATGACATTGATGAAATTCTAAAGCATGGTGAGGAGAGAACAAAAGCGCTTAATGCTCGATATGAGAAGCTCGGTATCGACGATCTGCAAAAGTTCACGTCCGAAAATGCATATGAATGGAATGGCGAAGATTTTACGAAGAACGCAAAAAAAGATATTGGTGTCAGCTGGATCAACCCATCAAAGCGCGAACGCAAGGAACAATCTTACTCTATGGATAAATACTATAGGCAAGCGCTTTCTACAGGAGGACGAACAGCCGACAACAAGCCAAAGGCACCTCGTGCACCGAAGCAAGTCCAGATCCACGACTATCAGTTCTTTCCTCCTCAACTCCGCGACCTGCAGGACCGTGAAACGGCTTGGTTCCGTAAGGAGATCGGATACAAAGTCCCCTTGCCGGATCTCGAGGACATGGATGAAGATGACAAAGAAGCCGAACGCGCGCTTGAGCAGCGAGAGATTGACGATGCTACCCCGTTAACTAAGGAGGAGCAAGAGAAGAAGGCTATCATGTCGGAACAAGGATTTGGCCATTGGAACCGCCGAGACTTTCAGCAGTTTATCAATGGCTCAGCAAAGCATGGCCGCCATAATTACGGCCTTATTGCCGACGAAGTTGATGGCAAGGTCGAGAAAGAAGTCCGTGAATACGCCAAAGTCTTCTGGCAAAAGCACCGAGACATTCAAGACTACCCCAAGTACATTGGCACCATCGAGGCTGGTGAAGAGAGAGCTCGAAAACTCAGCCATCAGCGACGAATGTTGAAGAAGAAGATGGAAATGTATCGTGTTCCTCTTCAACAGCTGAAACTCAATTACTCCGTGTCGACTACGAACAAGAAGGTCTATACTGAGGAGGAAGACCGCTTCTTACTTGTCATGTTGGACCGCTATGGCATTGACGGCGAGGGAATCCATGAGCGAATACGTGACGAGATCCGCGAGAGCCCTCTGTTTCGCTTTGATTGGTTTTTCCTTAGCCGAACACCTATTGAGATCGGCCGCCGATGTGCGACTCTGCTGACAACTGTTGCACGGGAGTTTGAAGCTGGGGACGGAAAGACGAATGGGGTAAGCAAAATCCGACAGCGGGATGACGAGGACGAGGAGATGGAAGAAGAGATTGCCCCCGCCAAGAAGAAAGCGAAGAACGGCGTCAAGGTATGATTATCGCCGCCATGTTCCAAATGCTTGCTAAGAATATCCACAGAATAAGCAGCTTGAGGCTGTCAAGAACGGGAGCAAGTCGACATCTGCTCAGACATCAAGAGCAGGCAGTGTGGCATCCAGTGGATCGGGTACAAACCCCAAGGGCAAAGGGAGAGGTAAGAAGAAATGATGTACCTGTGTAGAGGCATCCACTGCATGGCGTCAAGGAGCATGGCGTTGACGGGGGCGTTCATGATGGGCATTGAACGTAGACGGGGCTGGGAATATGCTTTGCATGTAGATGTACGACTGGCCTGTTGCATTGGCTGAACTCGTGACATAGCAGAGCTATTTAGAAATCGATACCCCTTAGCAACTCTGCTGAGCTCTTGTACCTTATTCTGCTTCGGTCCCCCCCGGCCTCACTTCCCTGCGTCAACCCCCTGAATACCCTCTGAGTCTGAGCTGTGCCTCGGCACGGCTTTTACTACCCCATCTCCGCTCCAAAGCTGCCAAAGCGACCCTCTTCAAGAGCAGAAATTTCTCCTTACCTTATTGACTTGAGGACTAAAATTCCGGAAGGCTGCCAGATGGCTTCGAGCATACCAGATCTCAGGTATACCGCTATCGATGATATCGCCTCCGTCGTACAGCGCGTCCGCCAATCCTTCCATACACACAGGACAAGACCGCTCGATTTCCGTCTCGTCCAGCTACGGAAGCTCTATTGGGCGTACGCAACATACTCTGAGATCCGACAGTCACATAGCATACTAATCCTCTTGATGTCAGCATCAAGGACCATGAAGCTGAGCTCCTCGAAGCGAACAAGCAAGACTTGGGCAAAGGCGTCTTCGAAGCTACTTTGACCGAGATCGATTGGGTCACTAATGACATCGTCTTTGTCTGCAAGAACCTGGAGACATGGGCAAAGGACGAGAAGCCTGATGACATTCCGTGGAGCAATGCGCTCATGAGTCCAAGGATCAGAAAGGATCCACTCGGATGTGTCCTCGTCATTGGGTGCGTACAAGCGCTCCTTCTGGACATTGTCCATCTCCATGCGGTCGCTGATACAGTTGTAGTACCTACAACTTCCCAGTCAACCTTGCCATTGGTCCCCTCATAGGTGCTATTGCAGCCGGCAACACAGCGGTCCTAAAACCCAGCGAGAATGCTCCGAAAGTGGCAGTGGTCCTGCAACAAATCATCGAAAATACGCTTGACCCGACATGCTTCGCGGTCATCCAAGGCGGCGTCGCCGAAACGACCAGATTGCTGGAGCAAAAATGGGATAAAATCTTCTATACAGGTTCTGCCACCGTCGGTACTCTCATAGCAAAGAAAGCCGCCGAGACACTAACACCTGTAACACTTGAACTTGGTGGTCGTAATCCAGCCATCATTACCAAGAACGCAGACCCCAGACTCGCAGCTAGACGCTTGCTATGGGGAAAGACGGTCAACGCCGGTCAAGTATGTGTCTCGCATAACTACACCATGGTTGACAAAGAAGTCCTCCCCGCCTTCGTCGCCGAGATGAAAGCCGCTCTCAAAACCTTTTTCCCACAAGGCGTCCGTGCATCCCCAGACTTTGGCCGCATTGTCAACAACCGCCAGTGGAAGCGTCTCAAGTCGATGATGGACGAAAGCAAAGGCAAGGTCCTAATCGGCGGCTCCTCCGACGAGGCGGATCTGTTCATCGAACTCACACTTCTACAAGTCGACGACTTCCACGACCCCCTGATCATGGAAGAGTCATTCGGCCCCCTCATGCCTATCCTTGCAATCGACAACCTCGACGAGGCCATCAGAATCGCCAACGAAGTCCACGCCACCCCACTCGCAGTCTACCCCTTCGGCAACCGCAGCGAGACCGACCGCGTCCTGCGCGAACTGCGCTCTGGCGGTGCGTCTGTCAACGACAGCTTCTCGCACGGCTCCATCCCCACCCTAGCCTTCGGCGGCGTAGGGGATTCAGGCCAAGGCGCCTACAGGGGGAAGGCGAGTTTTGATTGCTTCTCGCACAGACGCAGCATCACGCGGACGCCAGGCTGGATGGAACGTTTGCTCGATGTGAGGTATCCGCCTTACGAGGGCAAGATAGCGAAATTCAGGAAAATGAGCGAGTTGAGGCCAAACTTTGATCGCGAGGGGAAGGTGAAGTTTGATTTGGTGAGCTATATTCTTACGTTGGGTGCAGGAAGTACGACTGGTAGCGTTACGAGGTATGCCTTGGTGCTGCTGGCGGCTTTGGGATTGAAGATGTACCTCGATAGGACGTCGAAGCTGTAGGGTTCCCAAAGGACGGGAAACGCCGTGTGCAGGTATGAAAGCTGGGCTTCTTGATTGAATATATGTACCCTGGGAGGCTAGTGCAGGAGCCCAAATTGGAACAGGATTGAATGTATGCGGAGAGCACTCTATATGCTGGCAAGGTACTTTTCTCAGGATGTGGCCTAACCATATTGTATCCATTCATTATCCTTCTTGTTCTCTCATCTTCGGGATTATCTACCCAAGTGCTCTAATGAACCAACCCTTTCCAACTCCTGCTACGCATCAATTCTGGTCAAACTCTCCGTCTCCACTCCATCAAAACCTTCCTCTAAGAAGAGCCCCCAACCAAACGCACTCATTCCTACCCCTACATCACCCAAACAACACCCCATCAATCTTCTACATAACCACCACCAAATCGTTAACCGATCTCTCGAAAATACCGCTCGCCGCCTTTCCGCCAACCTATGCGTAACCCGACCATCCACCCCCAACCCGACGCCAATCCTCTACAACATCCGTGTACTCTCCACCACGACATCATCCCTCCCCATAATCCCATTCATCCCCTAAGTACCTCCTCCCCCTAAACCGCTATACACGATCCCGCGGGATCGGCCCCCAGCACATCGCATCGAAAGCGCAATCAGCTCTTCTGAACTTGCCTAATCACCCTGTTCTGCCAGTTTTTGTGGTGATGTGCTGGTAGCCACGCGAGTATGTCAGCAATCGGGATTTTGAATAAGGTGTAGCGTAGTGAGGAAGGTGCTGGGTTGATTTTGGGGGGGGGGGAGGAGGCGGTAGTGCAGTTTGTAGGGGT
>JAABUS010007971.1_pt1 | contig 11825 bp, 8 predicted proteins | sample 5560161 | NCBI WGS metagenome assembly JAABUS01 (sample SAMN10711885, study PRJNA513376) | rock metagenome | isolation source: Antarctica rocks | place: Antarctica: Victoria Land, Trio Nunatak nord | collected 2016-01-04 | reverse complement strand
AGAGGACGTAGGCACGGGCGACCTTGTGGTGGCCGCCGCGCATCAGCACCAGCTCGACCTGGTCCTGCACGTCCTCGATGTGCACCGTCCGGGAGCCGGCGGTGCGCCGGGCGAGTGCGCCGGCTACGTGGTCGGTCAGGTCGACGACGAGGGCGCGGAACCGGGACGATGCGCCGATCTGACGGCCCTCGACGGCGAGGAAGGCCTTCGAGATGGCGACCGCGATCCGCGACGGCGCGAACGGCACGACCTCGCCGTCCCGCCGCACGACGGTGATCGTCTCGGCCCCGGCCGACGACGGCGACCCCGGCGTGGGGGTGCCGGCAGCGAGCTCGTCCCAGCCGTCCCCGGGGGACGACCCGTCGACCTCGGCGGACCAGGTGGACAGGGTGTCGGTCACGGTCGTCTCCCTCGGTGTGCGGTGTCACGAGCGCCGCGGCGATCAGCCGGTGCCCAGCCGGGCTGACACTACATCTGGTGGCACTTCAGTCAACAACCACAAGAGCTCGTGTCATCCACCGATCAGCCGGCTCTTCTGTGGACTGCTGTGAACCGTGCCACCGCGGTCCGACAGAACTCGGGTGACAAGCTGCGGGAACGTCGTGGACCACCTGTGGACGGCCCGCCGGGCCCGCTGTGGACGACCTGGCGCGGCTCAGGACCCGACCGCGCACCCCAGGCGGGACCGGACGGGCTCCGACCAGGACCGTCGTCCGCCGGGGCGGGTCAGGCCCGGCCGGGATCAGCGACCGAACAGCTTCTTGACCGAGCCGAGCGCCTCGGCCCCGCGGCGGGTCCCCGCCAGCAGCGGTGCGGCGATCCCGGCGGCCAGCCCGATCACCAGCAGCGCCAACAGGACCCACCGCAGGCTCCCGGCCGGGGCGTCGGCGGTCCGCAACGGCTGTGCGGCCGGTGCGGCAGCGGCGACACCCGCGACCGCCACCCCGGGTGCTGCCGCCCCGGCAGCCGCTGCAGGAACCGGTGGCGCCGTCGACGCCGGGCTACCTGGGTTGCTACCGCCGGCTGGAGTTCCCGGGGCCGCCGCGCCTGGGGCGTGGGAGCCGGTGGTTCCGGAGCCGCCCGGACCGGAGCCGCGGGCGTTGGAGCCGCCCGTACTGGAGCCGGTGGCGCTGCCGGTGGTCCCCGAGCCGCCCGTCCCGGAGCCGCCCGTCCCGGAGCCGGTGGTCCCGGAGCCGTTGACGCTGGACCCACTGCCCGCCAAAGGGACGGTAGCGCCGCCCCCGGAATTCGTTCCGGTTGCGCCGCCGGACCCGTCGGTCGAGGAGCGCGGCGGCGCCGGCGTGGTCGGGCGCGGTGCGGCGGGGTTCGAAACCCCCGCAGGCGCACGCGGGGCTTTCGGCGCAGGCTGTGCATTCGGCGCACGCGGGGGTTTCGGCGTCGGGGTGGTCGCCGCCTTGGCGAAGACGTCCGCGGCCCCGAGTGCCTGCGTCGCCATCGCGGGGGTGAGCTTTACGTATCCGACGGGGAGCTGGCCGGCATCAGGACCCGACACCTGACCCTTGGACGCGGCGTACCGGACCAACGCGGATGCGCCGGCCGCGGCTGCTGCGGACAGCCCGTGATTCCTGCCCACGGCATGTTCGACGACCGTCAGCGGGTAGGCGGCGGGATTGGCGATCTTGGCCGGCAACGCCCACAGCCCCGTCTTCGCGTCCTTGGTCATCGATCCCATCGCGGCGGTCAGGCCAGCACTGTCGGGCGCGACGAACCTGCCCTTTCCGGTGGGCAGCGAGGCCATGGGGAGACCGAAGGCGGCGGCCTGGCCCGAGCCCATGATGCCGAGGATGAACGTGTCCTGACCCGCGACAGATTCGGCACTCACCCGCTTGAACCCGGTGACCTTGTGTTGGTCAGCCGGGTCGGTCTGCACGTCGATCGCCGCGCTGCTCCAACCGAGCAGCACGTTCTGCGATGCAGCCCGGAGGCTGGACGTGAACTGGTAGGTCAGGTCGAGGTAGTTGTATCCGGCGAATTGGGCGTCGGGGTCGGGCAGCTTCTTGGGCAGTGTGTAGTTGTCTCGCTTCTCCGGACCTTGCAGCGGCAACAACCACTTCCGGAACCTCCTGTTCACCTTCATCCTGCCGTCGGGCTTTCCGTCGAGCCACGCCCGTGCGACCGGGTCGGCGTCGATCCACCGGGTGAGCCGGTAGAAGACGTCGCTGTTGTTGTACGCGACCTCCGGAGGGAATGATGCGCCGCTCAGCAGCGACAGCCCGTCGGACGAGCGGAAGGAGGGGTTCAACGCATATAGCTCGGGGTCCTCGGTGATCGACCCGTAGTTGCCGCGTACGTTCGGGTCGCCGCCGGGGTACTGCGCCGCGTCGCCGCAGACCAGTCCGCAGTAACTCTGGGTGAGCAGCTTCGCCATCAGCAGCGGCGACAGACGCAACTCGGTGAACGGTCGATGGGTCTCGGTGTTGGTGATGTTGAAAGCGATGACGACTCCGGCGCCGACCAGCGGTGCATAGGTGACGCCGCCGGGGACCGCGGCGGGCAGGGCGCGGTTCACCACGGCAAGGTCAGCGCCGGTGGCGGCGCCGATCGACGCCCGCGTCGTCAAGTCGTCCAGGACCGTCACCGCGGCGTCTACCGGGGCCGCGCCCGGGCTGGCGGAGCAGAGCCCGGGCTGCCAGCGCCGGAGTGCGTTCTCCGCGACCTCGGAGCTGGTGACCTGCACGGCCGTGGCGCCGCCCACCGCGCAGGGCGCCGCCTGGGGGGCGAAGGTCAGTGGGATCACCGCCCGGCGGTTCCAGTTCGTCGCACTGAGCTGCAGGCCGAACCAGGGCCCGGGCTCTTCGTAGCTGCCCGCGTCGCGCAATGGGTGAATGACCGGAATGACGACCAGCGAGCACGGATGGCCAGCCGCACAGCCGAGGCTGGGCAACTCCCGATTCGTCCGGACCTCGAAGGGAGTGCCGCCGGACCCGTTCTCGGCCGTCCGGCCGAGCACCTCGTTCGGCGGCAGCAGTGAGTAATCCGGCGCGAGCGTCACCCCGAGCCCGAAATTGGGATCGGATGGTTGACTGCCACCGCCGTAGGTCTTCCTGTCAGCGGTGACGAACGGCGGTGAGATCCCGGCACCACCGGCCCCGGAGCGCAACTTCTTGTAGGGATCGACCTCTTCGGGGTCGTCGCTGGCGGAGAAGTGGGTGTATCCGGCCAGGTACTGGGCGAACGGCCAGCAGTGCTCGCGTACCGGATTGTCGCCCCAGCACTGCAGCACGGCGACGGCATTCGTCGACGTGTCGCCGGACACATCTGTTGTCGGGGGGAGTCCGGACCAGGACACGTTGACCGTCTGGTTGATCAGATTCGTCGTCTGGTCGACCCGGACCGACGACTTGCCGTCGGAGAACGTGCACAGCACGCCGGTTCCCCGACCGGTAGCCGCACACCTCGCGGGCTTCGCAGGACTGATCGCGGCGGTCGCTGCCCGGGCCTGGCCCACCGGCCCCGCGACACCGGCCAGCAGCGTTGCCGAAAGGAGGAGCGCGGCGACGAGCGACGAGCGGTGCGAGAAGCGCTGGAACGGACGTGGCACGGGGTCCTCCGGTGGGGCAGCGGGTCCGAAGCTGGCAGAAAGGGGAGTGGACCGCCGGCGTCACCGGAGGTCCACTCCCCTAGGTCGTTCCGGGTCAGCCGGTGGTCTGGAGGCTGCCGCTGCAGTCGGGGCGGAAGCCCTGGAAGACCGCGATCTTCTTGGCCTCGGCGTTGGTGCAGATCAGGCCCCTGGCACCGAAGACGGCGTTCAGCCTGGCGGGGACGACGCGGTTGACACGCTTGACGGCGTTGAACACCGGGCGCGTGTACTTGGCGCTGTAGGTGCCGTTGAGGGTGGTGACGTTCCGGCGGTCCTGAACGACGACGGTGGTGGGCCTGGTGCCGTCGACCTTGAGCAGGGAGACCTTGCGGACCTGGCGGGTGTTCACGATCAGCGAGTACCGGGCCACGGAGAACGGCGCGATCTTGTTGGGGTCGCCGGCCAACACGTTCTGGTCGTTCTCCTGCGAGCCCTGTACGACGCAGCGGCCGACCTGCGCGTCGGTGATGCCGATGGTGGTCAGGAAGAAGGCGCGGGTGCCGGACTTCACCTGCGGCAGGATCGGCTTGATCGCCGAGCTGTTCTTGCCGCCGACCTGGTTCCACCGGGTGGCGTGGCAGGTGAAGATCGCCTTCAGCTGCGCCGTGGTGACGTTCGCGCCGGCGTTGGTGGTGGTGGCCACGGCGACGGTGACGCCGTCGCGAGCGAAGGCCAGGAAGGCCAAAGACTTCTCCGTGCCGTCGGCCTTCGGCTTGCGCGAGCTCCGCGCGAAGTCGATGCACCCGGTGGTGTCGGCCAGCAGGGCCGACAGGCCCGCGCCCGAGCCGTCCGGGCGCGTGATGACGGCGCAGCCCGCAGCCGGTCGGATGGTCCTGGTGCCGGTTGCGTTGAAGCTGTACAGCTTCGGTGTCCTCGTCCTGTTGTAGAGGGTGCTGTACGCGTTGGCGATGTTCTGGGTGGTGTCGGAGCCGACACCGACGATGTCGGCCTTGGCAGGGGTGACACCCGCCGGCGGGTCGGCGGATGCCAGTCCCGGGGACATTGCGAGGGTCGCGACAGCGGCCGCGGCGAAGGCCCCGGCACGGACGAGCGTTGCACGCATGGGATTTCCTCTCAGTGGGCGACCGGCCGGTCGCTGCTTGCACTGAGTCGAGGTGACCGGACTGAACCCTTGGAATTGTTCGGGTGAAGCAGACATGAACGCGTCAGTGAGTCCGGGATGTGATGGGCGTCCGGGTTCTCCGTTCAGCGCGACCGTCCGGCGCGCCGCCGCCGGAGGAGCCCGACCACGATCGGCGGGAGCGCCGCCGCGAGCAGCAGCTCGAGGGCGGCCAGCCCGCCGAGCAACGGTGAGAGGGCACCGTTCTCCCGTTGCTGCCCGAGGGTCACGGGCACCGCAGCAAGCTGGTCACCGGCCATCGGGACCTGCCCGTTCAGCGCCGGTGCCACCACCCCGCCGGCTTCGTCCACCGGACCGCCCGCCGGGGTGGCGCCGGCAGCCCCGACGGACGCGGATGGGCCGCCGACGCCGGCGGAGCCCGGCACGCGCGCAGTCGCACCAGGGGTGTTCCCGTCTCCCGCGCCGGCCGGAGAGCGGGCGGCGGAGCCCGACGCGGTACCGGTTCCGGAACGGCCCGGCGTCCTTGCGGCGGGACCGCCGCCGGCCGGGACCTGACCGCTCGGTCGCGTTCCCCCGGAGGACGTCTGCTGTCCGGTGGCGGTGCGGCCGGCCGTGCTCCCCGCCGCACCCGCCGCCGCCCCAGCGCCCGGGTTGGCGGCACCCGGACTGCCGGGACCTGGGGCTCCACCCCCGGCCGGGTTTGACCCGCCAGGGCCAGGACCAGACCCCGTTCCGCCCCCCGGGCTGGACCCGGGGGCGCCGGGGTTGGTCGCGGGGACGCCGGGGTTGGTCGCGGGGGCGCCCGGGGTCCCGGGACCAGCCGGGCTGGTTGCCGGACCGCCGCCGGGAACGGACTTCTGTCCACCGGTCCCCGGCTCGGTCGCGGCCTGGCCTGTCCCGCAGCGTGGCTGGTCCTGACGCTGACAGGAGTTCGGCTGCGGCGCGATCTCGGCCAGCCGGTTTTTGCTCAGGTCGCGCCCGTCGAACGTCGGATTGGCGCAGCTGGTGATCTCACGCGGGTTCGGGACGTACCCCGGTACCCGTTTCACCTGGTCGAATGCGGCCTTGACCAAGTTGTACGGCATCGGTGAGTAGCCGAGCAACCCCGCCTTGGTCTGGCCCTGGCACAGGAAATAGTTGGCGAAGGCGGAGAGCGTCTTGCCCTTCTCCGGTGTCATCGAACCACTGAGCGAGGTGGGCAGGATCATGTAGCTGTAGCTGGACAGCGGGTACGCCCGGGGGTCGGGATTGCTGTAGACGCCGTCCAGAATCTGCGTCAGGTAGTCGGGCGAACGCGGATCCCTCGTGTTGATCTGGGCCTTCGTTAGCGCGACCGCCACGTTGTACTGCGTCGGCTCGGTGTAGTAGCCGGCCTTGTTGAGCAACTGGACGACCGGGAACGGACCACCCGCCGCGGACTGGGCGTAGGAGTACTCCAGGTATGCGATGGTCCCGTTGCCGTTGGTCGGGGACGCCACGAAGCCTGCCTGGCCGGTGGACAGGTTCTGTGCGATGATCCCGGGCGCGCTCGGGTAGATCGATGTCAGGCCACCGCTTGGGAAGAACCCGCGCCACAGGGCCGGATACTGCTTGTCCATCCACAACGTGAACTGCGCGGTAGTGCCCGAGCCGTCGGACCGGACCACCGGCCGGATGTCGATCGGGGGTAGTTGTGACCCGTATTCGTGGGTGATCTGCGGGTCGGCCCAGCTGGTGATGCGCCGGGTGAAGATCTTGGTGATCGTCTCCCCGGAGAGCCGCAGGTCGCGGATGGTGCGCCCGCCGACCTTGAGGTTGTACATGAACGAGGTCCCACCGGCCACGATCGGCATGTACGCGTACGGGCGGTTCGACACCGGTTCGGGCAGGCTGCCGTCGGTCGGCCTGGTCTGGAACGGGATCTCGGAGATGCCGAAGTCGGTGATCCCCTGCAGGAATTCCGACCGCCCGGCCGAGGACCCGTTGCCGCTGTAGGTGACCCCGATCCCCGCGGCATTCACATCGCTGGCCCACTGGCGTACCGCGTTCTCGCTCCAGGTCGAGCCGGAACCCTTGATCGGGTAATAGGTGTCGGCCTGGGCCGGCAACGCCCCGGCGGTCCCGGTGGCGACCACCATCGCCAGCGCGGCCAGCAGACGCACCATGGCACGTGGAAACGGGTGGGACATCAGCGGGCTCCTCATGAGGTCGTCCGCCCGCGGTTACCGACGATCCGCGCAAGGACGAACAGGGTGATGACAATGACCAGCAGGGTCAGTGCCGCGCCGTAGGCACGGTCGATGTTGGCGGGCTGGCCGGAACTGACCAGCCGGTAGACGAGCAATGGCAGGGAGGTCATCGAGCCCTGGGTCGGGTTGGCGTTCATCGCCGTCGCGTAACCCGCGGTCAGCAGGACCGGTGACGTCTCCCCGATTCCCCGGGCCATTCCGAGGATGACGGCGGTCGCCAGTCCGGCACGGGCGGTCGGCAGGACCACCGACCACACCGTCCGGGCCTGCGAGGCACCGAGGGCGAAGGACGCCTCCCGCAGACCCCCCGGCACCAGGCGCAGCACCACCGCGGACGTCCGGATGATGATCGGCAACATCATGATCGACAGGGCCAGTGAGGCGGCCAGCCCGGACTGGGGTTGGTGCAACCCGATGATCCAAACCGCGTAGATGAACAGGCCGGCGACGATCGAGGGCAGCGCGGTCATCGCGTCGACGATGGTGCCGACCACCCGGGCCAGCGGTCCGCCGACCTCCACGAGGTAGATCGCCGCGGCGACGCCCAATGGCACCGTGATGACGACCCCGATGCCGATCATGATCAGCGTTCCGACGACCGCGTGTGAGATGCCGCCGACGGTCAGCGGCTCAAGGGGTCCGGCCCGCTGCAGGTCCTGGGTGAAGAAGTTGCTGTGCCGGATCGCCTTCGGTCCACGGACCGCGACGAACACCACGACGGAGGCGAGGGCGGCGAAGGTCAACAGGCCGGCCGAGGACGCCAGGGCCGCGAAGAGCTTGTCGGTCGCGTCCAGCGCGGTCTCCCGCTGCCAGACCAGCAAGCCGTACCCGGCCAGGAACACGACGAACCAGCAGAGCGCGAAGCCGAGCTTGCCGTTCAACGGCAACAGCTTCGCGAAAACGAGCCAGACCAGGGCGTACGAGGCGAGCAGCGACCCGAGGACGGCGACCAGGTCCACGCCGTGGAACGCCGCCACGTCCCGGTACTGCTCGGCCGCGGGGGTCGCCAACGGACCGGCCGCCCCGGGCGCACCGGTCCTGTCGGGCGCGGGCGGCGCACCGGTGGCCGGTCCCTTCACGAGCAGGTCGGTCATGGTCAGCTCCTTGACGTCGGTTGCCGACAGCAGGCCGGTCGATCTCGTCAGTCAGTCGGGTCGGTCGGGTCCGGTGAGTCGGTCTGGGTCAGTCGGTCTGGGCGCCGGACCGGCTGCGCCGGACCACCTCGGCTGCGGCCAAGTTCACCAGCAGGGTCATTGCGAACAGCACGAGACCGGCGGCCATGAGCGCCGACAGGCCGATCCCGGACGCCTCGCCGTACCGGAGGGCGATTAATGAGGCGATCGAGTTGGAACCGCTTTCCAGGATCCGGCCCTTGATGACGAATTCCGGCGAGATGACCAGCACGACGGCGATCGTCTCGCCGAGCGCCCGGCCGAGGCCGAGCATCAGTCCACCGACCATCGCGCCCCGACCGAAGGGGAGCACGACCGACCGCAACATCCCCCAGCGGGTGCTGCCGAGGGCGAATGCCGCCTCACGCTCGCCCGGCGGCGCCTGGGAGAACGCCTCGCGCATGACGGAGGTGGCGATCGGGATGACCATCATCGCGACGACCATCCCGGCCAGGAAGGAGGACGTGCTGTAGGGCGCGAGGCTGAACGGAACGGCCGAATGGTCGACCCCGTGGACCTTGAACAGAGGTATCCAGCCGAGGTGGTCGGACAGGAAGCGCGCGACGTGGCTCGCGTGTTCCTGGAGGAACAGGGCGCCCCACAGCCCGTAGACGACGCTCGGTACCGCGGCCATCAGGTCCACCAGGGTGGTCAGTCCGCGCCGGAACCGCCGTGGCGAGTACTCCGCCACGAACAGCGCCAGCCCGATCGACATGGGCACCGCGAACACCATCGCGGTGAGAGCGATGACGATCGTCATCGGGAGGACGGCGGCGATGCCGAACCTGTCGCCCAGCCACACCTGGGTGGTAAAGAACGACCAACCCTGCTCACGCAGCGCCTGCGCGGCCCGGACGGCCAGGAAGAGCCCGATCAGCACCATGATGGTCAACACGGCCGATCCCGCGACGGTCATCGCCACCCGGAATGCCCGGTCCTCACCGTCCCGGGCCGCCCGGATCCGGCGTGGGCGATCCGGCGTCTGCTCCCGCGGCCCGACCGGCGCTTGACCGGGGGCTCCGGCCAGGCCGGCGGTGCTCACCCGAACCGTCCGTTGACGTAGTCCGCCGTCCGTGGGTCACGGGGTCTGGCGAACACGTCCGCGGTGGGGCCCGCCTCGACGATGTAGCCGGGCTGGTTCTCCGCGGCGAGGAAGAACGCGCATGAGTCGGAGACCCGCTGCGCCTGCTGCATGTTGTGCGTGACGATCACGATGGTGACGCTCGCGGCGAGTTCGGCGATGGTCTGTTCGATCCGCCGGGTCGAGGTCGGGTCCAGGGCGGAACAGGGTTCGTCCATCAGCAGCACCTTCGGCCGGACCGCCAACGAGCGCGCGATGCACAGCCGTTGCTGTTGGCCCCCGGACAGCGCCCCGCCGGGTGTGGCGAGCCGGTCTTTGACCTCGCGCCAGAGTCCGGCCCGGGTGAGGCACTCCTCCACCAGGCTGTCGGTGTCGACGACCCGGGTGCCCGTCAGCTTCAGTCCGGCCACCACGTTGCCCGCGATCGACATCGCCGGGAACGGGTTCGGCTTCTGGAACACCATTCCGATGTTCTTGCGGGTCAGCGTCACCTTCTGGCCGCGGTCGTAGATGTCGGACCCGTTCAGCACGACCCGTCCGGCCAGGGCCGCGGACGGGATCATCTCGTGCATCCGGTTGAGGATCCGCAGAAACGTCGACTTGCCGCAGCCCGACGGGCCGATCAAGGCGGTGACTCGACCGGCACGCATCGTCAACGAGACCCGGTCCAGCACCTTGCGCTCCCCGAACCAGGCCGAGACCTGCTCGGCCGCCAGGGTGGCCGGTAGCAGCCCGTCCGGCCCAATGCCGGTGCCGGTGCCGACCGGTTCGAACAGTTCGGTCAGGGCCTCACTCACGTCTGGTCTCCGTACCGGGGTCGGGGGTCGGGTGGTCGGGGGTCCGGGGGTCGGCCCGGGCCTGATCGCCGGACGCACGATCGGGAGCCCCGTCCGTCCCGCGGGCGCGCGGCTGGCGGCGGCCCGGCTGACGGACCGCCGGGTCCTCACCGGCCGTCGGCACCTGGGCGACGAACCGCGCCAGGGCTCGGTGGGAGTCGACGCGCCGGGCGTAGGCCCGGGGCGCCCGGACGACCGCCGAGCCGTCGGGTCGCCGCACGACCCAGGTGGAACTGCCCGGCCCGATCGTCACCACCTCTGCGCAGAGCAGGCCCACCGTCCGGCGTAGTTCCGCCACTTCCCGCTGGGCAGCCGCGAGTCCGGGCACCGCGACCGCGGCCATGCCGGTGAACCGCTGGTTGGACCCCGCCAACCGCCAGCGGATCAGCGGCGCCCCGTCGCGCCCGACGCGGGCGTCGGGGGTTCCGCCGGAGACGATCGGCGTCGGCTCAACGAAGTACAGGAAGCGGCTGCACACCGCGACAACCACCTCGGCCACGAGTGACCCGCTCACAGCAGATTCGGTAGCAGCCGGGCGGCGGTCTGTGCGACCTGCCAGGAGACGGCCGCCACGATCGGCGCGCCGACGAGCCAGGTCGATGCCCGGCCCCACCGGACCCACCCAACGCTCACCGCGGCCAGGCAGGCGAGCAGCAGTTGACCCCACAGCGCCAACGGCAGGAGGGCCGAGGTGTCGGTGACGAACGCCTTCTCCCGGTCCGGCACCGCGGAGGGTCGTAACCCGGCCGCGAACGCCGTCCGGTTGGGTAGGGATGCCGGATCCAACGAGGCGTCGACGAACACCGCCGATGTCGGCAGGTAGGGCCGTCCGCCCGCGGTCTCCAGCGTCAGCCGACCCGCACCGGGGGCGAGCGCGGGCGGGAGCGGGTCGCCGGCACGCCGGACCCCGGTGACCCGGTAGCGGGCCGTGCCCTGACCGGTGGTCACCGTGATCGGTGCACCGACCGGTATCCGGGCCACGTCGGCGAACGGACCGCCGAAGGCCGCCCGGCGGCCATAGATGTAGCTCACGCCCGCCTGGCCCGGCAGCACCGTGTTCCGGCGGTGGCCCGGACCGTTCATCAGCGTCGCCGCGTCGGTGCCCTCCAGGACGACCTGCGACATCCGTAACTCGGGAATCTGCAGCAGCGCCACCGGCGTGCCGACGGCGAGTGTGGGGACGACGTCGGCGGGTGTCCCGCCGACCGCCGCGTTGGCGCCCGGCACCACGTACTGCACCGGTTGGGTGGCCAGATACGCGTTGTTCCGGAACTCGGTGTAGGCGATGGCCTGAGCCCGGTTCTGTTGCAGATCGGACACTCCGACGACGTAACCGAGGAAGCCGAGAACGCCGACGGCCAGCAGCGCCAGGGAAGCCCCGACAGTATGTGCCAGTGGGTCCTCTCCGCGAGCGACCGCGTCGGGCCGCCGGATCGGTTCGCCGGCCGGTGCGGTGCCAGTGACAATCCCGGTGGGGCTGCTGGTGGCAATGTCGGCGTGGCGGCCGGGCGCTACCGACACGGTGGCCACGGCAACCGCCCCTCGATCGTGGCGACCGGCCGATCCGGTAGCCATCGGTGACCGTATGAGCGACGCATAGCCCTCGGGGGGCTCCCGGGTTCACGCGAGATGAACCGTTGCCAGCCACCGCGTGGGCCTGTCGCGTCAGCTGCCGCCGACGCTGCTGCGCCAACTCACTTGCTGTTGGCGGCGTACCACTGGGCGGCGGCGTACACGTCGCCCACGTACGCGTCGGACCGGTTGTACGCGAGGACCGCCCGACGCCAGCCGGACGAGCTGGCCGCGTCGTCGACCGCACACAGGTA
>JAABUS010007969.1_pt1 | contig 11828 bp, 8 predicted proteins | sample 5560161 | NCBI WGS metagenome assembly JAABUS01 (sample SAMN10711885, study PRJNA513376) | rock metagenome | isolation source: Antarctica rocks | place: Antarctica: Victoria Land, Trio Nunatak nord | collected 2016-01-04 | reverse complement strand
AAGGTGGGGGGAATGTTGCTTTGTCGAATTAATGGGGTGGATTTTTAAGGGAGGGGAGGTGAATGGGCAGGGAAATGGGTGTATAGATTGCATCTGCAGTGCATAGCAGGGAGTTTGAGGACGTGTATCAGCGGCATATACAATACGACTGGAGTGAGGACTGTACAAACAGAACGCTATGAACAGTGGAAGCAAAAGGCCAAGATTTTTATTGATGCATGCTAGCTAAACGCATAATAAATTACAACTCAAATGCTCCCTGGTATAAAACTCCAATCCGTGCTTCAGGAGAGTACTTTGAAACGCTCACAGAATCGAAACCGCTGATTCAGAACAAGTCACAGCAGCCTTACAAAGGAGAGATTCGTTTCGCCAGCGCTAGGACGCCTGTAGACGTTGTGGTTGTGTCGTTATCTTATGCTCCGTTTGTGCTTGGAGCTTCGCTTGCTTCCGCCCCTACTGACGTTTCCTTGGGACTCGCGTCTCCGTGGCCGCGATTGCCGTGGTCGCCATCACTTGCAATCGTGGGCTTGACGTCGTTGCCATTGTGTATCGGCGGAAGACTCTTTGACTCCACCTTCTCGTGCCTCTCCCGGGCGGAGCTTTGCGTTGGACCCTCACTAGCTTCAGCCTCAGGACGGCCAACTCGTGCTGACTTTTCGCTGAGCTTATGGAGATCTACGTCTCCATGGCCACGATGAACGTGGTCACCGTCACCGGCTATCTTGGGCTTGACTTGGTGGGCATGAGGACTCTTCGAATCAAACTTCTCGTGCCTCTCCCGGGCGGAGCTTTGCGTTGGACCCTCACTTGCTTCAGCCTCAGGATGGCCGACCCGTGCGGACTTCTCGCGGAGCTTGTGGAGGTCAGCGTCTCCATGGCCGAGATGGCCATGATCACCTTCGCTCGTCCCCTTCAGCTTCACTGGATGAGCAGTCTTCCTTGGAGGACTCTTAATTTCCACCTTCTCGTGCGTTTTTTGAGCAGAGCTTTGTGTAGGACGCATCATCCTCTCCAGGAACCCTCCTTCAGGCGCCTTAGCACTGGCCATACTGGTTCGGGGCTTTGGCTTTGGCTTTTCTGCTATAGGTTTAGAACCACCGGGCATAGAAGCTCGTCCTGCTTTCGGCTTGATCTGTGACTGAGTTGCTGGTGCTTTGTCTTTTGCAAGAGAAGCAACGTTTACGGGCCTACTATCACCCTTGGACGGCGCGGTGTCGTCAAGCTTGGCTGCTGAAGCTGCGGTTGGTGCTGTAGCTGATGAAGGTAACTTTACTGGGCGCGTGGGTGATCTGGGTTTAGGCTTCGTGGACGCTGATGTGGATGGAGACGAAGACCCTATTTTCTTCACTGGCGGCTTTGCAGTTGATGTTGAGGTCGCTGGAGCTGGCTTTGAAGCTGATACTGAACGTGGCTTCGAGGTAGAAGCTGTTGGAGGCTTTGAGATAGCAGATGGTCTGCTTGTTGGCTTCTTGATCTCTTTAGCTGCACTCTTCTTTGGCTGTTCTTTGGCAGGACCGACTTTGGGAGAGGCCGCTTTTGTAGGAGATGCCTTCTTCGGTGGTGGTTCCTTGGCATTTGCAGTGTCAATGGTTGGCGTATGGGGTGATGGTGGGGTTATTTTCCTGGGCCCCTCGAGAGGGGAGTCAGCAGCCGTGGATAAGGCTGAATGGGGGGCGGGTTTTTTTTCTGCTTCTTTTGGCTTTCCGTTGATAGCGGCAGCTGCGGGCGTGGATTTTGGTGTCGGCTTGCTCGCCTGTACCTCCTTTGCCTTTCCATTCAGGGGAGCAGCACTAGGGGCCTTTACCTCGGGCTTAGGAGCTTTTGTTGTAGCAGTCGTCGCTGAAGAATTTGGTGCAGGCTTTGTAAAATGGGGCGCACTGGCCTTCTTCGCTTCCTTCTCTTCCCTGTCCTCGAAAGGTGAACCCTTCAGGATAGAGCCTAAACCAGGAGTCTGGTCAGCAAGAGCTGCTCCACCAGACACAGCCCCTGCATTCTTTGGGTCCGATGGGAGCATACCAGCAGTGTCATCCTCGGCAGTAGAGACTGGCTTGTTGGGGTTTCCCTTCGGTGACTCATCCTTCGCCCCGTCCAGGCTACTGATGGGTGTAGACGTAGCCGGTGCCTTATCCTCTGTGATGTCGATCAAGGGGTTTGCAGCTGGTGCAGGGCCATTGGAAGGTAGTTCACTTCCGTTCGTTTTTGGCTTCTCCATAGCTCCACCATTTGCCACTGGTTCAGCATCTTCGGCTCCCTCTCCAGCCAGAGCCTCGTTACTCTTCCCCACCTCTTTCAAGCCCAATTCTGCAGCCATTCTTCCACTTGGCTCGACAGCCACAAAGCTCGTCCTGACCTTCGAAAGAGGTCTCGAGCTATCACTCGTAACACTACCGGCAGGGGATCGACCTCGGGAAGGAGGAGATGTTTTTTCTCCGTTCTGCTCAAATCTAGCCCGCAGGGAAGCGACGCCGGTGCTGGGTGACCGTCCTGACATAACTATATGGAGAAGGAGTGAACGTTAGCAAAGCGCCATTGCCAGAAATTGTTTTAGACCATCATTGGAGGGTTTTGCGGGGCCAAGGAGTGGATCAGACGTGGCCAGGGATCTGCGGGCAAAGGCATGCATCGACCCGCAGTTGGAGTAGTCGGGTGTGTACAACAACCGTGTTTGTTGACCGAAACTTGGGATGCAGAACTTACAAAAGCTTCAATCTGTGGGATCTGTTTCGCTACTTAGCATTGGATCACAGGCAGGCACTCTTTGATTGTTGCTTGATGAGCCCAGCGTAAAGCTCCATACAACATACCATGTTTTGGAAAGGAGTATTTACATTACTATTATTTCTGGTGCACAAAGTTAATACGCGTTTGGGTTAGTCTCGGCAACGGCTTCCTTAAATTGTAATACATTTCTCGACGCAAACACTGCCAGATACATCGAATCGCTATCATACACATATACCATGTCATGAATTCGTCGCATGTCGTGTTCGAGGCGGCTGTCAACCGTCACCCGCTAAAGCTCCCAATTTTCGACATTCCAAGATCCAAGCTCATAGTGCTATTCACCAGCCCTGCAACAATCCGCAGTGTACACTTAGAGTATGGGAGGTGCCCGGCAATGCCACGGAGCTTGCTGATTTCCTATGCCCGCCAGGGGTCGAAGGATGTACGTCGACTCGCAAGTTGTCGGCATTTCTCTGCAAGATGAAATCGTTTTACTCAACCAATTCTACTCTCCAGCTTCTTGAAGAATCGATTGACTTTTTTGTCTGCTTTACCAGCATTCTCCTCGAGCCTTCCGGCTGGGGAACCTGCAGGCTTAGAGGACTTAGATGGCTTGTGTTTCGATACCTCTTCCACGGTTGGTCTGTAAACCTGGCTATGAACGTCGTATTCATTGCTTTGAGAATGGTGTCCACGATGCGGCTGTTGCTGATCGTACTGGTAGCCTGAATAGCCACCTATAGGTTCTGACCCACCATTGTCATGGCCTTGTGTTTGTGGCGAGTACTGAGCGTATTGTGGCTGTAAATGTTGGAGAGGCTGTCGATGGGCCCCGATGTAAGAAGTACCTAATATCTCAGTAGCGGGCGACTCTTGAGGGTCACTACTTGGCGAATAGAAAGGAGCATGCTCCTGCGGCGGTTGAGGGGGTGGGCTGAACGTGTTTGTCAATTGTGTCGATTGCTGAGAGGATGGAGAAGTTGTGCTTTGACGATTCTGAGGCGGTGGAACAAAAGCAGGAGTCGGTGTGTATGGGCTAGCCGTGCTCCGCCCGCTTTGCGGTGGAGGTGGTGCAAACGATGACACGCTCGATGTTTTCTGCCCAGGCACCGCTGATGGGGGGCCTGAAAAGCCGACTGAGGGCGGCGGCGAGGCGTAGGACGAAGTGTGTGATAGGCCAGGCTGAGGACTGATGTATCCTTGGGATGCTTGTGGTTGACCGTATGGAGGACGTGAGAGAGAACTTTGAGGAGACATCGACTGTGTGTGGTCTCGATACGCGGCACCAGCTAACCCAGTACCAGCTTCACCGTCCACAGGAGGAGGTGTCTTCTCTCGATGCTTGATAGGCTCCGGCGCAGCTGGAGCAGCTGGGTTGTAGGCAAGTGGTTGGAATGTTGCCGGATTATGTGCCCTCGGAGTCTCTTGTCCGGTCTCTTCTTTGGCGTTCGCTCCACTGGTTGCAGCAGCGCCTGTGGAGGCTGTTCTCGAGTTGCGGGTTTGTCCATTGTGGTACGCTGGATCCTTGATTGCAACATTCTCCAAATTTTGTACGACGGGGCTCATTACATCCTCGTGGGGTGCCGGAGCGGCTGGCCTGTCCAATATCTCTACTTGGCCGTGCTCAAGCTTTCTCTCAACAGCTCCCGCAAACTTGTTTGCATCTTCCGCTGTCCAGAAATAGATATCCAATGTATGAAGGCGGAAAAGATATTTGCCCTCGTTTCGAGGGTCCGTATTTGGTAATCGCCAGTGGTGTTCTGGTTGCTGTACAGCAGACGGTGTTTCTGCACGGTTGCTACCATAACCATCCACTGTTACAGTACATAGAGTAGGATGTTTGTGCGACTGTCGAACTGTGGTTGTGTCCATTGCTGAGGGGGGTCCAGCATTAGCTTCTCACAGATTTCAGCTAGGAGGGTATCTTGTACTCACAGCCGGTGAATGCATCCTGCTCTAGCTTGCCAATATTGTTAGCGATCTCTAGTCTACCCCCAGTGCTGTTCTTGTTGCCATAAAAGTATAGGTAGGATCCTTTGTCAAAACGATGAGCTGCTGGCCTTGGGGTAGGTGCACTGAAGTAGTAGTGGATGTCTGCGAAGCTGGTCATCATTAGCAGGCTATTTCCAAGGTCTTTCCACAGTAGGGGCGCTCACACAGTCAAGAGACGCTCTTCCCCTTCGTATGCTGCCATCCTCTAGTCGTCAACCTGTATCTTGCTGTAGGCTTCTCTAGTGAATTAGTAAAGCCGCAAGAGCCTCGATATTGACGGCAAAGCTGTGGCCCCCAATCCATGTCTCGTCAAGCGCTTGCTAAGCGCCGCGGCCTGGGCCTGTTATATGGAAATTCGCACAACCTCAGTTATCATTCATTAATTCGTAGAATAGCAGTGTCTTATAACACCTTTCGCAATATAGTGTTTAATTCATGACATGTTGAGCGTTCCACATGTAGGTAACACATAATTAGAAGCCTACAAAAGCATGTGGCCTTGCCACGCGGTCTAACATATTTGTTTGTGTTTCCACATATGAATGCAGCATAAATCATCGACCTTCTCTTCGTGTAACCTCTTCCCCTTACTTACCTTCTTTCATACCACCTCAGCAATTCACCTCAACGCAGCGGTCCAAGACTCATAAACCACGCCAACATGAAAGGACCAGACCAGGCTGAGCAAGAGTTGATGGATGGGTAAATCCCCGATAGGCTTCTTTCGGACACTCGTAGCCAAGCTAACAACCTCGACAGCTATGGACGGCTTTCTGCAAGAAGAGTTGACCTGGTAGGAGACTACGCGGGGCAAGAGCTCTTTCTCCTTGAGGGAGACTCGCTTTTACTCAGAGTTTTTAACGACCCGATGCTGGATTTCGACCGTACGTAACACTAGACGACCAGTATATCCAAAAGGGAGCTTTTGACTGACCTATTCATCCTTCACAGCCGGATTTCAGCTTCTACACGCTATCTACGCTGTAGAATACTTCCTACAAGGTCTTGTGCAGCGGAAATGTAATTTTCACATTGTGTTCTTAAATGAACATGCAGAGCTGTGCATTCCACGTGGAACAAAACCGACAGACAGAGCGAAATATCTCCTCGCGAGAAGTGTAATCCAACGGCATCTCAGGGTCAATTTGGCGGAATCCCATCCCGCGCTCGCCATTCACTGCTTCCAGTCAGTCCAGGATGCTGCCTTCCAAAACTATCTTAGCAATACTGGAGTTTACTTTGTAATGTGCCATGATGGCGCAAATCCTGTCCCACTCATGGCAGACCTGGATCATGAGGCTAAGGACAATAGCGAACACAGTGGCATTGAAGCTCAGGAAACGTCTAGAAAGATCAAATTCAGAGCTATGATAAGTATTTTGATCCAGAAAGGCTACAACGTTGCTCTTGTCAACGGACTTGATTGGCAGGACACAAAGGTGAGGGCTACCAGGTTTGATGAAGTATGCCGCTGACATTATGTGATACAGGTGATGACAATGGTGCTCGAAGCAAATAGAAAGTCCAAATTTTCCTACCGACCCAAAGATGGAGAAGCACCGATTCCCATAGCTGGCGAGAACCCTCACGAATTGAGCACCCTTGAGCCGTCTTTATCCATTCTTCGACTGACCCAAGATCAAAATCTTTCGAAAAGCTCTGATCTCGTCCATGGCAATCTCGAAGAGGAGTTTAAGTGCCAATGCACATCTTCTAGCTCTAAGACTCTCAGCGGTCTAACAGAATCTCTGGTCGTCACGTTGCTGGTCCTTACACGAATGCTTCACGACGATCCTTCAGTGGAACCTTTAGCCACTGGATTCCTCTCTCACACGGTCTTGATAGCATCGGCACCCCTTTCGATGAGGCGACAAGCTTCCCTGAGCCTAGAAGGTAACCGGAGGCATCAGATCGACTCTTTTCTTGCCAAATTCTCCGCCATTTCAAATACGGTGCTTTCAAGCAACGCTTGGGACACGTCTATGGATCGAGCACTCCTTGCATGCGATCTTTCTGATCTTGTCGACGGTAGACTCTTGGAGTCTATATTGGTCAATACAGGGGAAGTCTCACTGAACCACGAATTGATATCTAAATTCGACGATCTTGCGCATACGCTGTGTGCTCTGTCGGGAATCCACCTGAAAGCTCCAGGCCTTTCTCAGAGGGCCATCCATGCTAGTGAAAAGACGAATGGCTCGATGTCGAGCGACATCACCATCTTGCCGTTCTCGAACCCGGTCTTCGACCAACATTTGGCGTCAATTGAGCTTCGTATCGCGCCACCCAAATCTTCAGATCGCCAAATGGGTCGAATCTTCCAAGAGGTTTCGCACTGGCACAATGCCAAGAAGCGCCTCGATCCGAAAAACACTTTGGTCACGCCAGCCACGGTGAAGGAAAAATCTCGAGCCCTTCGTAGGAACCAATTCTTCATGGCAGAGATGCAGTCTTACGCCGCTAGTCTAACAAATGCAGCTGGCAAAGCGCTAGAGCCCGAGATTGTGACTCTAGGCGCAAGCGGTCACACTGAAATCAACAAGGAGCCTAAAGCCACGAAATCACCCGCCGAGAAGCCCTTGAAGGGCAAATCTGCTACCACTAATCGTAAGGGAGCTGGCAAAAAGGCTATGTACGATGATATAGCCGCCAATAAAGCTATCAAAGACAGTGAGAACGACGAAAAGCTCTTCTCGGCTTGGCGGACCGTGAGGAAAAATCTTGACGCAGAGCGAAGTCTGCAATCCAAATATTTGAAGATTCAGACGTATTTGCAGGACTTATCCGATGCAAAGCGGACTGTACTACAAGCGGAGGTGGAGCTGCACCTCCTGTGTGTGCTTGTTGAGATCTACAAACGACTACGGAAAGAAGCAGATGGCAAAGCGCCCACCGTTTCGAAGGAGGAGCTCTTTGGCACTGCGTCACTCATATGGGACACCGTTCGACGCTTGACTTCCCTCGAGGGGTTGAGTAAGAGCATCGTTGGGCAGCTGCAAGACATCGTCAAAGCCCTCCAATTACCAGACCCTGGACTACCAGCCCCCGCCAATGATCGCAAGCTTGCTTACAAAACAGACCTTTTCCTGCCAAAAGGTAACGAGCTCAGTGTAAACATGAATGACAGGGACTTCCAGCTGATACACTGCGGCCCCTACATGGACCGCAATCTGGATTCTGCGCCCGATTCAAGGGTCCCGTTCCAGCCTGACGGCTGGCAGCGAAAAGTACTTGATGAACTAGACGCGAAAAACAGCGTTTTCGTTGTTGCTCCCACTAGTGCCGGGAAAACATTCATATCATTCTACGCTATGGAGAAAATCCTCAGAAGCGACGATGACAGTGTATTGGTCTACGTGGCTCCTACAAAGGCGTTGGTGAACCAGATAGCCGCAGAAATCCAGGCACGCTTCCGAAAGACGTACAAACATGCTGGGAAATCAGTCTGGGCGATACACACTCGAGATTATCGCATCAACAACCCATCTGGATGCCAAATATTGGTTACTGTACCGCACATCCTGCAGATCATGTTACTAGCTCCCAGCAATGCAAAGTCGTGGTCACCTCGACTTCAAAACATCATTTTCGATGAAATACATTCCATTGGCCAAGCAGAGGATGGCGTTGTCTGGGAGCAGCTACTACTTCTGGCACCATGTCCAATCATTGCTCTGTCCGCGACAGTTGGGAATCCAGAGATGTTCCATTCCTGGCTGTCTTCTACACAGCAGTCGTCGGGTCATGAAGTGGCTATGATCACGCATCAGCACCGTTACTCGGACTTGCGCAAATTCGTGTTTACGCCTCCCAAGAAATTCGCGTTTCGAGGATTAGCAGATCGACCTTCGTTTGCAACGTTGGGCCTAGATGGTATTGAATGCCTACAATTTGTTCATCCAGTGGCATCTCTTGTCAACAAATCGAGAGGTATTCCAGATGATCTCAGTCTGGAAGCGAGAGATTGTCTATCCCTGTACCAAGCTATGAAGAAACACGAAACAGTGGATTACTCTGTGAGCCGCGACTTAGATCCGTCCAATAAAGACACCCTTCCCGCTGTTATTCGAAAGGCTCAGGTAATCAAGTGGGAGAAAGCCCTTAAAGATCTGTTGAAGCAATGGATGGCAGACAGCAATTCACCATTCGACAAAGTGCTTGAGGATCTTGGACGCTCGATGGATGAGATTCACCCTGTTGATAGACAGGCGTCAAAAGGAGATGCTACCAGCATGAAAGACGATGAATTGCGCTCTGTTGACGCCGAGAATCTCTATTCCACAACCCTACCACTGCTATGCAAGCTTCAAGAGCGGAATGCGCTTCCTGCGATATTCTTCAATTACGATCGCCATAGATGCGAGGGTATTGCGCAAAGTGTAGTAAGCGAATTAAAAGAAGCAGAATCGCAGTATAAGGAGACCAACCCAGCATGGAAGGTGAAGATCAGCGGCTTTGAACAATACAAAAAGGATCAGCTAAAGGCGAGGAAACCCGGCAAAGTGGTTGCAAAGAAGAAAAGTAAAGGGGACGACGAGGACGATCCATCTTCAAAAATGGATAAGCTGATGGATGCTGCATCTGCCGAAGCCAATCCCTATGCGAACTTCGATCCGAGTGCCCCTGTAGACGGATTTCATTTTGCAGCGAAGCACCGTGCTGAGGCTTCAGAATTGTCCAGATACTTCTGGCAAATGGAGAAAAGAGGTCTCTCTTCATGGCTGACGGATGCTTTGAAGCGTGGCGTTGGAGTCCACCATGCCGGCATGAATCGGAAATATCGCCAGGTTGTCGAAATGCTCTTCCGCAAAGGTTACCTTCGCGTGGTCATCGCTACCGGTACACTTGCCCTAGGCATCAATATGCCTTGCGCGACTGTTGTGTTCTCTGGTGACAGTATCTTCCTCACAGCACTGAACTTCAGACAAGCCGCAGGCCGAGCAGGCCGTCGAGGCTTCGACCTTCTGGGAAACGTGGTCTTCCAGAACATCAGCCATGGTAAGATCTGCCGGCTCCTCAGCTCTCGACTACCGGACCTAAATGGGCACTTCCCCGTCACGACGACTCTAGTCTTACGGCTATTTACGCTTCTACACGAATCCGGCGACTCGCCTTACGCGGTTCGCGCCATCAATTCGTTACTTTCTCAGCCTCGACTCTATCTTGACGGGCCCGCTTTCAAAGACCAGGTATTGCATCATTTACGCTTCTCAATTGAGTATTTGAGGAGACAGAACTTGCTGAGCGCTCAAGGCGCCCCGATCAACTTCGCAGGTCTGACTTCGCACCTCTACTTCACTGAGAATTCTTGCTTCGCCTTGAATGCGCTCATCAAAGGCGAGTATTTTCACGAGCTGTGTTTAGAGATCCAAGACAAGGAGTCTCACGTCCTAAGGACTCTCATGGTCGTCATGGCGCATTTATTTGGTCGTCGACCATGTCGTGAGGCAAGTTCTCCTATCCTATTTACAATTTCCGTCCAGAACTAACAATGCTTGACTACAGGCCGACGCTGAGTATGTCGATAACATCGTCAAGAAGTCGCCATCCATCGTCTTCCTACCTCCACTGCCTACGAAAGCAGCCCAGATTCTTCGCGACCACAATGAAGATACCTTACAGGTCTTCACAACTTACGTGAGAACATTTGTAGATCAGCATATCGAAACCGAAGACAGCGAATTGCCCTTAACTGGAGTTGCGGCTGGTGGAACCAATGAGGATATCGACCTGCCTGGATCGCTCCCACCCACCAAGATCAGGTCCTCATTCGTTGCTCTTTCCGGGCATGGTGACAGATTCGAGAGCATTTCTGACCTCTGTCGCACGACTCGTGGTGGCGTGTTCCTTGAGGAGGCTGTGATCCCACATCTCGACATCTACCCAGACGAGTCCAAGACACCGCTTAACGCATATCTCTACGATTTCTTTATGCACGGAGACCTTGAAGCTCTGGAGAAAGCAAATGGTGTAAAGAAGTCTGATGTGTGGTTCTTGTTGAACGACTTCTCCATGGTTCTGGCTACCATCACCGCGAGTTTAGCCAGTTTCTTGAAGCTCCCTGAGTCAGATCTGAGCTTGCTCGACATCACTGGGGAAGGCGACGAGAATAACAACGCAGAGGATGATCAATTCGCCGACACCACAACCGACACGGAGAGCACTGCGGCATCGACAGCAACAGCCGACACAGGCCGAACCTCCGTCACCAGCGGTTCGACGCTGGCTAGTAGACCAATGAAGAAGAAGGTTGTTGATTCGTGGGACGCTTCTGACGATGATGAAGATGTCGAGCCCGAAGCGAACGGGTTTGGAGCTAATGACCCCTCGAAGGAGGAGCTTGAGAGGGGGTTCCTTAACGTTTACAAGGCGATTAAGAAGCTCCGGTTTGAATTTGATACGAAGTTCCGAAAGATTTTTGCATAAGCGAATGGTGATGGATTCGAGTCTGATACCTAAAACGGCGTTTCCTATAGACCACTAGGGGAGAATCTCATGCACAATGAATACAATGAATGCATTTACGGGCAATGCAATCTCCATGCTGCAACGAGAGACCGAGCTTCAGTGTATTAAGAAGCGAGCGAACGGTACATTGTCCTTCCCTACACGAGTAGATTGTATCCAAACAAGGCTGGGCAGTTTGGGCTGGTGAATTCGTTGCAGTGGGTCTTGATGTATTCCACAATCTTGTCATCGGTCTTCAGATCTGCTAGACACTCTGCGTGAGAAGCATGACCCTCTTTCTTCTCTCTGGAAGCAGCCTCTTGCGGTGCTGGCTCCTCTCCAGACTGATTGAACGCCGGAGTAGTCTGGTTCTCCTTTTCTCCTCCAGATTCAGGCTCTTCCTGCTCTTTTGCATTTCTCTTCCACATCTCCAAATGCGGGAGGAACACGATCCGCTGCATCTCCTCCATAGACTGGGCTACCCTGCGCTACCTCCTCTGCTTCTATTATTGAATGTGGGAGAGAAATTAGGGGAGAAGTAATCCTCCGCATCCCATCCATAGCTGTACCATTCCCGGATTCATCTTCCTTTTCCCGTTTCCAAAAACACACAGATCATCATCTTCCGTATCCCCTCTATAAACCCCATACCACTCCCCTCC
>JAABUS010007968.1_pt1 | contig 11830 bp, 22 predicted proteins | sample 5560161 | NCBI WGS metagenome assembly JAABUS01 (sample SAMN10711885, study PRJNA513376) | rock metagenome | isolation source: Antarctica rocks | place: Antarctica: Victoria Land, Trio Nunatak nord | collected 2016-01-04 | reverse complement strand
CGACGGATCTCAGCTGCAGGTCACGCCAGCGCCGCACGGGTCGTCACGGTTTGGAGACGCCGCTCAGCGCGTTGCTGAAGAGGCTGACGAGGGCGGGGCCCGCGACGAGCCACAGGGCGGAGACGAGCCCTGCGGTCATCACCGTGATGAGGACCCACCCCGGCACGTCACCGCGGTCGCGAGGACCCAGAGAACGCAGTCGGCGGCTGATGGTTCGTGTCATGTTCTATTCCCCTTGGTGTCGGTCATCTGGTGAAGGTGGTCAGATCGAGAATCGAAGGAAGGTGAAGCCCGGGTAGATGGCGAAGAGGACGGTGACAGGCAGGACGAGGAAGACAACCGGGATCGCTAATGCAACAGTCTCCCTGTCCAGATAGATAGGACAACCCAAAGGGAGAGGAACAACGATGACCACCACCACCAAGCACCACGCGCCGTTAACACCCAGAGTCCACGCCCCGTGGTGCGTCTGGCAGGCCGTGGAGCACGATCCTGCCGACGAGTGCATCGGAGCTGAGCACGAGGTGAAGGTCAGCCGCGAACCCAAACTGCGGATGACTGACAGCTCGTGGCGGCGGCCCTACATGCAGGCCAACATCGCCACGGACGACGGCGACGTCACCATCCACCTGGGCTACGACGAGGAGCTCGGTCACTACCTCACACCCGACGAGGCGCAGCAGTATGCCGTCGAGGTCCTGCTCCTCGTCGCGCAGGCGAAGGGGCAGCTGTGAGCACCACGACCACGCCGTACGGCGTCATCATCACGGAGACCGCGGACAGCATCTCCTTCCGTCTCCCGACGTCTCGTCGACCTCTCCGCCCTCTGCCGGCGTGGCTCACGGACGACGAGCGGGCGCGCATCAGGTCCGCCCTGGACGAGTGGTGGTCCACCACCACCGCCGTCGACTCCTCAGCGGGCCGGAAAGGGGCCGTGCAGCGATGACCATCGTGACGCACCGCGGCTGGTGCAACTTGCACGTCGACGAAGAAGACGGCCCGGGGCTCTGCTCTCGGGGATCGGAGCCGGTCGACACGTTCGGGATCGACATCACCGAGGATGACGGCGGTCTCGCCGTTGACCTCTGGCACTCGATGCGACCGGGACAGGACCGCCGGTCCTTCACGGCCGCCGAGGCTCGGACCATCGCCGCCCAGCTGGTCCGGGCAGCCGAGCTCGTCGAGGCAGAGGGAGGCGAGTCCGTCTGAAGTCCGACCGGGCGGCCGGAAGGACATGCCGATCCTCATAAGATCGGGCATGTCGCCGACACGGCAATACGACAGCGCCCCCGCTCGAGGTAGGAGCGGGGGTGCTGTCGTCTCTGTGAGTTAAAGGTCTCCAGCCCGATCGGGAAGGGGGCTACGTGGTTTTCTGTGAGGACCTAGCTGAGACGATGGGCTTCAGGCGTCGCCCAAGGTCGGGAGATCAGTGGGAGCTGGCGCCGTGGGTCCGCCGAAGACGGGCATGTTGGGCGTCAGTCCAACCACGCCAAAGCTGGCCGACCAGCCCTTGCGGTGCTGGCCATCGAGCTCGAACCGCCAGCGATAAAAGTGACCCGCCGTGAGCTGCAGCCCGTTCGCGAATCCGAGCACCATCTGCGCTCGGGAGGGCGACTCGTGCGGCAGAGTGAGGTTGGGGATTGCTGGGGGATCCGCGGACATCACTTGCTGAACCCGAAGCGCCTCCTTGCGACCGCTCGGCGGCATGAGGACCGAGACGACGTGCCCCGCAGTCTCGTCACGGAGCTCGAGGGAGACGGAAAACTGAGTTCCTGCGTGCATGGCTGGAAACTCAATCAGCGCAGCCACCGAGAGCGGCGGGGTTACGCCGTTGGGGCCGAGACCCAAGTAGTTGACGCCCAGCCCTAGGGCATAGATCTTGTTGGTCTGTTCGACGGTGATGTGATCAGCGACGACGACGCAGACGAGGGCGTCGTCAAAAATGCTGCTCATCTACCGAGACAGCTCCATGACGGTCGGTGCGGGGACCTCCGTCAATGGCGATCGAACAACACTCGTGCTCATCGAGTAGGTGTCCTGACGCTGATTCAGCGACCACGGCGCCTCACTCGGTGGCGCGGTGAAGCCTCGCTCCCCTCGGTCGTACGCCGCGAGCAACTCACTCACCGGCTCGTCGTCCTCGTAGAAGTCGTCGTCGGAGCTCATGGGTGCCATGGTGTCACCTTGCCTCTCAGATCGGGTAGGCACTGCCCAGATTGAACGAATGAGGGTCTGAAGGCGTTCTCGGATACAGGACCACCAGCACCAAACGCCCCTGCAACTTCACCTTGAGCAGCGCACGCCGACCGCGAGCGGGATGCACGTGCCATGCGTACTCCAGATTGGACTGTCCCACCACTGCAGCACGAACGTCGTCCGGCTGCAGTCCGTGCAAGTTCTGAATCTTCTGTGCGGTCCTTGGGCTGATCCTCACTTCAGCCACCCAGAGCCCCCTCCCCATGACCGGCATCTAACCAGCCGGCGCGCCCGCGCGTGGAGTCGTTCCAGCGCGTTGAGACCTTCACGCGCTCGGCCCCTGCGCCGTCACCCGGGCCTTGCGTTCCTGCCACGCAAGCCAGGCGAGGTATCCGGCGTCCGTCTCGGCGGCCTTGCGCAGGGACAGCACCGTGTAGCCGTGCCGCCGCACTTCTTCCGCCCAGCGGCGGTGGCGGCCCGACTCCTCGACGCTGCGCGGGTCGTCCGAGCCGAAGTAGTGGAACCCGCCGATGCCGTGGAACAGCTCAGGCGGTATCCGAGTCGTCGCCACGTCCGGCATACGCCGCCTCACCGCTTGCCAGCCCGTGCGACGTAGGCGCCGCGGGCGCCCCCACGACGCTGGGGACGGGTCAGGTCGTCCTCATCGCCCACCGGCAATCGCATGGACGCCAGGAGGCGGGTCAGGACGATGCTCTGCTGTCTGGCCTCAACGATGGCCGGGTGCGGCGCCTGGTCGCCCTTCGAGTTGGTGGTCACGGCAGTCGACGCTCCGGCGATCTCGGCCAGCGCGTCGAGCCGGTCGACGCACCGGCAGGCTTGCAGCAACAGGAGCCTTTCCCACGGGTCGATTTCCCAGCCGTCCAGGACGGATGACCACAACAGCCGCCCGGCCGTCTTCAGGCCATCCGGGGGTGGCGGCGCCCCGTCGGTCTCTTCGTGCTGAGTCTCGTCGGGGACCGATGCCAGCTTCGTTGGCTTCGTCATGGACGTGCCCTTCCTGTCGTGGGGTGGATGCCTCGCGCGCGCGCGCGGGGACGTTTCAGGGGTCAGCCACAGCGAGCACCAGTACGACCCGGTGAAGCCGGCGGGTGCCGGACCCCTTCCCCCCATGGCCCATGACGGGCAAACAATGACCACCAGCCAGGCACTCGGAACCCGTAGCCAGCAGACTTCGCAGTACGAGGCGGTCAGGCTGGAGAGGCCGGTGGGGGAGGTTTGCCCCATGCCTTTAGGCGCTAATGACCGGTAGTCGGCCGATGGCGCCCCGGACAACCGCCTGAGGGTCGTTGCCGGCATCCCGGTCGGGTCTCGTGGGGTTCTCGGCCTGGTCTCGCAGGTCGCGGGTGTGTTGGTCTAACGCGGCCTTGGCGGCCTTAGCCTGTCGGTAGGTGGGAACCCAGGGCTCGAGGTCGGGGCGGGTGATGAACCGCAGGCTTGCCTGGCCGTCGTTGATGTCGGGGACCTCTGGTTGGTAGCCGGCGCTGACCCCGCCCGCCATCGCGACCACGCCCGGCAGGCAGGGTCGGGTGTCGGCGACGATGCCGTAGACCCGGAGCAGCTGCTCCAGGTGGCCGTCCATCGCGTCGTGGGTGATGGCCAGCTGCACGGTGCGGATGCGGGTGTGGGCGACGGCGGCGCGCTCGAGCGCCACCTGCGTCATGCCGATCTCGGCGAACCTGCGTGATCCGTCGAGTGCGTTGGCGGCGTCGAGCAGGGGTCGGGCGATGGCGGCGAGTTCCTTGACGGTCCGGTCCAGGACGGCGAGCGCTTCGTGCTGGTTGGCGTGCTGGGCTGCGGTGAGCTCGTTGCGGGCTCCGTCGACGCCACTGGCAGTCAGAATCGCGGCGACACGCATCGCGTCTACGGTCGGCGCGGCGGCTGCGAGCCCGGCGGCGAACGTGTCGGGGTCGACCGGGTCCCCGTTGGCCAGCCGGGCGTACGTCGATCTCATGACACCCTCGACGGTGGGCAGCCCAGCCATGAGACGGTTCAGGGCTGGTGCCGCCGACTGGGCGGCGACTAGCCGCTTCCTCGCGGCCTGCACGGCCTCGACGCCGGCCCAGACGGCCTGCTCGAGGTTGTCGACGAGGTTATCGACCTGCGCGGCGACATCGGTGGCCTCAGCGGTGCGGCTCATTTCTTCGCACCAAACCGTTGGGCGGCCATCGCGCGCCCCTGGTCGCCGGGCTTTGGCTTGACCACCTCGAAGGCGCCGGGTGACGGGTCGGCCTGGGGGTCCCGGTTGGCGGCGGTGCGGCGGGCGGCCTCGGCGTCGAGGGTGGCCTGGGTCGGCGCCTTCAACCCGAAGTTCTGGAAGGATACGGCGGCGAGTTCGAGGTTGGTCATTGCTGGGATCAGCTGGCGAGTGTCGTATACCAGCTCGTCCGGAAGCAGCCGGATCAAATGCTCCTCGAGGCCAACCGGTTCGGGTTGGCCTTTCCAAGCGGGGGTGTTGGTGGTGGTCATGTTGGGCTCCTATCTTTGGGTTGATGCAGGCTGGTGCCGGGCTGGGCGCTGGTGGTGTCTGCGGGCGGGAAAGGCCCTAACTGCCCTCGTCCACCATCGATCCCCGCGACGCGGGAGACGCGCGCGCGAGGTGACGTTGACGGCCGCCCGGCTGCTCGTGGGTCACTGCCCGGCTCTCGGCTTCGTGGGGCTGCCGAAACGCTTGGCCGCTTGCGCGCGTCCCTGGCCGCCGGCCGGCGGGCCGGTGGCGGAGGGCCCGAAACGCTTGGCCGCTTGCGCTTTGCCTTGGGCGCCGGGTTGTGGGGTGACCGGCTGGCCGGCCCGTTCGGCTCGTTCGGCGTCGATCTCCTCCGGTGTGGGTGGCGGGACCCCGAGGGCCTGCGCGAACAACGAGATCAGGTTGTCGGACTCCTCGGCGGTCAGACGGTCGGAGGGGACGATGACCGCGTCAGGGAGCGACGCGAGGACCTCCTCAGTGGTCGTCGGGGGGGTGTCGCTGGTCATGGGGTTCCTTCCGGCCTTGTCTGCGGTGTCGGCGGCTAGGGCGGTGTCGTGAAGCGCTTTGAGTGGCAACCAGATTGAGTCGACGAGGCGCCGGTCAGCGGAACCGGGTGTGAGTGCCTGCGCCATTCCTGCGAGGACTTGGCCGTCCTCGAGCGAGATGCTGGCCGGGCTGGCGGGCAACCTCGTCAGCCAGGCGAGGTCGGCCGCGCTGAGTTGGGCGGGCATGCCGGGGGTGGGGTTGTCGCCGGGGTGCGGGGAGGGCCGCATGCTGCTGCTTCCTGTCGAAGGTTGGTCGCGTAGGCGTCGAGGTCGGCGTGGTGGACCCGGGCGGCTGACCCGAGATGGACCCGGCGGAGGTGACCACCTTTGATGAGTCTTTTGACGTGTCGTTCGCTGATTGCTAGCCGGGCTGCTGCTTCCCGGTAGGTCAGCAGCAGGCGGGTGTCGTCACTGTCGCCGGTTGTCGAGCGTTCGTCTAATGAGGTCCCCGCCTGGCCCCGCCTGGCCCCGGCGAGCGCGGTGACGAAGTCGGATAGCTCTGCGTCGTGGGGCAGCCCGTCCGCTTTACGCTGGCGCTGCCACATCACGCACGCCCCGATCAGGGTGTCGGTCAATCGTGGCGTGAGGACGCCGAAGAACGGGAGAGCGACGACGCGGTTACTAGGTGGCTGGTCAGGACGCATCGGGGTTCCTGCGCGTCGGTGTGTAGGCCTCGCCCATCTCGAGGATGTGTGGGAGGGCCAAACCGCGGCTGACGAGCCGTTGAGCGAGCTGCGGCGGGGTCGGCTGGCGTTCGGGCGGCGTGACCTGGGCGGCGCGGGTCCGGGGGCGCCGGGCGCGGTTTCGTCTCGGCACGGTCAGCTCCTCTTCGGCCTCGAGGTGGTCCGGTCGATGTCGGCCCAGACGCCGAACCGCTCGCCTTGCTCGGCGGCAGCGGCGCCGCACTCGAGGAGCACCACACAACCGAGGCCGACACAGACGGCCGCCGCCCACGCCCGCTCGGTTGCGTCGTCGGAGGTCCAGCGGTCGCGGCGCCGTCCCTGGCAGGGCGTGAGCTTGTTCGCTTCGGCCAGTCGTGTCAGGGCGGCCATCAGCTGCTCGTGGGCGGTCACTGGCCGTCCTCCCGAGGGCTCCGGCGAGCGCGTGATGACGGTAATGACGCTTCGTTCCTAACTTTCCTCGCGGGTGTGTGTAGGGAGAGTTGGTATGCAACCGTCATGTGCGTCATTTCCAGCCCATCCGGTCGTCCGACTCGTCGGTTTTACAGGGTGTGATCCCGGCTCGCATGGCGCCGTGCATCGTCTTCCTCGCGGGGTATCCGAGCCGGTCGAGCTCCTTACCGAACGCCTTGTCGGACATCGGCTCGACGTCCTCGCCCTGCGCCCATTTCTGCCACCCGGCATACAACTCGGAGGTGCGCGCGGCGGCGCTCGAGGATGTGATGCACGCCTGCTCGACGAACCGGCGCACGGCGTCAGACTCGACCTGGTATGCCGTGGTCGCGGCCCGGACGCTCTCCGGTGTCTGCATCCCGTTGTCGCGGTAGTCGAAGTACCCCTCGACGGCCCACGCCAGGACCTCGTCGGCGACCAGCCGCAGCCGGTCACTCAACGTCACGTCCCGGTCGGCCTCGGGGATGGTCACGTCGAACGGGATGACCTGGATCCGTCGCCAGGTCGCCGGGTCGTCGCCCTTGACCTTGGGAAGGTGGTTGGTGACGTAGACCAGCTGGTGCGTCGGCTCCCACTCCACCGGGTCCTTGTAGAGCCGTCGCCCGCGCAGCTTGTCCCCGCCGGCCAAGCGCTTCATCAGCACCTCGTCGAGGTTGCGGCCCGCGCCGGTCTCGGAGGCGAACACGATGCGCGCCCCGCGCAGGTCGAGCATCTCCGTCGTCCCGCCGCCGTGGTCCTTGACCATGAGCAGCTCGGGGTCCACGACGATGCCGTAGGCGCCGACGGCGTGCCCGACCGCGCCGTATGCCGTGCCTTTGCCGTTGGCTCCGGTCCCGGTCAGGATCGGGAACAGGTGCTCCTCGACCTTCCCGAGCAGGGCCGACCCGACCACCCGCTGCAGGTAGGCCCGTTCGGCCTCGTCGGGCAGCACGGTAGCCAGGAAGGCGTCCCACTCGCAGCTGCGGGCGCCGGGCCGATACGCGCCCACACAGACCTTCGTGATGCGGTCGCGGGGGTCGTGCTCGGATACCTGCCGGCTGCGCAGGTCCAACGTCGCGTTGGCACAGTTGAGCAAGTACGGGTCGCTGTCGAGGTCGCCCACGGTCGCCGCGAACACCTCGATGGACTCGGCCAACTTCAGCACCCCGGCGACGCCGTTCGCGGTCTCACACTTAGCCACGTCCGCGCGCAGCTTGTTGTCCCGGTAGCTGTCGGCGAGCGCGCTCCGCAGCACCTCGACGACAGCCCGGTCGGCGTGCCCCCGGTCGTCCTCGGCCCAGTGGGTTCCGGTCCAGTAGTGCCAGCCCACGGAGTGCACGAACATCAGTCGGTGGCCCTCCGCGGCGGCGAGGCGGTGCGCGATGCGCAGCTGGCCGCCGAACATCCTGTCGGCCTCGGCGTAACGGTCGGTCTCCACGGTGGGGTTGTCCTCCGGCCCGGGGTCGAAGGTCGCCGGGTGGTCGACTCCGTAGAGACTCACGACGACTCCCGCTCGTCGACGAGACGCACGCCGTGCAGGTCGCACAGCGCTCTCAAGTCGGCCAGGTGGCGGGTGCCGTCCGTGTCGCGCAGTCGAAGCGTTCTCACGACGTCGCCTCCGCCGGCCACGGCTGCGCGGCCTGGGTGTGTAGGTCGGCGGTCTCGACCATGCGCTGTCGTCGACGAGCCTGGACGTCCTGGTACGGGTCGAGCTTCGCCATGGCGATAACGACCCGATGCGCCTCGCGCTGGAGCGTCGCCAGCTCGTCGTCCATCTGCTTGCGCCCCAGGTCGATTCCGTCGCGGTAGCCGCTCAGGTAGCCGCTCAGGTAGCCGTCCCATTCAGGCCGGGGGAGGAGTTCCGCGCTCATCGGCCCTCGCCTCCGATGGCGTTGAGCAGGGAGGTCATCTCGTCATCGGTGTACGGCAGGAACGTCGGGTGATCCCACTGAGGGCGCCACTCGTCGACCGTGCCGGGATCCAGCAGATAGTCGAACCACGGGTTGAACACGACTTCGGCGATGGCCAGCCCGGCCTCGGCGCCGCGACCAGGCTGGCAGTTGCGCTCGAAGTCACGGCGACGTCTCGTCAACGCGGCCAGAATTTCGAGCGCCGGGATCGCGTTGGACAAGGCCTCGTAGATCAGGCTGTCCAACGCGGTCGTGGCGGCGGTCAGGCTGTCCTTGATCTTCGCCGTCAGCTGCTCGGCCTCGTCCCGCGACATCGCCGGAGTGTCCAACTTGGACACCTGCGTGTGGGGAAGTTCCCCACCTCGCACCGATCCCACCGTCTTGTGATCGCAGCCAATCCTCCGAGCGATCGCCCGGTCCGAGTCACCTGGGCGACGCCGGATCTCGGTTCCGATCAACGCCCGGACCTGCTCACGGGTCAGGTGCCGGCGGGCACAGTTCAGGCTGAGTGCGGTGTCGTATGCCGCCTCGTCGCTGGCGATCGTGATGATCTCCACCGGCACGTGAATGCCTAGCTCGGTGGCGATCCGGCGCCGGTTGTGCCCGTCGATGACACGGCCGTGCTGGTCGACGACGACCGGCACGCGGATGCCGTGAGCGGCGATATCCGCTCGAAGCGCGTCGTACTGCTCGAGAGACAACGGAGGCATCGGCTGTATGCCGAGCGCGGTGTCGCCCGCATCCGGCATACTGGTGGAAGACGCCTTGGCTGGGGTCTCGGGAGCCGCCTCCGCAGGGCGGCTTTCTCGTGTCGTCACGCGGCATCGCCACCGCGGAGCTTTAGCACTAGCCAGTCGCGCTGCTCGGACGTCAGCGGCGGGGCGACAGCGACGGTTCTCTCGATGTACTGAGAAATCTGCTCCGTTGCCAGCTTCTGGCGGGCATCGAGCAGTTCGGGGTCATCCGCGTTCCGAGATCGAGTGAGAGCGGCGACGCGGCCACGCTCTCGTGTGAGGTTTGACATGCGAAAGGCTCCTCAGGCAGGGAAAAACTGCTCCCTACCAAGAAGCCTGACTGTGGAGATCGCGTGCACCTCACACTTGCTGCATACCATCATAGCACCCCGGTGTGGGGTTCCCCACCGGTTCAGCCTCTGCTGCTCCGAGCTAGCCACGCTTGCACCGTGAGTAGGTTCATCTCTGCCTTCCCGGCGCGAGTGAGACCGTTCAGGAGGGGCGAAATGGTCTCTTGTGAGGCCTGAAGGTCGAGCCCACACAGTTCGCATCGCATCTTGAAGGTTGGCGTCGAAACGCCCGGTTCGAACCGGGGCTTCAAATCTCCGCCTTGATCGATGTAGACAGCCACCTTGTGCTCCCGGACACTGGCGTCGTCCACCCCGTCCTCGGTGACCCGAAGGCCGGCGGCTTGCATGTGCTCCAGCCACGCATGGCTATAGGTTTTGCCTCGCGGGATTGGCTCCGAGCCGGCGGCACCAGCTCGCGACTTGAACTTGTTGTTCTCGTGTCGCGTACGTCTGCTGACGGGCTCCTGCTGACGCCAAACGATCCGCTCTGTGTATCCCGTAAAGGTCACCTCGTACGTCCCGAGGAACGTAATAATCTTGACCCGCTTCTTGGGGTGACTCGACGCGTCGCAATACACATCCAGCGAGTACACCCTCTTACCCTTCTCCGTCACGACTGCCTCCAACCAATCTGGACGTGCTCGGGGTCGAAGCGGACGCCCTTGCCAGCCGGCATGATTCGCACGGTAAGCAGCGAGCGCAGCACGTCGCGCAGGTCGAGCAAGGTCAGCCGCTCCAGGGCGTCGGCCACGTCGGTGGAGTTGAGCACCTGGGCCACAGGACTCGTGCCGGTGGCGGCCCCGACCTGACGCTCGAGTTCGCCTATCTCGTCTGTCAGCCTGCCCGCCTGGGCCCGTACGGCCGCCGAGGTCAGCAGCCCGTCAGCGAGCAGCGAGGCGAGCCCGTCGCGCCGGCTGCGCAGCTCGACCACGTGCGTCCGGAGTCCGTCGAGGTCAACGTCCCGGTCGAGCAGCCCAGCGGCGTCCGGGCGGGTCAGCCGGGCCAGCAGGACACCCATGATCACCTCGTCCACGAGGTCCAGGCGGCGAGAGCCGTAGCAGCAGCGGCATCGGTAGACCCCCACCCCCTTGGGGTTGGTCGTCGCGAACATCACCGCGTCCGCGCACCCGTCACGACCACACCGGGCGAGGCCGCTCAACAGGTACTTGACCTGAGTCGACGGCGCCATCTTGCGCCGCGGGTCGCGCAGAACCGCGGCGAGCCGGTCGGCGGTGTCCGGGTCAAGAATGGCCAGACCGTTGGCGCCGTAGTCCTCGCCCTTGGACGTGACGCGGCCGGCGACCCGAGGGCTCAACAGCGCCCTCTTGATGCTCGTGACGGTCCATGGACCGCCTGTCGTGGTCGTCACGGCGCGGGCGTTCAGGTCGGCCGCCACGCTCGCCAGGGTCGCACCCTTGAGGACTCTCTGGGCGGCCCCGCGCAACTCTGTCGCCTCCGAGCGGACCACCCGGACCGCTGAGCCGTCGCGGTCGAAGCCGAAGGGACGGCGGGACCAGAGCACCAGCCCATTCTTGGCCCTCGCACGGTTCGCGGCGACCTGACGCGCACCCTTCTGCTCGACCTCGTACCGTGCCGCGCTGCCCAGCATCCCGGCGAGCATCCGCCCGGCCGGCGTCGACAGGTCGATGTCTGACGCCCGGACGGACGCAATCCGAAGGGAGCGACGCTCGGCAATCTCCACGAGGTCCACGAGGTCGCGCAGCCGGCGATACAGCCGGTCGGTGTGCCAGCACAGCAGGACGTCATGCCTGCCGGCGTCGAGGTCGGCCAGCAGCCGAGCCCACTCGGGCCTGACCTTGCCGCTGCTGGCGCTGGCATCGTTGTCGGAGTAGACGTCGGCAACCTCCCAGCCGCTACGGTCGGCAAGCTCCTGGCACTCGGCGCGCTGACGGGAAACGGCCAGTGCCTCGCCGCTCTTGTCGAGCGACTGCCTGACGTAGATTGCTGCCCTCATGCCGACTCCCCACCGTTACGGCTAGCCGCAGAGTTAGCCGTAACGCGCCACTCCTCCTGCCGCGCCGCCTGCCGCGCCAGGAGGTCAGCGAGTAACGCATCCGCGTCGCCGCCCCACGGAGCGAGCATTTTCGTCCGACGTCGGTAAGCACGTTGGCGGCAAGCGTTTGAGCAGAACACGGCGTCAGATCGCGCTCCGTCGATCTCTCGCCCGCAGTCGTCCTCGTGACAGTAGGTGGCCATGACCCGAAGCATAACAGGGAGAGGTTGACATTCGGTATCATCATCGCGATCTCCTTCTTGCCACCCGACTCCATGACGATCCGCCGTCCGGCCTCCCGCACGTCCTGCGCCTGAGCCCGTAGGACCTCGGCGAGGGGGGTTCCGCGTTCGACAGCGACGACGATGCCGTCGACGAACCGGGCAAGGCTGACCAGTCCGGTTCGGTTGGCGAGGCCTTGGAGGGCGATCGGGAGGTTTGCCCCGGCCCGGGCGTCGGCAAGGCAGGCGGCGAGCTCCGCCGA
>JAABUS010007967.1_pt1 | contig 11831 bp, 11 predicted proteins | sample 5560161 | NCBI WGS metagenome assembly JAABUS01 (sample SAMN10711885, study PRJNA513376) | rock metagenome | isolation source: Antarctica rocks | place: Antarctica: Victoria Land, Trio Nunatak nord | collected 2016-01-04 | reverse complement strand
AGGCGCGTTGTGGCGGGCCGTCGGGCTGGACGAAGCGGCAGCCATCCAGGTTTCGGGCTACACGGCGGCGAGCGGCGTGGCGTCCGCGGCGGTGCGCCTGGGCTGCCTCGGCGCGCTCCCTGCCCAGGCCGCACTGCGGGACGTGCTGCCGCTCATCGCGGAGCTGTCCCGCGGCCCGGTGCCGGACATCAACCGGCTCGGCGGGTTCCTGCCGTGGCTCGACATCGCCTGTGCCCGGCAGCAGGGCGCATCCCTCCGCCTGTTCGCGAGCTGACGCGCCATCCCAAACGGAGCCGACCATGCTGCTGACGCCCACCGAATTGGAGCGCCTGGCGATCTTCACCGCCGCCGAGTTGGCGCGGCGCCGCCGCGCCCGCGGGCTGCGCCTCAACCACCCGGAAGCGGTCGCCCTGATCGCGGACGAGATCCTGGAAGGCGCGCGCGACGGCCGGACGGTGGTTGACCTGATGGGCTTAGGCTCCGCCATCCTGACCACCGCCGACGTGCTGCCGGGCGTCGCAAGCATGGTGCCGATGCTGCAAGTGGAGGGCGTGTTCCCCGACGGCACCAAGCTCGTGACCGTGCACGACCCGATCCGCCCGCGCGAGGGCGACCCGGCGGACACGGTGCAGCCCGGCGAGATCATCCCGGCACCGGGCGACATTGAGCTGGCCGCCGGCAAGCGCCGCGCCGCCGTCTCCGTGGTCAACACCGGCGACCGGCCGGTGCAGGTGGGGTCGCATTACCATTTCTTCGAAACCAACCGCGCGCTGGAGTTCGACCGCGCCGCGGCCTTCGGCATGCGGCTCGACATCCCCGCCGGCACGGCGACGCGGTTCGAGCCGGGCCAGGCGCGGGAGGTGGCGCTGGTGGCCTTCGGCGGCACTGGCGCCGTCACCGGGCTGAACGCGCTGACGGAGGGCGGCACCGGCGCCGCCGCCCTCCCGGCCGCCCTGGCGCGCGCCCGCGCGGCCGGGTTCCGGGGCGCCTGAGCCATGGCCCGCATCAGCCGCGCCGAGTACGCGGCGCTGTACGGCCCGACGACGGGCGACGGCATCCGCCTCGGCGACACGGTGCTGGTCGCCGTCGTGGAGCACGACCACGCGGTTTACGGAGACGAGTGCCTGCACGGCGGCGGCAAGACGCTGCGGGACGGGATCGGCCTCGCCTCCGGGGTCACGAGTGCGGCCGGGGCGCTCGACATGCTGCTGTGCAACGTGGTGCTGATCGACCCTGTGCTGGGCATCGTCAAGGGCGACCTCGGCCTGCGCGGCGGGCGCGTCGCCGGGTTCGGCAAGGCCGGCAACCCGGCGGTCATGGACGGGGTCGATCCGCGGCTGATCGTCGGCGCCGGGACCGCGGTGCGCGACTGCGAAGGGCTGATCGCGACGCCGGGCGCCATCGACGTGCACGTGCATTTCGACAGCGCGCAGCTCTGCGAGCACGCCATCGCCTCGGGAATCACCACCATGCTGGGCGGCTCCTTGGGGCCGATCACCGTGGGCATCGATTCCGGCGGCCCGTTCAACACCGCACGGATGCTGCAAGCGGCGGAAGCGTGGCCCATCAACTTCGGCTTCCTGGGCCGCGGCAACGCCCACCACCCGGACGCGCTCATTGAGCAGATGCGGACCGGCTGCCTGGGGCTGAAGATCCACGAGGACTGGGGCGCGATGCCGGCCGCCATCGACGCCTGCCTGCGCGTGGCGGACGCGCTGGACTTCCAGGTGCAGCTGCACACCGACACCCTGAACGAAAGCGGCTTCGTCGAGGACACGCTGGCCGCCATCGGCGGGCGCACGATCCACATGTACCACACGGAGGGCGCGGGCGGCGGGCACGCGCCGGACATCATCCGGGTGGCGGGCGTGCCCAACTGCCTGCCCAGCTCGACCAACCCCACCAACCCCTACACGGTGAACACCTTCGACGAGCACCTCGACATGACCATGGTGTGCCATCACCTGAACCCGCGCGTGCCGGAGGACGTGGCCTTCGCCGAAAGCCGCATCCGCCCGCAGACCATCGCGGCGGAGGACGTGCTGCACGACATCGGCGCGATCTCCATGCTCGGCTCCGACAGCCAGGGGATGGGGCGCATCCACGAGGTGATCTGCCGCACCTGGCAGTTGGCCAGCAAGATGCGGGAGCAGCGCGGCCCCTTGCCGGAGGACGTGCCGGGGCAGGGGGACAACGCGCGCATCCTGCGCTACATCGCCAAGTACACGATCAACGCCGCGCGCACCTTCGGCATCGCCGGGCACGTCGGCTCGATGGAGGACGGCAAGATGGCGGACATCGTCGTCTGGCGCCCGGCCTTCTTCGGCATCAAGCCGGAGCTGGTCATCAAGGGCGGCTTCATCGCCTGGGGCGCCATGGGCGACAGTGCGGCGTCGCTGATGACGTGCGAGCCGCTGATGCTGCGCCCGCAATGGGGCGCGTTCGGCCGGGCCAAGCAGGCGCTCTCGGCGTGCTTCGTGCATCCGAGCGCCATCGACGCCGGGCTGGGCGCAGAGCTTGGCCTGCGCAAGGCGCTGCTGCCGACCGGCGGCACGCGCGGCTTGCGGAAGGCGGACATGCTGCGCAACGACGCCTGCCCCGACATGCGCGTCGATCCGCAAACGTTCGATGTTTACGTGGATGGCGTCCTCGCCACCTGCGAACCCGCGTCCGAGCTGCCGCTCGCGCGGCGCTACATGCTGCGATGACCGCGGCGCGCATCGGCATCGGCGGCCCCGTCGGCTCCGGCAAGACCGCGCTGATCGAGGCGCTGATCCCCCTGCTGACGGCGCGCGGCATCGAGCTTGCGGTCGTCACCAACGACCTGGTGACGGAGGAGGACGCCGAGCGCCTGCGCCGGTCCGGCCTGATCGACCCGGCGCGCGTCGCCGCCGTGGAGGCGGGCGCCTGCCCCCACACGGTGATCCGCGAGGACCCGACGCTCAACATCGTCGCTGGCGACACGCTGGAGCGGCGCTGGCCTGGCCTCGACCTGCTGATTTACGAATCCGGCGGCGACAACCTGGCCTCGACCTTCTCGCTCGACCTGGTGGACTGGTGGATCTTCGTGATCGACGTGGCCGGCGGCGGTGACATCCCGCGCAAGCGCGGACCCGGCGTGCTGCGCTGCGACCTGCTGGTGGTCAACAAGATCGACCTCGCGCCGTACGTGAGGGTCGACCTGCCGCTCATGTTGGCGGAGGCCGGCGCAATTCGGGACGGGCGTCCCGTCGTCGCCACCGACGCGCGGGGTGGGGCAGGGATCGCGGCCGTGGCCGACAGCCTGTGCCGCGCGGTCCTGTTTGACCGCTGAGGCGGGGGTTCAAGCCACGCTGGCTTTCGCCGTCGCAGGCGGGCGTACGTGCCTGCTGCGCCAGCACGTGCCCTACCCGTTCCACGTGACAAGGCCGTTCCACCTCGATCCCGGGCGGCCGGACCTCGCCACCCTCTACCTGCAATCCGCGTCCGGCGGCGTGTACAGCGGGGAGCGGCTCGGCCTGTCCCTTGCGATGGGGGAGGGGGCTGCGGCGTTCATCACCACGCAGTCGGCCACGATTGTCCACGACTGCCGCGGCCGGCCCGCGGCACTGGACGTGCGGCTGTCGCTGGCGCGCGGCAGCCTGCTGGCTTATGCCCCGGACCCGCTGGTGCTGTTCCCGGGGGCGGCGGTCCGTACGACGCTCGACGTGACGCTCGGGCCGGGCGCGGCCGCGGTGTGCCAGGACGGCTTTGCCTGCCATGACCCGGGCGGCAGCGGCGCCCCGTTTGACCATATCCGGACCGACGCGGTCATCCGCGGCCCGGCGGGCGGCCTGTGCGTGACCGACCGCGGGCTGGTCGCCGGCAAGACCCTCGGGACCGCCGCCTCGCCGCTCGGCCCCTATTGCGCGGCCGGCAGCGTGCTCCTGCTCGGACGGCTGCTGGAGGACGGCAAGGCGCTGCAGTCCCGGATCGACCGGCTGGGCTGCGTGTCCGGTGTGTCTGCGCTGCCCAACGGGGCGGGCATCGGGATACGCCTGCTCGCCCCGGATGGCGGGCGGCTGTCCCTTGCGCTGGCGCTGGCAACCACTGCATGCTTCCGGACCGTATCCGGCGTTGACCCGGCGCCCCGCCGGAAGTAGCGCCTCCCCGCCAGACTTCGCGAAGATCGAGACGCCGCGTTTCGGCGCCGAGCCAAAAGGACGGACGCGGTGGGACTCTTGCACGACGGCACCCAAGCCCAGGCCGGCCGAACGCCGGCAGACGGGTCATGAAGCCGTCCTGGCGCTTCGGCCTGCTCTGCTCGCAAACCGGGGTCACGGCGAAAGTCGAAACGACCCAGCTCAACGCTTCCCTGCTGGCCATCGAGCAGCTCAACGGGGCCGGCGGCGTCGCCGGCCGCCTGATCGAGCCGATCATCTGTGACCCGGCCTCCAACCCCAAGCAGTTCGCGGCCTTGGCTGAGGGCCTACTTAGCCAAGGGAGCGCCCGCCTGATCTTCGGCTGCTACATGTCGAGCACCCGAAAGGCCGTGCTCCCGTTGGTCGAGTCCTACCGCGGCCTGTTGTTCTACCCGACGCTGTACGAGGGGTTCGAATATTCGAAGCACTGCATCTACACGGGCGCCGCGCCGAACCAGAACTCGATGCAGTTGGCGAAGTACCTGTTCGGAACCTACGGCAAGCGCTTCTTCTTCGTGGGGTCGAACTACGTGTATCCCTATGAATCCAACCGCATCATGGCCGAGCTGGTCCGGCAGGCCGGCGGCGCCGTGCTGGACGAGATCTACGTGCCGCTGGCGCCCCAGCCCGCGGATTTCAGCAAGGCGATCCGCGAGATCGCCCGCACGAAGCCGGACGTCGTCTTCTCAACCGTCGTAGGAGAGGGAACGGCCATGTTTTACGACGCCTTCCACCGGGCCGGCTTCGATGCGGCCCGGCTGCCCATCGCCAGCCTCACGACGGGCGAGGCGGAGGTGGCGGAGATGACGGCCGAAACCGCTTGCGGCCACGTCACCGCGGCGCCCTTCTTCGACATCCTGCCCGGCCCGGCCGCCGCCGGCTTCGTCTCGGCCTACCGTGCGCGCTTCGGCGCGGACGCGCCGGTCCCCGCGGCGGCGGAGGCCGCGTATTTCCAGGTGATGCTGGCGGCGAAGGCCATCGCGCAGGCCGGCGCCGACGATCCCGGGCTTGTGCAGGCGGCGCTGGCGGGGTGCGAATACGACGCGCCGCAAGGGCGCGTGCGGATCGACGGCGACAACAACCACACATACCTTTGGCCCCGCGTGGCCCGCCTGGACGCCCAAGGGCAGTTCGAGGTCGTCTGGAACGCCGAAGCCCCGGTCAAGCCGGACCCGTACCGCGTGACGCAGACCCTCGACGAGTGGTCGAGCGGCGCCGTGCACCGTTCCCTTGCCTGACCGCCGGCCCGGGTCGAGCCTGTGGCGATCCAGATCCTCCGCGACCTGCGCGGCCTGCGCGTCGATGTCATCCATCCGCCGGACAGCGAGGGCGTCAGCCTGGTCGAGCACCTGCGGCGCATCGGCTGCGCCGTGTCCACCGCCTGGCCGGTGCCGGAAGCGATAGCACCCGCCGCCGACATCGTCCTGCTGGCCATCGACCATGACAGCCGCGAGCCGCTGCGCCGGCTGTTCCGGGGCCATGACCGGATCGCGCCCACCCTGATCGCCGTCGTCGGCTACGAGAACCCGTCGGTCCTGCAGCTCGTGCTGGAGGCTGGCGCCCATGCCGTCATCGAGCGCCCGGTGCGCCCGTTCGGCCTGCTGACCCAGCTCGCCGTCGCCCGGAGCCTGTGGCTGCAGCAGCAGGAGGCGCTGCGCCGGGCGCAGAAGCTGGAGCGCAAGCTGGTCGGCATCCAGCGCATCCAGCGAGCCAAGTCGATCCTGATGGCCGGCCACGGCCTGTCGGAGGACGCCGCCTACCAAAGCCTCCGCAAGCAGGCGATGAGCAAGCGGATCAGCATGGAGGAGATGGCCGAGGCGATCATCAACGCAAACGAGGTCTTGAACTTCCGCGGGAACGCTGACTAAGCTCATGAGAACGGCTGGACGATCCCCGCACGCCCCGGCACCAATGACGTTGCCCCGGCAAGGCCACGCGGCCCGTACGCCCCCATTCCTTTGCCCGCAGATCTTGCATCCGCCTGGGCGATCCCGTCCGGCGTCTCGGCACAACCAGGAGGCTTTTCGCGCCCATGGACACGACGACAGGCTTGACGACGCGGCGGACGGCCCTGATCGGCGCGGCCGGGGCGCTCGCGGCGCCGTACTTCTTCCACCGCCCGGCGCGTGCGGCCGACGCGATCAAGGTGGGGGTGCTGTTCTCGCAGACCGGCGGCCTGTCGATCATCGAGAAGTCGCTGAACGACGCGACGCTGATGGCGATCTCGGAAATCAATGCCAAGGGCGGCGTGCTCGGCCGCCCGGTGCAGCCCATCGTCGAGGACGGTGCGTCCGACCCCAAGACCTTCAACGAGAAGGCGTCGAAGCTCGTCATCCAGGACAAGGTGCCGTCCGTGTTCGCCTGCTACACCTCGGCGAGCCGCAAGGCGGTGCTGCCGGTGTTCGAGCGGCGGCAGAACCTGCTGCTGTATCCCACGTATTACGAAGGGTTCGAGTGTTCCAAGAACGTCGCCTACACCGGCGCCGTGCCGAACCAGCAATTGTCGAACTTCATTCCCTGGATCATCAAGACGCTCGGCAAGAAGAAGTTCTTCATCGTCGGCTCGAACTACATCTACCCGCGCGAGATGGCCAAGGTCAGCAAGATCCTGATCGAGAAGAACGGGGGACAGTGGATCGCGGACGAATACCTGGAACTCGGCGACTCCGAATGGGGGTCCATGGTCAACAAGATCAAGAACTCCGGCGCCGACGTGGTGCTGTCGAACGTCGTGGGCGACAGCGTCGTCGCCTTCTACCGCGAGTTCAAGAACCAGGGGATGTCGCAGGACAAGCTGCCGATCTGCGCCACCGTGACCTCCGAGATCGAGATCGCCGCCATGGGGCCGGAATACGCGGCAGGCAGCTTCACCTCGTTCCCATACTTCATGGCCATCGACACCGACGCCAACAGGGCGTTCGTCGAGCGCTACCGGGCGTACGTGAAGAACCCGAAGGCGGTGACGCACCACGCACTCGAATCCTCCTATTTCCAGGTGTTCCTGTGGGCGCAGGCGGTCGAGAAGGCCAAGGAGGTGCAGCCCATCCCGATCCGCAACGCGCTCGCGGGCCAGGAATTCGCGGCGCCGGGCGGGATGGTGAAGATCGAGCCGCAGAACCTGCACACCTGGCTCACGCCGCGCATCGCGCAGTGGCAGCCGGACGGGCAGGGCAAGATCGTCGATGCCTACAAGGCGCCGGTCATGCCGCTGCCCTACGTGGCCTATGGGGAAACCGACAGCGCGCCGTTCTGCACGGGCAAGGGCCTCGATACCGCCAAGCTGAAGGGATAGCCCGCATATGGCCGGAGCGGCGGATGGCTGAAGTCGTGTTCATCGGCCTGAGCCTCGCCTCCGTCCTGCTGCTCGTCGCCCTTGGGCTTGCGATCACCTACGGGGCCATGGGCGTCATCAACATGGCGCATGGCGAGATGGTCATGCTCGGCGCCTACGCGGCCGTGCTGACCCGGATCTACCTGCACCTGGACATCCTGGCCGCGATCCCGCTCGCCTTCATCGCAACGGCCCTGGTCGGCTACGCCATCGAGCGCGTGGTGGTGCGGAGGCTCTATGGCCGGCTGCTCGACACCCTGCTCGCCACCTGGGGGGTCGCGATCCTGATCCAGCAGGCGGTGCGGCTTGAACTCGGCGCTTCGTTCTTCGGCCTGCATATCGCCGGCCTCGGCCCCGGCCTGCAGAACGTGGCCGTGCCACCGGAGCTGACCGGGGCGCTCACGTTCGGCCACGTCCAGGTCAACGCGTTCCGCGCCTTCATCATCGTGGTCACGCTGCTGCTCGCGCTGATCACCTGGCTGCTGATGTACCGCACCTCCATCGGCATCCAGGTCCGCGCCATCATGCGCAACCCGGGCATGGCCGCCGCCTGCGGCATCGACGTGGACCGCATCAATGCGCTCACCTTCGCTTACGGCTCGGGCCTCGCCGGGGTCGCGGGCGTCATGGTGTCGGGCTTCAAGACCGTGTTCCCCGACATGGGCACGCCGATGGTGGTCGATGCCTTCCTGGTGGTCGTGGTGGGGGGCGTGGGGAGCCTCGCCGGCTCCATCTTCTCGGCCGGGCTGCTGGGCCAGCTCAACGGGATCACCGCGTTCCTGTCGAACGACATCATCGCCCGCGCCGTCGTGTTCGCCTTCGTCATCGTGGTCATCATGACCCGGCCGCGCGGCCTGTTCGCGCCAAGGACGCGCTGAGCCATGCCGGGCAAGCGGACGCTCGACTACGCCGCCTACGCGGTGTTCATCGGCCTGATCCTGTGCGCGCCGCTGGTGCTGGGGGAGTTCTGGCTCAACCGCATCGCCAAGTTCCTGGTGTACGGCCTGCTCGGCGTCGCCATCGCGCTGAGCTGGGGCTACGCCGGCATCCTCAACCTCGGCCAGGGCCTGTTCTTTGGCTTGGGCGCCTACATGATGGCGATGTCGCTCAAGCTGGCCAGCCCGACCAGCCTGCAGCAGGGGTCCGCGACCCCGGTGCCCGACTTCATGCTGTGGAACGCGGAGCCGGGCGCCAAGACCGACCTGTGCTGCATCAACCACGGCTCCTTTCTCTGGACGCCGTTCCAGAACCCGTGGTTCGGCATCGCCATGGGCGTGCTGGCGCCGGTGCTGGTTGCCACCGTGATCGGCTGGGTCATGTTCCGCAAGCGCATCTCGGGCGTGTTCGTGTCCATCATCATGCTTGCCTTGGTGCTGCTGGTGCGCCTGGTGGTGATCGACGCGCAGCCGGTCACCAATGGGTTCAACGGGCTGACCGACCTCGGCAACCTCGTCATGTTCGGCGTGGAGCTGGACCCGTACGAGGTCGTCACCTATTACGTCGTCGCTGGCGCCTTGGCGCTGTCGCTGATCGCCACGCGCATGCTGGTGGAAACGCGGGCCGGACTGATCTTGCAGGCGATACGCGACGACCAGAACCGGGTGCGCTACCTCGGCTTCGACGTGCCGCTGTACCAGGTGTTCTTCTTCGCCGTCTCCGCCGCCCTCGCCGGCGTCGCGGGCATGCTGTACGTCGTCGTGGCACAGTTCGCCTCGCCCACCTTCATGGACCTGTCGTTCTCCATCACGATGGTGGTCTGGGCCGCGGTCGGCGGACGCGCCTCGCTGCTCGGCGCCTGCATTGGCGCCATCGGCATCAACATCATCGAGGCCGGGGCGAGCGAGACCCAGGCCCTCGTGCAGGCCTGGCGCGCGGTGATCGGCCTGATCTTCGTGCTCGCCGTGCTGTATTTGCCCCGCGGGGTCGCGGGCTTCGCGAGCGACGCGGCCGATGCCGTGCTGGCGCGCTTCGGGCGCAAGCGGCCCCTGGCCGCCCAGTCCACCGAGGAGCGGGTCGCGTCATGAGCGCCGTGCTCACGGTCGATGGCCTCGACGTGTCGTTCTCCGGGTTCAAGGCCGTGGATGGCGTTTCGCTGGTCATCGAGGAGGGCGAGCTGCGCGTGCTGCTCGGCGCCAACGGCGCGGGCAAGACGACGCTGATGGACCTGATCTCCGGCAAGACCAAGAGCACGCAGGGCCGCGTCCACCTGCGCGACACCGACATCACCAACTGGGAGGAGCCGGCCATCGCCCGCGCCGGCATCGGCCGCAAGTTCCAGATCCCGAGCGTGTTCCGGGAGCTGACGGTGCGCCGCAACCTGGAGGTCGCCGGGTGCGGCAAGCCCGGCGTGTTCGCCAATCTGCGCTTCGGCCTGCCGCGCGCCGCCCGGCGCCGCCTGGACGACGTCCTGGACCTCACCGGCTTGGCCCCCGAGGCGCAGACGGTGGCCGGCACGCTCAGCCACGGCCAGACCCAATGGCTCGAGCTCGGCCTGCTGGTCATGCAGGACCCGAAGCTGCTGCTGCTCGACGAGCCGACCGCCGGCATGACGGCCGCGGAAACCCTGCGCACCGCCGACATCATCAAGAGCCTGCGCGGCACCCACACCGTGGTCGTCGTCGAGCACGACATGGCCTTCGTGCGGGAGATCGCCCAGCGCATCACGGTGATGCACCTGGGCCAGGTGCTGGCCGAGGGCGACATGGCCACCATCGAGGCCGATCCCCGGGTCCGCGCCGCTTATCTCGGCTCGAAGGGCATCCATTGATGCTGACGCTCGACGCCGTGGACGCCTTCTACGGACGCAGCCACGCGCTGCACGGGGTGTCGCTCGGCATCCCTGCCGGTGCGATCACCGCGATCCTGGGGCGCAACGGGGTCGGCAAGACCACGCTGTTGAAGACCCTCATGGGCCTGATGGAGCGCGTCACCGGCACGATCCGCCTGGCCGGGCGCGACATCACAAGGACGCCCGCCTACCGGCGGGCGCGGGCCGGCATCGCCTACGTGCCGCAGGGGCGGGAGATCATCCCGGACTTCACGATCCGCGAGAACATCCTGATGGGCGCCTTCGCCCGGCCCGGTCGCCGGGTCATCCCCGACCTGGTGCCGGAGCTGTTCCCCTACCTCATGCAGAACCTCGACCGGCCCGGCGGCGTGCTGTCCGGGGGGCAGCAGCAGCAGCAGCTGGCCATCGCCCGCGCGCTGGCCGCCGACCCCCGGGTGCTGCTGCTCGACGAGCCCACGGAGGGCATCCAGCCCAGCATCGTCGAGGAGATCGAGGCCATCATCATCCGCCTCAACAGCGAGGCGAAGCTGACGGTGGTGCTGGTCGAGCAGAATGTCGCCTTCGCGCGCCGCGCCGGCCACCACTTCGCCATGATGGAGAAGGGCCGGGCGGTCGCCGAGGGCAGCATGGCGGAGCTGACCGATGCGCTGGTGCATCGGCACATGGCTGTCTAACAAAGGGAGTTAACAATGCTGCACGGTGATATCTCCAGTAGCAAGGACACGGTCGGCGTCGCCGTCGTCAACTACAAGATGCCGAGCCTGCACACCCGCGCGGAGGTGCTCGGCAACGCGCGCAACATCGCCACCATGCTGACCGGCATGAAGCGGGGCCTGCCGGGCATGGACCTCGTGATCTTCCCGGAATACTCGACCCACGGGATCATGTACGACAGCAAGGAGATGTACGAAACGGCGTCGTCCATCCCCGGCGAGGAGACCGAGATCTTCGCCGAGGCCTGCCGCAAGGCCAAGGTGTGGGGCGTGTTCTCGCTGACCGGCGAGCGGCACGAGGAGCATCCCCGCAAGGCGCCGTACAACACCCTGATCCTGATGAACGACAAGGGCGAGGTCGTCCAGAAGTACCGCAAGATCATGCCCTGGGTGCCCATCGAGGGCTGGTATCCCGGCAACTGCACCTACGTCTCGGACGGGCCGAAGGGCCTCAAGATGAGCCTCATCATCTGCGACGACGGCAACTACCCCGAGATCTGGCGCGACTGCGCGATGAAGGGCGCCGAGCTGATCATCCGCTGCCAGGGCTACATGTATCCAGCGAAGGAGCAGCAAATCCTGATGTCGAAGTCGATGGCGTGGGCCAACAACGTGTACGTCGCCGTGGCGAACGCCTCCGGCTTCGACGGCGTGTACTCCTACTTCGGCCATTCCTCGATCATCGGCTTCGACGGACGCACGCTCGGCGAGTGCGGCACGGAGGAGAACGGCATCCAGTACGCGGCACTGTCGAAGTCGCTGATCCGCGACGCGCGGCAGAACATGCAGTCCGAGAACCACCTGTTCAAGCTGCTGCACCGCGGCTACACCGGGATGCT
>JAABUS010007966.1_pt1 | contig 11834 bp, 15 predicted proteins | sample 5560161 | NCBI WGS metagenome assembly JAABUS01 (sample SAMN10711885, study PRJNA513376) | rock metagenome | isolation source: Antarctica rocks | place: Antarctica: Victoria Land, Trio Nunatak nord | collected 2016-01-04 | reverse complement strand
GGCTAGTGCTCGCGGCGAACCGCGTCGCCCACCTCGCCCATGCGACGGCCAGTCATCGCAGCTGGCCGCGACGCGTGTCATCCCCGCGGGTGAGGACCGGCGATGCGCGTCACCCGGCAGGATGACGACGCGGGCGAGCGATACCGGTTGAGTGCGACGGGACAAGCACCCCACAAGGAGCACTCACATGACCCAGGCCGCAACACTCCTCCTCGCCGGCCCGCTCGGCTACGCCCCGCGCGCCCACCGTCGCGAGCGGCGCTCATGACCACCGGATTTACAGAGGCCGCATCCGCTCGGCGTACCGCAGAGCCGACCGCGTCCCAGCACGGCTCACGGCGGTCGGTCGCGCCGCTCTTCGGCGTCGTCGTCATCGCAGCGTTTCTCGCCGCACAGGCCCTCGGGGTGTCCGACGAGCCGACGGCCGACGCCTCGGCGGCCGACGCGGTCACCTACTGGTCCGATCATGCGGACAAGGAGATGCTCATCTCCACACTCTTCGCCGTCTCGAGCGCCGCGCTGATCGTATTCGGCGCCGCCTTGCGCGACGCCCTGCGGGAGCTCGGCGGCGGCGTCGACCGGCTGGCGAGCATCGCCTGGGCCGGGACAGTGATCGCGGCCACCGGGATCATGACGATCGTCAGCATCACCTTCACCGCCGCCGACACGGCCCGGAGCGTGGCGCCCGAGGTCACCCAGACGCTGTCCGCCCTCAACCAGGACTTCTTCTTCCCGATGGCCGCCGGCTTCGCGCTCATGCTGATCGCCAGCGGGTCGGCCGCAACCCGCTTGCAGGGGCTGCCCCGCTGGTTCGGATGGGGGTCAATCGTCCTCGGGGTGACGTTGTTCACCCCCGCCGGGCTGATCGGCTACTACGCCACGCCGGTGTGGGTCCTGGTCGTGAGCCTCGCGATGTATCGCCGGCCCGCGGGTGAGCGCGGATGAGCACCGGTGCCGCGGCTCATCCCGTGGGGTGGCGACAAGACGCCCCCGGCGGGACGCGCGTGCGCCGAAGCGGCTCTCGCTGACGAGAAGGGAGGCCGGCGATCACGGTCGAAGTCTCTCCCCGAGATGTCGGAGCTGCCCGATCAGCTGTCGTTCGCGCGCCACCGTGACCTCGCGGGCCTAGCGCGCATGCGTGGGTCAAGCGCTCCTTGACCGCGGGATCCTCGACGCTGGTCGCCGCGGCGCTCGTGCGATTCATCGGTCAGTCTGATCGCGCGAAAGGACCTGCGGCTCGGCTCCGCGTCACCCAGCCGAGAACCTGCGCGGCGGCCTGCTGTGACGCACCCGGATCGAGGTCCGCGCACTGCGCCCCGTCACGCTCGCGCGACTCGTGCTCGGAGCGGGCTTCATCGACGGCATGCAGATCAACTCCGATCGAGCCAGCGCGATGCGCTACGCCGCCGGTGGCGCCGTGCGGGTCGTCGACTGCGGCGAGCGCGACGAGCTCGTGGTGCAGGTCGAGAACGCTCCGGCGCCCGACCACGCGGCGCTGGACGGCGCAGGCACCGGCAACGGATTCCGAGGCCTGCGCGAGCGCGTCAGCGCCTGCGCGAGCGCGTCGACGCCTGTAGGGGAACCCTCGAGGCCGGACCCACGCCCGACGTGGCTGGCGCCTGGCCGCGCGCCTGTCACGAGCGCGTCACCGCCGCGACCGTCTGACGGCTGCGCCGTCATCCCTGCGGGTGAGGGCCGCGGCAGCGCGATCACCCGGAGGGATGACGATGTGCGCGCGGGGGTGGTGGAGGCTGATCTCGCTCTCAGTCCCCACCGGAGGTTTTCATGCCGCACGTCACCCAGCCCGCCCTCTCCCTCCTCGCCGGTACCGCCGTCGTGCTGACGCTCGCCGCCTGCGGGGGCTCCGACAAGAAGAGCGCCAGCGCTCCCGCCGCCAAGGCGGCGCCGCCGAAGACGACGGTCCTCACCGTCGCCGAGACGCAGCCGTCGAAGAACCGCTACGCGCTGGAGGGCATCAAGGCAATTCCCGCCGGCCCGGTGAGGATCGAGTTCACGACGGCGGCGCCCGGGGAGCACGAGATCCAACTGGTGCGGGTCGACGGGGACCACAGCGAGGCCGAGGTCCGCAAGATCCTCCTCGCCCAGAACGCCGCCATCCCGGACTGGCTCCACGCGGTCGGAGGCGTGACCGGCGTCAGATCGGAAGCCGGCCGCTCCACCACCGAGCTCTTGCCGCCCGGCCGGTACTACGCGCTCGACGACGACCGTCAGGGCGAGCCGGTGCCCTCCGCGGCCGAGCGGGGAGCGTTCGCCACGTTCGAGGTGACGGGAAGGGCGCAGAGCGCCTCGCTGCCCAAGACGTCGGCGACCGTGACCGCCACGGATACGGCTGACCACAAGCACAGCTACGAAGTCTCCGGGTTGAAGGTCGGCGTCAACACGATCTTGTTCAAGAACGAGAGCAAGGAGGAGTTGCACCACATCGTCATCTTCAAGCTGCAGCCCGGACGCACCGCCGCGGATGCGAAGACGTTCCTGATGACCCAGGGCAAGGCCCCGGGCCCGCCGCCGGTCGACTTCGAGAACGGTGACAGCACCGCGATCCTCGACCAGAAGATGGAGATGGTCACCACGCTGAACCTGCGCAAGGCCGGCGACTACGTGATGGTCTGCTTCCTCCCCGACCGCGACGGCAAAGGCAAGCCGCACTTCCTGGAGGGGATGATCAAGCAGGTCAGCGTGCAGTGATCGCAGCCGGGCCGCGGTCCGGGCTGTCGTCCGGGAGGTCCGGAGCGCGAAGCGACCTGCCCGATGAGCTGTCGGTCGAGCGCCACCGTGACCTCGCCGGCCGAGGGCTGTCAACAGGCGTCGGCAATCTGCTCGCACATCAGCGCGGACGAGAGCGCGAAGCGGAGCAGGTATACCGCGACGCGCTTCAGTCCGGGTGGGTCGAACCCGGGGACGTCGGTACGCTGTGGCGCAACCTGGGTCGCGTTGTTCAAGCCGACAAGAGCAGGCGAGCCGCGAGCGTAGCGGCCTACCGCCGAGCCATCAAGGCCGGAGCGACCGAGGCATTGCTCGGCCTTAGCATGCTTCTGCTCAAGCAGAAAGGTCGCGAACGCGAGGCAAAGACGGTCTACCTCGAGGCGGTCCGGGCCGGGTACCGGTCGCCCGGCGTCGTCAGACTTGCGGCGGCGGTCAAGCACTCCGCTGTGCGCCACGCCTCGCCAGCTGACAAACGACTCGCCAAGCGGGGCATCCGCCCGTCTATTGACGGGAAACCCGCCGTAGCGACCGCAGGTCGCGTAGAGCAGGAGCGAGGTTGCGATCCCGCACGCACTGCTTCCGGTGCTGAGCTTTCACGCTGACGTCTTCGGTCGCGTCAGCCGTGGGGCGCGGGGCGTGCCAACGTCGTCGAGAAGGTGTTGTGAAGCCATGCGGCGTAGCGTGCGCCAGTCCAGCCGCACTCGCGCGTGAGTCGCAGGTAGACGTCGTGGCCGGCGAGCGCGTAGATCGTGTCGGCGGCGAGCGCGGGCGTGACCCCGTCCGCCAGCGCGCCGGCGCTGGCGAGGGCGTCGGCGACCTCTCGGTAGTCCGCGCGCATGTTGCGCTGCCCGCGCTCGCGTTGCGCTGCGAGCTGAGGATCGCGCGCGGCGGCGGTTTCTGCGATCGCGAGCACCGCGGCGGTGCGCGTCAGGATCGCCTTGATCATCTGCGCGAGCCCGGCGAGGATCTGATCGCCGGGCGCGGCAAGCATCTGCTGCAATGCATCGCGAGCGGCGAGCGACGCGTCCTCGTCGTCGCCTCGGACGGCAACGGTGATGATCTCTCCCAGGAGCGCCGGCTTGCTTGGGAAGGCGACATAGACGGTGCGCTCAGCGACCCCCGCGGCGCGTGCGATCGCGCCCATCGTCGTCGCGTCATAGCCGTCGCGCACAAAGAGCGTCGCAGCGGCGCTCCGGATTCGCCGGCGGGTCTGCTGTGCGCGCTGCTCGCGTTTGGGCGAGCTGTAGCGGCGCGAATCGGGCTTGACGGAAGGTTTGGACATTGGATACAGTTAAACTGTCGTTGCAGTCTTACTGCATCCAACTTTATCGAGAGGAGCGCAATGTCGACCGCCAACAAGCAGCTCGTCGCGAGACTGCACCCAGATGTGCTCGATACCGGCGATCTCGCGCCCATCGATGACCTCATCCACCCCGACTACCTCAATCACGAGGCAGCACCCGGCACCCCTCGCGGCCGCGACGGATTCCGGCACACCGTCGAGTTCTTGCGCGGCGCCTTTTCAGATCTGCGCTTCGTGATCGAGGACGTGGTCGCCGAGGACGATCGCGTCGTCGTGCGCTGCCAGTTCGAGGGAACGCACGACGGCACGTTTTTCGGCATCGCGCCGACGGGCCGCCGCGTGTCGACCCAGCACATCCACATCTACCGCATCCAGGACGACCAGGTCGCCGAACACTGGGCCTGCCGCGACGACATCAGCGGCTTCCGCCAACTCGGCACCCAGCCCCGCTCGAACTGATCGCACCGGTGACGGCCGCGGCGTAGCCTTAACCACCAAGTGCGTACCCGGTTAGCTCCATCTGGCGGTCAGGCGGCTTGATCGATGGTGTCGCGGTAGGTGATCGGGTTGTGCGTGAGGCCGAGGCCGAGCAGCGTCTGGAAGCCGGTTTTGGGGTGCCGCGGCGGTTGTGGCGGAAGACGAACTCATCGAGGTAGGCGGACAGGTGGTAGCCCGGCAGCCCGGCAGCCCGGCAGCCCGGCAGCCCGGCAGCCCGGCAGCCCGGCAGCCCGGCAGCCCGAGCGTCGCGTATCAGGACGACGTCGACCCGGTCGCACCGGCGGATCGGGTCAGCGGACCGGAACGACCGGCCGCGCTTTCCCAACGCCCGAGATTCGCCCAAGCGTCGGCACCGCAGCCTTCGTGGACATAACCGCCATTATCGAGCATTGAAGCTGGCGGTCGCTCGGCGTCACCACTCGAGGCGTGCTCGTTCTCGGGATCCTCGACATCATGCAGTGGATCTCGGGCGAGCGAGGATTTAGAGCTTTCGTACGACGAGGTTGCGATGGAGGGGTCCACGACGTGGCATTCGGAATCTTCGTGACGATCTGTTCGCTGGCTGCGCTGATGGAGAAGAAGCGCGCCGCCGGCCGACCGAAGGATCCCGAAGACCTCGCAGCGCTGGCAGCGCTCGATACCTGAGCCGGCGCGCGGGAACGGTCGCGAGTGCCGGCGGCTATAACGCCCGTCGACGCGATGCTCCGGGGCGGCCGCGGCGAGACGATCACCGGCAGCGTCATTACCGTCGACGGCGGCCGACTGGCCGGCGGAGCCTGAGCGGGTCAGCTTTGGGTTGCGTGGATGAGGTGGTAGCCGTGGGTGATCGTCAGTGTCCCGTCGTCGTGGACTGCTCGAAGGCCAGTCGGGGCGCCGCCCGCGGCCTCGGTGCGCAGCGCACGGAGAACTGTGTCCCGAGCTTCCGCAGAAGGCTGGGCGCGGTCAAGCCACGGCTCGGCCTCGAGGCGTTCGTCGCGAGCCGCCTCGCCGACCACTCGCAGGCCTCGGTCCGCAAGGAGCGCGGAGAGCTCTGTCGGGCGTGGACAGCGTATGTGGCTGGGATCGCGCAAGCGCTCAAGCTCGTCGGTCCGCTCGCCCACCGGCCCTGTCTCGACCACCAAGTCGATCAGGGTAACTGACCCACCCGGCGCTAACCTAAGACGCGCCGCATTTCGTCCAGAACCGCGCCCATTTCGGCTAGGTGATGCAGCGCGAAGCGGCTTACCACGACCTCGTACTCCGCGTCGGGGAACGGCAGATCAGTCGCGTCCGCGCGCACGAACACGACATCGTTCCGGCCCTGCTCACGGACCGCCTGCGCGCCCTGCTCGAGCATCGCTGGCGTGATGTCCGCCACCACGCACAACCGGCCGCTTCGCGCCAAGTGACGTCCGAGCTGCCCTGTCCCACCGGCCACGTCAAGAATCCGGTTCGCCGGAGCGGACCGCCACATGTCCGGCGATCCAGTCCAGCACTCCGAGATCGGCGAAGTGCGAACCGGGCGCCTCAAACGACGCCGCCTGGCGCGTGAACTCCTGAACCGACCGCTCAGCAGACATTTTAAAATCGACCCCTTTTCATCCCGACAATACGCGTTAACGCCACTTTGTCGCCGCCCTCTCGGTGAAGATTGGCGAGGGACACTGCCAGCAATGCTCGCAGTGTCCCGGCCGCAGAGGTCGATCCCTTAGCGATCGAACGCCTCGCGGGTGTCAACGAGGCTGCTCTTCACGGACCCGCTTCGTGGAACGACGCCGCTTCGGCTGCGCTGCGCGCCGCCGAACCCGACTGTCGTTCGATCGTGGTTCTACAGCAACACCGGGATGCGAGCGGGCCGGATAGCCGGCGAGCGCCTCGAGTCCGCCGAGGAAGAGCGCCCGGCGCAGCTCACCCTTGGAGTTGGTTCATGACGGCCGACAGTGGGAGCACCGGTGGGTTGGGATCGAGGCGTTCGACGAGATGGGGTCGCCCGCCGTTTCCGAGCCTCAGCAGACGACGAGGTCGATGCTCGGGTCGAGGCGGCGGAGATCGTCGGGATCGCTGGTGATGGTGATCCCGTCGACGACGCCGGCGACGAGCACGACGGACGCGTCGACGACGTCCGAGGTCGCCGTGGCCGCGCACAACTGACCGGCCGCGTGGGCGGTGGCAGTGTCGAGCGGATGCGTCACCACGCCGTCGGCCGAGGCTACCCGCACGAGGCGAACCTGGCGCGCGGGATTTCGCCACGCTTGAGCTAGCGCCGCGGCCGGCACATGGACCTCGTGTGCCAGTTCCAACAGTCGGATGACGCGCCGGTCGGCGCGATCGACCGCGATCAAGCCGCCGGCGTCGAGGACTACAGGCCGAGGACGCTTCGCGCCCAAGCGGTCTCCTCGTCGGTTGCCGGCCCGAGTTCGGCGCGGATGTCGGCGAGCACGTCCGCCAGGGTGTCGCGGCGGGCACGTTCGATCATCGCCGAGGCAACCCATGCGCTCACCGAGGGCGCGTGGCCTGCTGCCACCGCCTCCTCTGCTGCGTGGACCGCAGCTTCGTCTACGGTGACCGTGACCCGAGTCCGCATACGAATGAACGTAGCATCGCAGCAGAAAGTATGCATGCGGGCATGGCGCCAGCCACGCTCGAGGCGGGCGGCCGGGAGAACGGCGCGAGGGCTCTGCGAGGATCTCGTGGTCGGCCGCCGCGCTGTGGAGCGTCGTGGCGTCGTGGCTGTCGCTGCCACATACGATACGGGCTGTGTTCAGCCAGGGAGAAGCGGCGCGACCTTCGCGATTGCCTCGTGGCGGCTGCGCGGGCGGATGAGCGAATCAGGGCAGCGGCGGTCGTCGGTTCGGCGGCCGCGCAGCGCGAAGACGCGTGGTCGGACATCGACCTCGCGTTCCGTCTGGCCGCCGGCCTGGAGCCCGCAGACGTCGGCGACGCCTGGACTGAGCGGATGTACGAGGACCACGGCGCCGCTGACCATCTCGACATATGGTCCGAGCGCACGCTCTTTCGCGTGTTCCTGCTGCCCAGCTCGATGCAGGTCGACCTCTCGTTCTGGCGGTGGGAGACGTTTGCGGCAGCCGGTGCGTCGTTCCACCTGCTCTTCGGTGAAGCGAACGAGCCCAGCCGTTCGTCGTCGCCGACGCCCGAGACCCTGATCGGCATGGGGTGGCTGTACGCGTTGCACGCCCGAGCGAGCATCGCCCGAGGCCGCAACCTACAAGCGCTGTACATGGTCAACAACGTGCGCGACCATGTCGTCTCGCTGGCGTGTCTGCGTCATGGATTGCCAGTCCACCAGGGCCGTGGCGTCGATGACCTGCCTCCCGACGTCATGGAGACGATCGCCGAGACGCTCGTGCGTGGACTTCGGCGAAGCGATCTGAGCACGGCCTTCGCCAACGCGATCGGGGCTCTGATCGACGAAGCCGAGCAGATCGACTCGGGTCTCGCGTCGAGGCTTCGCGAACCCACCTGGGAGCTCGCGCACGGCGTCGGAGCCACCCGGCGAACCGACCGGGACGTCGTGCAGTAGGCAACGTCGATCGATACGCCGTTCGTAAGAGATCGGCTTACGCGACGCGGCGCCGTCCGCCGGTCGGTGGTGATGCGCCGTGGGCGCATCACAACTCGGCGGGATCGAGGTGGTCGACGACGCCGGTGAGGCCGCAGAGCTCGAGGACGCGATGGACTTCGGGGCGTCCGTTGATCATCTGGCACTCCACGCCGTCTCGAGCCATGTCCTTGAGGTCGAGCAGGAGGTGCACGCCGGAGGAATCCATGAAGCTGTTCATCGTCATGCAGGGCGGCTTGACGACGGCGGAGAAGACGATGAGGGAGTTCAGTGATGACGACCGCGTCCGCGACTTCCGCCAGACCTTCGAGAATCGGATGACCGAGCGCCTCTGCGGCATGGTGGAGGAGGTCACCGGGCGCAAGGTGCTCACCTACCAGTCGCAGATCCTGTTCGATCCCGACCGCGTCATCGAGATCTTCATCTTCGACGACCGCGCCCCCGACACGTTGATCGAGGCGACCGCCGAAGCGCAGCCGCGCGGCGAGTCGCCCGGGCAAGTCCAAGGCGACGATGTCGCTCTCGATGAACCATCGTCAAGCGGAGCCAACTGACGGTCTCGCCCGACGCGGCTCGGGATCATCGGAGTTCCGGGCGCGGCGCCGCCCTCCGCGTGCTGCGATCGGACTCGGGAGGCAGCGGCCGTCGAGGACGGGGTCGAGCGTCTCGACGGCCATGTGAGCACTGTCCTCGAGCGCGGGGCCAAGGAACGAAGAGATCCGGTTGAGATGCGTCTCGACCGCGAACCCACCTCGATGACGTTCTCGATCGCGCTACTTCCGATGGCGGTCATGCGTTTCTACGGCTGGTCATCACCCCATCATCGAGGGAGCGCACGATGCATCTCGTCAAGGCCCGTCACGCCACAGCCCTGATCGCTGCCGCAATCGCCTTCGCAGCAGCCGCACCAGCGCCCACGCCGACTGCGGCTTCGGCCCACCCTTCTCGTTGAGCTTCGGCAAGAGCCCCCGGCTGCTGCCGACTACCGCCTCACCCAGGCCAACACGATCCCCGGCGACCAAGCGCCGCGGACGGACAGATACTCCGACGACACCTTCATGACGATTCCGAAGGGCTAGACGGCGCTCGAGGAAGGTCGCAACTTCCACGCCTCGACCGGCGTTCTCATCGTGCTGTCCGCCGACTGCGCCCGTCCCGGCACCGTAGTGCCTGATCGCGACCTGAAGCCATGCACGAGTGCCTCCCGTCCTCCCCACCACCGCCTTCCGGCGCCGCCGCCGGCGGCTTGGTGCGCCGAGCACGCGACGGCCCCGTCGTTGCGCACTTCGATCCCGTGATGCTTGCCGCCGACCTGCCGCGACTGCACGGGGAGCCCGCGCTGCGCGCGCCGCTCGGCGCCCACGCGCGGCGCAGCGTTCACCTCCGACGCCCGGGCCGCGGGCACGCAGGACGAGCGGCGCGCAGCCCGACGGAGCCCCATGCGCAGTAGCCGCCTCACCGCGCTGGTCCTCGTGGCCTGGCTCGCCGGCCCGGCCGCGCCCGCGTTCGCGTCCTCGTCGGCGATCCGGAAGCCGATCTACCGGGAGTGCCAGACCGCCTCGATCAAGGGCACCTACTCCCAGGCCGACTACGCCGACGCGCTGCGCAACATCCAGACAGACCTCGACGAGTACAGCGACTGCCGCGACGTCATCCGCCGCGCCCGGCTCGCTGCGGCCGGGACGAAGACGTCGCCCTCGAGCAAGAGGAGCGGCACCGCCGCGATCGGGGGCGGAGCGGGTGACGGCACGACGCCACCGGCTGCGGGCACGCCGGCGAGCTCCGGCGGCACCGCCGCGGAGCTCCTCGCCGCGGCCTCTCCCGCCGAGCAGGCCGCCGTGCGCAAGGCCGCCGAGCGGTCCGGCGACGCGCCCGTGCTGATCGGCGGCGAGTCCGTCTCGCCTGACAAGGTCGGGCTCTCCCCCGCCGGTGCGGGCAACGTGATCCCCGCCCCGCTCGCGGCCGCGCTCGTACTGCTTGGGCTCGGCTTGGTGGGCGCCGCCGGCTGGTCCGTCCGCTCCGGTGGCTTCGTTCGTCGGACCGCGTCGTGACCCGGCCCAGCCGTCGCGGACGATCAGTCACCGGAACGGGCGCATTGGCCGGGGACAGCGAGTCTCGAGACGCTGCTCAGGGCGTTGGCGCGGCCCGGGGAAGGCGGCACGCCAGAGCTTTCGACCCGTCGAATCCCGTGCCACGGCAGCGAATCGCTTCGCGTCGGCTGGTACCTCGGCGAGGTAGAAGGTGAAGGCTGACGTACCGACGCCTGCCGCCAGGCTCTGAGTGACGGGCAGCAGGAGCGCCGTGGCGACCGTGTGGCGTCCGGCGTTGTCGTAGGAGACCTCGACGGAGCCGACGTGCTCGGTCGTTGCCCGACGGCCAAGCGAGGGCGCTTGGCTCCGCGGAAGCCCGTACCCACCAGGCCAGCCGCTCCGGCGGCAGGCCACTGTCGCATGCGCCTCCTGTGGGCCCGTGCTCCTGCGCGACCAGCGCAGTCACCGGCTTGGTCATCCGGACGCCGATCGAGAACTGCCCGCCCGCTGACCGGCCGTTTCGAGCCGACGCGAAGCAGCGGCCAGCACACTTCTCCGCTGCGTTCGGGGATGCTCAATCGAGGCGGCGACACGGAGGTCGAGCGTAGGACGAGCAGGTAGGCAGGCCCGACTGCCAGAGCGCCGGTCACATCAGGGGTGCCTGCGGTGGTCGATGCGGCGTCCGACGGCGTCGAACCAGATCGTCCCCACGGAGGCCGGGACTCTCGGATCATGTATCGGTAGACGTTGTCGCGCACCGGGACCGTCACCGAGTGGCCGTGGCGCAGCCGAACCGTCACGCGCGCGACGCCGTCGGGCACGAGGACGACCATCGCTGTGCCCGACGGTGTCGTCGCCATCAAAGCGCGCCTGCACGGGCACGGCTCTTGGCGACGCCTCGAGATCGCTGACGGTTTGCCCGGCCTGGGCTACCAGTGGCGCCTCGTTCGCTGACCGCACTCGCAAACTTCGGTGCCTTCTGCGCGCACTCTCCTCCCCTCTCTCCCCCGCTCCCGCTCCCGCTCCCGCTCGCCGTCGTCTAGCGCCTCGGCGCAACCAGCCTTCTCATCGCGGTCATGAAGGTCAGGTCACTGCCCGAGAGGAGAACCGTCACGCCGACGCGGTGACGGCGGCGCAGTGTGCGCCGCTGGGCGGCGTCGAGACGCAGCGTGACGTGCGCCACGTCACCCACACGCACGACGCGGTCCACCGCTGCGAAGGCTCGGAGTGCGACGCGTCGGCCACTCAGTGACGCGGATGTCACACGGCAGCTCGCCGGGCAGCGCACCGCGATGTCGACCGCGCCCGCTTCGGTGGCGTGTAGATCGCCTGAGCCGAGCACGAGCGGGCACGCCGGGAGCGCGACGGGGGCGGCCGGCGCCTCCGGCTCGAGTGCCAGCTCGGTGCTCCTGCACGTCTGGCGCAGGGTCGCGACACGATCACCGTCGACGGCGTAGGAGGGAGCGACGAGCCGCCCACTGACGAGCGGATGGACGACGCCGTCTGCTCCTGTACGCGACAGCTCCAGGACGGTCGGCTTCTGCGGCGCCGCGGCGACGCGCAGCGCCCCGCTGGTTAGGAAGGCGACGACGGTGGAGCACGGTCCGTCCGCCAGCGTGGCAGGCGCCGCCTGCCCGGCGGCGAGCTCGAAGCCCGTGCAGGTGATCGTGGCGGTCCCGTCGTCGCGACGCACCCGTGCCACGGCGCGGCCGTCGGC
>JAABUS010007965.1_pt1 | contig 11835 bp, 10 predicted proteins | sample 5560161 | NCBI WGS metagenome assembly JAABUS01 (sample SAMN10711885, study PRJNA513376) | rock metagenome | isolation source: Antarctica rocks | place: Antarctica: Victoria Land, Trio Nunatak nord | collected 2016-01-04 | reverse complement strand
ATCGTGAAGGCTGTAACCTTCCGCGACCGGGCGCTGCAAATAGAAGGCGATGAAGACCGCCGAGCGCAGCAGCCCGAAGAAGCAATTCGTCGCCAACCCGGCGAGCGTCGCCGCGCCATAGGTGCTAAAGCGGCGGTACGACATTCGCAGCGCTTCGAGGTAGACGCGCACCAGCACCTCCGTTCGGGCTCTGCTCGGACTCCGCTCAGGCTCGGTTGTGGGCCGGGGGACAGGATACGCCACGCCAGTGCCCGCGCGCACTGTGCCAAGGGACAGTTCGCCGCTGACCGGCTGGCGCAGCGGCCTGGCACAGACGCTGCGTTACTCGCCTATAATGGCGCTCGGTTCAGGTTTGTGACGATGTGGGAAGATCAGATCGACAGGGGGTATCGTGGCGAATCAGGAAGAGATCACCAGCGCGATCCAGCAGGGGATCGCCGATGTCGAGTCGACGTTCGGGGCGCTTTCCGACGCGCAGCTCGCGACCAAGGTTCATGCCGAAGATGGCGGTTGGACTGCACGAGACATCCTCTGCCATCTCGCCGGTCGTAAGCAGGTCTACGCGATGATGCAGCAGGCGGCGGCGGGCGGCGAGAACCCGTTCGCGACGATCACCAACTTCGGCGACTGGAATGGGGCACGCGTGGCGGAGCGTGACGGCGTCAGCCGCGACGATCTCCTCACCGAGTTCCGCACCGTCCACGAAGCGTTGTTGGCCCAGGTGCAGGGGATGTCGGCCGACGATCTGGCGGGCAACGTGGCCCTCGGCCCGCGCACTGCAACCCTCGGCGACCTGATGTACGCCAGCGGCGGCACCCATTCCTCCGGTCATGCCAAAGAAGTGGCACAGGCGCTTGGGCTGAGTGGCACGGCGGGCTGAACAAAAGGCGCTGTACTCCCCAAAGCAAGTGCGGGCCGGGTGAAAAATCTCCCGGCCCGCACTTTGTCTTCGATAAAAGGTTGCCCTACCAGTCGATCGCGGAGCCGTCCTCGGCATAGGCTTTGGGGTTCTGCCAGTCGTGGCCGATCTTGTCGGCCAGGGCTTCTTCGTCGAGTTCGATGCCGAGTCCGGGCGCGGTGGGCAGGGGCAGATAGCCGTTCTCGTGCTTGAACGGCGTCTTGATGTACCCCTCGCCGGTGATTCGCCCGCCCTCCTGTGCGAGGAAGTTGGGGATCGTGGCGTCGAGTTGGAGGCAGGCCGCGAGCGCGATCGGGCCGAGTGGGCAGTGCGGCGCGATCCCGGCGTAATACGCCTCGGCCATCCCGGCGATCAGGCGCGTTTCGAGGATGCCGCCCGCGTGCGAGAGGTCGGGCTGGAGGATCGAGGCGGCGCGCTTCTCCAAGACTTCGCGGAAGCCCCACTTGGTGTAGAGGCGTTCGCCGGTCGCGATCGGGGTCGAGGTCGAGTGCGCGATGTCGGCCAGTACATCGACGTTCTGACACTGCACCGGCTCTTCGATGAACATCGGGTGATATGGTTCAAGCGCGCGGACGAGCCGCTTCGCGTTCTGTGGGCTGACCGCGCCGTGGAAGTCGATCGCCAGATCGACCGTCGGCCCCGCCGCCTCGCGCATCGCCGCGAAGATTTCCACGGCGCGCTCGGTATACTCGGGCGTCTCGATGATTCGCCCGTGGCCCTTCCTGCCGATCCCGGTCTTAAGGCAGTTGAAACCCTGCGCCACCGCCTCGCGCACCGATTGCGCCGCGCTCTCGGGGGTATCGCCGTTTGCGGTGCCATAGACGCGGATCTTGTCGCGCGTCGGCCCGCCGAGAAGCTTGTAGACCGGCACGCCCATGTACTTGCCGTAGCAATCCCACAATGCCTGCTCGATCCCCGAGAGGGCGCTGGTGAGCAGCGGCCCGCCGCGATAGAAAGCGTGCTTGTACATCGACTGCCAGAGGTGGACGATCTTGGTCGGGTCTTCACCGATCAGCCACGGCTCAAGCTCTTTGACCGCGATCTGGCAGGTCAGCGCCCGCCCCTCTAGGATCGGCTCACCGAGCCCGACGATCCCCTCATCGGTGTACATCTTCAGGAACAGCCAGCGCGGCTTGACCAGGAAGGTCTCGATCTTCGTGATCTTCATCCGCTCCACATCCTTTCATTGCGACCGCATACGCGCCGTTGCGTCTACGCGACCGGATAGCGGCGCCAGGATACCAGAGCGGCGGCATGAGCGGGGCGACTATCCGCCCCAGGTAAAAACTCCCGCGCCGATCGCGCACGCGAGAAGCGTTGACGGCTGCCAGCGCCGCCGCGCTGGAGACAACGTATGAGCCTGACACGGTCAATTGATCTTGGTACTGCTGCGCTCTCATGCTGAGTCAATTATTGTGAGAACTGCAGCGACAAGAATGACCGCAGCGCGTCTATACATCCTGCTCAACCCGCCGTATACTGGTAGGCATACCCTCGACATTGTAGATTGCTGCTCGCACAGATGCTCCATTGCCCAGGCGCGCTGCGCCCAGGGGCGAAAGTTAAGCGCATGTGGCGCTGGCTGATGTGGACAGTTCATCCCTGGCATCGTTAAAGTGAGGTGTGCATGGCTCATCTTCTCCATCTTGACAGCAGTGCCCGCACAACCGGCTCCATCTCGCGGCAACTCACGGCTGAGTTCGTAGCACACTGGCAGGCGAATCACCCCGAGGGACAGGTGACCTACCGTGATCTCGCGGCGACGCCGGTGCCGCATATCCACGAGCTGACCGTCGCTTCGATGGTCATCCCCCCGGCCATGAGGACCCCCGCACAAAACCTGGCGACGGCTTTGCAGGAGGAATTGATCGCCGAACTTGCGGCAGCCGATACGCTGCTGCTCGGGGCACCGATGTACAATTTCAGTATCCCCTCGTCGCTCAAATCCTGGATTGACCATGTGGTGGTCTTTGGCCGCACTGTTGGTTCGGGGTTGTTCGATAGCACGCGCGTCATCATCGCCAGTTCTCGCGGCGGGGCCTATGGCCCTGGTACGCCACGCGAAGCCTTCGACTATCAGGAACGGTATCTTCGTGACATCCTCGGTCTGATCGGCCTGACAGATATCACTTTCACCCACGCTGAGATGCGGGCAGCGGTCGATGGTGAGCCAAGCCTCGCACCGTTCATCCCCTTCGCTACCCAGTCGTTCGCCGCCGCCCAGGCGCTGCTGCTGGCCGAGAGCCTGCGGTAATCAGGCTTCCGCGTTGCTGCGGGCCGTCATTCGACGGCATACGCGATAGCACCAGCATATTTTCCCTACGGGATAATGGGTGCGTTCGAGCGCTAACGTATGCGTTGGAGATAGGCGGCGATTGCTCCCGAGAAGACGACTGAAGTGACTATGAAGACGATAGCGAGCAGAAGATAGGCGACCGCTGCGGCGATCATGAAACCGCAGCCGAAACGAAAGCCGTCACCTACCGAGATGTCCGAACGCTGCGATGTGTTGTATGACATCGTCCCTTCTTCTCTCTTTTTTCTTTCCGCCAATCTCCGTGGTGTCTTTCTTTCACCGCAAAGACGCAGGGTTTCGCAGAGAAGGACCGAAATTAGTTTTTCGTCTCTGCGCATCTCTGCGTCTCTGCGCCTCTGCGGTAAACCGTCCCCTTCGTTACTTCCAGGCGCTGGCGGTGTCGAGCGCCGTGAGGTCGTCGGCGCTGAGGGTGATCTCCGCCGCGCCGAGGAGTTCATCAACCTGTTCGACCGAGGTGGCGCTGGCGATCGGGGCGGTCATGCCGGGCCGGGAGAGGATCCAGGCGAGGGCGATCTGGGTCGAGGTGGCGTTGTGCGCCTGCGCGACTCCCTCCACCGCGTCCAGGATAGCGAAGCCGCGGTCGTTCATGAAGCGTTGCTGCACACCGCCCGCGCGCTGGCTGTTCGGCAGCGCGCCATCGCGACGATATTTGCCGGTCAGGAAGCCGCTGGCGAGCGACGAGTAGGTGATCACGCCGACACCGAGTTCCTGGCACAGCGGCTCCAGCTCGCGCTCGTAGTCGGCGCGGTTCAGCAGATGATACGGCGGTTGGATCGTCTCGTAACGCGGGAAGTTGTGGCGCTCACTCTCCCAGAGGGCGCGTGTCAGCCGCCAGGCGCTATAGTTCGAAGCGCCGATGTAGCGGATCTTCCCGGCCTGGATCAGGTCGCTGTAGGCTCGCAACGTCTCTTCGAGCGGGGTGTTGCGGTCGTCCTGGTGCGACTGGTAGAGGTCGATATAGTCGGTCTTGAGACGCTTCAGCGAGGCCTCGACCGCCGCGATGATCCGCCGCCGCGATAGCCCCTTCATGTGCGGACTGTCGCCCATCGGGCTGCCGCCTTTGGTGGCGATGATCAGTTTGTCGCGGTTGCCGCGCTCCCGCAGCCAGTTGCCGAGGACCGTCTCCGACTCCCCACCGTCATTGCCCGGTGCCCAGCGTGCGTAGACATCGGCGCTGTCGATGAAATCGCCGCCGCCAGCGACGTAGGCGTCGAGGACCTTGAATGAGGTCGGCTCGTCGATCGTCCAGCCGAAGACGTTGCCACCGAGGCAGATCGGGGCGACGAAGAGTCCGGTACGGCCCATTGTTCGCGGTTCCACGATGAGGCTCCTTCTGCTGTCAGGCTTGGCGCGCAAAGTTCGGGGCGGGCGATGGCGGTGCTCCCGACCATCGCCCGCCCTGCGCGGGATCATTCTCGCACGTTCGTGTCCATGGTAGGCTCAGGGTGCGGCCTCAGCCAGCAACTCCTCGATGTAATCACGTTGCGAATCGCTGGTACCTCGATGCGTATTGTCGTGGCGTATTCTTGCTTTGCGGGCCGGGAAAGGATACCCGGAGTTTTCGTGTTCCGGCGCGGCCTTCTTCACCCTGCGTTGGCGGGTGTCGTTGCGGGCGCATCCGCCGCGCCGCGCGTGTATTTGCCGGGCAGGAGATCGAGGACGCCGCACTTTCTCACCACTCCCGCATCGGCGAAGATGACCTGCATGTCGGCTCCGTAATCGCTGAGTAGCTCGCGGCAGATGCCGCAGGGCGATACGACGGCAATCTCTGCATCGGAGGTGGCTGCTCCCGGACGCCGAACCGCGACGATGGTGTCGAACGCCGATTCACCCTCGGAGATCGCCTTCCCCAGGGCGATAGCCTCGGCGCAGACTGCGACGCGCCCGACGTTCGCCTCCAGATGGACCGCAGCGAAGGTCCGGCCCGTCTTCGTGCGGATTGCCGCGCCGACGTGATGTTTCCCCGGTGTGTAGTATTTTGCGAGGACCGCCCGCGCCTCGGCGATCAGCAACGCATCCTCAGCGGTAATGAGCGATGTTTTCATGGCCTTATCGTCCTCTCGCTCATAAAATCCTCGGGCAGTGCTGGCCTTTGAGAAGAACTGTGCCTGCACGCGACGCGCACGCCCCCAGGCGCGGTTTCATCCTGCGCGGGTAGCAGGGCTTTGTCCCCTTCATGGGGACTCAACCGTCAGGCACTTGGGAAGGTGGGCCTCGCAACGAAGAGAGTTCCCGGCGATCTGGTGGGCGGGCGACGACCAGGACTACCAGCCTCGCCCGCCTCGCGCGGGACGCTTACGTGTATCGTCGTGCAGTCTGGAAGATCAGCGTCGGGCTTCGGCCAGCAATTCCTTGATGTAGGCTACGCTGCGACTATCGCCACGGATCTGGTCGCCGTAACGGCAACCCTCGATGGCGAGCCAGCCGTCGTAACCGGCATCAACGATCGCGGCGGTCGCGAAGCGGTAATCGATCTCGCCGTCCGGCAGCGGCACGAGCTGATAGTAGGCCCGCGCTTGCTCGGGGATTTGCACGCGCATCAACTGCTTGCAGTGCCAGTAGCGCGTCTTCGGCGCGAGCGCGACGATCGCCGCTTCGTTCGTCGCCTCCGGCTCCTCGTAGTGCCAGTAGAGGTTGCCGAGGTCGGGGTTGATCCCGACATTCGGGCGGTCGATCAGTTCCAACAGATGCAGGCAACTCCAGGGGTTGTCGGCGATCGAGTGCTGGTGCATCTCGATCGAGATATCGACCCCGCGGTCGGCGGCGAAGTCGGCCAGTTGCTGCAACTCTTTCGCCGTCGCCTCGTAGTCGGCCCCGCTGGCGGTCTTGCTGCCGCCAGCCGAGGTGCGCATCCCGACGCCACCGCCGGGTAAGCCGCCGCCGGGTTGCCCGGTCGGCATCGTCACCGTCATGTTGACCAGGTTCGCCCCGATCCACTCGGCCATCCGCACCGCGCCGGTCACGGCGTCACGGCTGCGGGTCGCGACCTGAGGGCGGAGGAAACCGCCGCCGCCGCGCACCGCCGCGCACGGCACCCCGGCGGCGTCCAGTTCGGCGCGCAGTTCGCGGATCGCCGCCTCGTCGGTGCCGACCCCCTGCCCCAGCCCGATCTCGATCCCCTCGAACCCGATTTCGCGCACTTTCTTCAGGTAGCGCCCGCGCACCTCCTGCGGCGGCACTTCCCAACCGGTCCCGCCATCGTACGGATAGAACGCGGTACGCCGGAATGCGTAAGCTATTTTCATGGTGCCCCTTTGGGGAGTAGTCAGTAGTCAGTAGCCAGTAGTCAGTTCCTCGTTGAGGACATCTCTGAGCTCGGTCAATAGGCAATCGCTATCAACACCCCACTGGCTACTGGCTACTGACTACTGACTACTCGCCTACTTAAGATTCAAATGCTCCAACACGTCCTTGTTCCAGACGGCGCGGGGCTGGTGGCCGGTGAGGGCGGCGGCGATCTCCTGCGCGGGGCGACGGCGGCGTTCGCCGTTGGCCCACTCGCTGATCGAGGCCATGTGTGGGGAGATCACCACGTTCTCCATCTTCAGGAGCGGATTGTCGCTGGCAACCGGCTCGACTTCGGTCACGTCGAGACCGGCGGCGAGGATCCGCTTGTTCTGCAGGGCGGTGATCAGCGCCGCCTCGTCCACCACCGGGCCACGGCAGGTGTTGATCAGGATCGCGTCGGGCTTCATCAGCGCGAACTGCGGGCCGCTGATCAGGTGCCGCGTCTCCTTGTTCAGCGGGACGTGGAGCGAGACGAAGTCGGAGTCTTGCAGCAGGTTCGCCATCGAAACGGACTGCGCGCCGTGCGCCTTGAACGTCTCGGCAGGGATATACGGGTCATGGGCGAGGACTTTCATGCCGAAGCCGGCGGCGCGTTGCGCCATCGCCTTGCCGATGTCGCCCAGGCCGACGATACCGATTGTCTGACCGGTCATGCGGTGGATCGGCCCCCACGGGCGCTCGCGGGTGCGGTCGCCCCAGCCACCTTCTTTGACGAACGTGGCGGTCGGCACGAGCCAGCGGACACAGGCGAGCAGCAGCGCCATCCCCTGATTCGCGACCTCATCGACAAAGACGCCGGGGCAGTTGCAGACGACGATCCCCTTCTCGCTCGCCAGATCGAAGTCCTGGAACGTATCCATCCCGATCGAACTGGCGGCGATGACCTTGCAGCGATTCATTGCCAGCAGCATCTTCCGCGTGACCGGGCCGGTGTAATAGAGGCCGTCGGCGTCGCGCACCGCGTTGAGGATCCCTTCCTCGGTGCGATCCTCGACGATCTCGACCGCGCAGCCCGCATTTTCGAGGATATCGCGTTCGCCGTACTCGCCGAAGGAGCCCCAGGGGTTCAGGACGAGGACTTTGAACTGGGCGTCTTTCGGGCCAGCGCCGGATGATTCTTTGTGCTGGATCGTGTCGCGCCGGAAGTGCTGGGTCATTGACTACCCTCCCTATCAACTGATTACTGGTCGGAACGCCACACTGACTCCGACGCGCGCATCCTACCAGATCACACGCCGCGATAGAAATTGCTTGGCAATTACTGGTCTTACCAGTAGACGGCGTTGGACAAGTGAGCTTGTGTGCTGTGTAGCGTGGTCATAGACCATACGGGCTATGGTCGGTCGGTCTATTCGGCTGGTAGAGTGAGAGGAAGAGAGCGGATGGATCGCGCCTGACGATTCCGCGCCGCTGTCTCAGGGCAAACCCGCCGAAAGCCGGGGACGCAAAGCCACCGGCCTACGGCCCCACGGGGTTATGGCGGCTGGGCTGTCACGGAGGTAATCTATGTCAGCGCGTCGGCCATTGCTCGTGCTCCTGTCATCGCTGCTCATTTGCTTCACGCTGATCTCACCACTCGCCCCAATTGGCCCGCAAGCCACCGCAGTTGCGGCTGCCGGGCCAGCGATGACCGGGCTGCACGTCTCCGGCAACCAGTTCGTCAACGGGGCCGGGCAAACGGTGCGCCTGCTCGGCGTGAATCGCTCCGGGATGGAGTTTGCCTGTATCCAGGGCTGGGGGATTTTCGACGGGCCGAGCGATGCCGCTTCGGTCGCCGCCATCGCCTCCTGGGGCGGTAACACCGTCCGTATCCCGGTCAACGAGGATTGCTGGCTGGGGATCAACGGGGTGAGCCCGGCCTATGGCGGGGCGAACTATCAGAATGCCCTCGCCAACTATATCGGCCTGATCAACGCGCAGGGGATGGCCGCGATCATCGACCTGCACTGGGCTGCGCCCGGCACAACCCCGGCGAGTGCGCAGACCCCGATGCCCGACCGCGATCACGCGGCGACCTTCTGGACGCAGGTTGCCAGTGCTTACAAGGGCAACAGCGCCGTGATCTTCGATCTCTTCAACGAGCCATACCCCGATAACAACCAGGACACGACCGAGGCGTGGCGCTGCTGGCGTGACGGCGGCACCTGCGCGGGCGTCGGGTATCAGGCGGCGGGGATGCAGGAGTTGGTCAACGCGGTGCGCGGCACCGGTGTCACCAATGTCATCCTCCTCGGTGGCGTCGCCTACGCCTCGCACTTGTCGCGCTGGTTGGACTATCGCCCGACCGACCCGACCGGCAATCTCGCCGCCGCCTGGCATATCTACAACTTCAGCCAGTGCAGCACCCAGGCGTGTTGGGACGCCGAGGCGGGGCCGGTCGCCGCACAGGTGCCGCTCGTCGGCGGCGAAATTGGCCAGAACAATTGCGCGCACGATTTCGTCGATGCGCTGATGGACTGGCACGATGCGCGTGGCGCGGGCTACCTTGGCTGGACCTGGAATGTCTGGGATTGTGGCGGTGGCCCGGCCCTGATCAGCAACTATGATGGGACGCCGACCAACTTCGGGATCGGGATCAAGAATCGTTTCTCCGGTACCGGCCCGGTGCCGAGTCCTTCGCTGTCACCGCTCCCCTCGCCGCCAGCGGGCGCGACGATCGTAGACGACCTCAACGACTTCAGCAAGATCGCGGCGCGTTCGACCAATCTTGGCTTCGACACGACCAATACGAGTATGATCGGCAATGATCCGTCGCGGCTGGTGCGCGTCGCCCGCTCGGCGGAATGGGCCGTCTGGGGTTTGCAGGGGATGCGCTCGTTCACGGCGGTGACCTACGCCTGGCGCTACGAGACGTTCACGCCATTCACGTTCGCCGCTTCGCCTGACGGCGCGATCTACACATCGGTCAGCGCCACGCCGGTCGATCGCGGCGGCGACTGGCAGCGGATGGACTATACGCTGACCTTACCCGCCGGGACGAACTTCGTCCGCGTCACCTTCCCGAATACCGGCGCGAATGCCTGGACGCCGCAGATCGGCCAGGTCACCTATAGCAGCAACGGCGCGAGTCCGAGCCCGACGCCAACGCCGAGCGCCACACCAACGCCGTCTCCGAGTGCCGGGCCGAGCAGTTTCCACATCACCGCGATGAATGGCGGTGGCGGGCAGGATCAGGAGACGCAATATCGGGTACGGCTCTATAACGATAGCGCCACCGCGCAGAGCGGCCTGAAGGCGCGGGTCTTCCTCAACCTCAGCGAGATCACCGCCGCTGGGCTGGCCCCGCAGAATGTCGTCTCCGCCAAATATTGGGACCAGTGCAACGCGGTGCAGATCGGCCCGGTGACCGCCTGGGATACGGCCCGTTCGCTCTACTACGTCGATCTGAATTGGCAGAGGTACTCTTTCGCTAAGAATAGCTTCTGCGAGGTGCAGTTCAGCCTCCACCTCAATAACTGGCAGAACGTCTGGAATGGCGCGAACGATCCGTCCGCGCAGGGACTCAGCGCGAGTGTCTATCTGACGACGCCGAATCTGCCGGCGTACCGTAACGGCGTGAAGGTCTATGGCATCGAGCCTTAGACATGGAATAATGCTGCGAACGGAAAACAAGGGGGCGCGACGAACGGTCGCGCCCCCTTGTGATTATCAGATCCGTTGTAGCGCCGGTGTTTGAGCGCTCAGAGTTGATGGCGCAGCACTTTGCCGAGTGTCGAGCGCGGGAGTTCGTCGCGGAAGTCGATCTGACGCGGCACTTTGTATCCGGCGAGGGCTTGACGGCAGTAACGGCGCAGTGCTTGTGCGTCGGGCGGCGTCCCTTGCGGGACGATCACGGCGCGCACCGCTTCGCCAAGGATAGGATGCGGCATCGGCAGGATCACCACTTCGCGCACGCCTGGATGTGTACGCAAGACCTGCTCGACCTCTTCTGGCGTAACTTTGTAGCCGCCGACATTGATCTGGAGCGATTGGCGACCGAGCAAGAAGTAGCGCCCTGCGGCGTCGCACCGGGCGAGATCGCCGGTATGAAACCAGCCATCGCGCAGGACCGCTGACGTAGTATCAGGATCGCCCAGATAGCCGCGCATCATCCCCGGCGAACGGATAACAATTTCTCCGCTCGCCCCTTCCGCTACCGGTTCGCCGTTGACGTCGAGCAGCTGGAGTTCGTTACCAGGGAGTGGTTGTCCGACACTCCCCGCCGGGGTGTCGCGATCTTGCGGCGAACAGACCGGCTGGCACTCGGCCAACATATACTCCTCGATGATCGGCACGCCATAGCGTGCGGTGAGCGCGTCGTGTATCTCGGCGGGGAGTGCGGCTGCCACCGTGCGGATAACCGCGAGGTGCGGTAGCGGCGGCGGCGGCGCGGTCTGTTGCACGAGGAGCGCGGCGAGGGCGGGCACGAGTTGTACGGCGGTGACGCGCTCCGCAGCCAGTAACCCTTCGAGATCGTAGTGTGCGCCGCTGTGGATCACCAGCGTACCCTGTTGCCCGAAGGTATAGGCCAGGTCACCGGCGTTGAAATGGTCCCGCAGGGGGCAACAGGTGACGAGATCGGTCTGTGCCCACCACGGCCGGAAGTCGCGCCACCAAGTCACCTGGCGATGTGGGCGCATGACGAGCTTCGGATCGGCTTTGGTCGTCGTTGAGGTTATGCGGATCGTCGCGAGATCGTCGGCGGTGCCAGCCTGGGAGCGCCGTTTGGCCTCGGCGACTGCGGCCATACCGGGGCTGCCGGGTAAGGTGATCGGCAATGATTGTGGCGCAATGAGTGCCGGATCGCCGGCCCCATCGGCGGTGAAGGCAAGTTGTGGCTGGAGTCGCGCCGTCACGCGCTGGCGCTCCGACGCGGTATATGGCCGTGGCAGGCTTGCCAGCGCGGCACCGGCCTGGCAGCACGCCAGGAAGCTGAGAACGTGATCGTCGGTGAACCGCTCCGCCGTGACGACGATCGCGCCGGGTTGTAGCCCCGCCTCCACCAGCAGCCCCGCGCGCCGATCGCGCTCTGCTTGCATCTGCCGATAGGTCCAGCGACGCCCACCGCAGACGAGCGCAACGTGCTCCGGCCTCGCCGCTGCCGCTTCATCGATCAATTGCTCGACCCGAATAGCGTCGTTCATGCGTTCCTGTCTGCGGGCTCGCCAGTCAATAAGGTTAGCCTTTCGGAGGCTACGAGGACACGCTGCATCGACACCGCATGGTACCGGCAGTACGTGTCCTTCGCTCTCGCGGCGAGCGCAGCAGGATTACTCCGCGCGCTGCTCTTTCGCTGGCACCGCCACGTTGTACTTGTTCATCGCGGCGATCA
>JAABUS010007962.1_pt1 | contig 11841 bp, 11 predicted proteins | sample 5560161 | NCBI WGS metagenome assembly JAABUS01 (sample SAMN10711885, study PRJNA513376) | rock metagenome | isolation source: Antarctica rocks | place: Antarctica: Victoria Land, Trio Nunatak nord | collected 2016-01-04 | reverse complement strand
CTGTGGGCCGGGCTCGGCGCCGGCCGCGGGAGCGGCGAGCACACCCCCTGCGGTGGCAGCCACGGCGAGCAGGACGAGGGTGCGGCGTAGGGAGCCGAGCTGTGTCATGGCTAGTGTCTCTCCGTACTTAACCGCTGACGCTGTGTGGTTGTCTGGCGCAGAGGCTAACCCCGTTCGGCTCGTGCCGCGAGAGGGGACGAACGCCCGGCGGGGTCGCCGGCCGTCACGGAGTGGTGGTGAGCACGATCCGCCCGGACTCGGTGCGGACCTCGAGCCGGTCGATGTCGGACAGACCGAGGCGGGTCGCCCCCGGCACGGTGATCTCCTTGCCGACCAGCTGCCGCCAGGATGACACGAGCACCTCCGCGCCGGCCGCGTCGATGGCGTAGAGCTCGTAGGTCGGTCCCTGGCCGTCCGCACCGGGATCGTCCGCACCCGACGGCTCGCCGCCGTCGTAGCGGCAACGGGTGTCAATCGACGTGCCCCAGCCGCGGCCGGTGACGAGCAGGGTGGCCTCCACTGCCCCACCGGGAGCACCGGACATCGTCAACACCCGGTCGGCCTGCGCCGGCTCCTGCGGTAGGACTGGCAACCCCGTCGCGACGAACGCCGCCCCCATGGCGAGGGTGGCCGCCGCGAGGAACCCGGCGGCGCGCGCCCGCCAGCGGGCCCGCCGGCGCAGCGCATCGACGCGATCGAGCAGGGCCGGCAGCAGCCGCGCGGGTACACCGTCGCCAAGTACACCGTCGCCAAGTACGCCGTCGCCGGACACGCCGTCGTCCGGTACGCCGTCGCCAAGCACGCCGTCGTCCGGTACGCCGTCGCCAAGCACGCCGTCGCCAAGCACGCCGCCACGGGGCAGCAAGCGGGCGAGCAGGCCCGGCATCACCGTCAGCTCGTCCACCGCCGCCCGGCATCGCGCACAACCGGGCAGGTGAGCCCGGAAGGCTTGCTGGTCGGCCGGGTCGAGCGCACCGAGGACGTACACCGCGTCGTCGTCGCCGTACGGGCAGCCCCGCGCCGGCCCGCTCACTCGGTCACCCCCATCTCCTCCAGCGCGAGCTTCAGGGCACGCAGGGCGTAGTGCGTGCGGGACTTCACCGTGCCCGGTGCGATGCCGAGGACGTGCGCCGCGTCGGCGACCGAGCGTCCGTGCAGGAAGCACTCGACGAGCACGTCGCGGTGCGCCGGGCTCAGCGCCGCGAGCGCGTCCTGGATCAGCCAGGCCTGCAGCGCGGCGTCCACGCCGTCCGGGGAGATCGTCTCGGGCACCTGATCGGTGTAGACGGTGGGCCGCACCTCCGAGCGACGCCATTCGTCGATGACGATCCGCCGGGCGGTGGTGAACAGCCAGCCCCGCACCGACCCGCGGTCCGGGTCGAGCACCTCCGGATGCCGCCAGGCCCGCATCATGGCCTCCTGAACGACGTCCTGGGCCCGGGCGTGGTCACCACCGGTCAGCCGCAGGGCGAAGGACCACAGCGCAGAGGCGTGCTCGTCGTGCAGCGCACGCATGAGTTCTGCCTCGGTCGACACTGGTTCTCACCCCCCTCCCCACACGCAGCCATGATCGTGCCGGTTCACCTGAACCATGCGCAGCCCCACCACGTAGTTCAGGACATGAGACTTCACCGAATCCGGCTGGTTGCGGCCGGCCTCATCGCCTTCGCCCCGTTCGTGCTGGCCGGCTGCGGCTCGGACGACGCCGCCGACCCCGGCACGAGCGGGACGACCAGCACGTCGGCCGAGAGCGAGACCGGCGCGACGACCGGGTCCGACGACGGCGAGGCGGGCGGCGTGACCATCACGATCAAGGACTTCGCCTACGGCGACCCGCTGACCGTCGCCCCCGGGACCGAGGTCACGGTGGTGAACGAGGACAGCGCGCCGCACAACGCCAACGACGCGGGCGGCGCCTGGGAGTTCGACCTGCTCCAGCAAGGCGAGTCCACGACGTTCACCGCTCCCACGGACACCGGCACCTACGACCTCATCTGCACCCAGCACCCGGACATGGCCGGCGAGCTGATCGTCGCCGGTTGACCCCCGGCTCTGCGGGATCAACCGGTGCGGGCGACGACCACGTCGCAGAGCACCGCAAGCGCGTCCCGGGCAGGCCCGGACGGTACCGGATCCAGTGCCGCCCGGGCCCGTTCGGCGTAGGACACCAGCGTCTCGCGGGCCCGCTCCATCGCCGGTGACCGGCGCAGCAGAGCCAGCGCCTCGGCGTGCGCGTCGTCCTCGGGCAGTTCGCCGGCCAGCAGCTCCCGCAGCCGGGCCTCGGCCGGGTCGGTGCCGGCCAGCGCATGCAACGTCGCCAGCGTCCGGATCCCTTCGCGCAGGTCCGTCCCCGGTGTCTTGCCGAGCTGGGTGGAGTCCGAGGCGATGTCGATGATGTCGTCGGAGAGCTGGAACGCGATGCCGACCAGTTCGCCGTACTCGGTCAAGGCGTCGACGACCGCCGGCTCGAGTCCCCCGAACAGGGCGCCGAACCGGGCCGATGTCGCGATCAGCGAGCCGGTCTTCTCGGTGACCACCTGCAGGTAGTGCGCGATCGGCTCGTCACCGGCGGCCGGGCCGACGGTCTCCCGGATCTGCCCGGTGACCAGCCGCTCGAAGGTCCGGGCCTGCAACCGGACCGCTTCGGGGCCCAGATCGGCCAGCAGGTCCGAGGCGCGGGCGAAGAGCAGGTCGCCGGTGAGGATGGCCACGGTGTTGTCCCACCGGGTGTTGGCGCTCGGCGCACCCCGGCGTACGACGGCCTCGTCCATCACGTCGTCGTGGTAGAGCGTGGCCAGGTGGGTGAGCTCGACGACAACGGCCGACGGCACCACCTCGGGCCGGGCCACGTCGCCGACCGCGGCCGCCAGCAGCACCAGCAGCGGCCGGAAACGCTTGCCGCCGGCCAGCATCAGATGCCGCGAGGCCTCCTGGACGAACGGATCGCTGCTGGACAACGATCCCCGCAGCAGCTCCTCCACCTCGGTGAGCCCGCGGCTGATCTCCGCGCGCAGCGCGGGATCGGCGAAGTCGACCCATACGCCGACGCCCCCGGTCACGGCGGTGGGCTCGCCATCTAGCCGGCGAACTGCGCGGCCCGGTTGGCCAGATCCAGGACGGCGCCCGGTACGACGCCGAGCAGGACGGTGGCCGCCGTGGCGATCGCTAGGGACACCGTGGTGAGCAGGCCCGGTACGGCGACCGTGGGCCCGTCTTCGGCCGGCTCGGAGAAGTACATCAGGACGATGACCCGGATGTAGAAGAACGCGGCCACCGCGCTGGCCACCAGGGCGATCACCACCAATGGCCCCGCGCCCGCGTCCAGGGCGGCCCGGAACACAACGAACTTCCCGGTGAATCCGCTGGTCAGCGGGATCCCGGCCAGTGCCAGCAGGAACAGCGAGAACACCGCAGCGACCAGCGGAGAGCGCTTGGCCAGCCCGGCCCACTGCGACAGGTGGCTGGCCTCGCCGTCGGCGTCGCGGACCAGCGTCACTATCGCGAAGGACCCGACCGTGGTCAGGCCGTAGGTGAGCAGGTAGAACATCGTGCTGGACAACCCCGCCGCGTTGTTCGCGATGGTGCCGGTGAGGATGAACCCGGCGTGCGCGATCGAGGAGTAGGCGAGCATCCGCTTGACGTCGGTCTGGGTCAACGCGAGCACCGAGCCGACGATGATCGTCACGATCGCGATGCCGTAGAGCACCGGGCGCCACGTCCAGTCGTTGTTGCCGAACCCGACGTAGAGGACCCGCACGATCGCCCCGAAGGCGGCCACCTTCGTGCAGGCCGCCATGAACGCCGTCACCGAGGTCGGCGCGCCCTGGTAGACGTCCGGGGTCCAGGTGTGGAACGGCGCGACGCCGGCCTTGAACAGCAGCCCGACGACGAGGAACGCCAGCCCGATGACGAGCAGCGCGTCGCTCTTCTCGCTGCCGGCGGCCTGGTCGAAGATGCCGCGCAGGTCGACGGTGCCGGCGTAGCCGTAGAGCAGCGCCAGCCCGTAGAGGAAGAACGCCGACGTGAACGCCCCGAGCAGGAAGTACTTCAGCGCGGCCTCCTGCGAGGCCAGCCGCCGACGACGGGCCAGCCCGCAGAGCAGGTAGAGCGGTAGCGAAAGCACCTCGAGCGCGACGAACATGACGAGCAGGTTGTTCGACGCCGCGAAGACCATCATCCCGCCGAGGGCGAACGTGGCCAGCGGGAAGATCTCGGTCTGGCTGCGGGTCGCGGTCAGCAGCTGGCGGTCGCGGGCCGTGCCCACCGGTACGGCCGCCTGCGCGACGAACGCACTGCCCCCGGTGTCCAGCGAACGCTCGGCCAGCAGCAACAGGGACAGGACCCCGAGCAGGGCCAGCGTGCCCTCGATGAACAGCGCGGGACCGTCGACCGCGATCGCCCGCGAGAGGGTGAGCTCCTGCCGGCCGGCGATCACCACGACCGACACCAGCGCGGCGAGGGTGCCGCCCAGCGCCACGGTCAGCTGAATCCCCCACCGGTAGGCGCGCGGGACGAAGGCCTCGACGAGCACCCCGACCAGCGCCGCGCCGAGCACGAACAGGACAGGTGACAGGCCGGCGTAGCTGACCGACGGTGCGTCGATCATCGAGTGCCCCTCTCGGCGATCATCGGGTGCGCCTCTCGGCGACGGTCGGCTCCGGGTCACCGACGCCGACATCGCTCATGGTGGCCTGCACCGCGGGCGTGATGATGTCCAGCACCGGCTTGGGGTAGACGCCCAGCAGGACGATCAGCGCGATCAGCGGCGTGAGGACCGCGAGCTCGCGCTTGTCCAGGTCGCGGGCCCCCTTCAGCCGCGGGTTGACCGGGCCGTGCATGGTCCGCTGGTACATCAGCAGGATGTAGAGCGCGGCCAGGATGATGCCTGCGGTCGCGACGATCGCGAAGGCCGGCTGCGTCGCGTACGAGCCGATCAGCACCAGGAACTCGCTGACGAAGCTGTTCGTCCCCGGTAGCGCCAGCGAGGACAGCCCGGCGATGAGGAACGCCCCGCCGAGCACCGGTGTCAGCTTCGCCATCCCGCCGTAGTCGCCGATCAACCGGCTGCCACCGCGGTTGATCAGCATGCCCACGATGAGGAACAGCGCACCGGTGGAGATGCCGTGGTTGACCATGTACAACACGGCACCGGTGCTGGCCTGCGAGGTGAAGGTGAAGATGCCCAGGCCGATGAAGCCGAAGTGCGCGATCGACGTGTAGGCGATCAACCGCTTCATGTCGCTCTGCCCCATGGCGAGCAGGGCGCCGTAGAAGATGCCGACGACGGACAGGACCAGCGCGTACGGCGCGAAGAACCGGGAGGCGTCGGGGAACAGCGGCAGGCAGTAGCGCAGGAAGCCGAACGTCCCGACCTTGTCCAGTACGCCGACCAGCAGCACCGCCCCACCGATCGGTGCCTCCGCGCCGGCGTCGGGCAGCCAGGTGTGGAAGGGCACCAGCGGTGCCTTGATGGCGAAGGCGATGAAGAACCCGAGGAACAGCAGCTTCTCGGTCCCCGGCGTGATCTGCAGACCGACCAGGGCGTCGAAGGCGAAGGTGCCCTGGCCGAGCTGGTTGTTGCTGAGGACGTACAGGCCGATGACCGAGGCCAGCATGATCAAGCCGCCGAGCAGGCTGTAGAGGAAGAACTTCACCGCGGCGTACTGCCGGCGCGGGCCGCCGAAGCTGCCGATGATGAAATACATCGGGACCAGCATGACCTCGAAGAACACGTAGAACAGGAAGATGTCGGTGGCCGCGAAGACGCCGAGCATCATCGTCTCGAGCACCAGCAGCCAGACGAAGAACGCCTTCATCGTGTTCTTGCCGGTGGCCTGGTCGTTCCAGGACGCGCCGACCACGATCGGGACCAGCAGGCCGATCAGCGCGATCAACACCACCGCGATGCCGTCCACCCCGAGGGAGAACCGGACGCCGAAGTCCTCGATCCAGGTGTAGCTGGAGGTGTACTGGAAGCGCTCGCCGCCGGTGTCGAAGCGGACTGCGAGGACGAGGGTCAGGACGAGGACGACCAGCGAGAACGCCAGCGTCAGCTGCTTGATCAGCGTGATCCGCTCCGCCGGGACGGCGGCCACGACAAGACCGCCGACCAACGGCAGCAGCACCGTCACCAGTAGCAAGAGGCCACTCATATCGGCGCCTCCGCGGAGGAAAGTGCGTCGGCGCTCATCCGAACCTCACCGCGAGCAGGGCGGCCACCACCAGGATCGATCCTCCGAGCATGCCGAGGGCGTAGGTGCGCACGAAGCCGTTCTGCGCCCGGCCGAGCCGGGCCGAACTGCCGCCCATCAGCGCGGCCACCCCGTTCACCGCACCGTCGACGCCCCGGTTGTCCACGAAGACGAGGAATCGGGTCAGCCACTGCCCCGGGCGCATCAGGACCGACTCGTTGATCGTGTCGGCGTACAGGTTGTTCCGGGCCGCCCGGATCAGCGCCGGGACGGCCACCGGTTCGGTGCGCGACACCTCGCGGCGCCCGACGAAGACCCATGCGGTCGCCACTCCGAGCGCCACGACCGCGGTGACGAGCAGGGTGACCGCGATCGGCGGCAGGACGTGCGCCTCCTCCGGTCGCGGCCCGAACACCGGCTCGAGCCACTCCTCCAGCGGGAAGACGTTGACCAGCAGGAAGCCGACGAAAACCGATCCGAAGGCGAGCACCACCATCGGGCCGGTCATCACCGCCGGCGACTCGTGCGGGTGAACGCCCTTGTCCCAGCGGGCCTTGCCGAAGAACGTCATCAGCATCAGCCGCGTCATGTAGAACGCCGTGAGCCCGGCGCCGAGGATCGCCGCGCCGCCGAGCAGCCAACCCTTGGCGCCGCCCTGGTCAAGCGCGGCCTCGATGATGAGGTCCTTGGAGTAGTATCCGGACAGGAACGGGAAGCCGATCAGGGCGAGGTAGCCCAGCGTGAAGGTCGCGAAGGTGATCTTCATGTGCTTGGCCAGGTCGCCGTACTTGCGCATGTCGACCTCGTCGTCCATGCCGTGCATGACCGACCCGGCGCCGAGGAAGAGCCCGGCCTTGAAGAAGCCGTGGGTGAGCAGGTGCAGGATGCCGACGGCGTACCCGGCCGGGCCGAGCCCGACAGCGAGGAACATGTAGCCGATCTGGCTGACCGTGGAGTAGGCGAGCACCCGCTTGATGTCGTCCTTGGCGCACCCGATGATGCAGCCGATCAGCAGGGTGACCGCGCCGATGATGGCCACCACGGTCCGACCGGTCTCGGTCAGGTTGTAGATCGGCGCGCAGCGGGCGATCAGATAGACGCCGGCGGTGACCATGGTCGCGGCGTGGATCAGCGCGGAGACCGGGGTGGGGCCCTCCATGGCGTCGGGCAGCCAGGCCTGCAGGGGGAACTGGCCGGACTTGCCGCAGGCCCCGAGCAGCAGCAGCAGCGCGAGCGCGGTGGCCACCCCGCCGGTCAGGGCGGCGGCGGCGCCGAAGACGTCGGCGTACTGGGTGGACCCGAGGGTGGCGAACATCAGGAAGATCGCGATCAGCAACCCGACGTCGCCGATCCGGTTCATGATGAACGCCTTCTTGGCCGCCGTCGCCGCGCCCGGACGGGTGTACCAGAACGCGATCAGCAGGTACGACGCCAGCCCGACGCCCTCCCACCCGACGTAGAGCGCCACGAAGCTGTTGCCGAGGACCAGGAGCAGCATCGCGGCGACGAAGAGGTTCAGGTAGCCGAAGAAGCGCCGCCGGCCCTCGTCGTGGGCCATGTAGCCGATCGAGTAGACGTGGATCAGCGAGCCGACACCGGTGATCAGCAGGATGAACACCGCCGACAGAGGGTCCAGCAGCAGCCCGGCGTCGACCTGCAGGCCGGCGACCGGGATGAAGCTGAACAGGTCCAGCGAGACCGCCTTGTCGTCCTGGCCGGCCAGCGTGACCACGTACCAGACCGACAGCAGGAAAGTGGCGGCCACCGAGGCGACGCCCAGCAGGTGGCCCCACTTGTCGGCGCGGCGGCCGGCCAGCAGGAGCACCGCGGCACTGAGTACCGGCAAGGCGATCAGCAGCCAGAGGGAGCTCAGGGCTCCGGAGGCGGCGGCGTACTCGATCGTCGTGTCCACTCGGATTCCTGGGTCCTCAGTACTTCAGCAGGTTGGCGTCGTCGACCGAGGCCGACCGGCGGGTGCGGAAGATCGACATGATGATGGCCAGGCCGACCACGACCTCGGCGGCGGCCACCACCATGACGAAGAACGCGATGATCTGCCCGTCGAGGGTGCCGTTGATCCGGGAGAACGTGACCAGCGTCAGGTTCACCGAGTTCAGCATCAGCTCGACGCACATGAACACCACGATCGCGTTGCGCCGCACGAGCACGCCCACCGCGCCGATGGTGAACAGGATCGCCGCCAGGATCAGGTAGTAGGTAGGCGTCATGAGGCGGCCTCCGTCAGTGAGGACACCACTGGACCGGAGCGGACGGAGGCCGCCGGGTTGCCAGTCATGAGTGCGGCGTGCCCTTTTCCGGGGAGACCTCGTTCACCAGGTTCGTCGGCAGCTCGCGCATCTCGATCCCGGTCGCGGCGCTGTCCGGCGCGGGTCGCCCGTCCGGGAGGATCGCCGGGGTGTCGACAGCGTTCGCGGTGGCCAGGACGCCGGGGCCGGGCAGGGTCTGCGGCCGCGCGCTGGCGTAGCGGGCGGCGGACAGGTCACGCTGGGTACGCCGCTCGCCCGGTTCCTTCTCCACGTGCGCCAGGATCATCGCGCCGACGGCGGCGGTGATGAGCAGCGCGCTGGTCAGCTCGAAGGCGAACAGGTAGTCGGTGAACAGCAGCCTGGCAATCGCCACGACGTTACCGCCGTCGCTCGTCGCCGACGCCAGCCCCTCGACCGGCGCGTCGTAGACGGCCCGGCCGACCCCGGCCCCCACCAGCGCGGCGAAGGCGATGCCGGCCACCGTGGCCGCCTGCCGTTGCCCGCGCAGGGTCTCCACCACCGAGTCCGAGGACTCCCGGCCGACGAGCATCAGCACGAAGAGGAACAGGATCATGATGGCGCCGGTGTAGACGATGATCTGCACCGCGCCCAGGAACGGTCCCTGCTGCACGAAGTAGAAGACCCCGAGGCCGAGCATCGTCAGCACCAGCCACAGCGCCGAGTGGACGGCGTTGCGACTGAATACCATGCCGAGCGCGCCGGCCAGCGCGATGGGCCCGACGATCCAGAAGGTGACCGCCTCGCCCGTACCGACGGCGTCGGCGGCGAGCACGGCCAACTCAGGCATTCTGGATCTCGCTGTCCGGGTTGACCGCGTCGACGGCCTGGGTGTCGACGTCGACCTCCGCCGGTGGATCCGCGCGCAAGTAGTAGTCGGTCTCGGTGTCCCCCAGCCGCATCGGGTGCGGCGGCTGCTCCATCCCGGGCAGCAGCGGTGCCATCAGCTGCTCCTTGGTGTAGATCAGGTTCTGCCGGTTGTCATTGGCCAGCTCGTATTCGTTGCTCATCGTCAGCGAGCGGGTCGGGCAGGCCTCGATGCACAGCCCGCAGAAGATGCAGCGCAGGTAGTTGATCTGGTACACCGCGCCGTAGCGCTCACCGGGGCTGTAGCGCTCCTCCTCGGTGTTCCAGCCGCCCTCGACGTAGATGGCGTCCGCGGGGCAGGCCCACGCGCACAGCTCGCAGCCGACGCACTTCTCCAGCCCGTCCGGGTGCCGGTTGAGCACGTGCCGGCCGTGATAGCGCGGCGCCGTCGGCGACATGGTCTCGGGGTACTTCTCGGTGGTGACCTTCTTGAACATCTGCACGAAGGTCAGCCCGAAGCCCTGCAGCGGCTTGGGCAGGACGCTAGGCATTGCGGTCGCTCCCTTCCTTGCCGAGAGAGACGGCGCTGACCTTGCGACGGCCGGTCGGCACCGGCGCGTCGGCCGCGGTCTTCGCCGCACTGATCGGCACCACCAGGTCCATCGGCGGGATCGGGTACGTCGTCGTCGGCTGCTCCGGGACCAGGCCCTCGGGCAGTACGCCGTCGTCGGTGCTCTCCCGCTCCGGCAGGAGCAGCAGCACGATCAGCACGATGCCCAGCGGGATGCCCACGAAGACGACGGACTGCACGAAGCTCCAGTCGTACTCGCGGGAGAGCGTACGCAACGCCGAGACCACGACGATCCACAGCAGGCCGGCCGGGACGAGCACCTTCCAGCCGAACTGCATGAACTGGTCGTAACGCAGCCGGGGCAGTGTCCCCCGCAGCCAGATGAACACGAAGATGAACGCGAACACCTTGCCGAGGAACCAGATCAACGGGATCCAGCCCTCGTTGAGCACCGGGAGGACGGTGCCCAGGCCGAACGGCGCCCGCCAGCCGCCGAGGAACAACGTGGTGGCCAGCGCCGAGACGGTGACGATGTTGATGTACTCGGCCAGGAAGAACAACGCGAACTTCAACGAGCTGTACTCGGTGTGGAAGCCGCCGACCAGCTCCGATTCCGCCTCGGGCAGGTCGAACGGGGCCCGGTTGGTCTCACCCACCACCGAGATGAAGTAGATGACGAACGACACGAACAGCGGTACGACGTTCCAGACGTTCTCCTGCGAGGCGACGATCTCCGAGGTGGACAGCGATCCGGCGTAGAGGAACACCGGCACGATCGCCAGCCCCATGCCGATCTCGTAGCTGACCATCTGCGCGGCCGAGCGCAGCCCGCCGAGCAGCGGGTACGTCGACCCGGACGCCCAGCCGGCGAGCACGATCCCGTAGACCCCCATCGACGAGCACGCCAGCACGATCAGCACACCGACCGGGACGTCGGTCAGCTGCAGGGGGGTGCGCTGCCCGAAGATGCTCACGTCGGGGCCCAGCGGGATCACCGAGAAGGCGAGGAACGCCGGGATGGCGGCGATGATCGGCGCCAGGAAGTAGACCGGCTTGTCCGCGAGGACCGGCATGATGTCCTCTTTGAAGGCGAGCTTGAGCCCGTCGGCGAGGCTCTGCAGCAGCCCCTGCGGGCCGACGCGGTTGGGCCCGATCCGCTGCTGCATCCGGCCGACGACACGCCGCTCCAGCCAGATGGTGAACAGCGTCAGCACCACGAGCAGCGCGAAGATGCCGACGATCTTGATGAGGACGATCCACCAGACGTCGATGCCGAAGTCGGCGAGTGTGGGCACCTAGCTCACGTCCTCTGCTGAGATCGGGAAGGTGCAATCCGGACGACGTGGCCGGGCGCACTGCCCAGCCCGCCGCGCACCGCCGAGCCGGCCGAGTTCATCGGCACCCAGACCACCCGCTCGGGCATGACGGTGGTCACCAGCGGCAGGGTGATCGAACCGGCGGCCCCGGTGACCGTTACCTGATCGCCGTCGACGGCGCCGAGTTCCTGCGCGGTGGCCGGGGCCAGCCGCAGCACCGGGCGCCGCGCCGTACCGGCCAGGTGCTCCTCGCCGTCCTGCAGCGACCCCTCGTCCAGCAACATCCGCCAAGAAGCGAGCACGGCTTCGCCGTGCAGCGGCTTGGCGGATGATGTCATCGGCGGTGTCACTGGCGGCCTGCCCGGCCGCGCGAATAACTCGTCAGCCGGGTTGCGTAGGGCCCCGTTGCCCGACCTGCGGTCGAGAGCGTCGCCGTCCGGTCCGGTCCCGCCCGACCTGCGGTCGGGAGTGTCGCCACCCAAACTCGCCAGCTCGGCTACCGCAGCCTCCAGCGTTGGCAGCCCGAGGTCGACGTCGAGTTCGTCGGCGAGACCGTGCAGCACCCGACCGTCGCTCAACGCTCCGGTGCCGCGCAGGGTCTCCACGAAGGGGCGGCGGCGACCTTCCCAGTTCAGGTAGCTGCCCGACTTGTGCACCGCGGGTGCCACCGG
>JAABUS010007960.1_pt1 | contig 11841 bp, 16 predicted proteins | sample 5560161 | NCBI WGS metagenome assembly JAABUS01 (sample SAMN10711885, study PRJNA513376) | rock metagenome | isolation source: Antarctica rocks | place: Antarctica: Victoria Land, Trio Nunatak nord | collected 2016-01-04 | reverse complement strand
CTACTATTCTATCTACCTCTGAGCTAAAAATCAGGAAATCATCCCCGGACGCTAAGACTAGATTACATGTAAATTACAGTGTGGCTGGGTCTTGGCATTCCGAGAACATAGCTCGTCATGCTCCGTATTAGTCGGTAACTTTCAGAACTATCTAACTGCTGCAACTAGAGTATTCGGGATAACAGTCGTTAGTACGATCGTTAAACAACTAGCTTATTACCCCAAGTACCGTTGTAGCTAGCCAATTACAGCTACCATTCGCTTCCCATCCACTTCCTCCGTCCACTCCACCTGCGACCACTTCCACTTCCTCAGTACCTACGGCTCTGTCATTTATGCAGTCTAGAGATATCCTTACTGCTGGCTATGCGTCTTCGCTCCTGACTATAGATTTCTAGAAACTCGAGCATAGAGCACCCTTTACCTACCCTCTCCGTCTCTGGAAAACGCAAGTGGTCGGTCCAACCCTACCTGCCAACAAGCCTGCCTTCAACGAAAAGGGCCCGGCTCACCTCTAGAAATCTTGAAGAGCACCGCAAAAGCCTGAAAGGACCTGAAAGCATGGCCCAGAGGAGAAAGTCATCTTCGAGCAATTCCCAAACCGAGTCACAATCTTCTTGCACTGCAACGGGTAAACCGCTTTGGCCAACAGCTGTTCGCCAATGGTGTCGTCCACGCACGCTGGGATGCTAAGCTTCCGAAAGATTTTGACGAGGTTAAGGTATACTTACATAGGGATCGGGCGTCTGCTTCGCCCGAGCTAGAAGACTGGCAGGATTATCTTGAAGCTGTTGGTGAAAGCAGGAATGAGGCGACTTTGCAACTCACTACTTGGTACGAACTAGCAAAACCGCCGCCGGGCAAGGGTTACCTTTGTGATGCCAATCTCGAGTGGACTGAAGTAGATGCTCCTGTGACGGGTCGGATCGGGAACGCCAAACCAGACATCACCGAGTCTTACCGCCTGCGCAAATATCCACAACAATCTATCGATGACTTGGGTGCCACCCTTGCCCCTACGTCGTACACTATGGCAATCCCCACCTTCGCCGTCGAAGCAAAGTCCATTGAGAAAGGAATCATGAAGGCAGAGCTGCAATATGCTTACTACGGTGCCATCATGGTTGATGCGGCTCGGAGAACTCATGAATCCCTTAGCAGTGAGCTTGGTTCTTTCTGAAAGACCACGCAGGTATTGACTCTGGCCAATAACGGCAATGATATGACCATTTCAGCTAACCACGCTGTCGAAACCACTAGTGCTGTCCAACATCACAGCTACCCACTATATTCTGACACTCCACGACACTCCTTCAAACACTTCAAAGCCGCTCGAAAATACATCAGGAACGCCCAGGACTGGTCTCGGGAGCGTTCAACAAGGATGTTAGAAGAGTTGCATAATCATCAGTACGCTCTGCATCCGATCACTCCACCACAGTCTGACTTGGCTGTCCGTCGCAACGACGCCCATCCTACAACAAAACCTCGGCTCTCAGATGTGATTGAGAAGTGACAATCAGGGGATCTGCCGCTTTGCTAAGGTACCCATTGGTAAATTCTTTAGCGCACTTGCGTTAGTTTAGAGAGAATCAAGCTTTAAGCTAGACATTGTACTGCGCTTAACCGTTCTATATTTTGCTTCGCTGTGTCGTACGGAGCTCGTTATCAGAATAGTCTCTACCCCTTTCACAAGCTTCATCTCACCCCCCAAAACGCTCAAATTCTATCGGAAGCTGCATGTTTCTCTTCGGCTTCATCTAGACATTCTAGTCGCAACTGGGCCATCTATTTCCATGTATTCTCACTATCTCTCGGACACAGTCCGTCAACAGACGTAGCACGTAGGGGGCTAGTTCGCTGACTTGCTGGTCAAGTGATCGGAAATACTTTGGTCTAATTGTTGCATCCCTCAGCGCGAGATGCGATCACTGCCATAACCCTAGCACTCAGATGAATCCTGCACCATTGTGGGCAGAACATGTATTGTTCCTAGGCGTAACCTTTTGCCATTACTTGGTTAGCCGAGTGGTAAGAGGTATTACCCTAGACACCATCCTCCTAAATCAGTCAGTTGCTCCCCACTCTTTGGGATCTCTTCAGCAAATATCAGCGGTTAGTCGTTACCCCTAATGAGCTGGAACTACGGTTTGTATATTGATGCTGGATGCATGGGTGGCTGGGCGCTAAAATTAAACGGAGTGGTGGTTTTTTTTTCGGGGAAGAGGGGGGGTGATCGAACGAGTGGAGAGAGGATAGGCCAGTAGGAGAGTGGTGAGCTGACGAGCGGGAGGATGTTTCAAACCCATCATCACCTAAGGCATCCGATGAATCGCAACCACTCGAGATACTCGGTTCTTGTGGGTCAGTGCCAAATACTCTGGGTGTTCGCGTCACATGATTCGATATTGCATATGTTGAAATAATATATAATCGAATATGGCCTGGATCAATACCTCTTTTGTCACTTCAGCATCTTATAGGAATCAGCTGTATGTATGCTTCAGAATGCGTCGGGAAAGAGAAGGACAATAACCCGCGCCGCCATTCCAAAGGTCTGAGCAACAACACGAGACGAACATACAACCACTTGCTCTGCACCTAACCTTCAATCAGAGACAACTTCATCAAAATAGACGGGCACTTCGCATATACTGAGCCTTAATCATTCAACGCACCCCAAATCGACCGAGCCATTCCTGCATCATCACAAGCATCTCCTTATGCGCTGAGAGCTATTAGACTCGAAGACAAATCAAAATTAGAGTGAGCGGACACCGTACGTTGTTCATGAATTTGTAGATGACAAGATGTAAACAGGAAGTGGAGGGGCGAGCTCAACCCTAACTGCATGCGGCGCGCTTGACCATACGAGGTAATTCACCTGCACACAAGCTACGCGGCTTAAGCGCGGCCTCCTAGGGCTGCTCGAAGCTTGCTCAACTAAGGTCACTGAAGGTTATTTTAGTCAAGCTTCTTTGCATCATAAGTTAGCCGTTTTGGAAGACAACTCAACTTCTTCACTTTTCGACATATTCCTGAGTGGCTACACCGCATCAAGTGGGCCGCTTTCATCTTCCTGGACTAAGTCACTAACTTGCTCGATCGCCACCAAATACATTACCTATTTAGAGGACAGCGGCAAGTTAACAAAATGGTGCTCGAGGCGACTATAATAATGTAAGCACTGATTATAATCATAGTTAAGCTTCAGCTGATTTTCGAGCCTAGGCTGGACAACAGCGAGAGCAGTAGGAATGGTGACTACGTCCCTTCAAGATGGGAAGCTCAAGCCGATGCTGTCAACCTTATCTTTTCTGCCAAAACACAAGCAAACCCCGAATCATCGGTTGGGCTCATGAGCATGGGGGGCAAAGGGCCAGAGGTATTGGTAACCTTGACAACGGACTTTGGAAAGATCCTAGATGGCATCCATCGCACAAAGATAAGAGGTAGCACACATTTAGCTACAGGTATACAAATCGCACATGTAAGTATCAAGCAGGCTCGGCTCCAATGCGCTGTCGTTGCTAACAGCTACGCTGCCCAGCTCGCCCTCAAACACCGCCAAAACAAATCCCAAAAACAACGCATCATCATCTTTACCTGCTCCCCAATAGACGAAGACGAAAAATCACTCGTCAAACTCGCCAACAAAATGAAGAAAAACAATGTCTCCATCGACTTCATCGCCTTCGGTGACCTCCGACCCGAAAACACTAAGAAACTAGAAGCCTTCAACGAAAAGATCAAGAGCGCGGAGGGTTCACATCTAGAAATTATCCCCCCAGGCCCAAGCTTGCTAAGCGACCACCTTGTCACAACGCCCATACTAGCTGCAGATGGCGTAGCACCTAGAGGCGGCGAGGACGGCATGAACGGCGACACAGGAACAGGCGGCGGCGGTTTCGACTTTGGTATTGATCCTAGCACGGACCCGGAACTTGCGCTTGCATTGAGGATGAGTATGGAGGAGGAGAAAGCGAGGCAAGAGAAGGAAAACAAGGATGCGGCAAAGGAGCCAACGTTAGAGGGTATCCCAGAGGAAGGAGGGGAGACACAGCCTTTGCTGAACGAGCACGGGGAGGCCAGTGGGAGTGGAGGGGACGAGGCGGCGAAAAAGGAGAGCAGTGAAAAGAAGGAGGATGGGGATGAGGACAAGATGGATACTGCATAGCGATGGCTCGGCATAGCAAGGCGTTGCGTTAGGGATGCGGGCATAAGCAAGGCCTTTTTGTTGTAGCGATCAGATTCTGCACCTTTGCAGCCGCCAATTCTAGCAGTGTGAAGAAAGTTTTGCCCCCCGGCCTCCTTGCTTTCAAAGCCTCACAAGCAATCCAACCTCTGTAAACCCAGACACCAACGCCTTGCTAAACCGCTCGATAAAATCCAAAATTCCGAGCCCACACACACCACCATATTATCACTCCACGAAGTTCCTCAATTTCGTAATATCGTCTAGAAGTTCCTGCAAATCCGCATCGCTGATCTTGTTCGCCAGACTCGGTATCAGCGTCTTTGCTTCCTCGGCGCTTTCGCAGCATAGACTCCCTGTTGAGACACAATACATCAGCCTCATTTGCACAAGTCCTTCCTCCTCGTAAGGAAAGGAAGAATATAATTTTACCAAGCTGCGACCTCTCAAACAACTCCAACTCCGTCTTGGAGGTCAACATTCTCTCCACAGCCTCGATGTTCTCTTTTTGCTTGAATCGCGCAAACACATCCAGATAGTCTTGGGTCTTGATTAACGTCCTACAACCTCCCACGTCACACATTAGCCCTCCATTGCGACCAATCGAAGCCCCGCCCTTTCTTCCTCTCTTTCCATCCTCTTCCACACTACGAGCAAGGAACATTTGTAGTGCCAAGCACTCACTCCGTCTCCTCCACCTTCCTCTGCTGTTTCCTATGATCCATCACCGCGTTTATAAGCAGCCGCGCTTCTGAGAGTGTGAGCGTGGGGACGTTTTGGAATTCGCCGAGTTTGAGGTCCGTAGTTGCTTCTTCGTCGCCGGTGGCTTTCTCGCGAGAGCGGGAGGTTGGCGCTGTGGAGGCCATGGTTGGAGGACGGAGCGAGAAAGGAGGGATATTTGGCGCGGAGACGGAAGAGGACGGTAGTCAACCGGATGTGGTAGAGGGATAGTGCGGGTTGAAGTCGAAGTCAAAGCTTGAGAGGTTTTTGTAGGGACTGTTTATAACGAAGTACTCGGAAGTTCTGGCGCAAATACTACTGTCTGCTCCGAGAGGTGTTGAAATGTCGTGTTGTCTTGTTTGTTGAAAAGTTGAACATGTGAATCTATATTTGTGCATGTTCGGAGGGAAACCCGCTAGACTGAATGCGGTTTCATACCATTTCCACGTCCCACAAATGAAGCTCTATCTTTTGGCAAATATGGAGACGCAATTTTTAAAATAGCTTTCACCTCGAAACTGGCCAGGCGCCCAAGCTCTATTCCCAGGCTTTGAAAGCTCTATTCCCCAGGCTCTGAAAGCTCTATGTCATATACATGAACCTCACATCATGTACGCTGCAAATAACCTCCTTCAAAACACTTCTCACCAAATCCCAGGGTGGTCTACTCGCTCATTATCATCAACAAAGCCGGCGGCCTAGTCTATCAGCGCGACTTCTCTACTGCCCTCAACAAACTTTCCACAAACGACTACCTTGTCCTAGCCGGCACATTTCATGGGTGCCCCGTCCCCCATACACTCTGAATGTCCCCATCTCTAACTCGAGAACCCGCTAACGTCCTTGCTCTAAAACAGCGTCCACGCAATAACCAAATCCCTTACCCCCTCCACCTTCTCCCTTCCCTCCTCCCAGCGCACCGGCATCGAAGTCCTTGAATGTTCCCTCTTTCGCCTTACCTGCTTCCAGACCTTCACTGGTACGAAGTTTTTGCTTTTCAGCGAACCGCATCAGCCGAATGTAGATATTACTATGAGGAAGATATACGAGCTATATGCCGATTACGTGACGAAGAATCCATTCTATCAGTTGGAAATGCCCATCAGGTGTGAAGCCTTTGATAGACATTTGGGAAGCTATATCAGGACGAAGTAAAGTGACGGTCCGAGAGTTACACTAAGACGAAGTAAAGAGGAAAGGAAGAGACAATTTAGGATGTTACAGCGTGGTGGAAGAATTGCTCGTGTGCACGATTACTTGGAAGAGGTGTCAAATAGGGTACTGGAAGCACCCGGAAAGTACCTCAGCAAGAAACTAGTGGAAGTTCAGAAATATCTTGTCATCGCTCGCGCTGAGACTGTTTCTAGCATCTTACTGCTGAGCGGAAGAAAGTACTGATGTATCAAGAGTGGTGTAATTGTTTTGCCCTCCTTCGTAATATGGAGCACCAATACCGGTAAGCATTTTTCTCAGCTAACAGTTAGTGAACATCTTCAATTCGAGAGATTTCCACACACTCCCACAACAAACACCACCTTGAATCTTAGCCCGCTCTGCACTCACCTCAATCCCTTAGCAAGCGCCTAATGCTGATCGTTTTGCTTTAGCTTGCGCTTCGTGAGGTATCGAAGTATGCATTTTTCATGATGTTGAGATCGAAGGTGATACCGAGAATGACAACAAGTGACAGACAGACTTACGCTTGCTCAACGGCTCTGGTTCATTCGCAAGGAGATGATAGTCACATGACAGTATGAAGCGGATAAGGTACTTGTCACCTGTGCACGGAAGGGTAGTACGTATCGAATTAATTGTCACTTTGACACATCTTTCAGCCATCTCTCCATTGTCTACACATTCCTGAGTCACTTCATTCATGAGAAGCACGAACATGAAGCTGTTTTTGCTACTACGAATCCGGTATTCTCTCCCTTCACCTCCCTAGCCAAGATCTTGCTTCGCAGACCAGCTCAGAACCTCACAGAGTGTTTGTAAGATCCATAATCGGCACGGCTAGATACTTAAAAAGGCCCTTTCCCATCCCGGCCCAGATAACCTAGATACCCACCATTACCCCAATGCTTCGCGATGAAGCGCGTCTGCTGCAAAGACAGCTTGATCTCTTGTGTATGCTGCTCAACTTGATATTTGGGGCTTTCCTTCGAAGTCTCCTTGGATTCCGTCTCGTTAAGCTTCTTCTCCAACCGTGCTATGCGTTCTTCCATTTGCTAATCAGACGGCGAGGAAGATTCACAGTTCCGCTCAGGGCTTAAGGTTGCAAGACTTGGCCCGAAAAGACGTGACCAATCTGCTTGGGCTACCTGGCCGGCTTCGTTACGGGCCAGGTACTTCAGTTGCGATATCACGACATCAGGCCGGGCGGCCAATCGTTCGTTATCAGAGTCAGAAGGGTGAAGATGCAAGCGAACAGCGGTGAACCGGTCGGCCCCATTAGCCAATGGAAAATCCCTCGCATGCGATGATGAAAATGTGCGTTCCAGCATCTCAGCAACGTCGAATTCGACTATGTAATGCATACCGGGCTTATCGCTATCTTTCCGAGTCTGTGGCGAATTACTGCCGGGAACGTGCTGTGTGGTGATTGTTATGTTTATTGGCTTCCATTTTACCATGCAGGTTCTTCGAAACCAGGATGAATCGGCTTGGCTGATGCTGATGCCGTTATCAAAGACCAGGTTCGACACTGTGGATGTTGCAGAGCGCTCCACCAACGGTGCACTCAGTCGAGTCCACGACAGGTACGGTCTTATTGGCAACTTATACTCCAGATCGCCTCGGGCGACCTTGATCGGTGCGATGGTCAGAGAAGACACCATTTTGGAGTTGTGTTGAGCTCTGATGTATGTCTGAGACACGGTTTAGCATTACGAAGTACTCAGCCCAAGTAAAACTTACAGGTACTTATGCTCTGGCCTGATATCCTTTGATGAGTCCAGGGTTTGTATGAACAATGACCTTCTTAGAAAGCCAATCTGATGGCCCGGAAGATATGAAATAACAGATAAATACGAAGCAGGGAGGAAAATACGAGCTGTATAAATGCACCTGCATTCTCGTCTTCGACACACTGGTTCTAGATGAATTGATGTCTGCTATAAGACATGAATATATTGCCTTCAGAAGTGAAGTATTCTTGAGTAAAAGTGACCTGGAAGCTCTATAAAAAAAAAGGGAAGTGATATAAAAGCAAAGATTACCCCCCCCCCCCCAAGGGGGTTCTCTTGAAATAAGCATCAATTCAACGCGTACTAACCAGTACAACCGATAAAAGAACCAGAATCATCCTCGCAACCGGGCCCACAATCACCTAAAATGTAGCACACAGTGGATTGGGAACATCAATTGAAATAGAGACCTGCGGAGGAAAAGAGCTTCTTATTTATCTCACATGACTGATAAAGGAATATATAGCAAATACTGGATAGGGACGTGAACGCTAGAAGCTTCGGGAGCAAATGAGGGTATGCGGAATACCACATCTATGCAAATTACCCTCCGAACTCCACGCGTAAACCTGACGGCTACTTCTCACCTTTAACCATATTTCAATTTTTTTTTTACTTCCGCCATGTATAGATCAGGGAAAGGCAATGAAACTTCAATGCCTTTAGTGCCACACGCTCCTTTGCTCAACAGCTTCTCTATCACACAAGCTTTTGCCATCAAAGTCCGCTTTTAAAGCTTGCTCGGACGGTTTATCCGATCATCATCAATACACAGATCGATTGTTGAAATCATTTGACCTTCTACAAAAACCCTTGATGGTAGCGTTCATGGAAATCCACAACACACACACCCTTGCAACCACAAACAACCCATCCACCGTCCCCGTTTTTCTCTCCGAGGCAACCGCCACAGCCCCCTCCTTCTCTTTCTCTCTCTCTCCGTCATGGTATCTAGCTTTACGAAACCAACCTCGTTCATATCCCCCTCATCAAACCTTGAAGCTTTTCAAAAAGAGTTTTCGGCTGGGCTTGTCCCCCGTTCGGAGATGCATAATTTTCTTTGGTAGGGTTCTCGTGGGTTCTTTGGCTGTGGTTTGTGTTTCGGTTGAGTGGGTTGTGGGGTTGAGGTTAGTGGGGATGGTTATTTTTTTAGGGGCTGAAGATGGAGGGTTGTTTTAGGAGGGTGGCAGAGGGGAGGGGTGGGATGGAGAGGGGAATGATAGTTTTCTTTTGTGCTACTTCTGTTCTGTAGGGCTTCTTCTTGTATCTGAATGCTTGTAGCGCTTCCCACCCCCCCTCGGTTTGGTGTAGACAGAGCTCGCAGAATGATGCTTTCCTCTTGTGTTGGGTTTTCTTCTATAGCGGTTGCTTTTCTAAGATACTTCTCGTACTGTGACACTACTTTCCGGTGATACTTGCATCATAATGCTTCACTTCTGAAGAGGAAATATCCATTTCCTACATCTCGGTGAAGATAGGGGTGGTCAAGCAATAATACTTCCCTGTTGTGTTGCTTTTCTTCCACATCACTTCCCCTTGCGTGACACTCCCATTCTATGATGCATCACTTTCGGATGGATTATATGCTTGTGATATTCAACACCAACTCCCCTAGCTTTAGCATGTCCGAGAGCAGTATTTAAACAGCTCGGATCTTCCTCTTACCTTTTATACTCTCTGTCAATTTATACTCTCCTGGCCACCGAATCCGGTTTTGCAGACAGAGTCGAATCTTCGAATAGCGTCAGGCCAAGAGACACCTGTAAGTAAGTACTCCTTGAAGTCGATCCTCTCTTAAGCTAACTGTATCGCAGGCTTAGATATCTGTCATTACTTTTAGTGTTCAGAATGTTACTACAATGGAGAGTTCCTCCGGTCAGCCAGGACCAAGCCGATCTTTCGTTCAACACCAAATGGGTTCAAAAGTTTGTACGCCTTTGTACGCCAATGGACAGCTCCTCCAGCTATAGCGTCACAAACCTGTACTTCGACGATGGCATCAGCGTTAGCCAGACTGACGCACATGGAAACACCTGCACCGTGAAGCTGAAGGTCAGCAACGTAGTCATCACAGCAAAGGTCATGCCTGGCCACGGCTGTCGGGTCATGAAGGACGGCACCATTGAGCCCGGTTTGTTCTACTTCGTCAACTTTGACGTTGGTAAGGTGGTGGAGTGCAAGTTCTCAGGCCGCCGAAATTGGTATAGCGGACGTGAAAAGTCCTTCCCGTTAGCAAAGACGGTGTACGAGTTTGAAACAGTTCAATTGATGCTCCCGCCACACAAGTACCTCGGCCCTGGTCCTCACAGAGAGCCCAAAAGCATGATCGCGCATCTAAAGTACGTGGCCAGCAACAAGGCAGGCCACACAACTCAAGCACAATGGTCAAGTATCTTCGAGCCAACGCCTGTAAAGTCAAAATCCGAGCAAAACCGTGGCTGTTCTAAAGCGGAGCGTCAGCAAGGAAGATGTCGAGAAACCGCAAACCCTAAAGGAAACTGCGACTCTTCCATAACGTACCATCGGCAAATGGAAGAACGGATAGAGCATCTAGAGAAGAAGCTTAAGGAGATGGAGTCCAAGGAGACCGTCGGCAACAGAAAATACAAGCAGCAAGAGAAACCACACGCACAGGAGACTAGGGAGCCGTCCCAGAAGGATCCGGGGCCTGACATTGATCGTCTAGCTTTCTTATTCGGCTTGGATGAATAAGTTGTTAGAGATGGCGTTTGCATACACACTGTGAAAGTGTGAGCTGTCCTGTGAGGCTGTGAAGCGAGAACCTGGCTGGGCAAGTGAAGGACTAGAGTTTAGACTAGAAGGACCTTAGCAAAAGCAAATTGATATTTGTGCTCCTCGGAGACAAGGTAGCTGAAATTGCCACGCAAATAAGAAACAATTTAGGAGGACGTAAACTAACTGAGTGCTGAAAGTCGTTTTTGTACCTTTGAAGTGAATCGGGATTCAATGCATCAGGTATTAATCCACACTTTCCACGTGTGTTATCACCTATGAAGACTTGAACTTTTCGGGAGCGGCGAGCTTTTTGCCTGCCGTGGATGTTTTGTGCTACCGAGCAGCCTCCCAGATCTACATCTCCCTCTTGGATACGGCATCGTCTTCGACCATTGCTCCGCCCAAGATCATCGGGGGTATTCTGGAGTTAAAAGTCTGCCACTCAAACATGAATGGGTTAGACCCAAAGCATGTTATTCCAGTCGGGATCCTACGTATAACACAGCTGGGGTAGTATTCGACGACGGTATTACCCATCATCTGCAGCTACGTCAAAGCCACTTGCGACAGTGTTGATCTTGCAGAAGTCTGCCCAGTCCGATCGAAGCCAACCTCGACGATAGCCACCATAGACGGCGACAATATCATCTTGGTAGCTGACTGTGTTGCTGTGAGTGACTTTGCTTTGTCGGAGTGATGTTCCGTTACCAAACAAAACCTGTTCCAGCTTCTTGTATTTGCATATGAGCTACCTCGTACGCAACAAAGCTGGTTCAGTAAGCAGGGCCGACTGGCCGCTCTTCGTCAAGGCGACTGGCACAAAGATACCGAAACTTACCTTACCAGTCCATCCTTCCACCTCGCCAGCTCTAATTCTACAAGACCATCACCTAGCCCTGCAGCACAAACCCGAGACGCTAAAGATGCAGAACAATTATGCGAAGGAACTATCCAACTAGGAGAACCGACCACACGAAGATGAGATGAAGAGATGAAGAGATGAAGAGATGGAACACGAGGAGATACAACGGGAGCTGGAGACATAAGCTTGATGATGGTTCCCACTGCTGGATTTGGAGGGGCAATTGAATCGTCTTGTTAAAGAATCTGGTGCGGATAAAGCCAGTGTGGTAAACAAGGTGTCGCTCAAGCATTAGCCCCAAGTCGGATACAAAGACACTGCTTTCGGCCATGGCCCCAGTAATGAAAATGGACTAGCTAAAT
>JAABUS010007959.1_pt1 | contig 11842 bp, 11 predicted proteins | sample 5560161 | NCBI WGS metagenome assembly JAABUS01 (sample SAMN10711885, study PRJNA513376) | rock metagenome | isolation source: Antarctica rocks | place: Antarctica: Victoria Land, Trio Nunatak nord | collected 2016-01-04 | reverse complement strand
GCGTACAATACTCAGTGCGATTTGAACGCTCTAAACGTCTCTTCAATCAATGAAACGGCTCAGAATTTGAAAGATATTAAAGCGAAGCTGTCATCAAAATATCATGAGTTTCTAGATGTTTTTGATCAAGCTCAATTGAATAAACTACTCTCTCATTACTTCTACAATCATAAAATCGAGCTCATCAGTGATTTAATGTTCTTTTGCTGTCAAGTCTATTAAATGTTCTCTGTCAAACTTCTGAAGATAAAGAAGTACTTAAACGAGAATCTGTCGAAGAAATTCATCACTTCTAGTCAGACTCTCTATTTCTTTCTCGTTCTATTCGCTCTTAAAGCAAATGAAGATCTTTGATTCTGCGTGAACTATTGAAAGCTAAATGTCATTTTCAAAAGAAATAGATATTCTTTATCGTTGATAGACGAGATCATTGATAAAATAGTGAGTTGCAAGCATCTGACTAGATTGAACATTATATCAGCGTTCAACAAACTTCGAATGCATCTTGATAGCAAGAATTACATCACTTTTATCACTGCTTTAGAAGCATATAAATACAAGATGCTATCATTTGAACTGATTAATGAATCGATCTTCTTTCAGCAATATATGAATGATGTTCTATGAGACTTTCTAAACGACTTTTGTCAAGTTTATCTAGATGACATTCTCATTTATAGCAAAATGAGAAAGAAACATAGAAATCACGTCAAACTAGTATTGAGTCGACTACGCAAAGCTGAACTGCAGATGAATATTCAAAAGTGCGAATTCAATGTAGAAGAGACTGTCTTTCTAGAAGTCATCATATCAAAATTAAATCTTCGTATAAATTCAAGCAAAGTAACAGTCATAATCAGCTGAATCACTTCAATCAATCTAAAAGAAATTCAGAGCTTCGTGAGATTTGTTAACTTCTATCGTCGTTTCATTAAGAACTTCTTGAAGCTAGTCAAATCATTCACTCAGCTGACTAGAAAGAACACGTCTTTTGTTTGAAACGAGATCTGTGTTCAAGTTTTTAACAATCTAAAGAAACAAGTTAGCTCGATCTCAATACTTCGTCACTTCGATTTCAAACGACAAGCTATTCTGAAGATCGATGCTTCGAACTATGTAAAAGGTGAAATACTATCTCAGTACAATGACGAGAAAGTTCTTCATTCGATGATCTTCTACAGTAAAAGCATGATTCTCGCTGAAATCAATTATCACATCTATGACAAGAAGTTGCTAGTCATTATTCAATGTTTCAAACACTGACGACTCAAGCTGAAGTGCATTGAACTACTCATTCAGATATTCATTGATCATCAAGCTTTAAAGATCTTCATGAAAAATAAACAGTTGAGTCAATGATAAGTCAACTATCTGAACATTCTGTTGAAGTTCAACTTTCAGATCATCTTTAGATCAGGCAAAATGAATACTAAAGTCGATGCTCTAACTTGAATGTCTTTAGTGAACGTCTCTGAATCAGCTCAACGACTTGAAGATCATTTTCAGACTATTCTAATCTTCAATAAAGTCGATGTTCTACTCATTGAATCGAAAGCAAATCTCTATCAGCAAGTATGTATGATCAATCAAATGAATGAGCTTTGCAACGAATATAGACAAGCTATGAATGAGAACAAGCTCAAATTTCATATCACTAAATTGAAGAACTGCAAAATCATTGACAGCGTTCTCTTTAGAAAAGACTTACTGTGAATTTCTGAGAACATGCACACGAAATTACTACAAGAAGTGCATGATCAATCTTCAATCTTTCATCTCGACAATAAATGAATCATCAATCTAGTTCAGTGTTTCTACTATTGATCAGATCATTGAGCTACTATTCGACGATACATTTGAAACTGTTATGCTTGTCAGCGAAGCAAAGTCTCTAGAAATAACATCAATGAACTTCATCATTCTCTCTCGATTTCACAGAAACGCTGAAAAGATATAGTTATGAACTTCATCACTGAACTATCTCTGTCAGAAGACTATAACATCATTTGCACAATTATATGTCATCTTATCAAAGAACGTCACTATGTTTTCTGTCATTGAAAAGACGATGACATCTCAGTTGAAGAAACGATTTGAATCATGCTATGAAACGTTTATCAACTGCATGATTTACTCAGTTCTATTGTTTCAAATAGAGACTTTCAATTCATATCGACTATGTGAAAGAATCTTTGCAAGCGACTGAGAATCATAGCTAGTCTATTTACAGTCTATCATTCAAAGATCAATGATCAGACGAAACAAGTCAATCAAGATGTTGAACGCGAACTTAGAATCTACTGCAATTACATGCAAAACGACTGAATTAAATGAATATCTATGATGAAATTCAGCGACAATTTCAATATCTTCTCGATCATCTCAATGATCTCTTTTTACTTCAATAAAGATTTTCATTCTTGAATGAGTTTCGATTCAGATACGATTAACTATGAAATAACTCATGAATGACTGAAAGCTAGAAAAGCAGATGATATTATCATTCAAATGAAAGAACTACTGAGCTTCGATCATCAACAATTGAAAAAGACGAAGCTGATCATTGAAGCACAGATCAATAAACATAGACGAGACATCATCTATGAGATAGATGACTGAGTTTGACTATTCTTCAGAAACGTCAAAATCACGAGATCATGCAAAGATTTAAAAGACAAACAACTAGAATCGTATCAGATCACTGTCAAAGCGAAAGTCTTCTATCATCTTCGTCTATCAGTCAGCATGAAGCATCTGCATTCAATGTTCAGCTCGAAGCTACTGCAATCATATTCAGAAGACTCTCTATCAGAACAGCATGCAGAATCTCTCAGACTCATCATTATTGATGACAATGATGATAAACACTGAAAGATAGATGACATTCTGAACTTCAGACGCTATCGAGGTTGAATACAGTACAAGATCAAATGAAAAGATCTAGATAGAGATGATGAATGATACTATGTTGATAAAGATGAATTCAATGACTTCAAGAAAGTTTTGAACGAATTTCATACGCTATACTTAAGAAAGTCACGCTAGTATCGAAATAACTCAATAAGAAAGCAAGCAAATGAGCGACATTCATGCGAACATAAATTTTCGAAGAGGGAAATAATGTTACGAGCGTATCAAGACTGAATAGAGCTAGTCAGTGTCTCTAGCTCAGATCTGACTCAGATCTGACTCAGTCTCTATTTTCTTTTCCCAACATCTTTTTGTTCAACATCATCTTTCTTTCTACATCACATTCTACTCATGTCACAAACACATTCTTTTCAAGCTTAACGCAGTCTCTGAATATTACTTAAATAGAAGCTTTTGTACTCATCTTCTTCTGTATTCTTAATATTCAGTTATAGCTATCTCTAAAGATCAAGCACTATTCAACTCTGACTTTCGCTGATTGACTCATCTAGACACGATTCTGACAAGATGAAAACTCTGCAAGCTTTTACTTTCGTTTCTTAACAATTAGTTCTATCATCAATAGAATATTATCTTATTATCTTTTACTACGCAGTTTCATGTAAAAAAATCTCATTATCTTACAATATTTTCATGATTTCAAGAACTGAATGACATCTTTTTTTAACATGATCTTAACTGATAAAACTAGAATTGCAATCTCTTTTAAAAAATCATCAATTGAAAGTGTAACAGCTTAAATTTTAATTGCAATAAATATTTATGAATTTGATGTTAACAATTTTGATGTAGTGAGAGTTTTGCAGTGATTGCTATCAAGCAGTATGTTAAAGCTGTATCAACATCTGAGTTAAAACATGCATTGTGATAATGATCAAACAAATTTTATACTTCTACATTCTTTTTAATGTATAAAGTTCAGAAGTGAAAAAAAAACAAATGATCAAAACAATACAGATCAGAAAGAAACAAAAATGAAGTTTAAAACAAAAAAAAAGTGTAACTTACATTGATTTAGATTAATGTTATAATATGAAAGTTGAGTTTTAAGAATTATTGAATATTTCAACAAGCAATGATTGCATTCACAATATAAAACTAGACTTCTTTCAAGATGAAGTTTATCAAACTTCAATTTATATAAAGTTTAGATCTTGTTGTTCTAGTTGTGATTTGAATTTTCAAATCTTCATTGCAAGTCACGATGAGTTGATCAAAGATTCAAAGAAAGACTCACTTTATTATTCATGACTATGTTGTCAGCTTCAAGAGTGATGAGCAAAGAAGATTCTCAGAATGTTTCTCACTGATTATATGAATTATTGTTCATCATTGATAATGCTTAATAGTATATTAAAGTCTTTGACAAATTGAGCTGAATATGTTCATGATGAATTGAGTTTATGATGCTGAGTTGAAGATGAGTAAAGTGATCTTTGAATATATTATTTTGAGATTATAATCATATTAAAACAAAGTCACAACATAAGCTTTGATGCAAGCGAGATTTTCAATGAATGAAGATGAATCAATAATATAAAAAGAAATAGAATTTCAGATTTGAATGCAAATGACACTTTGATGAATTTCAATAATTAAAAAAACAATTGATTCATCTCTTGTAAATATGATAAGTTGATTGAAGATGCAGCAGACACAGTGAATGATTCATGAAAGTGAGTCAAGATGAGAAAGTCATTAATGAAGAGTGTAAAGCTTAAAGAAAAGATTCAATCTTCAATGCTGAATGAGTCACATGATAAAGCATTGCAATCAATCAACTTTGAGCAAACATTAATGAAGAATGAGTGAAAGTTTGAAACTGATGCAAGTAATTCAACAGATACATGATAGTCTTGTAAAATGCTTCAAAAGATAGAAATCAATAGTGCAATGAATAATTTAAGAAAACTTTCATCATTAAAAATGACAGAGTGAAAAAGAAAGCTTTCAACTAAATATGAGAATTAAAATTGCATGATGTCAATTTGTTAATTTTGAGCATGAAGATTTCAATTGATAAACAAGTAATTGCATGTTTCAAGAAAATCTGTCAAAATAGTGAAACTATTTGACAGATTAATAATTGAGTCAATGAAATTAATAGTTGCTTCTGTGTCATCATCAATGATATCAAAAGATATGACTTTCACATTATGCTGCTGATTATACTTCAAGATGTTTTCATCAAGTCTTTTAAGCTTTGTGATATAAAGATTAACAGTTAAGTGAAGTGAGAATCTATCTTGACTCAATCTGCGTAGCGACGTGAAAGTTAAATTGAGCATTATGCTTTATATGTCTTCAACTGCGAATTTTGATGCATGTTTTTCTGCTTGCAATCTTTTAAAGCAAGATTTCATCACGCTCTTAAGTTTCAGTAAATAAAATTCATTTAAAGTTCAATTCTCAAGCATTTGATTACTGTTTTTTGTGAAACTAGATCGCTTGCGCTGAAATATCTTCAAATTGTTATTCAATAACTTAAAAAGTTAATTCAGTTTAAAATTAAAATCTTTGACACTTTATAAATTCATTAAACTATTGATCAGCATGTATTCTTGAAATCATGTCATTACAATTGCTGAATCAATTAAGTGAAAAATATACAATAAAGTTTACTCATATTTGAGTGTTTCAGCAGTTTCTGTTTGAAACATGACAGTTGTATGACGTAATGCATAACGAAGAAAATCAATATTTGCATACTTAATTGTGTATTGAAAAATTAAGTATGTTTCAACATGAGCACAATAGTTCTGATGATTGTTAAAATGTTCATCACATGCTAATAATTTAATGATGACTTTAATCATGAGTGAAGATTAATGAATTTTATCAGATATTGAATTTAACACTTGAAGTCAAGAATCAGACTTATTCATTGTTTGCATTAAAAGTCAAAGCAAAGTTTCTTCAATTTTTTGATGATTAAGCTTTTTACATTGCAAATGTTTGACTTAAATACTCATCATTTGAGCTTAATAACTATGAATAATTAATTCTTCAAGAGTCTGAAAATCATTTAACTGAACAATACAAGCTTGATATCATTTATCTGTTACATACTGCAATGTTGAGACATCTGATGACTTGATATCATTTCAATAAATCTTGTGAATTAGTTGCAGCATATTTAGATGAAGATGTCATAAGTCAAGCTCAGATAATAGTCAGTCAAAGTGATTGAACAACTATTTCAATATGTTGCAACGTAATTTTTTGACAAAATAAATGCAAGATTAAGTCTTGAGATTCTTATATATGAGTTGCAGTACATGATGAAAGATGAAATCATTCACTTTCAAATTAAATTAACATATGTAAATATTCTCAATGATTTTAATATTGTTGAATGTTGTACTTTCATTCTTCATGATTGATTTTAAAGAAACAACTTTCGTTTTTTCAGATTTAAGTTTTTATAATGTGAGCATTGCTATGATTCAAAAATATTCAATGTCATCGCTAAATAAAACATTCAATATGTAAAGTGCTTGAATGATAAACTTTATATGATGAAGATGAATCTGAAATAGTAAAATGATTAACTTTGCTGTTTGAAAGTCAACTTGCAAAAGAATGTACTTCGTGATTCATGTTTTCAAGCAGTAAATGTTTGATAATCTTTGTTGATGACAGTAAACTGTTACTGAAGTATCACATGTATTATCTTATGAATTTATTGTTGAACTTGCGATCAGAAATGACAAGACAGAATGTGATTAATCTGAAGACTTATTAATCACTCACTCGTTCATCACATTTACTCTCTGTAAATTCAAGATTATCATACATGAAAATATCATTAAAGACTTGATTTATCACTTGAACTTTTCTTTCAGCTTCAGCAATTAATGTTTTCATTTATCATTGAAGTATGATGTAGAATGCTATGAGTTCAAGCTGACATAATGTATTTAGAACTTGTCATCTTGTGCTTTCTTGATACAGATAAAGTTTCATTACAGTCTGAAAGTTAATGAATCGATTAAGTTGCATTATATGAATAAGAATGATGAATATAATTACAACATGTCATATGAAAAAATACTTCATCGCTATTGTTGATGACTTTCATAGTTATGTTTTCTGACAGATGACTTTAATAAGTTTAAGTCATTAAGAAATCAGCAGCTTAATAGCGAGCACAGTCTGTTTAATTAAATTTAGTGATTTAAGCTCTGTCATCTTAATGAGCGACTGAAATGATTCAAAGACATCATGTTTTGTCAAAGTTTTAATTTCTTGTTGAAGTGTTTTCATGATTCAATCTTAATCTTATTTCAAAAACAAAGTATCTCTTTTATCAATTTCAATAACTTGCAAGAAATCTTCATGATCTGACAGATCAACATAAGCAAAGTTCAAAAACTGATCATGCACTTTGCACATAGTATGTTAATGATGATTTTCGCATAAAGTGAATAAAAAGTCTTATACAGATCATCTCATTTCTTGAAGTTTCTTTATTATTATTTGAAGTTTTTCATACTGCGTGCATTGACATTAACATTTTCAACTTCGTTTGTTAAAAAATGCAATGATAAAGAATGAATCAAATGCAATGAAGAAAATATCATCAATTTCTGAAAACAATTGATGCAAGTGTTTAACTTATTTCATCTGATTATGCTGTTTTGAAGAGATTGCAAAATCTGATCAATTTGAGCTTGTTGATAAAATGATTAATAAGCTTGTTGACAATGTCATTGAGAATAAAGAAGATTTTTCTGATGATGTTACTATCTAAACTGCTCAATCTTTATGATGATGAATGTTAGTTATTGCTAATGTTGTTAATTGATGATAAAACTGCGTGACGTGATTTTGTCTTGCATCAATCAAGTTTATTATTTCGACTAAATACAATAATGAGAAGATTCAAAGTTTTAATCAACACTATTTTAACAATGTTAAAAGCTATAATAATTATCAAAATCATAATATAATTGTTTCATCAGCTTAATTCTTTCAAAGATCATCTTGAAAGCATGTAATGCATTCAGTCAATGCTCTTCAATCTTTCTTCATGCATTCACTTGATCATTCTTTAGTATGATATTTATCTGACTTTATATAACGAAATCATTTTAACTCATTTGATAAATCAAGACTTGACTAACTGATGATATTAATATTAATTGTGTTGATGAAGAAAATTTGTATAATATAGATTTGAAGCAATTGACAAGTTCAAAGAAAATAAGAAACATCATTGTTTGACTTGCGTGAATCATCATCAGATCATTTCATTTGTCTGACTTTTCATTATTAAGTATCTCTTCATCTTTACACACTTTCATGAATCAAGACAGCACAATTTTTCACACAGTTTCATCATAATCAAAAGTTGATTCATGAAGTATTTCAGATCTGATCATTTAAACATCATTACATTAACATGAAATAGAAACAAAATCATCATAGATTAAAATGTTGTCTGAGATTCATAATTTCTCAAGATCATGTATATGATCATTCATGACTCACTTACAAGAACACACATTTACTCATCAATCAACAATATGATTATGAAAATCAGATACAAGCTTCGTGCATTCATGAATACTTTTATCATCAAGTGAAATTGAATCTTGAATGATATTTGCTTCGTGATCACTTTCGATGTACTTTGATATATTCATATCAATATGTTTAAAGTATGTTGCATCATTGATCTGAGCATACTTTGCATAGTAAAGATAGAAAACTAAACGTATCTTTTGATCTGATTGCAGACAGATGTATAAAGCTCAGTACTGTAGATTCTGATGAATAATCTGCTGAGTCAAAGAAAAGTACATAGTTCAAAGTCAGTCTTTATTTGACTGTTTATTTCATTCACATTAATGATGAAGATATAAATTGAATTCTTCTTTAATTAAGTTTTTAATTTTGAACTCATAAAACTTTTCAATCATCATTTTATTTTACAATCAATTAAAAACATCTTTCATGATCAGATTTTCTGTCTCAATTCAATTGTTTCATATTGAAGACTCTGCAATCTCATTAATGATTGCTTTTGCTTTATTAAATTTAAATGATTTTAAAAGACTTGATTTGATAAAATGTTTTGCATATATATCATGATTATCACTTTCAACTCATGATCTTGACTTTAGACATCATCATAGTGTAAACTGAGAACTCATCTTGAATGCAATCAGATCGCTGCAATGTTCTTAATATTAACACAGTCAATTTCTTAACTCAGCTGAATTGAGCATTTTGACTTGTAGATCAAAGTGATCAGTAAGATGAAGAAGATGTTTATGATAAACATGCATTAAACTAGTTTCTTCAAGATTTATCTTTACAAAGATTTTTAATGTGTTGATACACTTCATCTCATTCATCATGTTAACAATTATGAATAACTTTCTGCAAACTTTTGTAATAATTGTTTCTTTAACAACACAAGATATATACAGAGATCAAACAATAATCATTATTACTAAACTTAAGATCTGAATATAGCTGAAACAATAATATGTATTAACTGTTTACATAAATTAGACATGAAGCTTCTATCTAAGAATTGATCTTTTATTATATAAACATAGAAGATTTATGCAATCATCTGAATCATTGAGTGATTTCGTTGATTCAGATTCTGAATCATGAGAATTGCTTCATGATTTCAATGATTTCATATACTGAATCATTAACATGTGATCATGATTTTACTAACTCAGAATTCATCATGCTGTGTTTTACATCTTATTTCAGCATAGTTTTTATCTCAATTTAAGTCGTGTTTTAACACTAGATTCTCTTCAAGATTTCTGTTTTCAGAAATTATCATTTTTATGTATTTAAATTGAATATTCAAATCATTGAGTTTCGTTGCAAAGTGTTGTTGTCTCTTGAAGAAACTTCGTGACAATGATAGTTCAGTCATGCATTCTTGCAATCATTGTTTCAATCATTTCATGAAGTGTCATGTTAACACTGACTTTGATCATTGTGTTAAATGTATGCATCTAGATTGCAAATGCAATCTGATTATCTCAAAGACTGAATGAAAGTAAATTTGTAAGAAATGAACTCATCTTTACATTAAATTGAGTAAGACTTTGATTAAAGTAACTCATCTGCAAAAGCAACAAGAATTAATTAAATCTTGCTGAAAGAATATGATGTGACAAAAGTTCAAGAATATTGAAGAACTTAAGAAGAATGAATGTCATCAAATGATTGAGTTGTTTATTAGTGATCTTTTTCTTAACATTGATTTCAAACAGCTCAAAATTTCTTCTGATTTCAACTGATTATTAAGTTTCTTTGCTGAAACTATCACAGAAACTTCTGACAATTCTTAAGATTTCTCTTTGATTCTCAAGTGTTCTTGATATGTTCATAATCTTTTCACTTGATTAATCAATGAGACTGACTTTTAATATTTTGCTGATTTAGTATGTTTTTTACTTCGTATTTGACATCTTGACTTTCTGAATCAATTTCTGAAGACTTTGTCTAAGTTGATGTATTCAAGTTTGCAAACTTCAAAAGACAAATATAAAATATTGAATGTATTTTCATAAATGTTAATAAATTTAACTTGTAGTTAATCAATTTTTTGATCTCTAGAATTTTATAAAATTCTAGCTTTATATGATTCAGTTTATTACTTGATCTTTTTGTTTTGATGTTTCATTTTAGTAAATATACTTTGTTTCTCTTCTTAAAAGTAAATTCTTTATCTCTTCTTTTATTTGCATACAAAGTCATGCACTTGCTGAGAAACTGTATGTTCTTCTATAATTCTTTCTGTAGCAACTGCAATTATTCTATCTGTAACATAGCTTTTTGAGTTAATTGTGCAAAATCACATAATTTCTTAAAAGTTTCTAACTTGAACTCATAGTTTGCAAAGAATGATGACATGCTGATTACTTCTGTTGTTACACTATTAAAAGTCAACTGTGCTACTGACACTAACTGTATTCAATTATTCTGTCTATAATTAATATAACATCTGAAATACTGTTTCAATGTTTGATTCATTCTTTTCATTTGTTCATCTGTTTGTGAATGATAAGTTGTTGACAGCTTATGATGAATCTTTAGTTGATTCATCAAGAATTTTCAGAATTTTAATGTGAAGAGTTTATCTTTATTTGAAATTATCTCATCTGATAATTCATGATTTGCTACAATCATTCTTAGAAATATGTAAATTAAATCTTTTGTGAATGTTGCTTTTTTGTATAACAAGAAGTATCTGTACTTGATTAATTTATTCATTATAATCAAGATAAAATCATAAATGATTTTAATGACTTTTTTCTTTGATTTAAATAACTTGACTATGAAGTTCAAAGCTATGCTTTTTCACGCATGATCTGATGTGCTGAAGCTTTTCAAAAGTTCATAAAGTTTGTATCAATTGTATTTTGTACAAATATATACATTGCACTTTCTGATAATATCTTTTATCTGTTTTCTCATTTTTAAGAAATAGTAGATTTTAGATATTCTTTCAATGATTTTATTCAAATTCTGATGTTCATGTATCATTGACTTGTGATAATCATTTGTTATCTCTCGTTTACATCTTGTTGAAACATAGATGAGATCTTGAAATATCAATATTTCATTGATAATCTCAAAGTTCACGTTGTTCTTAATATTTTCTATAATATTTTGCGTGACTGAGTTCTTCGCTAGCTTAAGCTTTACTCATTTCTTAAAATCTCTGTTGTTGATTCATAAAGTAGCTGCGTTCTGTTTATTATAAACAATTGAATCATTTAAATTCTTTTGCAAGATAGTCTGAATGAATAGCTGTTTTTAATTATGATGTTATTCAATGCTTTATAGTTGACATATAGTTTTAAACTTTCATTTAATTTCAAAATAAACAAAATTAAGTATTCTGCTGATAACTGCAATTCTTTGATGA
>JAABUS010007957.1_pt1 | contig 11843 bp, 16 predicted proteins | sample 5560161 | NCBI WGS metagenome assembly JAABUS01 (sample SAMN10711885, study PRJNA513376) | rock metagenome | isolation source: Antarctica rocks | place: Antarctica: Victoria Land, Trio Nunatak nord | collected 2016-01-04 | reverse complement strand
CGCTGCCGCGTCAACGGCGACGGACCCGGTACCTTCCCGCTGCTCCTGCTGTCCTCCATGACGACCTCCAACACCCTCGGTGTTGCGTCGTTCGCTGGAATCCAAGGCATCACAGTGGGGCCAAATGAGCTTGTCATTCTCACCTACACCTTCGAACGGCTCACCGACGTCATCGAGGGGTTCTGCGAGCAGCTCGACCTGTCCCGGTTCGTGGCATACGTCTTCGACTTCGGCGGCCCGGTCGGGATGCGCCTGGCTGCCCGTCACCCGAACTGGATCGCCGGACTGGTCGTGCAGAACGCCAACACCTACGAGGAAGGCCTGTCGCAGATGGCCCGCGGCCTCGCCGGCCTGCGCCCCGAGGTCGACGGAGACGAGAACAAAGTGCTCGCGGGGCTGACCCTGGCCGCGACCCGAGACCAATACCTGGGTGGAGCCGGCGACCCCGACGCCATCGCCCCCGATGGCTGGACGCTCGACCAGCACTTCTTGGACCTGCCCGGCCGCAAGCAGATCCAGGTCGACCTCGCCTTCGACTACCACACCAACATCGCCCTTTACCCCCAGTGGCAGGCCTGGCTACGCCAGCACCAGCCGCCCGCCCTGGTCATCTGGGGCCGCCGCGACGCCTTCTTCCTCGAGGCCGGGGCTCACGCCTACCGCCGCGACCTGCCCGACGCCGCGATGCAGGTGTTCGACACCGGGCACTTCGCCCTGGAAGACAAGCTTCCCGACATCGCCCCAGTGATCGCAGACTTCCTCGACCGCACCTGGCCTTGACCAGCCGCACCCGGAGTGACAGTCCGCTGCCGCTTGTGTTGCCACCGAAACGCTCTCGCCCCACCAACCGCAGAGAGGACCAACATGAACACCGCAGCACCACTCAAGATCGTTGTGCTCGGCGCGTCCGGCCACATCGGCCGGGCAATCACCGACGAAGCCGTCTCCCGCGGCCACCACGTCGTCGCCGTCTCTCAGGACACCGAACGCCTCAAAGACCTGGACGGGGCCGCCGTGATCAGCGCCAACGTGCTCGATGCCCAGGTGCTCGCCGGCGTCGTCGCCGGCCACGACGCGGTGATCGCCGCCCTGGCCGGGCGTGGCCCAGGGCAGGGCCGCACCGTTCCCGATGCCGCCCGACTCCTGCTGAAGGTCCTCCCGTCGGCCGGGGTCGACCGGCTCGTCTTCTCCGGCGGCGGGGGCAGCCTCGAAGCCGCCCCAGGCAAGCGCTTCGTGGACGACCCGCACTTCCCGCAGGAGTACAAGCAAGAAGCCGTCGCCGCCGCCGAGGCCCTGGACATCTTCCGCTCCTCGACCAGCGACCTGAGATGGACCTACTTCAGCCCACCACCGACGTACCTCACCGACGGCGGCCGCACCGGCATCTACCGGGCCGAAGCTGGTGACCAGCCCATCCTCGACGACAACGGCGAGAGCCGGATCAGCGTCGCCGACCTGGCCTGCGCCATCGTCGACTCGGTCGAAGACGCCACCTTCATCCGCCAGCGCTTCACCGCCGCCTACTGACCCGACTGGCCGTGCCGTCAACACAACCCTCAGCATCGCAGGGCTGGTCGCTTCCTTTCTGCCACCCGCGCGGCCTCGGCCGTCAAGATGAGGGAGCGCGAACTCATCCTTGGCATTTGAGGAAAGGCGAGCGGTACTGCTCGAGGCCCCCCCCAACGATCACCGGAGGAGGGGGATCCCCCTACGGAACGGCGAGCCTTTCAGTTTTGGGCAGTGGGCCGGATCGTCATATCGCCGATCTCGACGTCGTCGGGTTGTTCGATAGCGAAAGCGATGGCCCGAGCGACGGCGGTGGGGCTGATCCCCAGCTCGGCCATCCGGGCCTGCATCTGTTCACGACTTTCGGGGTCCTCGACAGAGTCGACGAGTTCGGTGCGCACGAAACCTGGGGAGATCGACGTGGTGCGGAGAACGCCGTCGGTGGACTCCTGACGCAGTGCTTCCAGCATCGTACGAACGGCGTTCTTGGTGCCCGCGTAGACGGCTTGCGTCGGGGCGATCTTCAGACCAGAGGTCGAGATGGTCGTCACGAAATGCCCGCGCCCTTGCTGTCGGAAGATCGGTAGGGCGGCGGCGATTCCGTGCAGAACGCCGCGCAGGTTGATGTCGATCATTGCGTCCCAGGAGTCGACGTCGAGGTCTGAAACGGGGCCAGTCCGGGCGATCCCGGCATTGCCGACCAGGACGTCAAGGCGTCCGAACCGCCCGACAGCCGTCTCGACCAGTCGCTGCAGATCAGCGCGCCGGGTGACGTCGGTGACCACCGCCTCCGCCCGCCCTCCCTCGGCGCGGATGCGCTCGGCAAGTGCCGTCAGGCGGTCGGTACGCCGGGCGCCTAGCACCACCGCCGCGCCGCGACCTGCCAGTTCCAGCGCGGTTGCCTGCCCGATTCCGCTGCTCGCGCCGGTGATGGCCACGACCTTGCCGTTGATTCCGCTCACGTGCTGACTCCACTCTAAGCTGACATTTGTCCGGTTGCGTCGCAGCTTAACGGACGAGTGTCCGTCTGACTCATCGACCCGGAAGAAAATCCATGCCACCACGCGCTCTCCGCTCGGATGCGGCGGTCAACCGGGCGCGAATCATCGCCTGTGCTCGCGCAGCGCTGGTCGAGTCGGGCGGGGCGGTCGACAACTTTCGACTGCAGGCGGTCGCCAAAGCCGCGCAGGTAGGGCAGGGCACGCTCTACCGTCATTTCCCCACCCGGGAACATCTGTTGGCCGAGGTGTACCGGCAGGAGATGAGCGAGTTGGTCGAGGCGGTACCGGCGTTGCTGGGCCACCACGCACCGCTGGAGGCTCTGGACCGGTGGCTGGACCGTCTGGTGGAGTACGCGCGAGTCAAACGTGGTGTCGTGGCGGCGATCGAGGCGTCGGCCTGGCAGAACCTCTACGCCGACAACGCGGGCCGGCTGCATCAGGCGCTGCAGACACTGCTCGAGATGGGCAGGGTCGCCGGCGAGGTGCGGGACGGAGTCGACGCAACCGACGTCATCCTGCTGCTCGGCGCCCTGTCACGGGTGCCTGCAAATCAGTGGGACGCCCGAGCGCGCACTCTGGTCACCGTCATCCTGGACGGCTTGCGTCGGCATCAAGACACGACCCGATAGAGGAACGGCATCCGGTGATCAGCTACCAACCTCAGGCGCCGGACCATTGGCGCCGATAGCGGATCCCTCACGGCACCCATCAACGGTCACTGGCGGTCGGTAATCATCAAAAGGCCTGAGGAGGACCTGGGTGCAACAGCATCGCGCTAGCCTCGACCGGGCCGGATGTAGGCACATGAGGGAGACTTCTCGACCCGCTCTCAGTCAAGCCAGCGAGCGGCCGCGTCGAAGGTATCGGCTGGGGTCTTGTTGAACGCGATCGCCGCATCGGGAGCGTGTCGCCGGACCAGATTGACCACCGTCTCGAACAGCTCAAGCTGCTCTTCGGGCTTCCGCACACCGCCGCCGACAACGACAACCTCCCACGGTCGAGCACGCAGAGCGGCGCCGACGACTGCCTCCACGTCGTCACTACCGTCAAGGCCGAAGATGCATGTCTCAACGTCGACACCGTGCTCGGCGAATCGCGCGATTCCCATCTCGATCGCGTCGGCTACCGGCCTGGGATCCCAAGGACCAGGCACCCGATACGGATCGAGCCCGATCACGAGTACGCCGTGTGTCGGGGTCCCGGCGTCCATCGGCCAACCGTACCTCGCGGCGACCGCGTGTTGGCGTGTCGCTGCGACCCTCCCCCGAAGTTTCACCGAAGAGTCCAGTAGCAGCTGTCCGGTGAGGGATGGCCTTGCGCGATCGACCGATGATGTGGGGCGTCAAGCGAACTCCAGCAGATGTGGTCCACTTCCTCGTTCCTGTCTCGTTTGACGGGTTGGCTGGCGTGCAGCAAGAGTGGAGCCAAAACCAGAGCGCCGACAAGGGGTGCTCTTGATCCAAGGGACCTCGCACGTTGTCAGAGCAGCACGACCATGCAGCGTCCGCCCCCGAAGCAGATCGCCTCAGTTTACGAGCTGACTGCGAGAGCTGCTTCGGACTGTGCTGCGTCGTGCCGGCCTTCTCGGCCTCGGCTGATTTCGCGATCAACAAACCCGCCGGACAGGCTTGCGCCAACCTTCAGCCGGACTTCCGCTGCGGCATCCACACCCGCCTGCGGAAGCAGGGCTTTCAGGGATGCACGGTCTACGACTGCTTCGGCGCAGGGCAGAAGGTCTCCCAGGTCACCTTCGGCGGACAGGACTGGCGGCGGGCGCCCCAAACCGCCCAGCAGATGTTCAAGGTGTTCCCCATCGTGCGGGACCTCCATGAGCTGCTCTGGTACGTCACCGAGGCGCTGACGCTAGGGGCGGCCCGGTCGCTGCACCTTGAGCTCAGCCGTGCGCAGCAGGAGACTGACCGGCTCACTCGGCAGAGCCCTGATGTCCTCCTGGAGCTGGACGTGGACGCCTACGGGCAAGGTATCAACGACCTGCTTCTGGGCGCGAGCGAGCTCGCGCGGGCCGACGTCAGGCACAAGAAGGAGCACCGCGCCGCCGACCCTCATTGGGGCCGACCTGCAGGGCGCGGACCTGAGAGGGGCCAGTCCGAGAGGGGCATACCTCATCGGCGCCGACCTGCGAGCTGCCGACCTGAGGATGGCCGACGTGATCGGCGCCGACTTCAGAGGTGCCGACATCAGAGGTGCCGACCTGACCGGGAGCATCTTCCTCATCCAGTCCCAGCTCGACGCGGCCAAGGGCGACGCCGGCACAAGGCTGCCGCCGCCGCTCACCCGCCCAACGCATTGGTCAGCTTGACCCACACGAGGTGACGGCGCCAGATCGCGTCGGTAGCGCCCAGTTGATTCTCGGCGTCGCGTGAGTCGGTGTACCCAGTAGCCGAACGCTGAACGACACGTCGAAACACTCAGGTTGGTTGCCGTCGACCAAGTCCTCGACGTTCCGATCGGGGATCGTCGAGCGGCACGGCGCGCCGTACGTGCAAAATGAGCGGCATGGTTAACACCGCGAGCGGCATGTTCGACGTCACTATGCAACCCGGCCCGGCGGAGCTCGACGGAGCGATCAGCCGCTTCGAGCTGTCCAAGACCTTTCACGGTGACCTGCAGGGCACCGGTGCGGGCGTCATGCTGTCGGGGGGAGATATGCAGGCCGGCGCGGCCGGTTACGTCGCGATTGAGACAGTGGACGGCAGCCTCGGAGGGCGGCAGGCAGCTTCGCGTTGCAGCAGTTCGGGTCGCTGCACGGCGGGTCGCAGACGTTGCACTACGAGGTGGTGCCGGGCTCCGGCAGCGGCCAGCTGGACGGGCTCACCGGCATCCTGCACCTCAACATCGACGAGGATGGCGCCCACCGCTACGAACTCGAGTACGAGCTGTAGCTCCGTTATGCCGCTCCGCAAGACGATCGCTCTACGAGACGGCCAGCCAGCAGGCGCGTGGTGAGCAGACGGAACGCCCTGACGGGGTTCGGGGGGTCGACCTGGACTCGAGTGAGTCCGGATATGACACAGTTGACTAGCGCACGGTGAACGCTCTATGGTCTCTTGGTGGCGCGTGATCTGCCGGAGACGACGTATGCGGTGCTGGGTCTGCTCGACATGAAGGCTGCGTCCGGCTATGACCTGGCGGCCTTCGCGGATCAGGCGCTGGGCCGCTTCTGGCCAATTTCGCGGACGTTGGTGTACCGGGAGTTGGGGCGTCTTGAGTCGCTCGGGTGGGTGGAGAGCGAACCGGTGGCCCAGGACCGGCTGCCCGACAAACGCGTCTGGTCGAGCACGGAGGCGGGCCGTGGTGCGTTGACCGGCTGGCTGGTTCAGCCCGCCGTGCCCGGCGGCGCGGACCGGAACGGGTTCCTGGTGAAGTTCTTCTTCGGCGACCGGATACCGCCCGAGGCGATGCGCAGACTGCTCGACGACTACCGGGAAACCCTTAAGGCCACCCGTGCCGACCTCGCCGCTCTCATTGAGCACTTGGCCGGGGTACCGGACGGCCGCATGGGTCGCCGCTCGGCATTGCACGGACTACGCACGGCCGAAGCCCGGCTGGCATGGATTGAAGAGGTCGAGGGGGAAATGGCCGAGACGTCGCAGTTGCCGCCTGCCGAGGAGACCGACCCGCACGACAGTGCACACCACCAGGCGGCCCGCGGGGCACCGGAGGCGAGGGATACCGCATGACCACGCCACAGCGGACCGATCACGCCGACCCCGCTCACGAGGGTCCGCTGCGGCGCCCGCTCATAGTCTGGGCCGGCGTCGCGGCGGTGCTGTCCCTCCTGCATTTCGTCGACCACGCGATCCGCGGTGAACTCGTCGTGCACGGCGGGCTCGACCCGGACTGGAACCACAGCGGCTGGCCGTTCAACACGATGACGGACGCGCCCTACATCTTCCCGATCACTTTCGTTGTCGTCTTCGGGCTCCTGCTCGGCGGCATCCTGTTCACTCTGCGGGGTCGGCTCTGGGCCGGGTACTGGCTGGGCACGAGCATCGCGGTCACGGCCATCCTGGTGTTCGTGCATTTCGTCGGGTTCTCGGCCGGCGCCGCCGAGACACCGACGGTGATCGCGATGAGCCACTCCACCAACGTGGGGAGAGTGCTCGCGTTGATCGACCTGTTCGGACTCTTCGCGGCATTCGCCGCGCTGGCCTTCCAGGCTGTCAGAACCCGACAACGCTCCGGGCACTGGTGACATCGATGCCTTCGGGAGTGGAGCAACCCATGTCCGAGACCGCGTCGAGCCGGCTCTCGATGCGGCTGCGTCCGGTGCTGGGCTGGCACCGCGCGCTGATCGTGTTCGCCACCGCTAATGCGATGCTTGTGCTGGTGGCGCTGGGTGGCTTAGTGGTCGACGACCGGGTGTTGGTCGGCGCGCCGGGAAGGGGCACCCGGCCGGGTCGGGCTCGTCAGCCGTAGCGAGCTAGCAGACCTACTCGTCGACGCGGCCGGGCCGACGAGTACCTACGGCAAGCCATCGCGGTCGGTCGATGACGAGGAGAACCGATGAACCTGCTTCAGTTCGCGACGCTGGCGATCACCGGCTTCGTAGCGTGCGCTGAATTCGGCTCGTACGCGTTCGTGCATCCAGTAGTCGGCCGCCTACCGCCAACCGCGCACCTGCAGGTGGAGCAAGGCTTGCTGCGAACCTTTGGCCGGGTAATGCCGGTAGGGATGACGCTGTGCGTCGTACTCGCGATCACGAGCGCGACCATGTCGAGCGGTGACGATACTCAGCTGTGGCGCTGGCTGGCCGCCGCTGCATTTGTACTGGCGCTGGCCTCGACGATCGTGTTCAACGTGCCGATCAACCTGGCCACCGGCAAATGGGACGCCGAGAACCCCCCTCCAGACTGGAAGCAGACCCGCAACCGATGGGAGTTCTTCCAAGGGCTCCGGTCTTGGCTCCTGCTGATCGGTTTCGTGCTGGTCTGCATCGGAGCCTCCGCAGCGTGACCAGCGTGGCGAGCGCGGCATCACCTGACGTCGTCGCCCAACCTCGCAGTTCAGACCGGTCCGAGCAGCGGAAACGCCGATGGGTGCTCGAAATGGACGGCGCATGACACTAGGCGACAATGGGATACCGAGCCGCGGGCGGACAGGATCGGCACCAATAGTCTGTGCTGACTCAGGGCTGCTCGCTGCCGCAACCATCATCATTGCTGTAGTCATCGTCCAGCCGCTGGATGTCGACTCGCCTTCTTTGGTCGCCGACTTGACCGCTCGCCGAGACTCGCTGCTGGTCAGCAGCTTGGTCGACTCGCTCGGGGCGGTGGCGCTGCTGGTCTTCTTCGCCGGTTTGGCGGCCAGGCTGTGGCAACGCGATGCGGTTATGCTTAGTTTTGCCCTGGCCTCTTCAGGGGCGGTCGCTGTGGCCGTCATACTCGGGCAGGCCGCGATCCGAGTAGTCGTTGCTGGCCGACTAGTCCTCGATTCGCCTGAAATCGCACGGGGGCTCTTCGTCCTCCAGGGTGTGGCTCTCCACTTTGATCGATTTCCTTTGGCCGTGGTGATCGGTGCCTCCGCTGCGGTGTTCGGAAACTGGCTCTTTCGCGCACTGTGCGCACTTTCAGTCGTGCTGCTTATTCTGCCCACGGTGGCGCAAGTCGGCGCTCTCACGCCCAAGGGTCCCGTCGTGACGACGACTTTCGCGCTTCTTCTCTTGTGGATTCTGTTCACGATCGTGCTCTTGTTGCGTGAGGTGCTAACAGCGCGTCGGGGGTCGCAGTCCTACACCAGCACTTGACCACAGATACCCGAGCCAGCGGGCCGACACCGCGTCCCGTAGGAGGAACGCTGAACGACACGTTGAAACACTCAGGTTAGTCGCCGTCGACCAAGTCCTCGACGTTCCGATCGGGGATCCTCATCCGACACAGCGGGAGGCGTCGGAGGTGTGCTTCGCCGGACGATGTGATGAAGTGAGAGCAAGCCCGGTCATGCCGCCGGGGGGTGCGGTGAGAGGAGCCGCTGGGAATGGATGAACGACGACCGGACGTCATCGTGCTTGGGGCTGGCGTGATTGGACTGACCACGGCGGTGTGCTTGGCCGAGCAGGGGTTGCAGGTGCAGATCCGCACTCGCGCTGCTCCGTCGGCGACGACCTCTGCGGTGGCCTCGGCGATGATCGGGCCAAGCTTCGCGCCCGCCGATGATCCGGTCGGGATTCGTGAGCGCGTCGGTATCGAGCAGTTCACCGCGCTGGCTGACGTCGAGAACACCGGGGTGGTCCTGCGCCGCGGGCGGCTGGTCAGCCGGCAAGCGGGTCCGTTACCGCCCAGAGTCGAACTGTGCGCGCCCGCAGAGCTGCCCGCGGGCTTCGCCGCCGGCTTCTGGGCCACCCTGCCGGTGGTGGACATGCCCGCCTACCTCAACTACCTCGTGCAACGGCTGGCCGGCGCCGGCGGACAGATCGAGCTGGCCGAGGTGGAGTCGCTGAGCGAGCTGGCCGAGCAAGCGCCGCTGCTGGCCAACTGTGCCGGGCTCGGTGCCCGGGAGCTCGTCCCGGACCCGTCGGTGCGTCCGGTGCGCGGCCAGCAAGTCATCCTCGACAACCCGGGACTTGAGGAGTTCTTCATCGAAGCCCCGTTCGGGCCAGCGTGGACGGCGTACTGGCCTCACCCCGACCATGTCGTGCTCGGCGGCACCCTGGTCGAGGACGACGAAAACTTGGAACCGACTCCGGCCCTGGCCGAGGAGATCCTGCGCCGCTGCCTCGAGGTCGAACCGCGGCTGCGGCAGGCGCAGGTGCGCGGGCACCAGGTGGGACTACGCCCGGGGCGGCCGAGCGTGCGGCTGGAGGCCGAGCAGTTCGGCGACGCCCGGTGCGTCCACAACTACGGCCACGGCGGCAGCGGGGTCACCCTGTCCTGGGGCTGCGCCCGCGAGGCAGCCGCACTGCTCACCGGTCAGGAGTCGCAATGACCTGCGGTGACCGATCCGGCAGGACGCGACCTGGCTCGGGTCGCCGCCGGAGCGTGACGCGATGACCAGCTCGGGTTTCGTCGTGACCGCAGGCGGCGGTCGGCCGGTCCCAGGTGGCTCGCTGCTCGCTGCTCGCTTCCGCCGCCGACACCGGCGGCGTGTTCAGCCTTCTACTCAGCCACGCCCCAACCGGTGATCGCGTCCCCCGGCACGTGCACGACACGGTCGACGAGGCCTTCTACATCCTCGACGGCCAGTACCGCATCCATTGCGGTGAGCAGGCATGGTCCGCGGCGGCCGGCGACTTCGTCTTCCTACCCCGGCGTCCCGCACAGCTACGACGTCGTCCGTGGTCCCGCGCGCAAGCTCATCATCGCCGTCCCGGGTGGGATCGAGGACTTCTTCGACGACCTCGTCAACGGCGTCGACCCGGCAACGATCACCCACCGCCACGGCGTGAGGTTTCTCCACTGACGCCGATCCCTCCGAGGTGGCGCGACCGACCTCGGCACCGACAGACAAGCTCCAGCGTGTGTCGGTCACCGATCCGCTACCGGTCATGACTGCTGGCCGAGGCCCGACTTGTCGACCCACTCTCGTACTGTCGGATGGTGGCTCATCCAGGTTTGCCAGACGTCGTCAGCCCAGGCGTACGAGGCGACTCGCGCGACCTCAGGGTCGCCTTCGAGCGGCACGTCGAGCATCGTGAGTTGCCCTCGCGATGACGGCGGCTCGAGCTGATGGAACACCGGTCGATCGACCATCCGCTGATGCAGCCGCGTTCCCAGCGAGGGCTCGGTGCCTCGCTCGAGGAACAGGCACAAGGTCATCAGATGGATGCCTACCGACTTGATAGCGCGAGGATCGTCGCTGTCCGGGTGTTGCACGGCGTAGGTGTCGACGACGAGCTGATGAAAGGCCATCCGCCGCGGACTGGCGTACTGGACGGCGAGCAGGTCGCCGTAGCGGATCCAGCGAGCGGGCGAGCAGGTCATGTACGGGTGCGCTGGGGCTTCGACCACCGGAAGTCGGACTCAGCACCCTGGGCAAGCAGTCTCAAGGCCGTCCACGATCACACTGCGATGATCCCCGGCGGCTTGCGCGGGCTCAACTTGCCCGCCTGGGCCCGCCGGAACGGATGGCTCAGCGGGCATTCGCCAGGCGGTTGGGCGCTCATAGTTGATCGGCGTCGCCGGCCGCGAGCCGGCCTCGGTAAAAGTCGATCTTGTGGTCGATGAGTTTGAGGTTTTCCTGTATCTCGGCGAGCTGGTGGTCACGTCGGCGCGGTGGGGCGCTGCAGCGACTCGACCAGCCCCTGTCCGTGGCCAACCTCGCCCGGCACGCCGGCTGGGCGCCCGTACGTTTGCGCGGCGCTTCCTCGCCGAAACCGGAACCCCCCCAGCGGTGGCTCACTGCTCAACGGCTCCTCGAAGCTCGTCGCCTGCTCGAGCTGACCGACCTGCCAATCGACCAGATCGCGCACCGCAGCGGCCTCGGCTCCGCCGCCACCTGCGTCTCCAGATCAACCGTGACGCCCAGACACCCCGGCGCCTACCGGCGCCTCTACCAGGCCACCCCGCCCCGTAGGCGGGGACTCGGCACCGAGATGCCGGAGCCGTCGCAATGGCGGATCCCCCGTTGAGACGGCTGCCCGGCGGTCTGGCGACGCCGGACTCGACCGGATCGGCGATGTCTGGTCGCGTCGCTCATCGTCTTGGAACTACCGTGAGCTCATGAGTCTAGGAATCGGGATGGTGACGATCGACTGCGCAGAGCCGCGACAGTTGGCGGCGTTCTGGTCGGAAGCGCTCGACGTTCCCGTCCAGGGTGACTACGGCGATTTCGTGTTCCTGGCGCGGCCGGGCGACGGTGGCCCCATGCTCGGGCTGCAGCGGGTGCCCGAACCCCGCGTGGGAAAGAACCGAGTTCACGTGGATCTCAGCGGCGGTTCGCGTGTAACCGAGGTGCCACGCCTCGTGGGGCTTGGGGCCACGGTAGTAGGTGAGCACGAGATGCCCGGACTCGTCTGGACCGTGCTCTCCGATCCCGAGGGCAACGAGTTCTGCGTCGGCGAGCACACGGACGAGCCCGGCGAGGAGAAGTGAACGCCCGGAGTCCGTGGGCATAGTGCGCTTGCGTCCCGCTCACCGATTCGCTACCGGCACATGGTCGGTGCCGCTGCTGAGGGCTGCTCGCGGAGCGCTCGCAGGTCCAGGTTGAGGCGGTCGGCGAGTGCTTGGGCGCCGGCGGGGGTGACGGTGACACCGCGGTGCTGTGCGGTTCGGGTGATCCAGGCTCGTTCCAGGAGTTGGTGGCACAGGGCTGCGCCGAGAGAGCCGCCGAGGTGGCTGCGGCGTTCGGTCCAGTCCAGACAGGTGCGCACCAACGGTC
>JAABUS010007956.1_pt1 | contig 11843 bp, 9 predicted proteins | sample 5560161 | NCBI WGS metagenome assembly JAABUS01 (sample SAMN10711885, study PRJNA513376) | rock metagenome | isolation source: Antarctica rocks | place: Antarctica: Victoria Land, Trio Nunatak nord | collected 2016-01-04 | reverse complement strand
ACATGTCACTTAAAACACTCAACGGCAGAAGTCTTTTGTTCTAATGCCAGAAGAGTAACATTTAGTACTAAACTATTTGCAGGACGTATCCCTTCAACCGTCAGTGAAGCAGCCCCCAGGATGATACGGGCACTATACCTACTCGTATGATAGTACGAATATTGACTCAGCTCCTTCAGATAACTCCGGCCCCCATACTCTTAGGAGTATTCCCGGCCCGATGCACGTTCCGGTCCCGTGCACACCCCACTTTACTACTTTCATCTTTCTTCAAAAATCAATTACAAATTCAATATGGCTTCAATTGAGGCAGCGCTTGCAGATCTAGCTTTGCAAGACTCACCTAACTACACTGCAACTGCAAAGAAATTCAATATCAATCGAAGCACGCTGTCGCGACGACATAGGGGCAAAACGGCCTTCGTGAAGAAAAGCAAGCAAACGACGTCAATTCTTTCGAACCAACAAGAAAAAGAGCTTATTCGCTATATCAACAAGCTTATCGAGCGTGATATACCTTCTTCCAATGCCATGATTCGCGTTTTTGCGTATAATATATCTGGAAAACAGCCAGGCAAAAACTGATCTTATGAGTTCGTTCGACGTCATTCAGATATACTGCAGTCAAAGTTTCTACAAGGCGCTGATCTAGAGCGAAAGAAAGTCAATAATGCATATCAATATCAGCTTTATTTTGACCTTGTAAGTGTCTTCATTACGTTTAGTTTCATACTAATATAAGAATAGATAAAGCAAAAAATCGAAGAATATGAGATTCTTTCTTCAAACACATACAATATGAATGAAAAGAGCTTTCTACTTAAACTTCTTCAAAAGACTCGAAGAGTCTTTAGTTTAAAGCATCTTGACAGTGACAAATTGCTGAATGCTGATTAAGACAACAATAGAGAATGAATTATCTTGATTGCAATCATTTGCATGAATATGATTCATATATTTTCTTCAATCATTTATCAAATGATATCAGACAATATTCAGAACAGCTGACTTACTGAATATGATCTCAAAGAGCAATTCTGCTTCTTTGCTTTCTTCACTATTGACTGAATTAACGATGAATTGATCTACTCTTGACTCACTATCGTATTTGATCGAAATACGAGATCAAAAGTCAGAAATTCACACGATTATTGCCTTCTATTCATTAACAAGCATGACAGTCATATCAACATGAAGTTTCTTGACTGATGTAAGCAGAACAAGATGCTCGTGACTTTATATTCTTCTCATTCTACGTATCATCTTCAATTTCTGAATGTCAGCTTATTCAACTCTTTGATTAATTACTACTTGCAAAATCTGAACGACTGAATCTTTAAGAATCAAGAACTTTCTTGAATATCAAAAAGAGACTTCTTTGATCTATTTTGATCTGCATATCAAGCTGCTTTCACGTCTGTCAACATCAAAAGTGAATGAGAAAAGACAAAATTGCTGTCTTTCAATTCATCACAGATCATAAAGCAGATTAAATTGAACATTAAATTTGTTTCAAGTCATTCTTTTTCTTCAACATTGTCAGAAGCTGATTGAAGAAAAATTCAACAATTAATGAAATCAGTTGTAGAAGAAGCAATTAATTTGCAAGCTCATAAGTTGAACAATATGATTGAAAAGCTTACTACAGATGTTATTCTTCTGAAAGCAGAAAATGAAGATCTTCGATGAACAGTATGTATTGAAAGAAGTTGCAAATGACATGAAAAGTCTTTATTTAATGATTTAGAAGTTAATGATGAGACAAAGAAGATGTTTTTTAGTTTTAATAAGATTCAGATGACTTGTGATCATCAAATTCAAAAAATTGAAGAGAAACAGCAAACTGCTATTCAAAAGACGAAAGAAAAGAAACAAAGAAAACTTAAAAAGCTAGAGAAACAGCGTTTAATAGCTGAAAGAAAGATGAAATGAGAAAAAAAGAAAATAAAGCAAAAGAAGAAAGTGAAGTGAAAAAAGAAGCTACAAGCGAAGAAATTGAAGCAACGACGTTTAATTCAGAAGCAAAAACTGAAGGTTAAAGAGCTTCAGAAAGAGCAAAAGAAGAAGTCTAAAAAGATGAAAGTACAGCAATTCACTGATTTTGTTGCTATTGAGAAGATGAAAAGAGAGTCAAGTCAAATCAGATCTACGCAAGCTGAAAGATAATTCAAAGCTTCTAAGTGATTTGATGATTGATTCTTATAGCTTGAAAGCTTCATATAGATATTGACAACTCTTTATATTGTTACAAGCGTATCAAGACTGAATAAAACTAGTCAGTGTTTTTAGCTCAGATCTGATTCAGTCTCTATTTTCTTTCATCAACATCTCTTTGTTCAACATCATTTTTCTTTCTACATCACATTCTACTCGTGTCACAAACACATTTTCTTCAAGCTTAGCACAGTCTCTGAATATTACTTAAATAGAAGCTCTTGTACTCATCTTCTTCTGTATTCTTAATATTCAGTTATAGCTATCTCTAAAGATCAAGCACTATTCAACTCTGACTTTCGCTGATTGACTCATCTAGACACGATTCTGACATTATATTAAGAATTCGTTAATCACATGATACTGATCTCATTACTCATTCAACATACTTGTACAGACAGAACGAGTTTAAAGAAATTCGTTTACCTGATGATCGACGCAATCGAAAGACTGAACAATACTAGAAAGTTTGATAGAATCAACGACAAGACTATTTGAATCGCTAGACAACTTATCGCTCACTAAGTATGCAAAGTTCATTCGATCAAGAGAATCAACTCATTCTCATGAAACAAACGAGTGAAAATAAGCTGTTCAACTCAATTAAGAGAATCGACGATAAAGAATCTTCGTGAATTGCTTGAGAATCACTCAAAAACTCACAAATCAAAAATATTTCTCTAATCAACAACATTCTTTCCTGAAGATTAAACACTTGATCATACGTCTTTATTAATACTGTCGAGCATCGTCATTCGCTCGATCTCGTTCTTTCTTCAAATTTCATCATGTCAAAACGTTTATCTATTGAAGAACATTTCGAAGAATTTCAAAGTCGCTTTTCTCAAATCTCTGAGACTGATTCATCGAAACTCTCTAGTGCTGAATCATTCATCAATGAAGACGACGAGTCATTCGCTGAAACAGTAATACTCTCTGTTTCTATCGAAAACTGAAAGACTTGATGCATGATTCTCGACAGAGAAACAGATCGACTCAACGAGCTGAGTAAACAACGAGACAACGAAATCAAAGAGTTAAAGACTAGACTTCAAACTAAAGAAATCACTTCTTCTGATTTCATTTACTCTGAGCGTTCTAAATCTCAGAAAATACCTGATTCTTTCTGATTTACTGACGAAAAGAATTCTACTTGAGAAAACTGATACGACAAAATTCAGAATAAACTAGAGATCAACGTCGATCTCTTTTCAAATGAACGAGTCAAACTGAGCTATGTACATTTCAGATTATTTGATGACGCAGCTGATGTCGCTCAATCTAGACGCGAACGTGACTGTGTCAATCTCTATAAGATCGTCGATGATCTTTTGAAAGAACTAGCTGAGTTGTTCAATGATTCAGATAAGAAAGTCAACTTTCGTAAAGAATACTACAACTTGATTCAAGAATCAAAGAAGTTCAGCGAGTTCTACACTCAGTTTCAACGATTATCTTTCTATCTGAAGTATCACGAAAAGCAACTGATCGTCGATCTGAAAGATAAAATAAACTCTCGTCTTCGATTCATTTGAATAGATCAATTAGTTCAATCTGATTTTCTTAAAGAGATTCGTCTTTATCTGATTCATTTGAATAATGATCAGCGAGTCATTCGAGAAATCAAGAACAAAGTCAATCTCATCAAACGCGTTGATGATCTGTCAAAGATCATCTTTCATAAAGCTGTTGTTACTCAGTCAGTTGATCATTCAAAATCTGATCATCTAAAGTTGCGTGACGCGATTTTAACTAGCGTCAAGAAAGCAGACGTTCTAGTCGAAATCTGTTTCATATGTCATAAATCAGATCATAGCTCTAGAGAGTGTCTTGATCGACCTACTAGAATCAATGCAGTGAACGATGAATATGATCGCTTTGATTTCAATTCGAATTTCGATTCAAAAAACTAGTCATCTCTTCAAAAGTTATTGAAGAGATAAAGATTATATCTTTGTGCAAACTAGATGAAATTCTATCGAAAGAAAATTACTTTGAAAAGTCGTTTCTAATTGATGCTCATCTCATCTCGCAGAATCAATTCTTCAGTCTTCGTTCGCTAATAAACAGTGATTCAGTCGCTCATACACTCATACATGCTAATCTAGTCAATAGAGTATGCGAGAAACTAGAAATTCAATCTATATCTCTGACAAAAGAGAAGCTAATAAGAGATTATGATGAGAAGATATCTAAGAAGATCATCACTCATAAAATTCTACTCAACCTCATCATCAAAAGTCATAAGAAATTGACTGTATCAATGCTGATAGCTGATATTGATCATCATGAAGTCATATTGAGTAAGTTCTGAATGAACAAAAACGAAATATTATTGAATATGCAAAACGACGTCATTGTTTTTTCGAATCAATTAAATACTTCTATTTCGATTTTTTCAATTCTTCTCAATTCAAAGCATTCAAGTTGATCGCGATCAACTTCATTCTCTTCTATCATTCAGACTAAGACTTCTATTATGCTCAAACAATCTGTTTCAACTACGACTAAGAAAGAATCATTCTCGATTCGAAGCATAGATGCAGCTTCGTTCAAAACTCTACTGAATCAATCAAAGAAGAATCAGACTGAAGTCTTTGTTCTATTTATGACTGATATTGATAGAGAAATCGCGTACAATACTCAGTGCGATTTGAACGCTCTAAACGTCTCTTCAATCGATGAAACGACTCAGAATTTGAAAGATATTAAAGCAAAGCTGTCATCGAAATATCATGAGTTTCTAGATGTTTTTGATCGAGCTCAATCAAATAAACTGCTCTCTCATCGCTTCTACGATCATAAAATCGAGCTCATCAGTGATTTAATGCTTTCTTGCTGTCGAGTCTATCGAATGTCTTCTGTCAAACTTCTGAAGATAAAGAAGTACTTAAACGAGAATCTGTCGAAGAAATTCATCACTTCTAGCCAGATTCTCTATTTCTTCTTCGTTCTATTCGCTCTCAAAGCAAATGAAGATCTATGCGTGAACTATTGAAAGCTAAATGTCATTTTCAAAAGAAATAGATATTCTCTATCGCTAATAGACGAGATCATTGAAAAGATAGTGAATTGCAAGCATCTGACAAGATTGAATATCATATCAGCGTTCAACAAACTTTGAATGCATCTCGATAATGAGAATTACATCACTTTTATCACTGCTTTAGAAGCATATAAATATAAGATGCTACTCTTCGAACTGACTAATGAATCAACCTCATTTCAGCAATATATGAATGACGTTCTATGAAACTTTCTGAACGACTTTTGTCAAGTCTATCTAGATGACATTCTCATCTATAGCAAAACGAAAAAGAAACATAGAAATCACGTCAAACTAGTATTGAGTCAACTACGCGAAGCTGAATTGCAGATGAATATTCGAAAGTGCAAATTCGATGTAGAAGAGACTGTCTTTCTAGAAGTCATTGTATCAGAACTAGATCTTTGTATGAATCTCAGCAAAGTGACAATCATAGTCAGCTGAATTACTTCGATCAATCTAAAAGAAATTCAGAGCTTCGTGAGATTTGTTAACTTCTATCGTCGTTTCATTAAGAACTTCTCGAAGCTAGTCAAATCATTCACTCAGCTGACTAGAAAGAACACGTCTTTTGTTTGAAACAATGTCTGTGTTCAAGCCTTTGACAATCTAAAGAAACAAGTCAGCTCGACCTCAGTACTTCGTCACTTCGACCTCAAACGACAAGCTATTCTGAAGATCGATGCTTCGAACTATGTAAAAGGTGAAATACTATCTCAGTACGATGACGAGAAAGTTCTTCATTCGATGATCTTCTACAGCAAAAGCATGATTCTCGCTGAAATCAATTACCACATCTATGACAAGAAATTGCTAGTCATTATTCGATGCTTCGAACACTGACGACTCGAGCTGAAATGCACTGAACTACTCATTCAGATATTCATTGATCATCAAGCTTTGAAGATCTTCATGAAAAATAAACAGTTGAGTCGATGACAAGTCAACTATCTGAACATTCTGTCGAAGTTCAACTTTCAGATCATCTTTAGATCAGGCAAAATGAATACTAAAGTCGATGCTCTAACTCGAATGTCTCTAGCGAACGTCTCTGAATCAGCTCAACGGCTTGAAGATCGTTTTCAGACTATTCTGACCTTTGATAGAGTCGATGTTTTACTCGTTGAATCGAAAGCAAATCTCTATCAGCGAGTGTGTATGATCAATCAAACGAATGAGCTCTGCGATGAATATAGACAAGCTATGAACGAGAACAAGCTCAAATTTCATATCACTAAATTGAAGAACTGCGAAATCATTGACAACGTTCTCTTTAGAAAAGACTTACTGTGAGTTCTTGAAAATATGCATACGAAACTGCTACAAGAAGTGCATGATCAATCTTCAACCTCTCATCTCGACAATAAACGAATCATTGATCTAGTTCAGCGTTTCTACTATTGATCAGATCATTGAGCTACTATTTGACAATACATTCGAAACTGTCATGCTTGTCAGCGAAGCAAAGTCTCTAGAAATAGCATCAATGAACTTCATCATTCTCTTTCGATTTCACAGAAACGCTGAAAAGATATAGCTATGAACTTCATCACTGAACTATCTCTGTCAGAAGACTATAACGTCATTTGCACAATCATATGTCGTCTCATCAAAGAACGTCACTATGTTTTCTGTCATTGAGAAGATGATGACATCTCAGTCGAAGAAACGGTTTGAATCATGCTATGAAACGTCTATCGACTGCATGATCTATTCAGTTCTATTGTTTCGAACAGAGACTCTCAATTCATATCGACTATGTGAAAAAGTCTTTGCAAGCGACTGAGAATCACAGCTAGTCTATTCACAGCCTATCATTCAAAGATCGACGATCAGACGAAACGAGTCAATCAAGACGTTGAACGCGAACTTAGAATCTACTGCAATTACATGCAGAACGACTGAGTCAAATGAATATCTATGATGAAATTCAGCGACAATTTCAATATCTTCTCGATCATCTCAATGACTTCTTTCTACTTCAATAAAGAATTTCACTCTCGAATGAGTTTCAATTCAGATACGACTGACTACGAAACAACTCGTGAACGACTTGAAGCTAGAAAAGCAGACGATATTGTCATTCGAATGAAAGAGCTACTGAGCTTCGATCGTCAACAATTGAAAAAGACGAAGCTGATCATTGAAGTTCAGATCAATAAACATAGACGAAACATCATCTATGAAGTAGATGACTGAGTTTGACTATCTTTCAGAAACGTCAAGACAACGAGACTCTGCAAAGATTTGAAAGACAAACAACTAGAATCGTATCAGATCACTGTCAAAGCGAGAATCTTCTATCATCTTCGTCTATCAGTCAGCATGAAGCATCTGCATTCGATGTTCAGCTCGAAGCTACTGCGATCGTATTCAGAAGACTCTCTATCAAAACAGCATGCAGAATCTCTCAGATTTATCATTATTGATGACGACGACGATGAACACTGAGAGATAGATGACATTCTGAACTTCAGACGCTATCAAGGTCGAATACAGTACAAGGTCAAATGAAAAGATCTAGATAGAGACAATGAATGATACTATGTTGATAAAGATGAATTCGATGACTTCGAGAAAGTTTTGAACGAATTTCATGCGCTATACTCAAGAAAGTCACGCTAGTATCGAAATAACTCAATAAGAAAGCAAGCAAACGAGCGACATTCATGTGAACATGAATTTTCGAAGAGAAAGATAATGTTACGAGCGTATCAAGACTGAATAAAACTAGTCAATGTCTCTAGCTCAGATCTGACTCAGTCTCTATTTTCTTTCATCAACATCTCTTTGTTCAACATCATCTTTCTTTCTACATCACATTCTACTCATGTCACAAACACATTCTCTTCAAGCTTAGCGCAGTCTCTGAATATTACTTAAATAGAAGCTCTTGTACTCATCTTCTTCTGTATTCTTAATATTCAGTTATAGCTATCTCTAAAGATTAAGCACTATTCAATTCTGACTTTCGCTGATTGACTCATCTAAACACGATTCTGACATATATTAATTGCAATTTGATTTTATGAATGATGATTGAATAATAATAAAAAAAGTATGAGTTGCTAATTGAGTTTAAAATGTGCATGAGATCAAAACATGCATTGAGTCGAGAATACTTTTATAGATATCATTCATATTATTAGAAGTATTCTCAACTTAATGCATGTTTCGATCTCGTGCACACTCTAAATTTGATTAGCAATTCATACTTTTATTATTATTATTCAATCATCATTCATAGAATCAAATTGTAATTAATATAAAGAGTTGTTGATATTTATATGAAGCTTTCAAGCTATAAGAATCAATCATCAAATTACTTAGAAGCTTTGAATTGTCTTTCAGCTCGCGTAGATCTGATTTGACTTGATCTTCTTTTCATCTTCTCAATAGCAACAAAATCAGTGAATTGCTGTACTTTCATCTTTTTAGACTTCTTCTTTTGCTCTTTCTGAAGCTCTTTCACCTTCAGTTTTTGCTTCTGAATTAAACGTCGTTGCTTCAATTTCTTCGCTTATAGCTTCTTTTTTCACTTCACTTTCTTCTTTCACTTTGTTTTCTTTTTTTCTCATTTCATCTTTCTTTCAGCTATTAAATGTTACGAGTGTGTCAAGATTGAATAGAGTTTTCTAGTCAACAAGCTCTAGAGATTTTGACTCATGTTGAATCTCTAGTCTCAGCACTCTATTCTAGCGCTTTCAATACTCAAGCAAATCTGCTTCGTTCTCTTTGTTTTGCCCTACTATAGATACAGCTCGAAACTCTCTTTGATTTCTTCTGTATTCTTAATATTCTAGTTATAGCTATCTCTATTGATCAAACATTCTATTCAGCTACGCACTATCTCGCTGCAGTGTGATTAGATTCTAGGCACGGTTTCAACATTATATTAAGAATTCGTTAATCACACGATATCGATATCAATATTCATTCAAGATACTCGTACAGACAGAACGAGTCTAAAGAAATTCATTTACCTGATGATCAATGCAATCGAAAGACTGAACAACACTAGAAAGTTTGATAGAATCAACGACGAGACTGTTTGAATCGCTAGACAACTTATTGCTCACTAAGTACGCAAAGTTCACTCAATCAAGAGAATCAACTCATTCTCATGAAACAGACGAGTGAAAATAAGCTGTTCAACTCGATTAAGAGAATCGACGATAAAGAATCTTCGTGAATTGCTTGAGAATCAATTCATTCTCATGAAGCAGACGAGTGAAAACAATCTGTTCAATCTCTTTCTCTCTTCGTCTTGAAAGCTCGTGAATCAGTGAGTCTGCTTCAATGACACTCTTCGTCAATGCAATGACATATCTACTCTCATCGCTCTATCTATCAGTAAATCGATCTACCTCACGTTCACGTGCAACTAGTGAGTCTGCTTCAATGACAAGTCGATAGTCGATCTCTTCAATGAGCAAGTTGACTAGTGAGTCTGCTTCAATGACACTCTTTGTCAATGCAATGACATATCTACTCTCATCGCTCTACCTATCAGTGAATCGATCTACCTCACGTTCACGTGCAACTAGTGAGTCTGCTTCAATGACAAGTCGATAGTCAATCTCTTCGATGAGCAAGTCAACTAGTGAGTCTGCTTCAATGATCATTCTATTTCACATAGTGAGTTTGTTACAATAGACATTTGACGAGTTGATTTGAATCAATAGAAAGATTGATAGAAAGACAGGCATCAAGACTCTACGTCAGTGCTATGAACTACACTACAAGTCATAGAGACATGATTTTTAAAGAGAAGAAGATAATGTTACGAGTGTGTCGAGATTGAATAGAGTTTTCTAGTCAACAAGTTCTAGAAATTTTGACTCATGTTGAATTTCTAGCCTCAGCACTCTATTCTAGCGCTTTCGATACTCAAGCAAATCTGCTTCGTTTTCTTTGTTTTGCTCTACTATAGATACAGCTCGAAACTCTCTTTGATTTCTTCTGTATTCTTAATATTCTAGTTATAGCTATCTCTATTGATCAAACATTCTATTCAGCTACGCACTATCTCGCTGCAGTGTGATTAGATTCTAGACACGATCTCAACATTAAACGCTGTTTCTCTAGCTTTTTAAGCTTTCTTTGTTTCTTTTCTTTCGTCTTTTAAATAGCAGTTTGCTGTTTCTCTTCAATTCTTTGAATTTGATGATCACAAGTCATCTGAATTTTATTAAAACTAAAAAACATCTTCTTTGTCTCATTATTAATTTCTAAATCATCAAATAAAGACTTTTCACGTCATCTGCAACTTCTCTCAATACATACTGTTCATTAAAGATCTTCATTTTCTGCTTTCAGAAGAGCAACATCTGTAGTAAGCTTTTTGATCATATTGTTCAACTTACGAGCTTGCGAATCAATTGCTTCTTTTACAACTGACTTTATTAATCATTGAATCTTTCTTCAATCAGCTTCTGACAATGTTGAAGAAGAAGAATGACTTGAAACAGATTTAATGTTTGATTTAATCTGCTTTATAATCTGTGATGAATTGAAAGATAGCAATTCTGTCTTTTCTCATTCACTTTTGATGTTGACAGACGTGAAAGCAGCTTGATATGCAGATCAAAATAGATCAAAGAAGTCTTTTTTCAATATTTGAGAAAGTTTTTGACTTTTAAAAATTCAGTCGTTCAGATTTTGCAAGTAGTAATTGATCAAAGAGTTGAATAAGCTGACATTCAGAGATTGAAGATGATGCGTAGAATGAGAAGAATATAAAGTCACGAGCATCTTGTTCTGCTCACATCAGTCAAGAAACTTCATGTTGATATGACTGTCATGCTTGTCAACGAATAAAAGATGATAATCATGTGAATTTCTGACTTTTGATCTCGTATTTTGATCAAATACGATAGTGAGTCAAGAGTAGATCAATTCATCGTTAATTCAGTCAGTAGTGAAGAAAGCAAAGAAGCAGAATTGCTCTTTGAAATCATATTCAGTAAGTCAGCTGTTCTGAATATTGCCTGATATCGTCTGATAAATGATTGAAGAAAATATATGAGTCATATTCATGCAAATGATTGCAATCAAGATAATTCATTCTTTATTGTCATCTTGATCAGCACTCAGCAATTTGTCACTGTCAAGATGCTTTAAACTAAAGACTCTTCGAGTCTTTTGAAGAAGTTCAAGTAGAAAGCTCTTTTCATTCATATTGTATGTGTTTGAAGAAAGAATCTCATATTCTTCGATTTTTTGCTTTATCTATTCTTATATTAGTATGAAACTAAACGTAATGAAGACACTTACAAGGTCAAAATAAAGCTGATATTGATATGCATTATCGACTTTCTTTCGCTCTAGATCAGCGCCTTGTAGAAACTTTGACTGCAGTATATCTGAATGACGTCGAACGAACTCATAAGATCAGTTTTTGCCTGACTGTTTTCCAGATATATTATACGCAAAAACACGAATCATGACATTGAAAGAAGGTATACCACGCTCGGTAAGCTTGTTGATATAGCGAATAAGCTCTTTTTCTTGTTGGTTCGAAAGAATTGACGTCGTTTGCTTGCTTTTCTTCACGAAGGCCGTTTTGCCCCTATGTCGTCGC